>Ga0163109_10000147_pt1 | contig 56505 bp, 51 predicted proteins | sample CRUFie1St13metaG_FD_108704 | JGI IMG/M metagenome (GOLD analysis project Ga0163109, IMG submission 108704) | Marine microbial communities from the Costa Rica Dome - CRUD Field 142mm St13 metaG | ecosystem: Environmental > Aquatic > Marine > Oceanic > Photic zone | place: Costa Rica: the Eastern...
AAAACTTGCGGGCTCTGTAATTTCCTAATCGTTAGATTAATTCGACGAAATAAATAAAGAATTAGGAGGGTCCATGTGCTTTGTGACACTAATAAGGCAGGTTTGAGGCGATACCGTGAAATACGCGCGCAATGTCTATTTTTCTGAAGGTTTGTCTTGATTAAGTATTATCTTAATTGGCGTAAAAACTGTCATTCGAGGCGTTTGATATCAACATTCAAAATTTAGGGATCGTAGCTGCCCACGCCTTGTGCTATTTTTGCACTATTATTTTGACATTTTAAGCATGGCAGGGAGGATGCGTCTATGTCACACCGAATTATCCTTACCGGGGATATTAATCTTTTAGGCGTTAAAGACCCAAAAGTACCCTTTGCCAGAGTTAGACAAACCTTGTCAGCGGCGGACCTCGTTATATCAAACTTTGAATGTTGTCTTTATGAACCTGATAGGGAACGTTCAGTATACGAGGAGGGTTTTTATGCGGACCTAGCAGCAGGTGAAGCTCTTACCGATGCGGGTATAGGAATAATTGGTAATGCAAATAATGTGAACTTTGGTGGGCCGGCAATCAGAAGCTCTTGTGCGAGACTAGATGAACTTGGCATTCCCCACGCCGGTGCCGGCATAGACCGAAAAAGCGCTTACGCAGCAATAATTGTCGAACGAGATGGTGTAAAATATGGATTCTTGCAAAGGAGTTCCGTTTATTGGTCCCATGGAGGACACGAAGCTACGAAAGAATTCCCTGGAATTGCAGTTTTAAAGGCACATACTGCATACAAACCACGAGTTTCAGAAACACGAACTCTGACGCGGCCCGGCCACGCGCCCGAAATTATCACTTGGTGCGAACCTGATTCTTTGAAAACTTTTTGTGAAGATATTGAGAAATTACGAAGTTCCTGCGACATATTGATTTGCTCTAACCATTGGGGTTGTGATCATGATATCCTGCAGTATATGGAGCAAGCCGGTCGCGCTGCTATCGACGCTGGAGCAGATGTCGTAATGGGGCATGGCCCACATTTTCCATTAGGCATAGAGATTTATAAAAATAAACCCATTTTCTATAGCTTGGGAAGTTTCTCTTTTCATACTGGTCACGGCGCAAAAAAACATCCAGATTGGATTGGCATGATGCCCATATTAACCGGCACTGGCACCGAAATCGTTGAAGCGCGGTTTGCCCTCGTCAGACATAACCAAAAAAACGAAACGTATTTCGTTTCGCCGGCTGATGAAGCACAGGAAGTCGAAGCAATATATGCAAGTTCAGAGCCGTATAATACGAAATTTTCGATCGATGGGAATGAAGTAGTGTTAAAATTATGAAATTTTTAATTCCCTGATCTTTCTTTTAAAGACTTCTAGCCACGCTCACGGCATCGCCGCTCAATTTGTGGAGATAAAACATCGTGAGTCTAGATTCGTACGCCGCCCCACGAGAAAATCGAGGTTTGTATGAAAACCCCTTTGCCAATGCCCTCATACCAGCTTTGCCATCCTTGACTACGGCACTTGCAAATTTTGTTTAGCGTGTTGGCGCTAACGCCGTCATTGGTATATCAACGGATGTAAAAGGTGGTACGATCATTTTATCGTTTTCCATCTTGAAAGCTTGTTATGATCTGTTTTGTTTCTAATTCATTCAATCGCTCTTTCTCATAACCAAGCTCACATAGTATCTCTCGTGTATGCTGGCCGACAGCCGGCGGTTGCCTTCTAAGACCTATATCATGATCACCAATTTCGATGGGTAACCTCGGGAGCTTCGCCGTTCGCCCGTCAGGCAACCTGGTTTCAAGCATTCGCCCTCTATAATTCAACTGCGGGTCATCGAAGAGATCTTTAGTTTTAGCAACTGGCGCGAAAGGAATATTAATTTCCTCGCAAATAGCTAATATCTCGTCCTTGCTGAGAGATTTAATGATTTCGTGAATGATCGGTTTTAGGCGCTCTTGAGCTGCGACACGATCTTCATTCGTTTTAAAAGCAGGATCGTCCAGCAGGTCATACCTTTCAAATTTCTCACAGAAACGCCGCCAATGATTATCACTAGTTATTCCTATAAATACTTGTTCACGATCCTTAGTCTCCATAACCTCGTAAATAGCCCACGCACTCCAACGTGCGGGCATCGGCGGAACCTCTTTTTGTTGAATAGCCTCACCGGACATGTGGGAACCCATAAGATGGGCAACGTTTTCAAAAAGTGCGCTTTTAACGAGTTGGCCTTTACCAGTTTTATCGCGCTCACGCAGCGCTGCTAAAATTCCAACCACTCCAAAGGTGCCACCCATTATATCAATAACAGATGCTCCGGCACGCAGAGGCTGACCAGGGGGGCCCGTCATGTACGCAAGCCCTCCCATAAATTGTACAACTTCGTCGAGAGCCTGACGTTTCGCATAAGGCCCACTAAGGAAACCTTTTAACGCGCAATAGATCAACGCGGGGTTAATCTTAATAGCTGTTTTAAATCCGCAACCAAGCCTTTCCATCGTTCCGGGCGCAAAGTTTTCCGTGAGCACATCTGCTTCAGAAATAAGTTTATGCGCAATCTCAAGTCCTTCAGGCGTTTTCAAATTAATCGCTATTGATCGCCGATTTCTATTGAAAGTAGAAAAAAATCCTGCTGCAAATCCCGCAAGCTTCCGTGTTTTATCTCCTGAAGGAGCAAGCTCAACCTTAATTACATCAGCCCCAAGGTCAGCCAAAACAACTCCACAGGAGGGGCCCATGATGATTTGACAAAATTCGACTACCTTTAAACCCGCCAAGGGCAACGGTTTGTCTTGATCAAGTGACATAATTCCTCCCAGCTGGGCAAATCAGTGGCGTAATGCGCCTTCGGATCGCATCATGTCAATTGCGCCCCTAACTGCATCTGCCGTGCGATCTGCATCATCTTCAGAATGCACCGCAGAAACTTTTCCGGCTAATTTACCGTTGATATCAATTCCATTAACCATCAAGGCAAGCCTAAATTTAGTCGTAATTTCCTGATTACTTTTGAAGAAATCGCATTTTCTATCCATAAATTCAAAGTTCTCAGGATCGAGACCCACATTATCTGGATTGGTAAAGAAATGAAGTTCTGAGAATTGCCCGTAACAAGCCCAACGAATATCCTCTTCTGCGAATACTTTGTTGATTTTAGAACGAATAATATGGGCAGTATCGATTGCGTCCTGCGTGGGACTTTCATCTCGTACTTTCTGTAACATTGCCACTCCAGCAGATGCAGAGAGAGGATTGGCATTAAAGGTTCCCTGATGTCCAATTTTTTCAAAACCTTTCGCTTCCGCAACATCAAAATCAAGCTGATCAAGCAACTCAGTGCTACCGCAGATTGCTCCGCCAGGAAGACCACCAGCAACAATTTTTGCAAGGCTTGTTAAGTCAGGAATTACATTGTGAGCCTGTTGCGCTCCCCCCGGCGCAGCGCGAAAACCAGAAACAACCTCATCAAAGATGAGCACTATACCGTGCTCTTTTGTGATTTCTCGAAGATCAGATAGAAACGCTCTCGTCACGGGTGTTTTACCAAAGGCTGATCCTGTTGGTTCAATTATTACCGCCGCAATATCATCATGAGATTCAATGATACGTTTTGTCTCATCAATATCATCAGGGGGTGCCATTACAACATTTTCAGCAATTCCATTAAGGACACCCGGGGTGGGAGAACCATCAAAATGATTAGAAACCCCAAAGGCAACATGGTCCTGCCAACCATGATAATGCCCCTTGAACCGGAGCAGTTTCTCCCGCCCTGTGTGCGCGCGAGCCAACCGCAATGCCATAAGGTTAGCCTCCGTGCCAGATGAAAGAAACCTTACCTCCTCTGCGCACGCAATAAGATCTTTTACGAGACTTCCCCACTCTATTTCTAGCCGATGGCCAGCCCCGTAATGAGTTCCTTTATCAATCTGGTCATGAACTGCAGCAGTTACAGCTGGATGATTATGCCCCAAGAGAAGTGCACCATGCCCCCCAAAAAAGTCTACATACTCGTTGCCATCAACATCCCACTTCCGCGAACCTTGAGCCTTATCAACATAAAGTCCATATGGTCGCAAATGACGGGAATCATGCGTCAAACCACTCGGGAAGTGTTCACTAGCCTCTTTTGCGCATTCTGCGGAAAGCGGCGTCTTCTCTTTATAAACCGCTACAATTTTCGAGTTTGTTAAAAAATCATGTGCCATAAGATACCTCTTTTAAGCCAGTGCTTCGGTAAAAAAACTGATTAAGACCTGTACGCGACTCCGCAGCATTAGATTGTGTTTATAACGGATTATTAGTTTATCCAAGGTGAAAGAAAAAATATTATTGATGTCGGATGCATTTTTTTTTTCACTCTAAATTTTTATATTGTGTGAGTACGACGCACAGATGACATCAAATAAAACACATAACGTTGACACTTCATATTTTAGTTTCCGGCACGTCTGTACCGCATGCAAAAATTCAAGAGGGCAAACTTTTTACCTTAGCGACTTAGGCAATGAGAGCGTGAAACGTAACGAGATAAAAATTGAGCTGCTCAAAAGCCATTCCGGGCTACATCACAACCAATGTAATAAACATTTATTCAATTTTTTCAATAATTTAGGTGTGATTAAAAATTTATCATTGCAACTTGATTGAGGCGCATGGTGCTTCGTAAGGCCTCTGCGCATTATGCTTCTAGATCTGTTAATCGACTACGAAAAGCCGTCTTTTTAGAAAAGAAAATTGCCTAGCACCAAACCTTTAAGATAAGAAATTTTATGCTCGGTTGATAACCAATTTTCGCAGCCAAGCCGGTTTATTGGGGTTAACCAAAGCGACTTTCTAAAGATACATTCAAAAAGTGACATTTTTTTAAATAATTATTATTTGCAAGACGCTCTAGTTGCAAATACCAAAAATGTGCTAAAGAACTCTGGACGGTCCGTTGTAGGGGCCATCGCAACGGACCAAAGTTATGGTTTTCCGTAATAGTTAGGGATTAACGTACAGGAGATTATGTTATGGGTAAGGGACTAGACCCCGCAGATTTAGTAGGGGTATCGTTTTGGATTATTTCGGCTGCTATGGTGGCAGCAACCTTTTTCTTTTGGGTAGAAAGAGATCGGGCCGAAGGTAAATGGAAGACTTCATTGACCGTAGCCGCAATGGTTACGGGTATTGCGGCCATCCATTATTTTTATATGCGGGAAGTTTGGGTCAATACCGGCCAAAGCCCAACCGTATTCAGATATGTTGATTGGTTACTCACAGTGCCGCTGCAGATCATTGAGTTCTACCTCATACTTGCAGCAATCACACTTGTTGCAGCCTCAGTATTCTGGCGTTTGCTTATTGCCTCCTTGGTAATGCTGATAGCCGGGTATCTTGGCGAAATAGGTGCCGTCAGCGTCTGGGGTGGCTTCGCTGTGGGCATGGCTGGATGGCTTTACATCATCTACGAAGTATTCGCGGGTGAGGCTAGCCAGATAAATGCCAGTAAAGGAACAGCAGCTAGCCAGCAAGCATTTGCTGCTCTGCGCATAATTGTTACCGTTGGTTGGGCAATTTACCCACTCGGATATATTTATGGTTATGCCACGGCAACTCCCGATGTTGCGGCCCTCAACATAATTTATAACCTCGCAGATTTTGTTAACAAGATCGCGTTTGGGGTTGTAATTTGGGCGGCGGCTACCGGATCGATCTGGGCAGCCACTTCGTCTAAGAAGTAAATAAGGCACATAAACCTAACTAATCCGGGCTGGCTTTTTTTAAGCCAGCCCGGAGCTTTATGTCTTTATGATGCCCCATGCCTTGCGCCAATCCGTTACTAATGTGTTCGATACAGATGAAAGAGCTTCTGTTTTATCCGCTATTGAGAGCAAAATGCTTGACCTTGTGTCATGCACTGATGACTTGCATTCAGATATCAAAAATGCGGTACGCTATCATCTTAACGGTGAAGGCAGAAGAATCCGGGCGCAATTAGCTGTCGATACTAGTTTTGCTTTAGACCTTGATTTAGACGATACAATCGCTATCGGTTCAACGGTTGAACTACTGCATAATGCATCCTTAGTTCACGATGATTTGCAGGACAGGGATGAATTGCGCAGGGGTGCTCCTAGTGTATGGGCCAAGTTCGGTGAACCAATCGCAATTTGTGTTGGAGACCTATTGATATCAGCCGCCTATGCTGCAGGCGCAAGCCTCAAAAAGAATAATAACTCAGCAAATTTTATACAAAATGTTCATAGTAGCGTATCAAGAACCATTTATGGACAATCCGCAGATCTTTATGCACAGGTGCATAAGCCCAAGAATTTGAATGTTTATGAGCAAATAGCAGCAGCCAAATCTGGGCCGCTATTAAGCATGCCTATGGAATTACCTCTAATCGTTGCTGGTCATGACGAAAACATTGAAGCATGTAGGCGGGCATTGAATTATTATGCAATAGCTTACCAAATAGCTGATGACATAAATGACATTGAGCACGATCAAAGCATTGAGGACGATCAAGTTAGATTGAATGCGGTGTTAATTTTCGGTGAAGGTAGTGTCACTGAAGATGCAATAGGACGATCCACGAATCGATTAAATGAATTATTGCAACTTGCACTCAAAGAAGCTGAGGCGTTACCATCATCATGCCATGATACTTTGACGCGGTACTGTCATCTACTTTCTGAAAGAAAATGAAGAACGCTGTTGTAATTGGTGGTGGTTTTGGCGGCATAGCTGCATCTTTGAGACTCAAGGCAAAAGGCTATAGTGTTGAGCTTTTTGAACGCAACGCAGAAATAGGCGGAAGAGCACAAGTTTTTAAATTAGACGGCTTCACACATGATGCCGGTCCTACGGTAATAACCGCTCCATTTTTATTTGAAGAACTTTTCAATCTCTTCGGGAAGAAACTATCGGATTACATTACTCTTGTACCTGTCGATCCCTGGTATCGTTTTTATTTCCCTGATGGAACACAGTTTGATTATGGTGGGACATTAGAGGACACACTTTCGGAGATACAAAAATTTGAGCCTGGTGATACGGAGGGGTATCTGAGGCTTCTCAAACATTCAGAGCGCATATTTGAGGTTGCTTTTGACGAATTGTCCGACCAACCATTCCATGAATTTAGTTTGCTCTTTAAGACAACACCCTCGTTAATAAAGCTCAAGTCATACAAGACAGTTTGGCAATTGGTGAGCACTTATCTGAAAAACGAAAAATTGCGCCAGGCATTCTCCATACAACCACTTCTTCTTGGCGGAAGTCCGTTTGACACAACGTGTATTTATTCGCTTATCCATTTTCTAGAACGCAAATGGGGTATTTTTTTTCCGATCGGAGGCACCGGTGCATTAGTACAAGCCTTAAAAAGATTGATGAGCGAGCAAGGTATAAAGATCACCACCAACTCTACGATTGAAAAAATCATCGTTGAAAACAAGATAACCAAAGGTGTTTTGCTTGGATCAGGTCATAAAGTTGGTGCGGATATAGTTGTCTCAAATGCTGATCCGATGCACATGTATGACAGCATGATAACAAATGGCGACCAATCAATAACAGCACGCGCTAAAAAAAGATTATCGAAAGTTTCGATGGGTCTTTACGTATTATACTTCGGAACGCGTCGAACCTACTCAGATGTTGCGCATCATACTATTTGGATGGGGACCCGCTACAAGGAGCTGTTGAAGGATATTTTTGACCGCAAAATTTTAGCGGATGATTTTTCACTGTATCTTCATCGCCCTACAGCTACAGATCCTAGTTTTGCGCCTGCTGGGTGCGATTCATTTTACGTTCTGTGTCCTGTCCCAAATCTTCTTGGGTCAGTAAACTGGGAAATAGAGGGGCCACTTCTCCAAGAAAGGATTATTAACGCACTTGGCAACACTATTCTTCCCGATCTCACATCAACGATTTGCTCGACTTTCTTTATGACACCAGTAGATTTTAAGGAGAATTATCTCACTGCTTTTGGGAGTGGATTTTCTGTAGCGCCGACATTTAAACAATCTGCTTGGTTTCGTTTTCATAATAAAGCTGAAGGTCCGGAAAACTTATTTTTAGTGGGAGCCGGAACCCACCCGGGGGCAGGATTACCAGGAGTCATAAGTTCTGCAAAGGTCGTAGATAAAATGATACCTCGGTCAGAATAAAAGATGAAAGAAAGCATTAACGAAAATATCTTTCGCACTCATGCAAGTTCATTTTATTTTGCCAGCTTCTGGCTAGGCGCCAAGGAATTTCAGTCAGTATCCGCACTCTACGCATTGTGCAGGAAAGTCGACGATATAGCCGACGAAGGTGCTTCAAGCAGCAAGTCGTTCAAGCAACTTACCCATGTTATAGAAAGCATCCAAGCAAAAGACATTACCAATGAATACGTTGAACATCTAATGTCTATTAAGCCGCCAGTCGATTCTGAAATATTTACTCATTTGTTATTAGGTGTAAGAAGCGATACCCAATCAGTGGCCATAGCAAACGAAAAAGAACTTTTACAATATTGTTACCAAGTAGCAGGCACGGTGGGTTTAATGATGTGCAATGTTCTCAAAGTAGAAGACCCGCGGGCATTAGCACATGCAATCGACTTGGGTATTGCAATGCAATTAACCAATATTGCTCGTGATGTCAGCGATGACGCAAAAATCGGACGCCGCTACCTTCCAGCAACATGGGTGAAAAGTTGTAAGCCCGCTGAGATCTTATCTCCCTCAGGAGAACAAGTAATTCTAATAAAAACCGCTGTGGAAAGATTGCTTGTTTTAGCCGAAAAATATTATGCTTCGGGCTTTATTGGCCTTCCATTTTTGAGCTTTCGAGTACGATTCGTAGTGTTGATAGCCGGCCGAGTTTATCGGAGGATAGGAGCCAAAGTTCGGAAGTCTAGGTTCAACGTTTGGGACGGGCGTATTTACACGTCTAAAATGGAAAAACTAATCGAGCTGATAGTTTCTAGCTTTATATGCTCTGTCGCTCCATCAATACGGTGTTATAAAACAGGCCATAACAGCGCTCTGCATGAGGCTCTGAAAGGATATCCAGGAGCCAATACTGAAGGATAGATTTATTTGATGGTCTGGATACATATCGTAGGTGGCGGCGTTGCAGGGCTATCGTTAGCCACTGAGCTTTCGAAGCATCCGAATCTACCTGGATCAGTTGTTGTAAGTGATCCCAATATTAAGGACCGAGATGACCGCACCTACAGCTTTTGGTCCGACCGTGACCATTCAAATTTCTTGCCCGGGACAAGCCAGTATTCAAAATGGGTAGTCTCTTCAAAGAATAAAAGTGTAATGCAGACTGGCAGAAATTGGCACTATTATAGAATTTCGGGTCGCGCCTTTTACCAAAAATGCAAGAAGGTTATAGAGCAACATCCCCAATGTTTTCTTAATAATGAAACTGTGTTTTCAAAACCTTCAGCAAAGTATGTATTCGATAGCCGTCCACCCGCCACAGATCGTTTTCGCGCCTATCAAAGTTTCGTGGGAATAGAATTTAAATGTGAGCATAATTTTGCCAAGGATATCGCACTACTGATGACAAATATGAGAACAGATGATTCCGGACTATATTTTGAGTACATGTTGCCAATTACCGACACAAGTTTGCTTATTGAAAGTACCTATTTCGGCGCAATGCCGGGCGATATGAAAAATCTTGAAAGAAATTCGCTAGAGTGGATCAAAAATAACAATCTTACCGGACAAGTCATTCGAAAAGAGATGGCTCATATCCCGATGGGACTTCGCCCTAGCACAAATGATGATTGGGGTATCCCAATCGGGGCTCGTGGAGGAATGACCCGTGCATCTAGTGGCTATGGTTTTATGAATATGCGTGCGTGGGCAAAAATAACAGCCAAAAAACTTACAACTGGACAACCAATAACAAAATATAAACCGCCTTTGCTCGAAACTTGGATGGACCTACAACTTATAAAGATAATACGAAAGAACCCCCAACATCTGCCAAAAATTTTTTTAGATATGGCACAAAAAACAAAAGGCGACGACTTTGCTTCATTCTTGACCAAAGCCCAACCCCTTAATGCGCTGCGGGTAATCACTAGCGCGCCAGCAAAGCCGTTCTTAAAATCAATCGTTCAAACGATCAAAGGGAAATAATGTATTGGGAATATACAGCAATAGCACTGATTACCCTTGGCGGACTACCGCATGGTGCGCTGGACCCTGTTCTGGCAAAGAACGCCCGTATTTACACTACTAAATACGGTTTCATAATCTTTATTTGTATCTATTCATTCATAGGTATACTGACAACACTTTTCTGGCTAATGTTACCGTCTATCGGGCTGAGTTTGTTCATTCTTATATCGGTATATCATTTTAGCAGAGACCAAATTTCTCTTATGCAGGGTATTCCATATGCCACGCTTATATTGGCATTGACGGTCTGGTTTTGGCCTGCCGAAGTAGAACAAATTTTTAGAGCTTTAATATTCGGAGAAGACCCTGACTATATTATCACAGTAATTCATTTCGCCGGCTATTTCGCTGTTTTATCCTTACTTTTTGAGATAAAAAATTGGAATTCACGGATATTGTTTGATCTCCTTATGTTGCTGTGTTTCGCGGTTTTTTTCCCTCCTCTTATTTATTTCTCTCTATATTTTGTTTTTATTCACAGCGCTCGACACATCAGGCATGAGTTCACCATCCTGGATAGGAAAACACAGGTTGTGGCTATCAAAGACATGGTTACCTATTCGTTGCTAACAATATTGCTTGCAGTAATAGCTTACGGCTGGTTTTCCTCAAATGAAGATATTACTGATTTGCACTTTAAAATATTATTTATTGGTTTGGCGGCAATAACGGTGCCTCATATGCTTTTAATTGAATTGTTAAGGGTTCTCCGATTTAAAGTAACTTCAGCCAAGTTTGATTAAATCTTATATGCTTCAACCGTCATGTATTTTAATCATCTGAGAACCTAAAACCTAAAGCTACTTGACCATGCCTGTTAGTCTCTATTTGATACCTTTCAGCGCCTGGCACAAATATTGGAGATAACTAATGGGTCAGTTTTGTTATGAATAAGGCCAGTATTGATATCTCAGGCCCTCTTGTTTCCACAGACTGGCTGAAGGCTCATCTTGAAGCAGATAACGTGCGTATCATTGATGGCACATATTTCCTTCCAACTGATCAGCGTGACGCAGCTATTGAATACGAGGCCGAGCACATTCCGGGAGCCTGTTTTTTTGATATAGATGAAATAAAAGATCCACAAAACACCTTACCTCACATGATACCACCGGCCGAAATTTTTTCTTCACGGGTCAGGAAGATGGGAATCAGCGATAGTAGTTACGTCGTCGTCTATGATAGGCTTGGTGTTTTTTCGTCTCCTAGAATCTGGTGGACCTTTCAGCTCTTCGGCCATGAGAATGTAGCTATTCTCGACGGTGGACTTCCGAAATGGCTAAGGGAAAAATTACCGGTTACTAATAAAAAATGTTCACCGAAAGATGGGCATTTCACCGCCCACTTAAATACGAAATTTTTGCGGACACTTGACCAAATTAAAGCGAATTTAGACACCAATGAGGAACTAATTATTGACGGGAGACCTGCTGGCCGATTTTCTGGTGAGGTTGAGGAGCCACGGCCAGGCCTTGCTTGTGGTCATATTCCTGGCTCAGTTAATCTAATGCCTACCCTTTTTATGAATTCTGAAACCGGAGCATTACTTTCAAAAAGTGAATTGCGTAATGTATTTGTTGAAGCGGGTATTGATCCGGAAGGCCCAATGGCTATGACTTGCGGATCCGGAGTTGCAGCTGCCGCTCTATCTTTCGTAAGATTTCTAGTAACTGGAGAAATAGCACCCGTTTATGATGGATCGTGGGCCGAATGGGGAAGCACAAAAGGTGCTCCAGTAGCTACCAGTAAATCTTAGTTTTATTTTTAAGAATGAATAATGGTGTAAGAAACAGTCTTGTCGTTAGGGTTACGTACCTAAGAATGACTTCGCGCCCCGATAGGATCCCTAAACCAAAGCCTGACGTAAACTCTGAAATAAACCTTGATCGGGTTGAGAATCCTTCCATAGAGTTCTATCGTAATATCTACGCTGATGTGGGGCTTCCTTGGCTTTGGTACGAACGTACTGAGATGACAGATGAAGAGCTTTTTAAGATCATATCTGATGATCGCGTAAAAATTTATGTTCTTTATGTTGACGGAGAAGCCGCTGGCTTCGCAGAACTTGATTCGAGAAAACCACCAAATTACGACTTGCGAGATATACACCTAGCATACTTCGGCTTAGCCAGCGGATATATAGGGCGTGGCCATGGCAGTTTCTTCATAAACTCAATTGTTGATATAGCTTGGGCTAACGATATACGCCGGATTTGGCTGAGGACGTGTTCTTTAGACCACCCTGCTGCCCTGCCAACTTATTTAAAAGCAGGATTTGTCATATACGGCCATGAAACCTGTGTTATTGAAGATCCTCGCACGCGTAATATCATACCAAAGGTGCAAACAATTAAGACATCATACACCTAATAGATCGGAAACATATTCACCAAGCGCCATGGAGCTGGTAATCCCAGGTGATTCAATGCCAAACATATTAACTAATCCATCAATACCATGATCTTTTGGCCCAGAAACCATAAAGTCCGGAAGTGCAGTCCCTGGACCATGTATTTTTGGCCTGATGCCGGCATAGTCTGGACTGAGTGAGTCATCTGGTAACCCAGGCCAATAGGTACGTATTGCGTCGTAAAACCCCTGACACCGAGATGGGTCAACCTCATAATTAAAATCAGAGCTACCCTCAAGCCACTCAACATCTGGCCCAAATCGCGCTCTCCCACCCATATCAACGGTAATGTGGACACCGAGACCCCCGTCGCGGGGAATGGGGTACACAAGTTTCGAAAAAGGCGCTTTACACGATAAGCCATAATAGTTTCCTTTTGCAAAATATTCCTTTGGAACACTCGCTGGCTCTAATCCGTTAATTTCTCTTGCCAAAGCCGGTGCCTTTAAACCAGCGCAATTTATTACACCGTTGCAATGCAAATCCATTGGCATCTCACCGCCGACAGAGAGCTCGATGTAGTTGGATTTGATATTCCCTGACAAAACCGGGCTAAGGAATGCTATAACAGCACCTCGCTCCTCGGCATCACCCTGTAAGGAAAGCATTAAAGAATGGCTATCAATTATACCGGTAGTCGGAGAATGAAGTGCCCCAACGCAATTCAATTCGGGTTCCATTGCTATGGCCTCATTAGCACGTATCAGATCGAGTGGCACACCATTCATTGAGGCTTTCTCTTGAATACCTTGCAAGAGCTCCAGCTGAGTTTCATCAGTAGCAACAATCAACTTCCCACAGTTACGGTGAGGAATACCTCTTTCTTCACAGTACTGGTACAGCATCATTTTACCTTCAACGCAGACTCTGGCCTTTAGTGAACCAGGCTCATAATAAATACCGGCGTGTATGACCTCGGAATTGCGCGAACTGGTTCCAGTGCCTATCGCATTTTCGCTTTCTAAAACGATCACCTCACAGCCACGGAGAGAAAGAGAACGGGCTACGGCTAATCCCACCACACCGGCACCTATCACTGCATATTCAATCCGATCCGCCATATCTATAGTTTCCTTATGCACCAATTGTGTAAAATCTGTTAGAATGAGAAATTCTGTTCCTACTTATGTCAATACCCCTTTTGAATGAGCATATAACCGAAATCGGAGATGATATGAAGGACGATACTAAAATAATTCACTCAGGCCGAGCCCCTTTTGATCATTATGGCGCCGTAAACACACCCGTTTACCACGCCTCAACGATTTTATTTCCAACAATGAGGCAGTACCTCGCTCGGGGGACTGATCCCAATGTAAAGGTGCGTTACGGATTACGGGGCACACCGACCTCGTTTGCACTGGAAGATGCGCTTACAGAACTTGAGTCTGGCGCTGGAACAATTCTAAATCCATCGGGATTACAGGCAATTACAATGGCTTTTATGGCGTTTGTTGAGCCCGGGGATCACATTCTTGTAACTGATAATACATATGCCCCATGCCGTTCTTTCTGCGATAATTTCCTTTCCCGTTTTGGAGTGACCACTGAATACTACGACCCGCTTATTGGTGAAGGAGTAAAAGACCTTTTACGTCAAAACACAAAATTAATTTGGACGGAGTCACCTGGTTCGCAAACATTTGAGGTTCAGGATATTCCAGTCATCGCAGATATTGCTCGCCAAGCTGGCGTCATTTCCATAATAGATAACACTTGGTCCTCGGGTTATTTTTTCAAAGCAATCGAAAATGGCATAGATATCTCTATTCATGCATCTACAAAATATATAAGCGGTCACTCAGACGTAATGATGGGGGCAATAATTTGTAACGAAGCCACTTATGAAAGAGTTAAAGAAACTACAGACCTATTTGGGAATTTTGCCGCACCAGACGATGTATATCTTACACTTAGAGGTTTACGAACTTTGAGCGTGCGAATGAGCCGACAGCATACGAATGGCATTAAGGTAGCGAAGTGGTTAGAGGCGCATCCGCTAGTTACGAAGGTTATGCATCCAGCACTAGAGAGTGACCGCGGGCATGAGATTTGGAAACGCGATTTCACCGGCGCGGCCAGCCTCTTTGGTTTTGTCATTAATGAAAATGATCAAACTAAAGTCGCTGCTTTCTTAGATGGGATGAAGTTATTTGGCATGGGGTCAAGCTGGGGGGGATACGAAAGTTTATTAATTCCAACATTCCCGAACGAAAATCGGTCAGTGACCAAATGGGAATCAGGCGGACAAACAATGCGTATTCATATCGGACTTGAAGACCCGGATGATTTGATAGATGACCTTGAAAATGGGCTTCGACGGTTAGCTACATGACAAACCCTCCTATGAAAAAATTACCTAGAAGAATATTCTGCCCGGCAATTTTTGCCGTAATGCATTTCGCGCCAGAATCCTTGGCAACACTGGACTAGTAATTTGCATTTTTATGTCACATGGCTTTAACTCGTTATCTATCGAGTCATTCACGTTTCAGCAAGTAGAGACAACTATGGACCACCGGGTCTTACCACCTGCTAATATTAAAAGCGACATGCTTTCAAAAATTGTAACAATTTCTGAGCTTACAAAATTATTCGGCACACGGGGAATGGCTGGCCCCAAAGTTGTTCTATGTCACGGAGTTTTTGATTTGTTACACATGGGCCACGTTCGGCACTTCCAGGAAGCACGAGCAATGGGAGATCTCCTTATTGTATCGATTACCGCGGATGCTTTTGTCAATAAAGGACCGGGTAAGCCCGTTTTTTCTCAGGGCCTGCGCGCCGAAATGCTTGCGTCTCTCTCATGTATTGACTGGGTAACGGTCAACGATGCCCCTGACGCTTTACCAATTATTGACGCTATCAAGCCAGACTTTTATGCAAAGGGTTCAGATTACTCAGACGCTAAAAATGATATCACTGGCAAAATTAATGTGGAGCGAAAAAAAGCTGAATCTTATGGTGGGAAGCTGGCTATAACAGACGATATCACATTTAGTTCTTCTGAACTATTAAATCGCCATTTTGATGTGTTCGACCAACCTGTGCGTGATTTCTTATCACATATGCGTCTGAATGGGGCACTTGAACGCTTAAACAAACATTTAGAACAGCTTTCTCAAATGAGAGTTTTAGTAGTTGGGGATGCAATTATTGACGAATACCGATATGTAGCGCCACTTGGAAAATCGCCAAAAGAAAATATGATTGCAACTAAGTTCGAAGATAATGAGGTCTTCGCAGGCGGCGCTATTGCAACCGCTAATCACATTGCAGGGTTGTGTGCCCAGGTCGATATCATGACGTGCCTGGGTGATAAGGATGGAGATAGGGGGCACGAGGACGAAGAGCTTATCATGTCGGGCCTCGCTCAAAATGTCCAACTTTTACCTATCCGACGCCGCGGCGCTCCGACTACACGCAAGACACGTTTCATTGATCGATATTATTTCCGCAAACTGTTTGAAGTTTATGACTTCGATGACACGGCTCTTCCTCAGCCGTTACAAGCGCAATTTGATCGGATGATTGAGGAGAAGATAGAAGATTATGATATAGTCCTTGTAAATGATTTTGGCCATGGACTTATTGCGACAGAGACAATATCGATCTTAACAAAGAATTCGAAATTCTTAGCCGTAAACGCCCAATCAAACAGCGCTAATTTTGGATTTAATCTAATAACGCGCTATCCACGGGCTGACGTTGTCTTCATTGATACGCCGGAGGCCCAGCTTGCGGTTGGCAATAAAACTACTGATCCCGCAACCGTAGTGTCGAAAGTACTGCCGACAAGAATGGACTGCGACAGATTTGTTCTAACTCTCGGCGCAGGTGGCTGTACAACATGGGAGAAAGGTAAAAGCGTTCAAACTGTTCCAGCTTTCGCAACCTCTGTCGTAGACCTTGTTGGTGCCGGCGATGCCTTTCTCGCTGTAGCAGCCCCTTTTGTTGCGGTAGGCGCCTCAATGCAGGATGTTGGTTTCATAGGTAATATAGCCGGCGCTATCAAAGTAGGTATCGTGGGCCATCGCAGTTCGATTGATGCAGCCAAGTTAATGAAATCTATTACAGGCCTACTTAAATGACGGAAATTCCCGCAACGATTGACCAATATCTCGAAAATATTTCAGCCCTCAGGCACAAGCTCACAGCGAGGAATAGTGCAGGGGAACAACTTTCACTCGCAGATGCCACAAAACTATCTATACAATTGATTAGGTGTGCATCACAGGACGGAGGAAAAATAATATTTATAGGCAACGGCGGCAGTGCAGCGATTGCAAGCCACATGGCAGTTGATTTTTCAAAAAACGGCGGGATGCCAGCGGTTTGTTTTAACGACGCCGTTGCAATAACCTGCCTCACTAACGATCTGGGCTATGAAGAGGTGTTTTCTCAACCGATTCGAATGCTTGCAAAACCCAATGATGTTCTTGTAGCAATCAGCAGTTCGGGACAATCACGTAATATAATTAACGCTGTAAAAGCGGCGCAGTCTATTCCTATAAAAGTTATAACATTTAGCGGTTTTGATGAAGCTAACTTACTCATGAAGGAAGGAAATATAAATTTTCATGTCCCATCAAAGCGATATGGTGCCGTGGAAATTACGCATCTTACCTTATGCCATGCATTGCTTGATTTAATACTAGGAAAGAAAGCTGTCTGAGGGCGTTAGGCCTTCTCATCGCTTGAAAATCCGGCAAACCCGATCTGTTCTTTTTTCGAAAAACCTGCTGTCGCGTATTCCGCAGCGTTCATAAAGGTTTTATGTGCTCTTTCAGATTTAGTTTTTCGTTTTTTCTTTAATTCTTGGTGTTTCCTCCAGGTAGTTCTTCGAACATCTTCGATTTCCTCCTGTGTCATACCCTCTATACGAATAGAAGACACAGAATACCTAATGTCATCAGGATCAAAAGATTCAGACAACAAACCTCTATCAATAGCCTCGTCATAAACTGGCGTACCCGGAAGAGGAGTTACAACGGATAAGGCAAAGTCATCTAATTCTAAAGACATTGCATAATCGGCTGTATGAAGAATTGATTGTTTCGTTTCGTCGGGAAAACCAATCATTAAAAAGCCTCGAACTTCGATATTTTTCGATTTCGCATACTGTATGATTTCAGGAACGCGCTCTAGATCAACTCTCTTGTCAATTCGTTCATCTTGGATATCTTGGTTTGCAGACTCAATAGCAAGCGTAAGACGATAGAAATTAGCTTCAGCAAGAAGATCAATCATTTCTTTATCCAAAGCATTTATCTCAGTGCCCGCCGGAACACTGAACACCATGTCAGGAAAATTTGCAGCGAGCTCGCGACAAAGGTCTTTTACTCTAGGACCGGAGACAAAAAAATTATCGTCTAAAAACTGAATTTCTTCGACTCCGAATTCATCACGCAACCATCGAATTTCCTTAACCACATCATCATTTGTACGCTTGCGGTATCCCTTAAAACCACCCATCAAAGGAGAAGTGCAATAAAAGCAAACATGAGGGCAGCCTCGAGTTGATACCATTACGGCATGTCGCTCTGCTTGAACATCACCTCCCCCTGCCCGAACTTCAGAAGTCCAATAGGCTTCCATTGGAAATATATCCCAAGCTGGCAGCGGAAGTTTCGCAAGGGATCCCGGATTAGGACCGTCCTTACGGAAGTAGTATTTGAAATCCTCGCCCTCTACGGCCGGCTTTATATTTGCCTGATTATCTATGATTTCATTTCCATCACGATGAAATAGACCCCGTATACTAAATAAGTCTCGCGTGCCATTTAATGCGTCACATAACTCAACAAATGTTTCATCCGCTTCTCCCGTCAGAACGAAATCAACTTCTGGGCGTTTCATAACCTTAGTGGGCATTGCGGAAGGATGGTGCCCCCCTAGCACAATAATTTTCTTTGGAAAGCGCTTCTTAATAGCTTCTACTAAACGAAAACTTTCTGCTGCTAGATTGGAGAAAAGGATACTGATCCCAATCAGGTCGGGATCAGCACTTTTTATGCGAGATAGGGCCTCCTCGACATCTAATCCATAGTAAACAAATTGTTCGGTATAACGCTCCTGATTATAGCCTTCGGCCAGCATATCTAGCACATCTACCAGATAACCAGCTTCTCGAGCCGCAGCGGCTAGATAGGCTAACCCGAGTGGAGGGTGACAATGCTTGCGCTCTGTAATTGTGCCATCTTTACCAATCAGGCAACGGCCTGGTGGCTGTATCAACATAACGCGATGGACTTTATGCATTCTGCTAAAAACTCGTTCAAGAAGGATAGGTTTCTAAGTTTTATCCGATAACACTGCAATTAGCACGCCAAATCACCCAAGGCTTTTGCTATGCGGCCTATTAGTTCACTAGCTTCACCCTTAGAACGAAATAAACGCAGACTTGGATACCATGGCGTGTCCTCACGTTCTAATTGCCACCGCCAGTCGGGTACACAATCAAGTATCACCCAAGTCGGTACACCCAGAGCCCCAGCTAAATGAGCAACCGATGTATCTACGGTGATCAAAAGATCTACGTTGGAGAGTGCGCATGCGGTATCATAAAAATCATCGAACCCATCGCTTATATTTAGTAACGGTGTCTTAATATCTGAAAGTTGCTCGGCAGCAGTCCCCATTTGAAAACTAAAAAATGTAACACCTGAGATAGAGAAGATTGGCTCAAATGCCTTAAGTGGTAGGCTTCGCCTATGATCGCGTGCATGATCCGGGTTTCCGGCCCAAACAAGACCAACCTTCAGTTGCTGAGTGTGTGCGGTAAGACAGTATTTTTTTTTCACTGAAATATATGGGACTTGGGAGGGAATCGTATGCACCTGGGTTTTGAAAATATACGGTAAGCTCATTAGTGGCGCATGGCAATCCGCATGAATGGCCTTATCGCCTACAGTAACGTCATCCACACCGTCAACGTTTGAAAAAAGTTGTAGGAGCGACTGACGACAGCTTATCACGACCCTGCCCACTCGCGCCTTCACTAACTGCGCATAACGGATGAATTGGATCGCGTCGCCATGACCCTGCTCCGCCCACAGAATGATTGTCTCATTAGGCCGACATTCACCCTCCCAAAATGGCACACTAAATTTTTGCCGATAGTCTTTTCTCTGCAGACGCCATTCATGTTCTGCAAATCCGTTTATGAAATCACCATCTAAAAGCAAAAGTTGTGCACGATTAACACGCGCGTAAACGTGCTCAGGATTCAATTCAAGAGCTCTTGCCGTGGCCTCACGTGCCAAAGCATATTCACCTCTCAATCCTCTTGCCACACATAAGTTATTAAACGCGTCAACATCCTCAGAGTCTTGTTCTATCTGATCTTCAATTTCTTTCAGCGCTTCCGGAATACGGTCCAAACGCATCAAAGCGAGTGCAAGACCATTGCGAACTTTCGCGTGCCACGGAGCATACAATTGACATTTCTGGAAGTGCCTAAGAGCCACTTCATAACGACTACGCTTATTCTCTAGAAGGCCGAGATTATAATGAGCATCGGCATATTCAGGAGCTTGAGATAGTGCGCATAAATATGCTGTTTTTGCTTCATCCAGCCGCCCAAGAGCACTAAGCACTAGACCCAAATTATTTGAATATTCTGGAATATCTGGATTAAGAGCGATTGCTTTTTCTATATAAATTAATGCCTGCTCATTATCTTTGAGTTGGTGATTGACGAGCCCTAAAAGGTTCAGTGCATCCGTGTTGTGTACATCCAGATTCAGAATTGATTCGTAAAGCTTTCGCGCAGCATTGAAGTCACCCGATTGGTGTAATCTAACCGCGGCATTCATAATATCTGAAGTCACAAACGCACCTATTCCCAATTGAAGATTAAACTTTACTGTAATCTTTAATCAACGTAGCGGAATTCCCAATTTGCAAAGATAACATTACGACCAAGGAGATCCGGCCACACTAGGTATTTGGGGGTCAAGATAGCCACCTATGAATTCACCATCTTCAGGTCGGATAAGTTTTGGTCTCCATGGCCAGATCATCGTTGTGCAGGCTTGCTCCTTATCATCAAATTTTCTTAACACCTCTCCCGCAGCCCTATAATTTTCTAACGCCAATGAGACATTACCCAAAATTTCGTGACAGTTAGCTAGTCGAACAAAAGTATCAAAACTCTTGCCTCCTAGAGATATTCCTTTTCCGTAGGAGCATATCGCTTTTTCAAGCTCTCCCATTTTTCTATATGCGTCTCCCATATAGTCCCAAGGCTCAAAAAGCATCGGATCTTGGTTGGCTGAGGTTTCAAATGCTTTTATAGCTTCTTGGAGATTCCCCTCTTCATAAAGCGCAATTCCCAAATTAAAAAAGAAAGCAGGCTCATCTCTTTTAAGGGCAATCGCATTCTCAAAGAGATCAATTGCATCAGAATGTTTTCGAAATATGTTAGCCGCGATACCCATCATTCCTATTGTATTTGCATGGTCGGGAATCACTTGGAGGATCTGCCGAAATACCTGCACGCCCTTGTTAAATGTTGCAATGCCTCCACAGAATAAGCGAACGCCTAATTGAAATGCTGCGTCTATCTTCAATTCAGTTTCATTAGCGCCCGGCAAGTGATTTACAGAAATATCATTCTCGTGTCCGATTTTCCCTAACAAGGATTCAATATTGTGAACCTCGCGGATACATTCGTGATTTTGAATGGGCATACAGTCCAGGCAGTACACTGTGTTTGCAGCCTCTACCAAGGCTAACTGTAAATCAAAATGCAAAGACGCCGGCAAATGGATGCCAAATTTATAAGCCTCCGTTGTGGAAAAAATGGAACAACTATCAAACGGTATCACTAAAGCAGTTTTTGACCCAGCCTGCCTATTATCTCTTATGAACCTTAGAAATTTATCTCCGTATGCATCATCTTTGATTAATCTCTGAGAAGATTCAGAGCCCAAAAGTATAACCGTTAAAGCCAAGTTTTCACCTTGCGAAGATCTCCACACATTAATGTAGGCTGCAGCTTGTATAGTTGCCTTCATAGGAAATTTCTGTTTCCTCTCAAAGGGCGGCAACATTGCCGGTTTTTGATAGCTCCCGTTATTCACCAATGACTGACTATCTGTATTATTTTGGATAGCAAAAAATTCCAAGGCTCTATTGCGGCATATAAAGAAAGAAAACCCCCTGTTCTCGCGCACCATAGGAATCCACTTCATTACCACTTGCAATGGAATATGCCCACCTACCGACATACTCTTTATGTTTTTTGGAACAATACAAATGTGATTGGGCTGTTCAGCTACACCACTCGCGAACCTCACAAAGTTTTCAAGCGGGTCTTCACATTCCAAATCATCATCTTTTTCTAAGTCATACTCAACAAAGACAACCGGTTGATTTAATTCCTTAGGTTTTCCAAATTCGTTTTCCCAGATCTCCATTGTTTGCGTAGAACCAACTAAGGGCAGTACGAGGTGCTTGTGTCGTCCCTCAAATATGGTCCCTCGTCTTGGAAACAAGGTTTCCTTTGCTTCATCTAACTTCTGTTTCTGCTTTTTGTGTGATACCACAAAAGAATTATACATCCTTGCAGCCGTCTTATTCTTTCCTAACCTCTCATGACAAGATGCTAAATCCAGCTTTGCTCGCCAGTTCAAACGGTCCCTTTCAACCTCAATCGCAAATTCATCCGCAGCTTTACTCATGTGCCCCTGTGAGAGGTACAGTTTAGCAAGAAGGCCTGATATGCCATTTAATTTACAATCAGATTTTTTTAAATTTTCTAACAATTCTAATGCCACGGTGGCATTCCCTAAAGATTCTTCAGCAAGTGCCAAGTTGAAAATACACTGCGGCGAATGGGGTTGACGATCTAAACAAAGTTTCAAAGCTTTTTTCGCTTCCGTCGGGCGTTCAAGATGAAGAAGTGCTAGGCCTCGCATCACAGCGGCATCAAAATCGTCTTGATCAAGAGACAAAAGGTGATCGTAGATATCTAAAGCGTGCGTGCATCTACCTACCTGATGCAAGGTTACAGCAAAACTATAACTTTCGTCGCGTCCAAATATTGGGCGATTTTCGATTTTGTCCAAATCACCGCGCTCTATTGCATTGTTTACGGCGCAAGAGGCATTTGCAAAAGAATCCACCAGTGTCTCGTAACAATCATCATTCCATATTATTCGCTGAAATGGTGTTGCCATTGGTAATTGGCCTCCAATAGGGATACCATAAACACCACATGTTGCTCTCTCATCTGCTTCATTTGTTGCATTAAACATCTTGTAGGCTAGATATCGAATTTTTGGATTAAGGTAGCAAATCTGTAACGGACCATTGTTAACCAACATGTTGAGAAATGCGGACTCGTAAAATGCTAGGCGCAGGTCTAGGTCAATCGCTGCCTCATTAAAATGGCACAAGCCCTTCAATTCTTCAGGAACAGGTAAAAATACTGCATCTGTGTCACGAATTATAACGGGAAGAAATTCATTTTCATCAATGGTCGCTGCAAAGCGTGCCCAAGCATCAAGGTTACTATTGCGAGCCGGATCATTAGGAGACTCCCGCAAAGTTATAGCAATTACCTTGCGTCCGTTAGCATGCTTCTCATACCACTCCCTAACATATTGTTGTGCTCGGAGCGTCGGAGTTAAAACCGGGACTTCATCGCCTTTTAAGTGCCTGATAACAACCCCAGCAAACATAAATGCATCAATTGACGCCGACATAGCTTTTTGCGAGTCAAAAATATGTGTGGTGTAATCAACCGGAAAGATATTCGATGCTAAATTATCCTCTATAGAAGTTGCCTGTGCCCGTTTGGAGCAAACTGTGATTCCTTTAATCGAAGAAAGGAAAGAGCAAGCAGCAATATGCATATTTTGTAATCGCCAACGACTAATATCACCTGACAAATGCATCATACGGAAACCGTCATCGGCCCCCGGAACAAAAACTATATGTAATGACTTGCAACCAACCTGAATTCGTCGCATTTCTGCGCGAAGAAGAAAGCTTAGAAAGTCGAAGGTCACCGTGCATATTTGCAGATCGTAAAACGCATAAAGCACAAGGGAGGACTTTCCTTTATTTACTGTCATTTAAGAGTGCCCACAAAAAGTAAAAAAGCGTTTTACACCTGCGTACCACAAACAGACATCAATTATTATGATAGACCTCAAACGCGCTTATCTGCCAGATCGATAATTGGCACACGAGAGCCATCACAAAATAATTCCCACATTTTTTTTAATCCTATCTGCACTGTGCGCGAAAATCGTTCCGCATCACAAAGGGGAGAACTTTCTAATTTTGAAGGTAATTTTTTCCTCAACTGACGAAGAGTATCAGGATGCCTAGAGAGCTTCTTCGCCAAATTTACATATTCCTTCGCTGAATTTGTTGAAAACTCTTCAAGCTTCAATGTTTCGTAAATCGTTCTGCCTGTTCGACATATAATTCTATCATCGTAAACCCAATTTATAACTGGCACTCCATGCAAAAGAGCTTCGAGCGTAGTGCAGCCTCCCTGCTCTGGTACAGTGTCGAGGGCTATATCAATATTATGATAAATAGCTAGATGTGCAATTTGATCAGTTGGACCTAAGAAGGATAGCCGGTCTGATCTAACATTCTTTTTAGAAAAAAAAGCCAAAACCCTTTTTTGAATGAGGGCTTCATCAAATTGACCTCCTTTTAAAATCAATCGAGAATTGGGCACGGATGCCAGCACATCAGACCACACCTCTAAACAAAGTGGGGTAATTTTTACAAATCTATTGAGACTACCGAAGGTAATGAAGCCATGTCTATCGAATGGTAATTCCGTCTCAGTCTTAGTCCTCTTTGGTGCAGTCCAACAAAAATATGGCCCATCAGCCAACACCATAGCGCCATCGTACGCATGGTAGGTTTCCTTAGGAACAACGCTGCGATCAAACCAGAAATAATCAAATTCACTGGACCCCAAAGGCACACAGGCGGCCTCAACCTGAATTGGGGCAGCTCGGCCTGCATACACCCGTGCACGGGGACGATCACCGATCGCCCCCAAATGTATAAGAATGTCAATTTTGTCTTCTCTCACTTTAAATAAGACTTCCTCATCAGTAAGGTTAGAAATTTGACATTGGCGATCAAAAATATGCGTAAAATCCGGAACGGTGCCAAAGCAAACATCTCCATCAATATACCCAAATAATTCAAAATCTTTTTTTTCGTAGCCGCCCAACCAGCCTCCCCAGATGTAAAGCAATGTGTTTGCGTCGACTAATTCAAGAGGCAAGAACCCAATGCGAAGGCGCTTGTGCTTCACTTTTTTCACTGTTTCATAATCAAAGTCCGGCACAACGCCGTAATTGTACTTTTGGAGAATTTCTAATCTAGAAAAATGATTTGATTGGTCTAGAGACCTCAATGAGGTCTCGGCAAAATGAAAATATAATGCTTCGGAAGGAGCCCCAGATGCCATAATAAGAGGCTTGAGCATTTCCATGCCCTCACTATGGAAACCCCGAGTGAGAAAGACATATGCTATTCGGAATCGAAGTGCATCCAATTCTAAATCCCGCATCGCAAGAAAATGTTTTGCTCCATCAAGGGCTACTTCAATATTCCCCTGATGTAATAGCGTAGCGAGAACACCAACTAACTTTTCGTGAAAATATGATAAGTCATTGCCCTGAATCGCATGCTTTTTTAGTACAAAGCAGGCGGCTGAAAACTTTCCTTGCATTAAAAGTGAATCAAACCAAAATCTTAATGCAGGCGATTCTGTGTTCTGAGGTTGTTGAGTACAAATTTTTTCGAAATAGCCTTCTGCTTTTGTTGGCTGCTGCTTTTGCAGATACAGCAATCCAATCAACAATAGCGCGTGGGCCTGACTTGGTTCAGTTGATAAAACGTCAAGTAACAACGCCTCTGCCGTATCAAAGTCGCCAGCCTTTTGATACTTTATAGCTGAATCTATATTTGATAGCACATCGTTCATATCAATTGCTAACGCGGCACGATGAGCACTGTCCTATGGAATCAACGGCCATCTTTCCCAACAAACGCGCCTATTTCAGATAGTGTTTTATAAGCTTTTCTTTCACCCATTTCCGGGTGAACACCGGAATAAAAGAAATATGCGTTAGAATCCATACAGTCGCCACAAAGACTGTGATCGGAACGGCACTTCTGTATTTCTTCGTGTGATACCGCAAGAAAATCCTTTACTGCAATATTCTCGTAAGAATAGGAAGCGCAGCAAATAGGAACTGTGCCGTCAAAGTTAATCGCCATTCGATGTTTTTTCAGGTGGCAATCACCAGGAGAATTCTTCCGGAAGGCACCAGAGCCATCAACTAACTCTGTCCATTCACGCGGATCTACCGGTAAATTTTCGAATATTTCTTTGTCAGCCTGGTCATATTCTCCGCGAATGGCTGTGATGGTTTTTTCGACTGGCATGTAAACCGCGAAAATCCAATCAAAATGAAAATCAAGTTCTTCTGCCAGCAAACGCATTCGCACAAAATCGTCTGAAAAATTGTGCTTGTACACCATATAACCAATTTCAATCGCCGTTTTCGATTTGGTGCGGTCTAAGACATGACGCAACAGATGCATATTCGATTTTACAATATTGATGTCGCCACGGGTATGAGTTTGCATATGAGTTTCATTACTAAATCCCGACAGTGATATTCTCAACGCATCTGGCTCCGCTCGGATGATTTCCTCCAGCTTTTTTCGGCTTAAATTATGATTCAAGTTGCTAGATAAGCCGACAAGGAAGCCATATTCGCGCGTTTTTTTTATGAATTCGGGCAACTTTGGATGGAGCAGTGACTCCCCCCAATTATGTATATCTATCGCTATACTAACACTTGGATCATGAGATTTTTTTATTTTCGCCAAGATCCTTTCATATTTATCTAAGTCCATAAATCCCTTTGGAATCCCACTATCATCAAAATTTCCAACAGGGCATGAGGGGCACCGCAGGTTACAAGTACCAACAATATCAATGTTGTAGTAATAGTCTGCTTGTCGCGCAGCATAGTATTTTTCCCGTAACTGCTCCATTTTATTAGCGTCGAACCGAACCGATAGTAATCGGTCGAGTTCCGAATTATCTAACTTCGGCAAGTGCCATAGAGCACGGGTCGCCAAATCATTATTAGGTTGTAATTCGACTACCCGCTCAAACGCCGTGATGGCCTCCCTTATGGCGGCTGATGCATAAAGACTTTGAGCAGTCATTGCCCATTGAACAATGTCATCAGCAGCCTGACCATATAAATGTGCGATTGCCAGATGTGCATCCTGATCTCGATAACTTAACTCAGGAGGGTTAATCACCTCAAAGATAGGAAGCTGTGGCTGCTGAAAAGCTGGCGTTTCCCTTGCCAAATCCGTCAAATATGGGTTTTTGCGGATACTCAAGATACAGTCAATCAAATGGGTCGAAATAGTATCCTTCGGCAGGTCAAAATTATTAAAAACATCTGAGTCTATGAATTGTGCGGTTTCAAGATTCTTAAGGGCTAAGCGCACGTAATCACACTCAGCCGCGAAAATACCAATCACACAATAGGTTTCGGCAAGACTTGGAAGCTTTTTCAAAAGTATGTTGTGTTGATTAACGCCGGATTCCGCGCATTTTTTTTCGCTGCCAAACCATTGGTAAAGAGGCTTTGCGATTTCTTCGTATTCAGTCGAAATACCTCGCCCTTGTTCACGGGCTTTATCGAGTGCTTTGAGAGAAAGCTTGATCTTCCCTAACTCAAGCGAAATAATTGCTGCTTTTATTAACGTATCAGGTTCCAATGACGCCTTAATAATCTCAGCCATCAAATGATGTGCTTTGTCTAAAATACCCTTTTCTAAGTACTCCCGCGCCTTGGCTATTCGGTCAATTTCACTGGAGCTTGATGTTATCTCAGAAACCGTCTCTCTTTCAGATTTTTCTTTGGCCGAACCACAGAGATCGGCAGTCCTATTGCTATCCGTGTCAGTTATTATTTCTGCAACATTTTGATATGACATCTGCAGTTGTCTCCGGCTTATTGATCGATACATAGCCACCTTGGCAGCCGATAGGCACTAGATCCGCAACGGGGAGAAGAGCAACCTGAAAAAGTTACCCTTTTAATGTCCCGACGAAACTGTATTTAAAGGTTGCAAAATTCACACCAAGTAGGAGGATCTATATAAATTTGTATACATACCGCAGAAGGTTATTTGGTTGAGGAAAGCTCCATGAAAATCTTATTACTCGGACACCGCGGTCAGTTTGGTACTGCATTCGAAAAAATATGCAGAATGCGGGGGATAGAATGTATTGCTCCTAGCCACTCGGAATTAGATGTGACGCAACCTCAGAAGATATCCCGCGTACTTTCGGCAGAAGCACCAGATGCTGTCGTTAATTCCACTGGAATTATAGACATAGGTGAATGCGAAACATCTCCATTAGATGCGTATAAAGTGAATGCGCAAGCTGCGCTATCCCTTGCTGAATCGACAGCAGAAAAAAAAATCGCACTAGTTCAGACCAGCACGCATCTGGTTTTTGACGGTAAAAGTCACCAACCCTATACCGAGTACGACCTTCCATCGCCAAACACTGTTTATGCGGCAACCAAGCTTGTAAGCGAGCATTACGCACTAACTCGGAATCCTAAAAGTTATGTAGTACGGTTTCCAACTCTTTTTGGCCATCGACGCAATGAAAAATCTGGTTTTGTTGAGAAAATGATCACAAAATTAATAGCTGGTGATCCTCTTAGGATCGCTGATGATCGCATGGATTGTCCAACGTGGTCGGAAGACGCCGCACGCGAAGTGGCCGAAATAGTTGTTAGTCGCGCTAACTTCGGCCTTTATCATGTCGCTAATCACGGTGCTGTCAGTTATTTTGATTTCATTGCTACATTGGCAAAATTCTTGGGGAGCCCGAGCGGCATAGAAGCTGCAAAGGATAAAGAGTTTATGGCAAGACCACCAAAACCACTCCGCCTTGCTATTTCTTCAGAAAAACGGCCAGCAATCCGACCGTGGCACGAAGCTTTGCAAGAATATTCAGAAGTCTACAGGTAAATTGAATGTCAAACACTAAAATCAGAGAAAATTATCGCTGCGGAATATGCGAAAGTAGGAGCCTTGAACCAGTTATACGGCTGCCAAACTTTCCAATTACAGGGGTTTTTGTAAGTGAAAGTATCCCAGGGCCTGTACAAGGTTTTGACCAGACCCTAATGATGTGTTGCGATTGCTTGCACATGCAATTGTCTCATATTATTCCGCCGGCACAACTGTACGGTGATGATTACACGCATCGCTCAAGCGCTAGCCATATCACTCCCACTGCATTTTCCGATATTCTTAGATATTTAAATGAACTGAGACCAGGTCAACGCTTTCGATCAATTTTAGAAATTGGTTGTAACGACTTAATGCTCCTCACAGAATTGTCAAAATTGGCAGACCAGGTTGTCGGCATAGACCCAATCTGGATCGGGAAAGAAGATGATGCTGAAAAAGCTGAAAATATGAGAGTGATTGGAAATTATGTAGAGAAAGTTCAGCTATCAAAGGAACTCATAATCTCTCCAGACATCGTGATCTCAACCCATAATCTTGAACATATCGAGGAGCCAATGTTGCAAATTCGACGCCTTTTGGATGCTGCAGACGATGATGCAATATTTCTGATTGAAGTACCTGACAGCCAAATTATGGTCCGCAATCTTCGATTTGATCAAGTTTTTCACCAGCATATTCATTATTTCAATATTTCGTCCTTCCTCAGAATGTTGGAAGTAGCAGGTGGGTATTATTTCAGCCACCGAGTTCATCCGGGAAACTGGGGCGGCACTATTGCTGTGGCATTTACAAAAAAACCTACTGGCGTGAAAGTGCCGCAGACTGAGCCCGTCACCGCAGAGACAGTTAAAAAGCAATTCAAGTTATTCAAGCGAAAAATGTTAGACTTTACGCAGTCCGTTATGGCCCTTGAGGGACCTGTATACGCGTATGGGGCAGCCCAAATGCTTCCGACACTTGCATATCATATGGAGAGCAATTTCGCATTTTTGAGTGGTATACTTGATGACTGTAAATACCGACCTGGCCTTACCTACCCGCATATCCCAGTGCGCATAAGACGGCCAGAGGAAGCTGACGATATTCATGATGCGACAGTGATAATAACAGCATTGGATGCAGTTCGCCCCATCACGAAACGCCTTCGGGATTTTGGCCCCGCATACATTACAACTCCTGTTCAATTTTATTAGGCTTGAGAGTGACTAAATAAAGTTTACATGCTGCGGGGTAAAATCCGGCTCTTTAAGTTCTTTCGGCTGGCCATTAATGCCTGACAGAAACCTATTCAAATAATGTTGCCGACAATTGCTCTCACAATCCTTGTTGACGTTTACTGCTTGCACACGCTGTTGTACTTCCCAATACCGTTCCGACTCAAAAATTTCTTTAAATGATTGTTCAATGATATTACCCATTAGAAATTCCTCTTGGCGTACATCAAACCAATGACCGCAAGGGAAAACATTGCCCGTTCCACTAACAGCAATTAAGAATTGGGTGCCGAAACAAACATTGTAATCTTTGTGACCTAAATTCCCTAACTTCACGATTTTTGGTATAACCTCATAACCCGGCTTAGAGAATTTCTTTGCCTCCATGAAAACGTCCCAATTATCTATGTATTCTTCCTTTGGGGAATCGAGTTTATAGTCCGACGTATCAGAACATGGCTTAATAACAAAATAATCAGCATCAAGCTGATTACCCAGCTCAGCAAGAGGAACTACCTGATCGAAATTTTCTTTGGTCATCACCATCTGCAAGCCAATTGTGCACGGATAACCATATTTTTTCTTTGCTTTAACCATACGATCAATATTATCCAAAACACGGTCATATTGCGGGACTTGGTGTATTTTTTCGAAGGCTTCTTTAGTGCCCGCACTGATATTTATCCTTAGCCACGTCAAACCAGTTAAAAGGCTTTCAAGCTCAACTGGATCCCTCGGTATTCGTATCCCATTAGTAGCGAGACCTAAATCAAGCCCGATCCTTTTTGCATAATCAACTGACCTGCAGAGTGCTGGATTCAGAGTGTTTTCACCCTCGCCTATTAGAGCAATTGAGCGTATTCCAACATCTTTTGCGTCTCTAAAGAAACGCAAGATTGCCGCTTCAGGCATGTTGAAACGTCCTTTTATATCAGTTCCGAAACCTGTCCGCCCTTGAATGACTCCATAACAGTAGGTGCAAGCCATATTACAGCCGGCACTTATACCCATATCAACGTGGAGAGGCGCAACTCTCTCTCCAGCCTGCCACTGAGAGACACGATCCAGGTGCCACATCAACTTGTGACCATCCATATTATAACTATCGCGTTCCTGCATAAAACCTCTCCATCAACAAGCAGCCAAACCCTCGTCAGATATCTAAAAAACTAAAACCCCTAAAACTTTAGAGATTTCATACTCAGCGCCTTTTGAACTTAATATAGCCTATTACGCCACCGGTACATAAAATTCGAAACCAAAATATTTTCCGAAAATCAATCTGTTTTTATTGCGACTTCTATTTCGCTTATTTTGTACAAACGATTTATGCTACACATAATGTAATCAAATAATGAGCCATTTTGTCAAAACCGGTATGAACAACCTCGTCGTTCATTGAAAACATAAAGACATTGCTAAAATGATTCTCTAAAGTTGAAACGAGCCGATCAGGAGAGAAAAGATTGATGTGCCCAATCTGGCTACGCTCCGACGCATAGTTACTTGAATGCAAACTGGGAGTGCCAATAATTGCGACTCCCCCTTCTTTCAAACACCCTCTACAATTTTTTAGAAATGCCAACTCCTCCTCGCCCCTCGGGAGATGCTCGATTACATCTAAACAGACCAAACCATCGAAGGCACTCTTTGCCTCACCGTCTTTAGAAAAGTCACGCGCTTCGTAGGAGAGGCGTCCTCGATCGTGTGGATTCTGCTCCTCAAATGGTATCAATAAATTTTCCCGTGCGTATGTTATCTGGGATTCATCAAAATCGTAGCCTACAACTTGTGCGTTGGTCTCTCCCGCCAGCATTAAAGCACCTATACCCTCACCGCACCCAACCTCAATGATACGTTTTTTATTCTTGAGCATTTTGGACGCAAATTTGTACCGCGAAAGCACAAATGTGAAACATTTCGGATCTTTTAGAAGAAAATAACTATAGATCGGACCAAGCTTAAGATTCTGATCGATATTCAGTGCTGTTACTTTTTCCCATTGGGCTTTGGGATTAGTCATGGCAAACTCTTTGTTCTGATGGACTAGTTTTTCTAGGCATATTAATAAATAACTATCAAGGATGCGATGCAAACCATGGGCCAAACACTCAACGCGTTCTACGACCTTGAGGTATGTCCGATTACCTTCGACTTCGTTAATTTTTTAATTCTGGCTGAATTAGAAAAACGCCGCCGTAAACTTAAAGATTTACATATAACCATTGTGCCAGGTTCAAATGAGGGTTTCCGTGATGACGATGCAACCTTTAACACCTCAAATAAAATTTGGCGCCTCGAACAAATTGCTGTTCCTGCATGTTGGTTGATGCCGAATCAAGTGCGTCTAACAATATGTAGAAGACGCTCCGACCTTAATGAACAATTCGATTTACTTTCAGAAAACATCTTCCCCCCGGAATATCACCCAAAATCACCTCGCGGGGACTTCCTTTGGGCTGGAATAGCCGCCGCTGCAGCAACAGGCGAAGAAATTCCGCGTCTCCGCGCAACCGCGCAAGGGAAAAGTTACATGGCCCGATGGCTATCTTCCCTTGGGACAGAGATTCGGCCTGTAACAATTACACTCCGAGAAAGCAGTCACAAACCCGAACGAAATAGTAATATTATTGAATGGGCTAAAGCAGCAAAGAAAATATCAAGCCTGGGCTTTCATCCAATTATCTTAAGAGATACAGAGAATTCTTTCAATATTACTAATCCACTTTTAAAGGACTTCAGCCATTGCCCCCAAGCTGAAGTAAACCTGGACCTGCGCCTAGCGCTCTATGAATTATGCCAAACTAATTTGCTAGTACTCAATGGGCCTGGCGTTTTGTGCTGGCTGAGCGAAACCGCTTCCTACATTATGTTTCGGATGATCACCTCCAATGTAGAAAATAGTAGCCTTGCAATGTTGGCATCAATGGGCCTTACACCCAACTCCGATTTATCCATCGCGAGCCCGACGCAACGGCTTATTTGGGAGACAGATAAATCAGAGACTATAGTACGAGAATTTCAAAAACTTACAGACGTGATGAATGATGATAACGTTCAGCCAACACAACCACTCATAGAAAGGTCCTCACTTACATTAGCACAACAGTTTTTCCTTACAGGGCGTTTTGAAGAGGCCACTTCAGTAGTAAAAAAATACCTTCAATCATACCCCGAAAATCCAGACGCGTGGCAGCTAATTGGACTCATAGCTTTTAAGGCTGAACAATTTGACGTTGCTGAAAAGATGATGCAACGCGCAATAAATCTCGATGGAACTAAAGCAAGTTTTTTCGTCAACCTCGGTACCTTATATCGGCGGACAAGTCGTCATGCGGAGGCTTTGCAGGCATTCACCAAAGTAATATTAATCGATGATAAAGATGCAGATGCCCATGCTCAGATAGCAGAGCTTTTGTTACTTAAAGGTGAAAAAAGCCAAGCTAAAGGCGCTATGGGAAGGGCAGTAGAATTTGGGCAGCACTCTCCGGAAATCTGCGAAAAGGCAGCAAGGATTTTAACTGATTTAGGTGATTATAAAGAGGCAGTCGGTTTTTATCAGCGTGCGATTGGGTTAAGAGAGGAGTTAGAGAAAGAACGCCAAATACAAAAAGCGAAAGCACCTGAACTTGTTATTCAATCCATAAAATAAACAACGTGGCCATCTACATGGCTTACGGATGATAAACGGCCATGACAAAATTTTTGATTACATAACGTGTAGCTTTAAAAAAGTAATGTTATCCGATGGGTTGACAATTAGGGCAGAAGAATGCCGACCGGCCATTAATTTCAATTTTTTCAATGTTCTCACAACAATGTGGGCAATGAGTTTTATTATAAATATTTAATCTTTCTGCGGTCCTACCTTTAACATCCATTGTGGTGGTAACTATTCTGTTTTTTTGCATTCCCATGTGCAAAAGAACCTTGGCGTCATCCCACATTTTCTTTAACTGGGTGTCGCTTAAATCCATTCCTAAAGTGCAGGGATGTATATTTTGACGCCAAAGTATTTCTGTCCGATAGATATTTCCGATACCAGCCACAACGGATTGATCCATCAATAGTGTTCCAATCCTAGCCCTGCTGCGTTTTACCCTTTTAAAAAAATAATATGGGTCAGCGTCATCACGAAGCAGGTCAGGGCCTATCCGCAGGACTAATCTATCAAAATCCTCTTGATTACGAACCGAACAAATAGTTGGTCCACTTATGTCCACGCAACAATCACCGCCTACTAAACGAACCCGAACCTGACCACGGGGCGCCATCGCTGGAACTTTTGTCTTTCGTATACGGCCGAATAAGCCAAGGTGTATATGAAGGTACATTTCACCCGTGAACTTATAAAAGAGATGCTTGCCAAATGCCTCGATAGAGGAGCATACCTGCATGTCGAGTATGTTCGCACCGTCTGAAAAGCGCCCTTGTGGCGATGACACATTAATTCTATGACCAATCAGAGCTTTTCTATGGTCGCGAGCTGCGCGATGGATTGTGTGTCCCTCAGGCATTTTATCAGAGAATCCACCTAAAACCATTCTTACTGCTAGTAAACTGTAGAGCAAATGTGTTCGATTTCAATAATAAACAAAGGTGGTTAATCGTTGTAATTGCCTTGGAAAAAAAACAACGGTACGCCGTTAATTTATAAATGTTGAGAATCAATGAGAAAAAATGGCACAGTTAGTCTGTATGTTTTTTTGCGAGGTGAATAATAGATGAGCAAAATAGTAGTAATTGGTGGGTCGCGAGGTATAGGGCTCGAAACAGTAAAAGTGCTGCTTGAGCGAGGACATCAGGTGACAGCGTTTTCTCGAAGTTCCCTTGATTTTGGCGACGGCAATCCGAATTTCAGGCATGTAGCCGGCGACGCGTGCAACCAAACTGATGTCTGTGCGGTTATTGAGCCTAATGAAGTAGTTGTACAAACACTTGGAGTGCCTTTAAATCTCAAACTTTTAACAGGTCCAATTGATCTTTTTTCTAAATCAACCAGAATACTGATAGATGCGATGGAGCATTCAAACGTACGGCGACTAATTTCAGTCACGGGCTTTGGTGCAGGAAGTAGTTTTCAAAGTATAAATTGTTTTCAGAAAATTCCATTCCAAATATGCTTTGGAGTAGCTTATAGGGATAAGTCGATTCAAGAGTCCCTTATTAAAAATTCTAGTCTAGATTGGACGATTATTCGCCCCGGCGTTCTTACCAATCAAAAGTTAAGCAAGCCATACACTATTCGCCTTCACCCGTCAGAATGGCGCAATGGTATTATATCGCGGTCAGCGGTAGCTGACTTTATTGCGTCTGCCGTAGATGATCCAACGATGGTAGGTGCTGAACCAGTATTGGCAAATTAGTTGCCAATTATGCCCAAAATTTAAACGATACGAGAAAATTAAATCCGTAATCGCGTTGGAAAAAATTGGCGACCCCGGCAGGACTCGAACCTGCAACCCCCGGCTTAGAAGGCCGGTGCTCTATCCGGTTGAGCTACGGAGCCTCTCAATTTTTTGTTGCCAGCCGCAGAACGCCTAACTTAATGTGTCCATGGCCGACGACGATCATAGGCAAAATTATCCGCATACGCCTTGGGTTTTATTCGACGTTCATTTGCAGGCGTAACAGTGTAAGTATATCCCTGTTTCTCAGCATACTCTACCGCATCCTCTTGACTTTCAAATTCAAGCTTAACCTGACGACTTGTATCACTCGACCCATTCCACCCCATAATCGGGTCTGGCGCCACTGGATCTTGGGGTTCAAAAACTAAGCACCAATCTTTAGTTTTTGCCCGCCCTGACTGCATTGCAGTTTTTGAAGGTTTATATATGCGAACGTGCATTAGGTATCCTTTCAAAATTAATGCAACGAATTATTTGCACGATTTATATTTAAGTCGGGAGACTAGTGTAAAAAACCCCTATCGTAACTTTGTGTCTTTAATCTCTTAGTCTAACATTCGACGCTTTCTTACGGTTCATCAGAATAAACGAAAAGTCAAACCACGTGAAATACGACATTTAATTTAATGGAAATAGTTGGTGAATATTTTTTATCTTTCTTTCGATGCAGCGGCCATCTGAATCTTATTTTCATCAAAATATTTTTTCGCTACCCGCGCCGCACTAAGACCTGCAGGCATTCCTGCATAAACACTTACGTGAAGCAAAACCTCACGAATTTCCTCCGGCGTGCAACCGTTTCTAAGAGCCCCATCAATGTGGTGCTCTAACTCAACCGGCTTATCGAGGGCAGCAAGCAAACAAACGCTTAGCATACTCTTAATTTTTCTGTCGAGTCCAGGCCGCGCCCAGACCATACCCCAGCCCCATTCCGTTGCAGCTTGTTGGAAAGCAGCCATAAATGGGTCATTATCAGCATCGGTAATTCCTTTATTAACCCGATCTGAGTCAAGAACAGCAGTGCGTACTGCTAACCCTTTTTTAAATTGCTCATTCTTATCTAAATAAACCATTTTATTCTCCGTTGTTCCCTGTAACCGAAGATTGCCAAAAAAATTTAAGTATGCAGTCTGTAAAAGAAATTTTTAGAATTAAGCACCGTTAGTTTGAGCTAATACATCAAAAAATCCATGAATGTATATTTTGATTGGTAATTTCAGCGGCCAAATTTAGTAATTCACTAGATTACTCAGCGAGGCACCAATATAAAGCATATCTGCAGAACATTAGCGTGACCAAAAAATATGATGCCAAGAACGGTGTACTTAAAAACTAGTTATCAATATTTTTCATGATGCATCACTCATGTGATTATATGGTCGGGGCGGTATGATTCGAACATACGACCCTCTGCTCCCAAAGCAGATGCGCTACCAGGCTGCGCTACGCCCCGACTGGAGATAAATATTCTCAAACTTATGCGGTTCTAGAGTAAACTCGGGTGTGTTCCAACAAAAATAATAAAAAAGTTATAGGAATTTTACGAAAATTGGTTTGAATTATCATTTTAAGGTGCCGGTTACCCCTTTCCCTTTAATTAAACCATAATAATATGCAATGCTGAATATTCCTTTATACCGAATTACTTGTTGGAAAATATTTGGTGGCGAACCAAATCTCCAACTTTAATGCCAAACTCTGATACGGCTCCAGCATTAATCTCCAAAACCGCACGCGCTCGAAATTCACCAGTAATTAGTTTCTCGCTGAGCGGAACAGCCCCCTCATAAATGTAGTTAATGCGCCCTCTGGAATCAATAAATAGCATGTCTAATGCCACATAAGTGTTTTTCATCCACATAGAAATTTTTGAATTTGGTTTATAAATGAACAACATGCCGTTCTTTCGAGGTAAAGAGCGCCGGTACATCAAACCCATAGCCTTCTGGCTCCGAGTAACTGCAAGCTCAACAGATAGTTTTTGCGAGGTGCCACCACTTTCTATCACCAATGTAGAAGTAGGAGAGGTTGACCCTGCCTTGCACTGACCACCAGCCAACAATACTATCCAAATCAACGCTATGAATCTCGAAGGCGCAGTAAAACGACTTAAAAATTTCCTACGCCCATTGATGCGACTATAAGCAAATGAACTATAATTTAGAGCCACTACGCAAAGCATGAGGTAACTGCATAATGATACAGAATGGAAGACCTATGTGAACTGAATAATCAATAACAGCATTAATAAAAGTATGACCCATATAACCATAGTGCCAGCACTTGTTGCCCGTGCAGCAATGCTCTCGGGGCCACTGTGGTATCGAACTTGTTTAATAAAGTACTTTAAACACTCCATCATCATGCCACTAATCGCACCCGCTGCCAGACTTATACTGGATAAAATATTCCTTACGATTGTGCTGCCGGCGCGCCGGTAAAACCAATCAAAATCAAGAACAGTTGATCTTAATTCGGGTGGATATAGCCCAGTTTTTTGAAGAACAGCAAAAGCAAGAGCAGAAAACATAAGAAGCTGGAGCATGGTCACCACATGGGTTGTGGTATAAGGGATATAATCTACGGGGTAAGGCAAGATATCATAAAGTGGTTGAGGATAGACTCCTATTCCAAAACACAAAAGAGCAGCAATACCCATAGCTAATAACATATTTGTGGGAGCCTCCTTGGGCCGTAATCCCGAATCATGAGCGAAAAATGCAAAAAAAGGTATTTTTATTCCGGAATGATGGAAGACACCCGCTGAGGCGAAAAGCAATAAAAGAAATGGGACCAAGTAATCTTGATCTGCGGCTGCAGTCAAAATCATTGATTTAGTAACGAAACCAGAAAACAACGGGAATCCGGAAATAGCTGCCGAGCCAACAATACAAAATCCAGTAGTCCAAGGCATGGACTTATAAAGACCGCCCAGTTCAGAACCCTTTGCGGTTCCTGCGCGATATAGTACAGCACCCATCGCCATGAATAAAAGAGCCTTGTATAAGATATGTGCAAATGCATGAGAGACAGCACCGTTTATAGCCAGTTGGGTGCCAATACCCACCCCAGCTACCATGAAACCCAACTGATTATTTAGTGAATAGGCAAGAACACGCCGCAGATCATTTTCTATAACAGCAAAAAATATCGGAAATGCCGTCATTGCTGCCCCAATCCAAACAAGCAACTCCGTGCCGGGATAGCCGCGCGCTAATGCATAAATGGCCAACTTAGTGGTGAATGCCGAAAGAAAAACAGTACCTGTTGGAGAGGCCTCTGGATAGGCATCCTGAAGCCAATTGTGCATTAGAGGAAACGCACATTTGATACCGAAGGCCAAGAAAATTAGAATGCCCCCTGGCCCATCCAAACCAATGAAGTTAAAAGCTAAGGATCCTGTTTCTTGAGCCTGCACCACAGCTCCAGCAGCTAACAGCACGCCCGAGAAAATTTGTATGATAAGGTAACGCATGCCCGCGTCATATGCTCTGTTATTACCGCCAGCCCATATGATAAATACGGAGGTGAGTGCTGTAAGCTCCCAATAAACAAAAAGTGTTATCAGGTCGCCCGCGAAGGCAGCTCCGATAGCAGCACCCGCATAAGCCAACGCAGCTGTTTGCTCCATTACATCCTTAGAATGTAACGAAAAAAGAATAGCAACAAATGCCGCGATATAAAAAATAATACCAAAAACGAAAGAGAGGGCATCAACGCGAACATGTATGAGCTCGTAACCAAATAATGATATTTCACCGAAACTTCCATGCTCAAGAGAGAGAAGGCTCAAGAGTCCTACTATAGGCAATAGGAGTAAGTACCCCTTCCTTAGCCAATCTGTCGGGATTAGCGGAACAAAGAAAGCCCCTATTATCAAAATTAGCCCGGGAGGGATATCAACGATCATAATAATCTTCATCCCGCATTAAAAATTTTCTTAGCTCTCTCGAAGCGAGAACTAGTAAAAAAGAAAGACCAAATCCAAAAAAGCCAAAGAAGCCAAATATACCTTCAAAAGCGTAATGGGTGTGCTTGTGGTAGAATGCATCACTAATAACAAGCGCAATACAAATAAATACGAGCCCATAAAAGATTTTGTTTATGTTTCTCGCGTCATCTAACCAAAACTGCCTTTCGTTAGAGATCTTTTTTTTCACTCTCGCGCTCTTGGTAACTTTAACAGAGGACTTAGGTGCTTTTTTTAATCCCTTTCTTGACCCAGTATGAGATAGCTTTTTAGGAGGCGATTTTTTCTTTTTGGATGCTAGTGACTTTTTTGAAACAGCATTTTTTTTTGTTACTTTTGTAATTGGCTTTTTTGCCATGTTCAATCCCTACCGCCCCCAAATCATATGCCAGCTATCGGGGAGAGAAACCCCGCAAGATCATCAGCCATAAAGAAAGCCCCAATCGTCAGAACGCTTGCCGTACAAATTCCTATTAAACACAATACTGGCGCTTCTTGTATACCCATGCCCCGATCTTTTCTTTTACCAAGCTCTTTTACTTCAGGGTCTCTAAAAAAGGCCCGAAGCACGATCGGTAGAAGATACGCCGCCGAAAGAAGAGAACTACCCATCCAGACAAACATAAATATTGTATAATCCGACTCAGCTGTACCCATCATAAGATACCACTTTGACAAAGCCCCACCCGCGGGAGGGATACCTATAATTCCAAAGCATCCTATCAAGAAACAACCCATTGTTATTGGCATTCGTCGACCGATTCCATTGAGCTGACTTATTTCAGTCTTGTGCGAAGCTACCAAAATTGCTCCAGCACAGAAGAAAAGCGTTATCTTAGCGGTAGCATGCATCACGATGTGCATACTAGCTCCAACAATACCAGCACCAGTTGCCATCGCCGCCCCAAGTACTATGTACGAGAGCTGGCTTATAGTGGAATATGCTAGTCTCGCTTTAAGGTTATCTTTACGGAATGCTATTACAGCTGATATCAGCAGAGTTGCGCCTGCTATTATTGACAGAAGCAGGGAACCGTCAGATCCATTTAAGTTCTCTAATCCAAACAGGTATACGATCACTTTTATAACTGTAAATACCCCCGCTTTTACAACTGCTACAGCATGCAGAAGCGCGCTTACAGGTGTAGGCGCTACCATCGCAGCTGGTAGCCAACGATGAAAAGGCATCAATGCTGCTTTGCCTACACCAAACATGAAAAGTAAAAGTAAGACTGTAATTAAGGGTCCGTTAGCACTTTCACCGAGGATGCCTCCTTCGGTGAAATCGAGAGTACCGGTCAGGGCATATGTCCAAACAATGGCAAACAGTTGAAAACCAATTGATGTACCAATCAAAATTCCAAGATAAATACGGCCCGCTTTTTTCGTTTCTTCAGTTCCATGATGAGTAACGAGTGGGAAAGTACACAGTGTGAGAACTTCGTAAAAAATAAAAAGGGTCAACATATTTCCAGCAAATGCAACACCTATAGCCGCAGTAATAGAGATCGCAAAAAAGAAATAAAACCTTGTTTGGTTTACTTCATGGTGACCACGCATGTATCCGATTGCGTATATTGATGTAACTATCCAGAGAAAGCTCGCAACACAGGCAAAGATCATACCAAGGGGTTCAATTGTGAAAGCAATGGATAATCCCGGCAGCATCTCTAACAGAGTAATACTTGGACGGATGCCAGCTTCAACTGTTGGCACTAAATGCGCCACACAAAGAAACAAAAAACCTGCAGTGACTAAAGTTACGGCCTCGCGTAAATTAGGATAGGACCCCGCGAGAATGATAAAGACAGCCCCAATCAAAGGTACAGCGAAGCAGGCGTAGATCAGAGCCTCGGTACTCATTGCGCAACTCCTATCATCAAGAACTGAGCAGCAGCCATAGCAATATCAACAGTCCGACTGGCATCAATGCCAAAGTATATACTCGCCCCTGTTAAAATGAATAACGGGATCAACATACTTAATGGGGGTTCAGACATTACTGCGGCGCGCTTAGGCGGCGCACGGAAATATGCAACTTCAACTACCCGCCAAATGTAAATAACCGCCAACAAGGAACTAATAAGGATAAGAACAGCAATAAGCCACATTTCTTTTTCAAGCGCTGCCGACACAAGATACCACTTACTGATAAATCCCGCTGTCAGGGGAACTCCAATGAGTCCGAGCCCTGCAATAACAAAACAACCAGTGGTAATAGGCATGCGTTTACCGATACCAGCCATATCATCTAAACGCACAGAGGCAATCCGAAAAAACATGCCTCCTACAGCCATAAAAAGTGCCCCCTTTACTAGGGCGTGATTAAAAAGGTGAATAATACCTCCTGCTAACCCGGTGGTAGTAATAAAACTAATTCCGAGGACCATGTAACCAATTTGAGCTATGCTAGAATATGCCAGCATTCGTTTTATATTGGTTTGGTATATAGCAACTAAGGAACCGACAAACATTGCTGCCACCGACAAAATCATAAGAACTTCACCAATGACAAATAAGGGTTCACCGCCGAAAACCGTAAATATCATGCGTAGAAGTGCATACACTGCTACTTTTGTAGCCGTAGCGGCTAAGAAAATCGTAACGACTGACGGGGCAAAGGTGTATGCATTTGGCAGCCACATGTGTAATGGAAAAATTGCAAGCTTTAAGCTAAGCCCTACAACAATGAAAGCGATGGCAACCTGAATAGTGCGCGTTTCTGCAACTGCTGGTATACGATTCGCTAAGTCAGCCATGTTAAGCGTACCAGTCATCATATACATCATACCAACACCTATGATGTAAAATGTCGCTCCAACTGTTCCCATAATAAGATAGCGGTAAGCAGCCGTCAGTGATCGGCGATATCTCCCCATGCTGATTAAAACATATGAAGAAAGCGATGAAATCTCTAAAAACACGAATAAATTGAAAGCGTCGCCAGTAACAGCAATCCCCAATAAACCGCAGAGACAAAGCAAATACATCGTATAGAACAAATATATTCGTGCATCGGGAATTTCAGAAGATACACTAGCATGCGCATAGGGAAGAACCACGGCACCTATCAAAGAGACAATAACCAATAAAAATGCGCTCAAGAGATCAATTTTATATTCAATACCGATTGGGGCTGCCCAGTCACCAATAGGATAAGAAATAGCTCCAACAGACAGCACTTCCCTCAACAAACAGATAGCTATACCGAGGCAGAACCATGTCACTATGGTCGCCCACAACCAAGCCCGATCAGACCGTCTTAGGAGCAAGCAAATGGGGGCGGCAATAAGGGGGAGCACAACTTGCAGAGCCGGGAGATTCGCCACCAACATCAGAAGTGTTTCTCCCGTCGGCGTTCCTCAGCCTCAATTTCGTCTTCTTCGATCGAGCCATACGAGTCTCGAATACGAACAACCAGTGCAAGAGCAAGAGCAGTCGTTGCCACACCAACCACGATTGCTGTTAAAATTAAAACATGCGGTAGCGGGTTTGAATAAACGGTTATACCCTCAGCAATGATAGGCGCACTACCATCCTCTACCTTACTCATAGAGATATAGAAAACAAAGACCGATACCTGAAAAATATTGAGCCCGACCACCTTTTTGATCAGGTTGTGCTGAGCCATAACGATATAAAATCCTATCATCATCAACACGATAAAAATCCAGTAGTTATATAAACCAGCGAATTGGTCCATTATTCAGACTCATCCTGGTTTGCAAAAACGTAAAAAATTGTAATCATAGCAGCAGCCACAGTCACTCCTACACCTAACTCAATCAGTAGGATACCCAAATGCTGGCCAGCAACAGGGTCTTGTAATAACACTGAATAATTAAGATATCTCCCGCCGAAAAGCATACCTGCTATCCCTACCCCTGCATAAAGTAAGAGCCCGGCGGCTAGAAAAAATCTCCTTGCCCCGGGTGACAGTACTTTCATTCCAACGTCAACACCGAAAATTAAGGCATATAGTATAAAAGCACTAGCAAAGATGACGCCAGCCTGGAATCCGCCTCCGGGACCAAAGTCTCCATGGAACTGAACGTATAAGGCAAACAGCATTATCAGCGGTATTAGCAGTTTTGAGCAAACGCGTAGAACCTCTTTGTGCTGCATTTCACGACGCCTGCGCTTACTCATAGCTCTTAAATTTTTCATGAACGTTCTCCAGAACGTGTTCGCTTATTTATCTTATTTTTCTTTTTACGGCGACGCCCAATTAACGCCAAAACTCCCGCAGCAGCTGTGAAAACAACTGTCACTTCTCCTAGGGTATCATAGCCTCGATAGCTCGCCAGTATTGAAGTTACCACGTTTGGCATTCCGGTCTGTGTTGGTCCGCGTTCGATATAATCTGGACCTACATGCTGATGGATCGGGGCCATAGGGTCACCATACCGAGGCATATCTAAAGTGCCATAAATGAGTGCTGAACCCACCACTACAACCACAACAAAATGGGGCCAAGACACTCCCGGGTCTGATTTCTCATGCGAGGTCGTGAGAGCCAACGTACCTAACATTAAAACCGTTGCGATGCCGGCGCCAACTGCCGCCTCAGTAAATGCAACGTCAACCGCATCCATGACGACATACAACACAGCAGCATTAAGGCTGAAGCTACCTGAAAGCATAACTACTGCGAAGAGATTACGCAGCCAAAGCAGGGCCAAAGCGCTCACGACCATGAAGGTGAGGAGTGCGTAAAAGATCAAGTTCTCTATGACGATCCTCCTCTTTTTTTCCTTCTACCGGTTTTTGGGTTTATTCCGCCCCAAAGTGCCGCTTGTGCCAATGCATGGGTGGTTGTCGGGTTTGTTATAAATAGGAATAGGGCGATCAGCAGCAACTTGCCACAAACTAGAAGAGCTGCTTTTGTTGAAGGCAAGATTTCGAACGCCTGAATTGCGAGGCCTGAGAATAGTAATAATATTCCGAGAGTTTCAATAATGCTTCCCGCATGCATACGGCTGAATAGGTCTGGCAGGCGAACAAGTCCAAAAGCGCCTATCAAGCAGAATATTGCACCTGAACCTATCAGTGCCCAACTAGTTATATCTAATACTGACATACCTATATATCATCAACCTCTTCAACATTTGAGGTCCTCCCTAAGCGAGAAAACTTTATAAATTTTGTCACCGCAATGGTGGCTACAAAATTTATAAGTGCATAAACCATAGCGATATCTAGGAATTCCGGGCGGCCATCCAGAAAACCATACAATGCTATCAATATCACACTGAATGTTCCAAATGTATTAACCGCAAGGATTCTATCATAAACTGTCGGCCCTTGCACCGCTCTAAACAGTACTAATGCCATTGATACTAAGGTCAGTGCAGCGGCAAATTCAAACATGCCCTGCCCCTTTTCCACTAGTTTCAAGTTTTGTAACCTTACTGTCCATTTCTCCAGTCTTAACACCCGCAGCAGCCGCATTTGTTAATGCGTGAACACTCATTTCTCCGTCCTCAACATCAACTGTAACCGTTCCCGGGGTCAGCGTTATTGAATGCGAATAAACAACATTCCCCACCTCACTTTGTTGTGAGGCCTCAATAGTAAATATATGTGGCTGAATATCCATACGCGGTGAAATTATAATCTTAGCAACTTCTAAATTTGCCTTAACAATTTCCCAAAGAAGCCAAGGAAAATAAACAATCATTCCAAACCCAAGGTGGCTTGGATGCCCCTCGTGATCAATTACATCCATTCTATGCGCAACATAAAGTACTGCTCCAATGGATAACACACCTAACGATATGATTAACGTGTTGTCGTAAATCCCCGAGAGCAGTAGCCATAAGACCGCAAGCGTTATGCCAGAACCGATATTATGAGGCAAAATACCTCTCCTCAAAAATTAATCTCCGCTTACTATACATCCGCTGTATCTGGAATCAAATTTCCAAATTTATTTTCGCATTTGAGTGAAAATTGGACAAGAATTGACTGACTTAGGGGGTCTGACAACAAATCGATCCACAGAGTCTAAATTTCTGTTTTAGACGCCCATCATTGGTACCAACTTTGTCCGGCTCCCCACTTTCGAAAAAAGATGCAGTTATTTCGGATGCGTGTAACTGTTCTAAAAGTCTCTCTTTTGTGCGCTTCAATAAGGGCGTGTTGCATAGCAATCCCGTTTTAATAGGAAGTCCGATAGGCGTTGCGTTGATACCAAATCTCTTTTGAAATTCCTTTACCTCAACGGGCCTTATGCGGTGACTAAACTTCTGTCATTTCCCCTCAAATAACCGACAAATGTTAAGCTCGATTAATCCCAAATTCATGCGCAACAGACGTAGCCGGCATTCAACTACGCCCTTTACACCAAACACCCTGAATACCTTACTGAACTAATAAGAATATCTGCCACATTTTGAGTTGCACAGGCCTCCCATCAGATGCTAATTGATTAATAGGATTACAAGATATGTCTTTTACAGACTTCCACCTCCCTATCTGCCATTACTGAGATATCGCGTGACTGAAAGACATCGCATGGTACACAAGACCAAAACCTGGACCTCATGAAGGCGTTGCGACATTAGCTCTTAGGTACTACCTTTTACAAATTTCGATTCATTTCCCACAATTTTATTCATTACAGGAAAGACAACCGATGGATATGACCGGAGAATACCGCATTCCAGCTAATCGTGAAGAAGTATGGAAAGCATTGAATGACGTAGAAATATTAAAGCAATGCATTCCCGGATGCGAGGAAATCGAAAAACACTCCGAAACTGAGTTAAGCGCCACGGTAACTGCCAAAGTGGGGCCAGTAAAAGCCAAATTTAATGGAAAGGTAACTTTATCTGACATAGATGCTCCGAATGGCTATACAATTTCTGGTGAAGGTACAGGCGGAGCGGCAGGTTTTGCGAAGGGTGGCGCTTCAGTAATCCTTAAAGCTGAAGGATCGGAAACTATTCTGTCATATAAAGCAAAAGCTGCTGTCGGAGGAAAACTAGCACAAATCGGCAGTCGATTAATTGATTCAACGTCTAAAAAACTTGCTAATAAGTTTTTTAGTAACTTTGCAAACGCGCTTGGTGCTGGTGAAGAAGAAGACGAGGATTGAATATGGCGTCTCGGATTGATCAAAATGTAAACGATAGTGCTGAGGGTCTGAGACCTTCGGTATGGATAACACTAATAGTGTGTGTAGCCCTATTGATGCCGCTCTTCTTTGTGTTATTTGGTTAGGTACGTACCTAACATTATTGTTAAATTGGGAATAAGAATTGCGAGATACTTAGGAGGGGGAACAGAAAATGCCAAGCGTAACCATGACGGTTAACGGCAAAAACGTCAGCGCAGAGGTCGAGAATCGCACTTTGCTTGTGCAATATTTGCGGGATCATCTCAATATGACAGGTACTCACGTTGGCTGTGATACAAGCCAATGCGGTTGTTGCGTCGTGCATGTAAACGGTTCATCGGTAAAGAGTTGTACAATGCTCGCAGTGCAGGCCGAAGGTGCAGATGTTGTTACAATTGAAGGCCTTGCCGATGGAGAGGTTTTGCATCCTATGCAGGCTGCATTTCGTGAGCACCATGGCCTACAGTGTGGGTTTTGCACGCCGGGCATGGTAATGAGTGCGGTGGACCTTGCAAACGAGAACCCTGACCCCTCAGAAAAAGAAATTAGAGAATGGCTTGAAGGTAACATCTGCCGCTGTACCGGGTATCACAACATTGTAAAAGCAATCGCAGCTGGCACGAAGAACATGCAGGGTTAACAAACGACGGAAAAGTTTTATTTCGAAATTTGTAGTGTGCCTTTCATGCAGGAAAACAGAATATTAAAATCTCTCTTCAGCGACATAAGCCAGGACTTTTCGTTTATCAGAGCTAAATTGATAACATTGAACATTTCGGATTAATGACCAACGGGTGCCTAACGGGAAAATCTAGTATGTATAACTTTCAATATCATCGCCCTAAGAATCTTGAAGAAGCTTCTCAAGCTTTAGATGTGGGAGACGATCCAAAATTGGTTGCTGGCGGAATGACTATTATACCAACCCTTAAACAGAGGTTAGCCCAACCGTCTGATTTAATTGATTTGGCGGATATAGCTAATTTGGTTGGTATAAGTCAGCAAGATCAATCACTAGAAATAGGCTCAATGACAAGACACTGCGATGTGGCAAAATCTGAAATTGTTAATGAAGTGATTCCAGCACTTTCTAGTCTAGCAAGCCATATAGGAGATTCGCAAGTTCGACACCGGGGCACAATAGGCGGTTCCTTGGCTAACAATGATCCAGCCGCCGACTATCCGGCCGGCGCACTGGGCCTTGGCGCAACAATAATTACTGATAGACGCGAAATCCTCGCCGACGACTTCTTTGTAGGTTTATTTGAAACGGCGCTCGAAGATAATGAAATCATTACAGCAGTTAGATTTCCGAAACCTAAACGTGCGGCATACACAAAATTTCCCAATCCAGCGTCACGTTATGCTATTGTTGGAGTTATGGTTGCCGAAATAAATGATGAAGTTCGCGTTGCAGTAACCGGAGCGGGAGACGATGGAGTCTTCAGAGTTGAAACAATGGAGACTGCTCTGTCATACAACTTCAACTCGAATGCAATTGCGGACGTTAGCGTTGGCGATGAAGCTCTTTTGTCAGATATCCACGCGAGCGCCGAGTACCGTGCGCATTTGATTAACGTAATGGCCCAGCGTGCGGTAGATAAGGCTATTTAGCATTCTTTTCTGAATAGCTTTACTTGGGGCTCTTTTGGTTAAATCATGAAGGAATATGTAAAAGTTTTTCACGACTTTCCAAATATAATGCCGAAATGAAATGGATTTGATATGGCGAAGCTTCCGACTTGTGTTGACGCAACTCTGGATTTGCTGAAAACAGGCAATTACATTGCCGATAGGAGCCTCGCTACAGCGCTTTATTTGTCGCTCTCGCTTAATAAACCACTTTTCTTAGAGGGTGAGGCCGGTGTAGGTAAAACAGAAATTGCTAAAGTTTTGTCGAGTAGCCTTAATCGGCAGTTGATACGTTTACAGTGTTACGAGGGTTTGGATGTTGCTTCCGCAGTTTATGAGTGGAATTACGCTCGCCAAATGCTCGAAATACGCTTGCAGGAGGCCTCCTCGGTATCACGCGACACAACGGAGCTTACACGTACCATTTTTAAAGAAGATTTTATTATCGAACGACCGTTGCTTAAAGCAATGCGCGGGACCGAAGAATGCGCGCCACCCATATTACTCATTGACGAACTAGATCGCGCAGATGAACCTTTTGAGGCATACTTGCTTGAAATCCTGAGCGATTTTCAAGTTACAATCCCAGAGTTGGGAACAATTAAAAGTTCTCATCCCCCTATTGTTATCATTACATCCAATCGCACCCGCGAGGTTCATGATGCTTTGAAACGACGGTGTTTCTATCACTGGGTTGATTACCCTGACGCATCACGTGAACTCGACATTCTATCAGTCAAAGCCTCAAACGCATCATCGGAACTGTCAGCGCAAGTTGTGACGTTCGTTCAGAAACTTAGATCGGGGAATCTATTCAAAGCTCCGGGTGTAGCTGAAACCATAGACTGGGCTCATGCGTTAACACAATTAGATTGTGTATCCCTGAACTCAAGTATAATTGACGATACGATGGGAGCATTACTAAAGTACCAGGATGATATTCAGAAGATACGCGGTTCAGAAGCCGGAAAGTTACTTGAAGAAGTAAAAGCAGAGCTGTCAACGTCTGGAGAAATCCAATGACAGATAATGCATACCGCCCCCATCACACCATTGAAAAAGGTAAGTTGGCCGAAAATATAATGTATTTTGCCCGGCTTCTACGCTCAGCGGGATTACCTATCGGGCCTGGAAGTGTTATCGATGCGATCACAGCGGTTAACAAAATAGAGCTATCACAACGTTCGGATTTTTACTGGTGTCTGAACGCCGTGTTTGTAAATCGACATGATCAAATGGAGGTGTTCGATCAGGCGTTCCAAATTTTTTGGCAAAATCCAAAATTCCTCGAGCGTTTCATGTCCCTAGCTCTTTCCACCTCAGCAGACTCTACTTTAGATGAAGCAGAACCAATTTTGCCGAGGTTAGCTGAAATATTACCAGATGATCGTCACCTGAATGAACAACTAGACACACTCCAATCAGAAACGCACTTCGATGCAGTTATGACCTGGAGTAAGAATGAGGTGCTACGCGAACTGGATTTCGAGAAAATGACACAAGCAGAAATGGAAGAAGCAAAAAAAATAATGAGAAAATTGACGCTCCCCCTCAAAGAAATGCCAACCAGGCGCTTTCATTCTCATTTCCGCGGCACGCGTACTGATATTCGAGCAATGTTAAGACACTCTTTGCGGTACGGAGGTGATTACATTCCGATGAAGACGAAGTCTCGATACTATCGCCCGCCACCACTCACTGTGCTTTGTGACATATCGGGTTCTATGGAACGTTATTCTCGCATGTTGTTGCATTTTATTCACGCTCTGACAAATGATCGCGATCGCGTTCAAAGCTTTCTTTTTGGCACACGCCTAACAAATATTACAAGACTGTTACATCAGAAAGATGTCGATGTAGCGCTAAAGACTGTTTCCGCTGCGATTGAAGATTGGTCGGGGGGAACGAGGATCGGTCATTGTTTGGAAGAGTTTAACAAAAAGTGGTTGCGCCGAACATCGGCACAAAATTCTGTTATTCTATTGATTTCCGATGGGCTAGATAGAGATGCGGGCACAGGGATCAAGGCCGCTATGAAACGACTTCATAAATCATGTAATCGATTGATTTGGCTTAATCCACTTTTACGCTACGAGGCTTTCGCACCTAAGCCATTAGGAATTCGGGCCATATTGCCCTTTGTCGACGATTTTAGATCAGTTCATAACTTAAATAGTCTAAGCGAGCTAGCGGATACGCTAAACCGCAACAGACCTAACGAGGAAATTTCTATGAAGAATTGGCGGGAACGAGCGGCATGACTACGCCGCAATTAAATATGCAGGATAATATTCTTGATCAAGCACAGTTGTGGCTAGCCAGCGGGCACTCCGTCGCACTGGCAACTGTAGTAAGCACCTGGGGGTCATCCCCTCGGCCAGTCGGCAGCCAGCTCGCCGTTAACAACAAAAAATCTTTTGTCGGTTCGGTGTCAGGTGGGTGCATCGAAGGATCGGTTATAGAAACAGCGATTTCAGTGATGCAAAGCGGTAAACCTAGCATTCTCAAATTCAATGTTTCTAATGAATTGGCCTGGGAGGTTGGTCTTGCATGCGGGGGAACCATTGAAGTCTATGTGGAACGAATAGAATGAAAGGTTCTTTACTAAAATTACTTAATGAGGCGCGAATGAAAAGGCTGCCTGCCGCTCTTATTACCCAACTAAAAGATGGCAGTCAGACACTTTTTATTGAAAACCATGTAGCTTCAGGGCCGCGACTAGAAAAGCATGTAGTGCAAGAATTAAAGGATGCACTCCTTTCTGACAAAAGTCGGATAATAGGAGATGGTGATCATCGTGTATTTATACACGTTTTTAATCCCCCAAAACGCTTGGTTTTAGTCGGCGCTGTGCACATTGCTCAAGCTTTAGCCCCTATGGCGGTTTCTGTTGGCTTCGACGTTTCAGTTATTGACCCTCGCAGTCCGTTTGCCAGTGCCGAGCGTTTTCCCAACGTTAGAGTATTTTGCAAATGGCCGGACGAAGTTATGCCAGAACTGGACATTGATCGAAGGACGGCCATTGTCACACTTACCCATGACCCCAAGATTGATGACACTGCATTAATTTGCGCTCTTAATTCAGATGCCTTTTATATAGGTTCTTTAGGGAGCCGGAATACTCATGCTTCTAGGATTGATCGTCTTCAAGCGGCAGGACTCAATCGAAACCAAATTGATCGCATCAATGGACCGGTGGGACTAAATATTAAAGCCATTTTACCTGCAGAGATTGCGGTTGCGGTTCTAGCGCAAATTATTAAGTTTTCGCACTCGCCAAACACGGAAAAAGACTTATGAGGTTTGGTAAGATCATGGCAAAAGATGCTGTCGGCTGCATACTAGCGCACAGTATCAACGAAAATGGTATACGGTGGAAGAAAGGTCGTGTACTCACATTTTCTGATGTAACCTCTTTGGCCGACATTGAAATTGATAGTGTAGTTGTTGCGCAGTTAGAGCACGGTGATATTGGCGAAGATGCGGCCGCTACTAAAATTGCCACGCTCCTAGAAGGCGTTGGCGTGGTTGCGAGTGAAGCGTTTACCGGACGCGTCAATTTAATGGCTCGCTTTGATGGGCTAATCAAATTCGATAGAGAAATAATAGAAACGTTAAACCTAGTTGATGAGAGTATAACGGTCGCAACGGCCTCAAATTACGAAAGAGCCACAAAAAATCAAATTGTTGCGACTATCAAAATCATTCCTTTTGCCGTTCATGAAGATATCATGCGTAAATGCAAAGCCGTGTTATCAAAAACACAGGCTGCTGTAGACGTCATACCTTTTAAAACCAAGAGGGTGGCACTAATTCAAACTACCCTCGGAGAAATGAAAGAGAGTATCCTTGTTAAAACCACCAATGTGATGAGATCAAGGGTTGAGGCGCTTGGCTTTGAGTTGGTGGATGACTTGCGCATACCTCACAAAGTCGCCGAGGTTGCATCTGCATTAACCTCCTCTCTTGATAAAAAAATTGATATTTGTTTGGTTGCTGGTGCGTCGGCAATCACCGACAGGAGAGATATTGTACCCGCAGGCATTTCTGAGGCAGGCGGTGAGATTATTCACCTTGGAATGCCTGTCGACCCGGGGAACCTTCTTTTACTGGGGTCAGTTGGAAAAATGGTAACAATAGGCCTACCGGGATGTGCTCGTTCGCCGAAATTTAATGGAATTGACCTAATACTAAATAGATTGGCAGCAGACATTTCGGTAGGCGCTCACGATATAATGAGGCTTGGCGTAGGTGGGCTACTGAATGATTACGCTGGCAGACCCACGCCACGCAGGGAAACTACAAAAAAATATAGGCATGAATCAAAGATAGCTGGACTGGTGCTTGCCGCGGGGCAATCACGAAGGATGGGTTCAATTAACAAGCTACTGGCTGAAATTAGCGGAGAAACAATGATACATCGAACTGTAACAAGTTTGGTATCTTCATTGGCAACTCCAGTAGTTACCATCACCGGACACCAGTCTGAAAAAGTATCAGCTAAAATCAACGACCTTTCTGTAACTACGGTTTATAATCCAGCCTACCGTAAGGGGCTTTCAACCTCTTTGCGCAAAGGGCTTGCGGTTCTCCCTCCTGATATTGATGGGGCACTTATTTGTCTAGGTGATATGCCCCAAGTGACCTCATGTATCTACAATCAATTAATTGAGGCTTTCAACCCAGAGGAAAGTAAGGAAATTTGTGTTCCAACTTGGAAAGGAAAGCGCGGTAATCCGGTTTTATTGGGTTCTCGCTTCTTTGCGGAAGTGAACAATATAGATGGAGACGTAGGGGCTCGCGAACTTCTTGCCCAATACCCTGAGTTTGTCTTTGAGTTAGAAGTTTCTTCAAATTCAGTGCTAGTTGACATAGATACTCCACAATCTCTCGAAAGCGCTCAATGTTGCTAAGAAACTTTGCCATCAATTATCAGCACTGTAAGACTAGGTTGACGAGCTTTGAGGATAAGTAAGAACCTATTAGTAGCATCCTTGATGATTTGTCTGACAAGCAATGGAACTAAAGGTGCTAATGAATTGCCGCTTGAAGTAAAAGGTATCACAGAAAACCAGATTTCGAGCACTAATAAAAGTACAGAAAAATTCACATTATTGTCGGGATTTTCTCTAACCAGCACCGACCCAAGATTTGGCGGAATATCATCCATCCAAATACAAAAAGATGGCAAATTTTTGTGGGCCATAAGCGACCGGGGTAATTGGATGAGGTTTTCATTGTCGCACCGCGTCGGCAAATTAATTGCAGTTCGCTTAGATAATATCGAGGCACTTCAAATGCCTGATAAGGAAAAGTGGCATATACGTAACCAGGATGCAGAGGCTTCTGCTTACATTGATCCAAACACGCTCTTAATATCATTTGAACGCGTCAACAGGTTACTTGCATACAGATTTACGGAAAAAGGCATAGAGGGATCTCCACGCCTCTATCCGCGCCCAAAAGAACTTGCTCTGGCACCTCCCACTGGTGGACCCGAAGCAATGACAAGGTTATGTGATGGGAGGTTCTTCGTATTAAGCGAAAAAACTGCCTTTAACGAAAAAAACCACATAGGCTGGGTTGGCGACAAAAAAAAATGGCAGACCTTCCGGTATAAACCTCGCAAGAACTTTAAACCTACCGGAGCAGCTACACTTCCAGATTGCAGAGTTTTACTCACGATAAGGCGCTTTAATTTTACGTCATTTTCATGGGGCTTTGCATTATTACACCCTTCAAATATTCACTCGAGCAAGATTCTTGAAGATAGTGCCTCTTCTCATTTTGTTCATCCTGCGATTACTGAAAATTTTGAAGCCGTGGCTGCTCATCGTGGAAAAGATGGAAATACCTATATATACGTAATGGCCGACGATAACTTTTCAATATTCCAGGCTACATTGCTGCTACAATTCAAGCTCAACTCTAAATTTAAAAACCACTAATTTTACAATAAGTCCCACGCTCACGAAGTGAACCACATAATGTTGAAGCCGCCCTTCGCGTTTCAAATGGAAATGCGTGCAACTTATAAAGTGTGCCGCGACTTTCCAACACAACTTTCACAAAACGAGGTTTTAAAGTAGCCAAATTCTCACGGTGCCTAACAACAAGCTGGCGCCATCCTGCCTTTGCATTTTCCAAACTTTTGTATGTCGCCAAGTGCACCGAAATAGCTGGTTTGAAATTCCTAAAAAAATAGTTCCGAGAACGACGGTCAATCTTTGAAGCAAGACGGATGTCAACTTGACTCTTTCTTAATTCCTCATCGTCAGGTCGACTGGTTATTTTTTTTGGTGATACAACGGAGCGTATCACTTTTGGCTTCAATTTTGGAAGAGGAGGACTTTTCACAGGCATTATGTGTGGCTGCGTTGACACAATCTTCCAAGCTTTTTTGCTTAATATGGGCGGTGCCGAAGTAGGTATTTTACGCTCTAATAATGGCCTGTTACTACCCCGAACTGATGAGATGAATGGATCGATAAGTTCATGCCCGCTAGCATGTTTATAAGAAACCAGCTCACGAACCTGGGGAGATTTGCCGGGTTCAAATCGTGTGACTGAGATATAATGACCGACTTTCGGAGCATACAGGAATATCACAGTATTTCCACTTTGCCGTGAACACACAACTTTAAAGGTAATATAAATCTGTTTTGATGCGATTGTTTTGGCTAAGCGCTCTATTACCTCGCAGTTCCAATCGTAATCCCAGCCATAAGGAGCTTTACCAGTGCTAACACTCTCACGAAAGTGAATTTTTCTGCCGACACGTATGGGAAACAACTGCCCGCTTTTATTAGTTATTATTCGACGTCCCGTGATCCCAGTATTGCTCCAGTAAAATGCAGATAGCAATGGATTGACATCTGTAACCTGAAAATCCCCATGATCATTAATCCAGTGGACCCTACCCCCTCTGACTGCAAAAACTTTCCAGCGCACGTCAGGATTGTTGAATACGAATTCGTCACCAACAGAAAAATTTGTTTTTACGTATTGTCTATCAATGGAAATTGTTTCATCTTTTCTTGAGGCAACCATGCAGCTGCTCATTAATAAAACAATGACGAGGAAAATTGGTAATCGTTTCCAGCTTTGCCCCATGGGCAAAAATTCCTTATCCCTCATGGATAAATACGGCAATGGGATATACCAAAATTCTGTAAATTTGATCTATCATGCAAGAGCATCTTCAACCCAAATAACTTTTCTTCAAAGTTTTTCCATTTCACAGGTACGCTTCCATAAATTCTAAATATTACATTTCCGCTTACAGACCTAAAACATCGTTCGTTAAAAGCCCTACTGCACTGCCCAATGCGAAGGCTGCTATCCTGTAGGCAAATTCAGCCTGAATAAGTTCCAGCTGCGCTTCAAAAAGCTCTGTTTTAGCATCGAGTACAGCTAAATTGGTTTCATTACCTTCCTCCCGGAGAATTTTGCGTTGCTCAAAGACTTCGGCTTGGATATCGACAGCATTCTTTAGAACGATTAGGCGCTCTTTTTGTTTAAAAAGCTCCTCCCAAGTAACCCTTACTTGTTCGTTAATCTTACGCCGCTGATTGGCAGTTTGCTGCTGAACACTTTGATAGCTTTTTGCTGCCGATTGCACACGACCACGCGTGCTAAAACCGCTAAAAAGATCCCATGTACCTCTCAAGAGAAGATCTGCAGAACGTTCATGCCCAGCGGTGGTGCCCTCATTTGCCTTGTATGCTAATGTGCTAACCAAATCGATTTTAGGCCAGTAATTACCGCGTTCGGCATCACGTAAATCAGCGAGACCTTGTGCAATAAATTCAAACTCTATAACCGACGGATTGTTTGCTTGCGAAAGTGCTAATGCGTCATCTAACGAAGTTGGTACCATATTTTTAGGTAGTTCCGGGTTCTTCATTACCTCTAAACTCGGCTCAACTCCAAATACTTGTAAATATCTAGCGCGCGCTTTCCGAAACTCTCCTTCGAAATTGAGACGTGCTTGCTTGCCCAACGCCAGTCTCGACTTTGCTTGAAGCACATCGAGAGTTATACCCGTGCCGCGTTTTACACGCTCATCTTCTAACTCAGCCTGTTCCAAAATATTTCTTTCATTTTGTAGCGAAACAGCGATCAATTTTTGATTTAGCAAAACCTCCAAATAAACATTTATTCCCTCCAATAGTACCTGTTGTCTAATGCGTTCTATAGCGGCTGAACTGGACTGCACTTGCTTCCTACTGGCGTCAAGCCGGCTTTGATTTTCATAGCCGGCAAAAAGACTTTGAGTAATAACAAGACTCGTACGATCAAGCCGCCGTTCGAAGTCTTCAGGCCGCTCCAAAGCCCTTCGCTCGGGATTTGAACGCAGTTGCGGACCAGTTGTTCCTTCGAACCTAACTTGAGGCCAAAAACGGCCCTCCGCGTCCTCAACGAGCCCAATGTTTGCATCTTTAGTAGCTTGAGCAGATTTTATGAGGGGGTGTGTAG
>Ga0163109_10000148_pt1 | contig 56203 bp, 54 predicted proteins | sample CRUFie1St13metaG_FD_108704 | JGI IMG/M metagenome (GOLD analysis project Ga0163109, IMG submission 108704) | Marine microbial communities from the Costa Rica Dome - CRUD Field 142mm St13 metaG | ecosystem: Environmental > Aquatic > Marine > Oceanic > Photic zone | place: Costa Rica: the Eastern...
CACCCCCAAGTTATGTGCAGAGTGTGAAGTGTGTGCCTGGCAATAATGGCAACCATTCGCAGCACTCGCGACCATAGCCACTAGTTGCTTCAACCCCCGGTCAACCTCTCCGGTTTGCAGTATGGTCGCACCGATGCCGCCAAAAGCCATCAGTAAATCAGGCCAATGAGCCATCGAAAGGAAATTATTGGGAACATAACCCATGGTTCCTTCGAGCAGCTGAAACATGGGTTCGAAGTCGGGTAGCTGGTCTCGAGGCACGGAGGGAATTCTGGGCCTTGTCATCTCGTTAAGATTTCTTTTTTTACTCATCTCCTCAGGATGCTTGAGGTTATTACAACACCAAGAAAGCCCCCCAAAAAAAGCATTATCGAACCGCCGGCTCCTGGAGTCGCAGCACACCCGCGCCGGCATCCATCTCAGCAATCGCGCCGACAGGCACCGTGCTCTGCTGCTCTACGTGCCCAACCATGGCACCAAAATAGCAAGGCACACGGAGGGGTTCACAGTGCTGCCTGAGGATATCCATCAAGGCGAAATTACCGAGGCCAGGATTGGGTTTGACGCCCGTAAAGTGTCCGAACACAATACCAGAAACTTGGCCTAGCACGCCGCTCAGCTTGAGCTGGGTCATCATACGGTCGACGCGGTAAATCGCCTCTCCAACATCCTCGAGAAAAAGAATAGCACCGCTGGCATCCGGGAAATAAGGCGTTCCAACCAGTGCACTCATCAAAGTGAGGTTGCCGCCAATCAGGTGCCCTGTGGCCTTCCCCCCGTTGATGGTCTGAATGCGGTATTTTCGAGCCACAAGGTCATCATCAATGATTTCAGGATTACTGTAAGTCGCTGACCTGGCGTCAAACAGCACCTCACGCATTCCCTGATAGGTAAATTCATTCCAGCGCGACATCACATTTGGGCCGTGAAAAGTAACGACTCCCGATTTGGCATAGATGGCATTAAGTAAACTGGTGATATCACTGTACCCAAGGAAGATTTTCGGGTTCTTCGCTATGAGGTCGAAGTCTAAGAATGGCAGTAGTCGGCTCGCACCCCAACCACCACGTAATGCAAATACAGCATCAATCTCAGTATCGGCGAAGGCGGCATTTATGTCGGAGGCGCGATCTCTGTCCTCGCCGGCAAGATAGCCAAACCGGTCCAAAACATGCGGACCGACTTTCGTCTTCAGTTCCATTGCATCCAGGGCCTCCAGCGCGATTTGAAGCTGTAAGGACTCGTAGGTGACCGACGCTGGCGCAACGAGTCCAACCGTATCGCCGGGACGCAGACGCTTCGGTCGTCTCCCCACGTCTGCAAACGCAAATCGGGGCGCGACCCCCGTTAGGGTGCTGGCGAGACTCAATTGAAGGAATGATCGTCGATCCATGGCATGCATTTCCCAATAACTGTAATTGAGCTTGGCAGAGCTACTCTCTCGCGGCAAGCTAGACGCGTCGATCAGCGAACGAGTCAGATTCATCGTGCGCCAGTTACTCACAGCATTACTGCTCACCCTTACACCCGTCATCGCGCAGGGTGACCCAAGTCTTTTAGTAAACGCACAGATGAGGACGCCGGGCTTACTGACGGACATACGATACGCAGGTAGCAATAACTTTATTGGACGACCTGTAGAGGGTTACGTGGCCCCTCTCTGTCTATTGAGCGAGGCCGCCTCAGTGGCACTTGGTCGCGCTCAGGAGCGAGCCCAGAGCCACGGTCTGACCCTGTTAATGTATGACTGCTATCGACCCCAGCGCGCAGTCGACGATTTCGTGGGTTGGGTCTCCGGTACCGCCCCCGAACCAACCAAACTAGCCTATTACCCCACCCTCGAGCGTTCCTCTTTAATAGAACTGGGATACATCGCCAGTCAATCGGGACACTCGCGAGCGAGTACGGTTGATTTAACACTGGCGAATAGTGAGACAGGACAACCTCTTGATATGGGCACGCCATGGGATTTTTTTGATCCAATGTCTCACACGGAGAGCGATATCATCGATCTGCGAGCCCGTCAAAACCGGTTCTTGCTCCGCGAGATAATGACGGATTCTGGATTTAGACCTTACTTCGCGGAGTGGTGGCACTTTACGCTGGTTGATGAGCCCTACCCTAAGACGTATTTCGACATCGTGATAGATGAGTAACGGGTCACCATAGTGGTCACCCTGCACCGAATAATTGAGGTACCATCAAAATAGTAAAACCGCAGGCCTGCACCGACTGGGCTCAATGACAAGAAATAACTCAATGAGAAGAGATAAAAGGAAACGATGACTATGCGCACCATACTCGTTACTTTGACCCTTATCGCTACAACCATCCTAGGGGGCTGCAGCAGCGAATCCTCAGTCGAGCCAGCCGATCTCATCTTTGCAGGCGGTGCCGTATTCACATCGGATCCCGAACAACCCAATGCCTCGGCCGTTGCGGTTCGCGGGCAACGTATCGTTTACGTTGGCGATGACGCCGGCGTTGAGTTATTTATCGGTCCCGATACCCGAAAAATCGATATTGGAGATGGACTCCTGATATCAGGACTTATGGATTCACACACCCACGTCTTTAATGGGTCTTTCTCTGATGTTGGGGTCAATCTTAGTCTCGCGGACACCCGCGAGAAATTACAGAAAGCACTGGAGGCAATACGAGATGCCAATCCAGGTAAGGGCCCAGTCTATGCTCGAGGCTGGCAGAACCACCTCTTCCCCAAGACCGGCCCTACAGCACAACAGTTGGATGCGATTTTCGGTGATCGCATTGTAATTCTTGGCTCAGTTGATGGTCATTCAAGGTGGTTTTCATCACGTGCGCTGCGCGAGGGCGGTGTCGACGCTAACTACCCCGATCCGCACCCGGGCGTGAGCTTTTTTGAGCGCGACCCACTAACCAATGAACCACTCGGCACAGGTCGTGAAAAGGCTGGCGAACATATTACAGCAACATTCATCCCGGGCGACAAATCAGCCTATCGGGAGCGATTCGTAAGATGGTTGCCACGCGCTGCCGCGGCAGGCCTTACTGGCGTTTATGATGCATGGGCTGCAGCACCGAGCGAGCAAGAGGCTTATGAGATTTGGCATTCAATCAGTGAATCGGGGGACCTTAGCCTCAGGGTTTTTGGTTCTGTTCGCGAAACTGATTCAGCCGATCTAATTGCAAATCGGTTCAAAAAGTTCGAGCAAAACTTCAGTAGTGAGATGGTTCGACCCGAAGCGATTAAACTCGCCGCGGACGGTGTTCCAGAGGGGCATACGGCTTTCTTGTTGACGCCGTATGTAGACTCTAGCAACGAGGACTTCGGTCATCCGATGCTCTCAAAGGAAGACATGACGGCAAACATCACGACCTACTTTGGTGCTGATATACCAGTTCACATTCACGCCATTGGTGGTGGTGCCGTGCGCATGTCACTCGATGCTATCGAAGCCGCGAGGACAACAACAGGCAATGAATCTGTCCGAGCGACCATCGCGCACATGGACTTTGTACATCCTGACGATATCCCGCGATTCAAAACACTAAATGTGACTGCTCAAACGTCAATTCAGTGGGCGGCCCGCGATCCGTCCTACTTCAATATCGGCTCGTTTGTTGGCATGGATAAAGTCGAGAACGCCTATCCCGTTCGCTCGATCATGGACGCCGGCGCCAACCAAAGCTTCGGAGCGGATTGGCCCGCCTCCGCCTACCTGTCGACCTACAAACCACTGGAGCTGATTGAGGCAGCCGTCACACGACGTTTGCCCGGCGAACCGGACATGCCCCCTCGAAACCTCGAGCAGTCCGTTTCTTTGGCTGAAGCCATTATTGCCATGACTCGCAATACCGCTATCCAAGTGGGTGAACTGGAGTCCCTGGGGTCGATTACCGAGGAGAAGCTCGCGGATTTGGTGCTACTAGAGAAAAATTTGTTCGATATACCCTCAGAAACCATCAACGCGACCGCTGTCGCGATGACCGTGGTCAACGGCAAAATCGTTCATGAGCACTAGCTGCCGATTGAAGAGTCCAATAGTGGGCGTAATAACCAAAGACGAACTTGCAGCATACGCTCCACTGGCGCAGATTAGGTGCGGGCCATAACGCGCTTGAACACACGGTCAAATGTCTTGAGGTCCTCAAGCTTGCCCATGCTAATACGCAGGTAGTGGGGATACCCCTTGTATCCGGCATTAATCAACACCCGCTCTTCCGCCATCGCCCGACGAATAGTCATCGCATCGCGACCAGCGTCCACAAATACAAAATTAGTTTGTGATGACACTGGCGTCAGACCGACATCAGCAAGTGTCTTTTGAACCATGGCTCGACCCTCGCGGACCTTGTCTCGGGAGAACTTGATAAAGTCATGGTCGATGTAGCTGTGATACGCCGCTGTGAGTCCCAACCCGTTAGGCCACGCCATAATATGCTTAAACGCGTTCTCAATAATGTCAGGCCTGGCCATGCCGTAACCCACCCGCATGCCAGCCATACCAAAGATTTTCGAGAACGTTCGGGTCACCAAAACATTTTCACCCTCGCGCACGAGATCAACCATGGTGTCGCGCTCAGGATCATCGGTGAGTTCGTTATATGCCTCATCAACAATCACTAGCGCCTTGGGACTTACGGAGCGACAGAAAGCTCGGAGACGCTCTGCGTCAATTGGGAGACCTGTGGGGTTATTCGGATTAGCGAGGTAAACAACGGCAACGGACTCATCAACCATCGCCTCCATCGCATCCAAATCGACCTGTAAATCAGATCGCAATGGCACCCTCGAAACCGTCACTCCAAGAGCCTCCACGTAACCCAAGTGCGCATCGTAAGTGAGCGCCGGCGTTAGGACCGATCCCGTTCGCCCATAGGCCATCAGCGCCGCCTGAAGTCCCTCATTCGAGCCAGAGGACACGAAGAGGTTCTCATGAGTCAGCTCATTGTTGGCAGCTATAGCATCAAACAAATCATCTCGAATGGGGTAGTCATAGGGCGAGTCAGGATAGTAAGCACTCAGGGACAGAATCTTTTGAACCTCAGCGATGGCCTTAGGGCTGGGCCCATAGGGATTTTCATTAAAGACCAGTCGAACCTGCCCTTCAGGTATGAGGTACTGACTCCATGCAGATAGGGCAGAGCTCGCCAGCGCTGCGGTCCCAAATGCTGATAAAAAATGTCGTCGGTTCATCATTAATCACCCACAGCTCAAATCATTAAACAGACAGTATCACTATAATCACCCACAACGAACTGTGCTTGCTTAAGCGCTTCACCCTCTAAAGAGCACTAAAGAGGTGTCATTTTTGCGAATGCTGCTAGCGCGCACTCATATTCCTCGGGCGTATTGAAATTCAAGCAGGGTTCCCAAGCCCCGGGCACAGTCACGGAAGACCAAGAACGGTCATCGAGGAACCCCATGACCGATCGACCCCCTGATTCGACATAGTCATTCATGCTGGAGGTTAGTGACACCGAGAATAGACCGTGCAAAGGATGTAAATGTTTGCCTTTTAACAGGACGACGTCACTGGCAGCTGACATAGCACCAGTCAGGCGGTCATAAATATGTGATGGCGGAATGAGCGAGTCAGTGGGGAGAACCAGCACATAGCCCTCTTCGAGACCTGCGGTTGCAGCAGTCTCGAGCGCCTTGGCCACGCCCGCCAACGGACCGGCAGACTTTACCGAATCCGATACATGCCGAACGTTATAGGTATTGAGCGCTTCATAGCGTCGAGACCCTGAGCAGATGAGAATGGGAAGGGACTGAGAGAGATCCCGCAGATCCTTCACCTGCCACTCGATTAGCAATGAGTCGTTATCGCCAAGAGTGGCTTTATCTTCCCCCATGCGCTGGCTGTCACCACCTGCCAAAATCGCCGCCGCGATAACAGCATTCGATGCATCATTCACTGTAAGTCGGTCCACGGAAAAACGGAGACCGTGACCGTGGAGCCCGCCCTAATGTGCTCAACATCGGCCGCTATCTTGATAGTGCAGTTCGCTCGGGCAAGCCCAAGCACGCGGTGCGAATCTTGACTCCCCATGGCAGAAACCCGCAGGGAGGGACGCCCGGTAGTACCCTCATCCTGACTCAATACACCGCGTTGAAATTCGAGCCGCCCACCCCGACGTGAAAGGTCCGTCTCGAGTATGGCTTCAAGCTGCGTATTGGGGATAACCCGCTCGCGGTTGAGTAGATATTTCAGCACTGGGAGATATAGCTCGGTTAGGACGACGAACGAAGATACGGCATTTCCGGGCAGCCCGAAGAACAACGTCTGCCCATGTTCTGCACCATCAATATGTCCAAAACAGACAGGTTTGCCCGGTTTCATAGCCACTTTGTAGTCGGACACCACTCCCATGGCGTCAACACACTGCCGCACATAGTCATAGTCGCCAACGGAGACACCACCACTACTAATAACCACGTCGGCATTATTACTGGCTTCGGCTAAGCAGGCCTTAATCGCCTCAGGGGTATCCTCGACCACGCCCAAGTTGATGAGATCAATGGGGTAGTGCCTCAGCACAGCGGTAATGCAGGCCAAATTGCTTTCATAGATGTCGCCCTCCCCAAGGCTATCACCCGCCGCTTTTAACTCATCGCCAGTAGCAAAAAATGCAATACGCAGTTTTGCTCGAACCTTCACCTCTGCTATGCCCTGACTGGCAAGCAGCGGGATCATGTTTGGGGTAATCATTTGCCCGGCAGTTGCGATGACAGATTCAGCCGCAATCTCCTCACCACGACGACGTATGTTTGCCCCAAACGATGTGCCGTGCAGCATTCGTATATATGCATTATCATGCTCGACGTTTTCCTGAATAACCACCGTGTCAGCTGATTCAGGAACCACCGCTCCTGTGAAAATTCGGACACATTCTCCCAGCGCTAACGGATCGCCACTGTAGGGTTCTCCCGCCCGTGACTCGCCTTTCAGCATGAACACTTGTGACGTTAGGGCGCCCTCCTGATCCTGAGAGCAAACAGCGTAACCGTCCATTGCGGAAACATCTGATCGAGGCAGTTCTAGAGCAGCAATAACATCCTGGGTAAAATAGCGACCCAGCGACTCACTCAGTGCTAATGGTTCACTCACATCTGAATGTGTCGCCAACCATGTCTGGCACAGCCGATGCAAATTATCTTGTGCTTGCGCAAAGCTGATCATATTGAATACGCCCCTCAATGAGACGCTATTGTGCTGCCGTGATGCCTGCGGAGCAACAAGCCAAGCTCTTCAAATCAAGCTCTTCAAACAATCATCAGTTCAGTGAGCTCGTCTCGAAAAAACTTCTCTCACCATGGGCTCGAAGTAATCGAGCGATCGCGTCGGGTAATTGGGGTCGGAGAATGCTTGATCCCAAGCCTCGCAGAAATGCAGGCATTGATCGTAGAACGGATGATCTTTGTATTTGTCTCTGGCGTGACGATCAACCCCCACGTGATGGGCGTAGTAGAAAGCCTGAAATAAGCCATGTTTCTCTATCACCCAGACAATCTCTTCACTGACGAAGGGCTTGAGAAGTGCCGCCGCGAATTCCGAGTGACTGAGTGGCGCCAGCTGCCGTGGAAGCCGTAGGGGATTCGATGATCCAGCTTGGCCACGGCCACTGGTCCATCACTGACCGCTTGGGCGTCGAGAATCACCATGGAAGATATGCTGGCCTTACTGTCATAAACAGTCGCCAACAACCACCCTTCGCCTTCTTTTGAGCCAGTATTTTTCTCCACAAAGACAGGTTCAGAAACACCGTTTCCAAAACCGGCGTCCCAAGAGCTGACATGACCCGTATCACAATCGATATGGGCAATCTCGTGGAATAAGCCACCGTCACCCTTTGTCCGTTGTGAAGCGGCTGCAATGTAGCCATGACGATGGCGAGAGGCAGCAAATCGGTCGTCAATGCGCGGAAATTCAGAAGCCACATCCAACGTCTGTTGGCGATCTATCGCGCCGGTGTCGACATCTAGCGTCCAGCGCGTCAACTTGCCCTGTGCGTCCGCGTGCAGGGGAATACTGCCATCCGCATTGGGGAAGTTCGGGGCGACAGGAAAATCGACTGAATCGAAGGTGACTTTTGAACCCTCATTCCACGCATTCAGGTAATGGAAGACATAGCAGACAGGTGCTTCCAACCAGCGAATGCTTGACGCGGGAGCGCCACGTTTCAGCAAACCTATGTACGCGCCAGCACTTCGATCGAAGGCAAAAGGAAAACCAAACTGGGCAACACGATCCAAGTCGCATGTCAAAGGGAACAGAGGGAAAATCACGTAGTCACGAGTAATCATGAAATCGTGAACCATCGCCGCGTAGGGGGCGTCGAAAACATCCGACCGGAGCATCCGCCCGTTTCGATCGATGACGTGGTAGGTCATGGTATTACTGCCAAAATGATCGGTCATGTAGCCGAAACCATGCAGCTCGCCCGTTTCTGGATCGATTTTCGGGTGCGCTGTCATGGCGCCTTTGATGCCATCGGCGTAGTGACCGTAGCCCTCTGACACCAACGTCTGCGGGTCCATACTGAACGGGTGACTTCCCTCTTCAAGCGCCACCAAATGATCCCCGTGCGCCAAAATGTGCGTGTTAGCGACGCCATTACGACGATTGCTCTCGATTTGGCCCGTTTCCGAATTGATGTTGATGTCGAGACTGAGGCCTCGCCCTAGCTCGATTTCTTTTTCAAACTTTGGCGTCCTTACCCAGCGATTCACATAACCTACTTTCCCCTGGTCCACGTGAAACGCGTGAACCATGCCGGCGCCAAAAAACCAGTGGTAAGTCCCCTCGACAAATTTGGGGTTTGGACCTATCCGATACAGCGATCCTGATAAATCAGAGGGTACGGTGCCCTCGATGACAATATCGTCATAGGAAGCTTCAAAATTTATAGGCCCGTAATTACCACGCAGTTGCGGATGATTGGGGAGTGGCGTTGCCATAAGCGATTGTTTCGTCCATCAGAATTGATATAAACGATACGCAAGTTAGGGACAAACGGATAGCGATCAATTGAACGCCAGAGTCGATCAATCGGCTACTTTCAAAAGGCACCAGAAGTTGCTGTTAGCAGGTCACTCCTCTGTACATACCAGCTTAGCGTTAACCTCGCCCACGACGGCGAGGTTCATTTTTGCACGGCCCTGCATGCCCCCCTGCACCTCACAGGCTTGAAGCGTGTCTTGGACAATGCCTTTAACAACATCAGCGAACTGCTCTGTGTTGAGATCTGTCAGTTTCTCCGCCGCAGGCGCTTTTGAAGGATTTAGAGATGGATCTTTATATTGCGTCGACCAGGATGAGATCCACCATCGATCATCTTTAAAGTAAAGGGAAATGCTGTTGAATCCACCACTGTATGGCTCTGCCTCAGGAGAGGTTCGCATCTCAAATTCACTCCACACATGCGCAATGTTCCCGTACCGCTCGATACGTCTATCAACTTCATATTCAAAGAAAGCTTGGTCGTAGGGCACTGAAATCATGGTCTGCTCAGTGCTCAGATCATGTCTCTGAAACCTTCCATCAGGAAATACCTTGGTTATCAAGGCACCGTCAGCATGAATATTGGTATCTCTGTCCGCATCGTAGATAAACCCTTCAGGTCCTGAAACGACCTCGTAGTAGGCGTTGACGATGCTATCTACAGACGACGTATCGTCTGCTTCGGCCGTCATCGTCACCAGGAAGCTTATTAACAGCAGCGCGTATCGCATCGATAAAACCCTCGTCGTTCTCAAAATGCCATGACACTAAGCTACCAAAAAATAACGTAGCGCACCCTACGAGACCAACGTGGGCCATAAAACCTCAGGTGCGCTCGTTCAAGCGCAAACTCGCGCTGCGAAAACTCAGTTAGGGATTTTTGTGCGCATTTGCTCGTCTTTTTAGGCACTAACTTGAACATTAAGTTTAGAAACAGCGTGAAGGAGTCGGTTCGCAATATGACCATCGCACACTATCGTTTTAGGACGTATGATTCGCAACATAAGAACGTGAGGGGAACATCATGGGCACACCAGAAACAATCGTACTGCCTGAGGAAACAGCTGAAGTTGCAGCACTGATAGAACGCGCACGCGTTGCTCAAGCCGCGATAGCCGACTACACGCAAGAGCAAGTCGACGAACTCATCAGAGCGATGGTTTGGTCCTGCGCACAACCAGGTGTAGCCGAGGAACTCGCGCAACAAACCCTCGATGAAACTCAGCTCGGTGACTACAACGGAAAATTTGCAAAAATATCAGTGAAGACCCGAGCGGCGCTCATGGATATCCTGCCCGATAAATCGGTCGGTGTGATCGAGGAGGACCTCGAGCGCAATATCGTCAAAATTTGTAAGCCAGTCGGTGTGATTGGTGCTCTATCGCCCTCGACGAATCCCGAGGCAACGCCAGTGATTAAAAGCATTAACGCTGTCAAGGGCCGAAACGCTATTGTTGTTGCGCCACACCCGCGCGCTAAGTTCATCAACATGACAATTGTCGAAAAAATGCGTGGCGCTCTGGAAAAAATGGGTGCTCCTGCTGACCTAATACAAACCATGGCACAGCCATCGCTCGGCAAAACCGAAGAGCTCATGAAACAATGTGACTTCATCCTCGCTACAGGTGGGCCTGGCATGGTGAAAGCCGCCTACTCAAGTGGTACGCCCGCGCTGGGCGTAGGCGCTGGTAATGCAGTCATTACGGTGGATGACACCGCTGATCTGGCGGATACGGCAGAAAAAATACGCATTTCTAAGACACTCGATCTGGCCGCATCCTGCTCCGCCGATAACTCCGTCATTGTCCTTGAAAACGTCTATGACGAACTACTTAGCAACCTGATCGCCGAAGGTGGTTACGTCGCGTCACAGCAGGAGGCTGACAAGATTGCAGCGGTCCTATGGCATGACGGTGCGCTCAATTCAGCAGCCGTCGTCAAGCAGCCGCAGGTGCTCGCTGAGATGTCAGGATTCTCGATTCCAGAGGACCGGAAGTTTATTATCGTGCCTTACGACGGCGTGGGACCGGGACACCCCTTTTCTGGCGAAAAGCTCTCGGCCGTGATGGCGTTTTATAAAGTCACCGATATTCACGAGGCAGTTGCTCTAACGAACGCGATTCAGGAATACCAGGGCATGGGCCATTCCTGCGGCATCTACTCCAACAGCGACGACAACATCATCACGCTAGCAAGTGGCACCAAAACGTCTCGCGTTATGGTGAACCAGCCTCAGGCGCCATCCAACAGTGGCAATTTGTGGAATGGCATGCGCCAAACCTTCTCGCTAGGGTGTGGTAGCTGGGGCGGCAACTCTACCAACGAGAACATTAACTGGAAACATCTGGTAAACATTACTTGGGTCTCAAAACCGCTCGCGCAAGCGAAAACGCTCCCAAGTGACGAGGAGCTGTTCGGAGATGTCATCGCGAAACTGGGTTAGCCAGAGCAAACTGTGACACTTTTATGCCCATGTGACTGCCCTCGCAGTCCCAGAGTAAGAACGGGGACACTATGTGCCATAAAGTGCCTCAACCAGCCGCTGATAAAACGTCTCGGTATTAACCTTTGATGACCGATACGGTCAGACAGATCGCCCTCATTTCAGACTCACTCGAGCTTTATGCCAAGCGCCATGGTGATATGGCGCCGAGAGTCTACGAGCGCTTTTTCGATCTTGATCCTGAGGCTGCGGCGCTGATGGAGTACTCAGATGAGCACATGCGGGGACGTATGTTCGCATCAATTCTCGAACTCTTTTTGTCAGATGAACACCTCGGGCCAGGCGGCTATCTTAATTGGGAGCTAGAAAACCACATTAAGGCCTACTCCGCGACCACGGCCATGTACGAGAGCTTGTTCCAAAGCATGCATTACGTGCTCCACAAAGACTTAGGAGTGGAATGGCGATCTGAGTGGCAAGAAGCCTGGGCAAACCGGGTAGACCTCATCATGGAGCAAGTCACAAAGTTCTGAAGAGAGGCGGTGAGTCATAATCCGGGGCTGGGTAAAGCGCTTTCAGAAAAAAAGGAGATACCAAATGGCCGAACTAGTCGTTCTCAATTTCAAAGCCGCCGATGGTCAATTTGACGCCTTAGCAGACATGTTCAGGGCTGTCTTGGGTGATACTCGGTCGTACGACGGATGTATTAAGGTCGACGTCTATGAAGACAGGGGTAGCTCTATCATCACCTTAGTTGAAGAGTGGGAATCTCTCGCGCACCAACAGAGATATCTCGGATGGCGAATTGAAACGGGCATCCAAGAGGCCACTAAAGATATATTGGAAGGTGGTTTCGACAATGGAGTCACTGTGCATACTTGGGGCAGTAAGAAAGACTACTGAACCCACGTCTAAAGTCACCTTCTCCTCCATTCCCATGGCGCTACAGGGTCTCGTTCAGCCCAGAGACCACGCTTGCTCCTTTGAGCATCCTCCTGGCATTGCTTAAATTGAGGCCTGTCAGGAGCGTAATACTCGTACCACCATGCAGCGCCTGAGCAAATCATTGCAGCGTTTATGCTCTTATCGTCCTCAGTAAATAGTTCAACAATAAGGCGCCCATAACGGTCTTCGTCATACTCTTTCATCCTGGCAACAAGAGGCATGTACTGCTTGAGTACCTGTCTGGCTTCTCTACCATACGGTTGATCTCTCTCAGGAGCGTCAATTCCGTAGAGGCGTACTCGAACACCATCCCCTCTGATGACACTGTCACCGTCTTGAACGGTTTGTGCATTTGCACCAAGTGTGCAAAGGAGAAGTGTGAATAGCAGGCATCGTCCCATGTTTTCTGGCCTCTTAGAGTAGCGTTTAAGGCGTGAACGTTTCGTCCAAGACGAATAGCTCTACACCGCCTTTAATTTTGTCGTTTGCCATTGCTTCGGCTGTCGCTGGATCGTTGAAGATTCGCATAAACTCATCAACGTTGTCGGTCTCAAATACCGCAATTACCGAGTTCCCGTCACTAGCTCCCATAAAGGCGGTCGAAACACCTTGGCTTCTAAACAAATCTCCGTGCGTCTTAAAACCTTCTCTCCAAGTATTTATATCTTCGACCTCTGCTCTGACTGCTATCAACATTACGTTCTCCTTTTTCCTATCCCAAATCTAAAAAAACTTTTTACGTAGCCAAAAAAAAGCGCCGTTAATGGCGCTCTTGCGATCTTTGGATTTAACCTTAAGAGCCCCACTTGGCAAACATATACATGTAAACAGTGAGCACTAAGTTAATCAGCGTCTGTATAACTCCGAAGATAGTGAGCCAGGTCGGCTGCGAAACAGGATCGCCCGCGGTTTGACCGATTGTATTCATGAAATTGTTAGCTAAGTCAGACCCGTTCGCAGCCATCTCACTCATTAGAGATGCACTCGAGAAGAAGATCATCTGAACACCGGTTACAAAAAACGTTACGGACAAGATGCTGATGATCGCTCCTATCATCGCTGACGCTCTGATTAATTGACTAAAATTCCTGAACATGTACGCAACGTACACGATGACCGCGGCCATCAAGGTTTGCACAATTACGTAATCCACAAAGATTGCTCTGTTTGCCTGCAAAGACACCAACAGCTCTACATCTGTCATATCTAACCCCCAGTCTTTTTTATTTGACATACGGACGCACCTGATCGTGATGCTTTTTCCCGTATGTATCCACCGTAGGCATTATATAATGTTACAGCAACAATTTTTTTCTGCCCCACTGCGAGCGACATGTCTTGAATACAAAGTGATCGCGAACCAGTAGCCTCTCACCCATGATTGCGCGAGATAAGAATCATCTTGATTACCGCCTTGATAAAGTGTCCGTAAAACCAAGTTAGCAACATTACAGCTATTGCTGGGCCAAGCGCTTCCCAATTGCCATTAATGTTACCCGCTATTAACACAGCACCAATGATAGATCCCAACCAACCGCTTATTACCGCCCCTTCTGAGGCGGCCACAAGTCGTGAATCAGAAAAAAGTGCCACTTGCGCTAAGACCGGAACAAAACGCTCCGCCGGCCACTATTAGCAAACATGCGGTATCCCAGAAGGTCGAGTATTCTCTCCAATAGAGATAGTGGCCAGTCCAAACAATACAACGATGCCAAGTATTAGGTTGATTTTCATATGTGTCCTCGGTGGGCTGCTGAAGGTTTGGACACAACAGGTTAACTCGGATTCACAGAGTTGGTCGAATCACCGTCTAATGTCCGAGCTTCAGTACTATGCCTGCCATACGAAAATAATGGCAAAGATAAATGTGCAACCTAGACTTTAATTGAACCAACTTGCTGGCTCTATCAGTAAATAAGTAGATAAAGATGAAAGCATTAATAATTTCAGGCGCTGCATTTATTTCATCTTTGCGTGCATTTACTGCTTTGGCAGATCATCATTCTGCACCGATGATCGGGGGCGTAGAGGTATTTGGTTGCGACTTTGACGACGGCAAAGACATGGATGACTTTATGAAAGTCGCTGCCAAATGGAACAAGTTCGCAGACAGAAATTTCTCAAAGAGTTACGAAGCTCATTTGATGACGCATTAGTACTTTAACGATCGGCAAGCTGATGCGTACTGGGTGGGATTCACTGATAACCACCATGACATGGGGATTATTGCGGACGAATGGAGTGCGACAGGGAGTAAGTTGCAAGCTTAGTTCGACGCAGTCTGTCCAGCGAAGTCTCACACGGAACATGCTTGGATGAAGGTACATAACAGCAACGAAGACCAACCACTAAATGGCGGTTTGGTGGACTTTCAGAGTTGTAGTTTCAAAGAGGGAGCTTCTTGGGAAATGCTTATGGCCGCTGATGCACAGATGTCAACCTTGATGACGAAGATCGAACAGCATGGGAGAGTTTACCGCTGGTTCCCTATGAATGGAGTGCCGTCAGATGGCCCTGATTTTTTGCAACTTACGTGGAACGATAATGCCTCTGATCGAGGGGAAGACATTGTGAAGTTTGTAGCTAATGGGGGTCTCGAACTGGCGAACTCGCTTTATAACAACATTATGATGTGTAAGGACGACCCTACGATGCTACACCGCCCGCTAGGCGGTAAACAGTAGGTTCCAACTGTTGTAGAAAAATGAAAATTTTTCAATACTAAGGGAGCTTCGGCTCCCTTTAAGTTATCTAGTAGATAAGTTTTGATACCTGACAGATACGATAATCCACATAGCACTGTTACGCAGTCAAAGATCCTAGCAACGAGAGCTGCAAATTGATGGCGTTTTCTTGGGAACCGAGCGAATTCGACAGAACCTTTGTAGTCACTGGTGCGCTTAAAGTAATTACCATTGGTGGTGAAAGGGTTTTGGGATATCCAAAACCCGTATCAGTCTCTGCAGAGAATCAACGAGACGCGAAAGCAAAGGTAAAAATGATGCTTCTATCTCGAAGTGGACTCAATCAGACCCATGTCGCTGAAGACTTCCTAGAGGTGACTGCGAAGTCTTAGCTAAAAGCTTTTTCCAAAGCGAGGGTAGTAATGCCCTCTTAATGAGAGCATTACCAAGCTTTACTGGTAGTCCCTAACGGTTTCTCCAATCAGCACGTGCTCTCCGGAGCAATCAGCGTAGGACGTGTAGTAGTCAGCTCGCGCTCTCCAACCTTCCTGGTTAGCGATAGCATTTTTCGATGCAGCAAAGGTTTTCATGTCCGCGTAGTTTACTAAATGATAAAAATCGCCTGGGAATGCACCATCTCTGACGCCGGCCACGGGATAACCTACCCCCCACCAACCTATAAGCTTATTATCTGCATTTGCCGCTGCAATGGCACGGTGCTTTGCATTTATTTGATCTGCCGAGACCCCATCCTTTCTGGTACACCATTCGACTGCAACTACCCGTTTACTGTCAGCCCTGATGTCTGCTCTACGCAATAAGGGATAAGCTGCCGCCACCATGGCATCACAATCTTCAATTTCGGCGTACTTGCTGGCGATGGCATTGCCCGCCTTTGATCCCAGAAATAAATCCCACTCGATACCTAGCTGCTCCCAATCCATGAAATCAAAAGCGACGTAGTCGTATTTAGCACCGACCGCAAATAGGGGCGTAAGAATTTGTCGGAATCCCCTAATATTCTCGTCATCCATGAAGCGATGCAGGTCTTTATCTATCTCGGCAACATCATCAAGGGTCGCACCATTCTTCAAGGTGCAAATATGTGCCATATGGGCAACACCTTCTCCAACATCGACAATCCAATTACCCTCAGAGTGGTCATCAGCCATGACTAAACTAGATGCCTGCAGTCCGAAGCAGAAAAAAAATGCGGTAAACGTAGCTCTCATTTTGCACCTCTTATCATTGATAAAGATGCTTTAATGGTAGTCTAGGATTTACATTAAGCAAGTTTGGTGACTGATCTGCTTACTTAAAATGATCAGTCCTTTTGGGAGGTAAATGTGTCACAGCAGAGCCCCAGCCGAACGGAAGCTAGATCGAGTAAACGCGTCATTATTTCGATCGCCAATCGGGCGTCGCAGGTGGCCAAAAAATTGCAGCATGTGCCATAGCATCACCGGCAAAACCATGCGGCCAGATCCGATCACTGATTATAACCCCGGGACCCCGCTCATCGCCGCCACCAAAAGTTTCGTCAATTGTTAGGTCGCCTGTTGAAGGATCGAAATCCAACACAATAATGCTGCGAGATAACTCCTCGCCATAATCGGTTAATGCGATTTTTGTCCCTGTTGCGTCCGGACTTAGCCAATGGGGACTAAAGTCGGAATCGAAGGGTATTGCACTCACTTTCTTTGGGTTATCCGGGTTTGTTACATCCAAAACGGCGACTTCTTGCAGGTCACCATTTTGATCGTCCACTGTCTGTACCCAGTCATTTCCGAGCCTTACCGGCAGAAAGCAATAACGTTCCTCCGCAAAATTGTGCACGAATGAGGCTGTACGATGATGCGTCTCAATATCTGTTAGCACTCGTTGATGTTGCCAGAAACGGTCGTACAGATGCCGCTAGAGGCTCGTGTCGTTTGTTCATCTGATTAAGTGTCTTCCGCCGCACCCTTCATCGGTTTCGTGTGAGTGTTAAAAATCCTCTTTGCGACAACATCCTCTTAGCCCACGTATTTTTAATTACAGGTCGCTAGCTTGCTGGCGACTCTTGTCTATTAGTACTTATCTATTCTTAATAGTTTGAGGCGAATCGCTAGAAATGGCTTAGGTAAGGTAAAAAAGATGGTCGGGACGGCAGGATTTGAACCTGCGACCACCACACCCCCAGTGTGGTGCGCTACCAGACTGCGCTACGCCCCGCAGGCCGCGCAGTATACGGGTATTCGTAGCGTTAGGGAATCTTAGTCGTCGAGTTGAAGCAGGGACTTTGCCGCTTGCAAATCTTTAAGGCTATCGCTCACCGCTGACATGACCGCCACCGGGTTGGGGCCGTCTTCACTGGTCAGGCGCTGGCGTGCACCACCGATGGTGTAGCCCTCTTCGTAAAGCAGGCCGCGGATGGCTCGAACTAGTTCTACATCGCCCCGTTGATAATAACGTCGGTTGCCGCGGCGTTTGACTGGCTTTAGCTGGGGAAACTCGGCTTCCCAATAGCGCAGCACATGCGGCTTTACGGCACACAAGGTGCTGACTTCACCAATGGTGAAATAGCGTTTTCCTGGGATAGGTGGTAGTTCGTAATTGTGCGTGGGCTCAAGCATCGTTTTGCATCTTCTCTACCCGGGCTTTGAGCTTTTGTCCGGGCTTGAAGGTAACAACACGTCGAGCGGAAATAGGGATCTCTTCACCCGTCTTAGGGTTACGACCGGGACGCGAGCCTTTATCGCGGAGATCAAAGTTGCCGAAGCCTGAGAGTTTCACCTGCTCGTTATTTTCGAGACAGATACGAATCTCCTCAAAGAACTGCTCCACCAGTTCTTTCGCTTCGCGCTTATTGAGACCCAACTCCTCAAAGAGCTTATCGGCCATCTCTGATTTCGTTAATGCGGACATGTTGTTATTAGCTACGCAATTCGATCCCCAGGTTTTCTCTCAATGAATCAAGCACTTGGTCTACAGCACTTGATACTTCGGACTCGTCGAGAGTGCGACTTTGATCTTGGAATGTCAAACCGATGGCCAGACTTTTCTTCCCTTCTGCCAAGCTAGTTCCCTCATAAACGTCAAAAAGGTCTAATTTGGTGAGCAAGGTCCCGGCAGCGGTGCGAATAGCGGAGAGCACCTCCGCCGAGGTAATACCCTTGTCAGCCACCAATGCGAGGTCTCTGCGGGTCTCGGGATATTTGGAAATATCGTCGTATGCAGGCATGGCAATCTCAGTCACAACCGATTGAAGTACCTCAGCAACAACCGTGTTAGCCGGAACGCCTATAGCTTTGCGCACGCTCGGATGCACGGCACCGATACGACCAACGGGCTTGCCGTCTATCAAGATCGCGGCACTTTGACCGTCGTGAAGCCCCGGAAAAACAGACGCCTCAAAGGTCAGTCGGTCACCCAGATTCGCGAGCAAGCCCTCAACGGTTCCCTTCACATCAAAAAAGTCAGCCGCTGCCCTCTCCGTCGACCAGCCCTCAGTGTCTCGCAATCCCGAGACCGCGAGCGCCAGTGTTGGGGTCTGCTCAGCACCGCCTTCCCCCGGGATAAATTTGAGGCCCGTCTCAAACAACCGAACACGGCTCTGCTGTCGACTGGCATTGTGCGCAATCGCTTTCAACAAGCCAGGAATGAGGCTAGTACGCATGACCGCGAGATCAGCTGATATCGGATTCTTCAGAGGGATGGGTGAAAGTTCTGGATCAAAGAAAGCCTGCACCTCGGGCGCGACAAAGCTGAAAGTCACAGCTTCGAAGTAACCCCGTGCAACCAAGTCATTCTTCGCCGTACGCAGCGCACGGCGTGTCTCGGGAACTTCAATGGGAATGAGGCTCGCCTTGATGGATTGCGCTGGGATCGTATCGAATCCAATGATGCGGGCCAGCTCTTCAATAAGGTCCACTTCAAGACCCATATCGAATCGCCAACTGGGGGCAGTACACAACCAACCTTGCTCATGCCCAACAACCCAGAACCCAAGGCCCTCTAGGATGCGCTCTACCTCCACACGGTTCACGCTGATACCGAGAAGCTTTTCAATTTGCGTTTCTCTCAAAAGGACGGCTTCGTTCACCGGAAGGTCGGCGTCGGAGACCACCTCTGTCACAGGGCCTGCTTCACCACCCACGGCATCAATAAATAATTGTGTTGCCCGCTCCATCGCGTCGCGCTGCAGCTGAAAGTCGACACCGCGCTCGTAACGATGAGATGCATCCGTGTGCAATCCATACGACCGCGCTCTTCCCGCCATCAGTTCCGGCGTGAAGAAGGCGCTCTCGAGGAATAGATTGGTTGTAGACTCAGACACACCACTGTCCGCACCACCCATGATACCTGCAAGAGCCAACGGTTTAGCGTGATCAGCAATGACCAAGGTCCCAGGCTGTAACGCCTGCTCAGTACCATCGAGGAGCGTTAAGACCTCCCCTGGCTTACATTCGCGGACAACGATCCCGCCAGTTAGTCGATCAAGATCGAAGGCGTGAAGAGGTTGACCTAGCTCCAGTAAAACATAGTTAGTGACGTCGACTGCCGCGTCAATCGACCGCAACCCAGCCCGCTCTAGGCGCTCTCGCATGTAGTCCGGTGTGGGACGCGATAGGTCAACGTTTTTGATGACACGACCCAGATATCTTGGGCATTTCGCCGTGGCGTCAATAGCGACTGGGAGAGTATCGGCAATTGTACTTTCAACGGGCGGTATCGCAGGTTCATCTAGGTCTTCATCAAAAGCAACCGCCACGTCGCGGGCAACACCACGAATGCTGAGGCAGTCGGCTCGATTCGGTGTGAGGCCAAGGTCAATGACCTGATCGTCAAGCGACAGATATTCCCGAATATCGGTACCAATGGGCGCGTCACCGGGAAGCTCCATGAGACCATCGTTATCTTCAGAAATAGTCAGCTCAGCGCCAGCGCAGAGCATACCTTGAGACTCCACGCCGCGGAGTTTGGCTTTCTTGATCTTGAAGTTACCAGGCAGCACTGCCCCCACCTTGGCGAGTGGTGCTACCAGGCCTGCATGGGCATTCGGTGCACCGCAGACAATCTGCACGGTCTCGTCGCCAGCGTTGACTGTACATACCCGCAGCTTTTCGGCATCAGGATGTTGCTCAGCCGTAATGATTTGCGCAACGACAACGCCCGAGAACGCCTCAGCCGCGCCTGCGATACTGTCGACCTCTAGGCCAATCATGGTCAGCTTGTGACTCAAAGCATCTGTGGTCACTTGAGGACTGACCCAGGTACGCAGCCACTGTTCCGAAATAATCATCGTGCTAACTCACATAAATTGCGCAAGGAAGCGCAAGTCGTTGTCGAAATTCTGACGTAAATCTCCAATGCCGTACCGCAGCATTGATAAGCGCTCCACTCCCATACCAAAAGCAAAACCACGGTATTTATCAGGGTCGATACCACTCATCTCGAGTACCTTGGGGTTAACCATCCCGCAACCCAAAACTTCAATCCATCCCGTGTGGCTGCAAACTCGGCAGCCAACTCCCGAACATTTAACGCACTGAATATCGACCTCAGCCGAGGGCTCAGTGAACGGAAAATACGAAGGACGCAGTCGCACCGATAAGTCGTCGCGCTCGAAGAACGCGTGCAAGAAGTCTTCGAGCAGGCCCTTTAAATGCCCAAAGTTGGAAGTCTCATCAATCAACAACCCCTCCACCTGATGAAACATCGGCGAGTGGGTTAGGTCAGAGTCACAGCGATAGACCCGGCCTGGGCAAATCACGCGTATGGGTGGCTGCTGCGCTTCCATGGTACGTACCTGAACACCTGAAGTGTGCGTGCGAAGCACATGTGTGTCGTCGACATAAAACGTATCGTGCATGGCACGAGCTGGATGATGCGCTGGAATATTGAGCGCTTCAAAATTGTGATAGTCGTCCTCAATTTCGGGTCCTTCGACAACCTCAAACCCCATTGAGGAAAAGAAGATTTCCATGCGCTGAATGGTGCGAGTAATCGGATGAAGTGAACCCGTCTCTGCGCGTCGTCCTGGCAAGGTGACATCGATCGCCTCTTCGGCGAGCTGCGCGGCAAGTGCAGCGCCCTGTAAAGAAGCTTTACGCGCGTTGAGTTGCTCATTGAGCTGCTGTTTAACAGCGTTAATTTCGGCGCCAGCCTTGGGTCGTTCTTCTGCTGAGAGCTGGCCCAGATTCTTTAACAAACCCGTTAGCGCGCCTTTTTTACCCAGGTAGCTTACCCGCAACTCTTCAAGGGCAGCGATATGCGACGCTGCCTCTATGGCGGCGACGGCCTCTGCCTTGATGTTTTCCAGTGACTGCATTTGTTACTCACGCTCCACTCATTCAAAAAAGGAGGCCGTAGCCTCCTTCTGATTATCGCTCTGCATTATTGCAGTCGGTAGCCCGAAAACTGCAATTAAGCTGCGAGTGCAGCTTTAGCACGCTCCACCACTGCAGCGAATGCTGGCTTATCGTGGACAGCGAGGTCAGCAAGAACGCGACGATCGAGAGTAATCTCAGCTCGCTTAAGACCATTGATGAGCTTGCTGTAGGTCATACCGTTTGCTCGCGACTGTGCGTTAATGCGCGTAATCCAGAGCATACGGAACTGGCGCTTGCGCTGACGGCGGTCACGATAAGCGTACTGTCCCGCTTTGGTGACGGCCTGCTTGGCCACTCGAAACACACGCGAACGCGCACCGTAGTAACCCTTAGCTTGCTTGAGAATTTTCTTGTGTCGACGGTGAGCCGTGACACCACGTTTTACACGAGGCATGTCTTATCTCCTAAAGAACTAAACGATTACTTTGCGCGCAGCATACGATCCACAAGCACGACGTCGGACTTATGAATCATTGATGTGCCTCGTAGCTGACGCTTACGCTTAGTCGTCATTTTCGTCAGGATGTGGCTCTTATAAGCACTCTTGCGTTTATAACCACTGGCCGTCTTCTTAAACCGCTTAGCAGCACCACTGTGAATTTTGGCTTTTGGCATCTTAGATACTCCTGCTTAAGGCTCTTTCCAGTTTCCTGTCGGAGCGTTTCATCAACCGAGCAATAGGGCATTCACGGGCCACTATCCTCGTTTCTTGGGCGCTATCACCATCGTCAGCTGACGACCTTCCATTTTTGGAAACTGTTCAACAGCACCCAACTCGCTGAGGTCACTCTCAACTCGCTTGAGAATTTCCATACCGAGCTCTTGGTGGGCCATCTCACGACCGCGGTATCGCAATGTGACCTTGGCTTTATCACCGTTTTCTAAAAACCGGACCAAACTGCGAAGTTTGACCTGGTAGTCGCCTTCGTCCGTTCCCGGACGAAACTTCATTTCCTTAATCTGTGTGCGCTTAGCCTTCTTCTTTTGAGCCGCTTTTTGCTTCTTTGCTTCAAAAATATGCTTGCCGTAATCCATGATCTTGCAAACAGGTGTTTCACCGTCTGCCATCATCACTAGATCCATGCCTGCCGCGTCGGCTTTTTCCACTGCCTCCGCATTCGAGACAATACCGACCTGGCTGCCATCGGCGTCGATCAATCGCACCATAGGTGCCTCGATCTGCTCATTGGTCAGAGCTCTTTTGCTCTTGCTATCGTTCTTGATACTGACTCTCTCCACACACGGGTATCGGCTTCGCGGCTTACGAAATCTGTAAAGGACGCACTCACCACCCAAATTAGGGCGGCGATTCTATAGTGAACAGCGCGGGATAACAAGGCACCAGGCGGTGCTACTGCCTTGTATTTATGCCAATCAAGTGGTCTTGTTCACCGCCGATTTACTAGCAATTTCAATCTGTAAGTGAGCGCCAAAGTCAGCAATCGACATCACACCCAGGTCAGCACCGTGACGACCTCGAACCGCGACCGTGCCCGCCTCGCGCTCCTTCTCGCCCACAACCAAGACATAGGGCATTTTAGAGAGCTCGGCTTCTCGAATCTTAAAGCCTACTTTCTCATTCCTGAGATCGGTCGCGACACGGAAACCTTGCGCCTTTAAAGTGCTCACCACAGCCTCGGCATAATCCCTCTGCTTGTCGGTAATGTTGACCACCACCGCCTGCTGCGGCGCTAGCCATACAGGAAAATCACCTTCGAAGTGCTCGATGAGAATCCCTATAAAGCGCTCCAACGAACCAAAGAGCGCTCGGTGTAACATCACTGGACGCTTATCTCGGTTACCGTCCTCATCAACGTAAGTGATGTCGAAGCGCTCGGGCAAATTCATGTCGACCTGCAAGGTGCCGCATTGCCAGTCACGTCCAATGGCATCGCGAAGGACAAACTCCAGTTTGGGACCGTAAAATGCGCCCTCTCCAGGGAAGAGTACGTAATCCAAGCCCATCACATCCAGCGCATTACTTAGCGCTCCCTCGAGCTTGTCCCAGACCTCATCAGACCCAATACGATTTTCAGGTCGCGTTGATAGCTTGATGACAACATCATCAAAGCCAAAGTCCTTGTAGATATCCAAGACAAGTGCAACTACATCGATGCACTCCTGCTCCATCTGCGCCTCAGTGCAGTAGATGTGCGCATCGTCCTGAGTGAAATGACGCACACGCATCAGCCCGTGCAAGGCTCCCGATGGCTCATACCGGTGGACTTTTCCGAACTCAGCCATGCGCAGCGGCAGATCCCGATAACTCTTCAAACCTTGCGCAAACATCGACACAGAGCCTGGGCAGTTCATCGGCTTTAACGCAAAAATGCGCTCGTCCTCAGTTTGAGTTGAGAACATGTTCTCTCGGTAGTTAAACCAGTGTCCCGATGTCTCCCACAGGCTGCGATCCATCACATCCGGTGTATTCACCTCAACGTAGCCTGCGGCGTCCTGTCGGCCGCGCATGTACTCCAATAGCTCGCGAAACAGTGTCCAGCCCTTGGGATGCCAAAAAACTGAACCGGGTGCATCATCCGCAAAATGGAACAAGCCCAATTTTCGGCCAATCTTTCGGTGATCGCGCTTTTCTGCCTCAGCGATACGATTCAAATACGCCTTGAGCTCTTTAGGTGAAGACCACGCAGTACCGTAAATACGCTGCAACTGCTGATTGCTGGCATCGCCCCGCCAGTAGGCACCCGCTACTTTCGTTAACTTAAAGGCACCTAACTTACCTGTGCTTGGCACATGAGGCCCGCGACACAAGTCCATCCAGTCACCCTGCTGATAAACCGAGATTTCTTCGCCCTCAGGCAATTCCTCGATAATTTCTACCTTGTAGTGCTCACCCATCTCTCGAAACATTTCAGCGGCGCGCTCGCGCGAGTAGACAAGACGCGATACCGGAAGATCATCGGCTACCAACGCCTGCATTTTCGCCTCAATTTTCTCCAGATCTTCGAGCGAGAAATTATGGTCTGATGCGAAGTCGTAATAGAAGCCATCTTCCACGGTCGGTCCAATGGTGACCTGGGTACTGGGGAATAATTGTTGCACCGCTTGTGCCAGTAAGTGTGCGGTGGAGTGTCGTAAAATCTCGAGCGCCTGATCATCGCGACTGGTGATGATTCGCAGCTCGGCGTCACTATCGATGGAATAGCTAGCATCTACTTCACGACCGTCCACGACGCCCGCCAAGGTAGCTTTGGCAAGCCCGGCTCCAATATCTGCCGCGACATCGTAAACAGTTATTGCATTATCGAATTGACGAGAAGACCCGTCGGGAAGGGTAATAACCGGCATACGCATTCCTTAATCAGTGGCAGTACCTACAGTGCACTGCATGGAAAATTGACAAGTGCCTCACTGCTCCTGAGGTGCTGAAAACTGGCCTTTGTCTGATGGCTAAGCTCAGGTATATGCTAACGCGAAAAATCCATTTTTTTAAGCTTGGGCACCGGTAGTATTTGGATCGCCCGAAGCTTGGGTTGTACCCGCAGATAGGTTAACTTCTTCCCTCGCTCGACCACCCGCCATGCGGAGATTAACTTCCGCATGATGCTGCTCATCAGCTCTCACGCATCGGATCATGTCACTCAATTTGGCATCGACCGACAGACTATAGTATTCAATCGCAAGTTGAGGCGCTGGTACATCTTCAATCTTACCGCCCTCAATCAACTCTAGATAATTAGTGTAGCTACTTACCGCCTCCTCCTCGAAGTAATGCACCATCTTATGTGCCGTCCTGGGAAAGAACACATAGAAAACGAAATAGTAGTTCCAAAAAATTGCCTGTGCGCTAAGAATCAATGCCCGTTCTAACCAATTCGGCTTTGCGATCTCTATAAAAAACATAAGATGCATCCGCTCGTTTTCAGCTTCCGCTAATAACTCACGAATAATCGGTCCGTAACCCGTCTTCATCTGACGAAGACTCTTTAGGTGGATCCACATACCCGCGACCATACCCGGAACGCCCGCAACGGTCTCAAGAACGACGGCTCGATGGCCGTATCGCTTAGCGAAAAACGCATCTGCAAAAAATCTAAAAAACATGGTTTGTCCACGCGCAAACTTATCAGACAAGTCCATCTCTTAAATCCTCAATTTGGTATCGGTTTTGGGAAGGCGCTGGCCCTAAAACAACCTAGCTATCCTCGCCCCATTATAACAAAGTTTTATGGTTGCTGGTTACGGCGTTATTAACTTGAATAGTTGTGAGATAGGCGTTTGTTCGAGTGTCCGAACCGATCGTTAACCTCGAGAGACAAGGTAGCGGTCGCGAGAAGCTCAAGCTCACTTTAGTCAAAGTCACCCCTGAGCGTTCGACTATCGAAAAACCGCAACAGGGGCCAAATGCACCGCACTACGCGCTGACAAAAGCGATTTGCTTCAGCTCTGCAATTTGATCGCGGACAGAGGCCGCTTCTTCAAACTCTAAGTTTTTCGCGTGCTCAGCCATGGTGCTTTCTAATTCTGCCAACTTACGCGACAACGCCGCCGGAGTCATGCTCATCACATCCTGAGCAAATGAAATTCGATCATTTGTGACTTTCTTATCACGCGCACCGCGGGCCTTGGTCGGCATACGTCGCGCACCCTCGAGAATATCGCGTACTGATTTTTCAATACCTTTAGGAACAACGCCATTCGCTTCATTGAACGCAAGCTGCTTGTCTCGGCGTCGCTGAGTTTCACTAATAGCGCGCTCCATGGAGCCTGTTATGGCGTCAGCGTACAAAATAGCTCGCCCGTTAAGGTTTCGAGCCGCACGACCGATAGTCTGAATCAACGAGCGATCACTTCGCAAAAACCCTTCTTTGTCCGCGTCCAGTATCGCCACCAGCGATACTTCGGGCATGTCCAAACCCTCTCTCAAGAGGTTGATGCCAACTAGAACATCGAAATGCCCCAGTCGTAAATCTCGAATGATCTCAACCCGCTCGACCGTATCGATATCTGAATGCAAATAGCGGACCCGCACATCGTGCTCATTAAGGTATTCGGTTAAGTCTTCAGACATTCGTTTGGTCAACGTTGTCACCAAGACCCGATCACCTTTTGCTGTTGTCTCACGAATTTCTGCAAGTAAATCATCGACCTGGGTGCGTGCGGGCCTTACTTCCACAACCGGGTCGACCAGTCCTGTGGGTCGGACAACCTGCTCTACGGTCGCTCCTGCATGATCATTTTCATAAGTGCCGGGCGTAGCTGAAACATAGATTGCTTGCGGAGACATCAGCTCCCACTCCTCGAACTTCATGGGGCGGTTATCAAGCGCTGACGGGAGTCGGAAGCCATACTCCACCAGCGTTTCCTTTCGGGAGCGGTCACCCTTGTACATTGCCCCTATTTGCGGGACGGTGACGTGCGACTCATCAACAACAAGTAGGGCATTGTCCGGTAGGTATTCGAATAACGTGGGTGGCGGCTCTCCCGGCGCCCTCCCCGACAGGTAGCGAGAGTAATTCTCAATCCCTTGGCAATATCCCAGCTCCCGAATCATTTCAATGTCGTAGCGGGTCCTTTGTGCCAACCGCTGTGCCTCCAAAAGCTTCTTGGATTCTTGCAGCTGTTTCACCCGCATCTCGAGTTCTTCTTCAATGAGGTCCACTGCGCCCAACATCGTGTCACGGGACGCTACATAGTGTGTCTTGGGGAAAATGGTAATGCGCGGCAATTTCTCAGCAACGGCACCGGTCAGCGGATCAAAGCTGCAAATATTTTCAATTTCCTCGTCAAATAACTCGACGCGAATCGCTAACTCGTCGGAGTCTGCCGGAAAAATATCGATGACATCGCCGCGAACACGATAGGTACCGCGCTTAAAATCTAGATCATTGCGGCTGTATTGCAACTCTGCCAGCTGACGCAAAATACCTCGCTGGTTGATGATTTCACCACGCGAGAGGTGCATCACCATTTTGAAGTAGGACTCAGGATCGCCGAGACCGTAAATCGAGGAAACCGTGGAGACCACTAAACAGTCTGGCCGCTCGAGTAAGGCCTTTGTAGCCGATAGACGCATTTGTTCAATGTGGTCATTTACCTGAGCGTCTTTCTCGATGTAGGTATCGGACGACGGTACGTAGGCCTCTGGCTGATAGTAATCGTAGTAAGAGACAAAGTACTCAACCGCGTTCTTAGGAAAGAACTCCTTAAACTCCCCATAGAGCTGTGCTGCCAGTGTCTTATTGTGGGCCATTACAATCGTGGGGCGCTGAAGCTTTTGGATGACATTTGCCATGGTAAATGTCTTACCGCTGCCTGTTACCCCCAGCAAAATCTGTGAGGCCAGACCGGCGCCGATACCATTAACCAGCTGATCGATCGCCCCCGGCTGATCGCCAGCGGGTTGATAACTGGATTGAAGATCGAATTGCTTTGCCACGGCTTTGATATGTCCAAATTACTCAGCCCAATAGCTTAGCGGAATTATCTTTAGGACTCGTATCTTCTGTTCTTCTTGACGCAAGAAAATCCGGACGTGTATAGTCCGCGTCCTCTTCGGAGACTATTCCGGCTTAGCTCAGTTGGTAGAGCAAATGACTGTTAATCATTGGGTCGCTGGTTCGAGCCCAGCAGCCGGAGCCAAATTCAAAAAGGCAGCCTCACGCTGCCTTTTTTTTGCGCCAAACTTTGTGGCCTAGACGTCATTCTGAGGGGCATGCTCTGTTTGACAATTACACTGTAGCCTCAGTGAATAATCCAAACCACTTCAAGCTTAGGCGACCTTAGAACGGAAAGGCCGCGACAGTGCACCTTGTTGGTCGACGTCTCGTCTCACCTGAGAGACCTCACTCGGGCGACCTCAAACGGGCGCCCTAAAACGAGCTACATCCCGCGGAAGCGGATCAGCCCAAACATTGTGCAATCACCGTTACCAGCAAAATGTAACCTTTACTTCCCCTATCAGTATGATACGTTTACGTTACATTGAAACAGCCACGGATTAAAAAATGAGTGAAATCATCCCTATTTTCGGAATGCTGATCGGCGTCATCATCCCCTTAGCTGCTTTTTTTTGGCAATACATCGAGGGTAAAGAGCGGCGAGCGACCATCTTGGAAATCTCAAAAACCATCGATGATCCTGACAGGCTCGATGAACTGATGTCGATGCTGGATGAGCAGAAAAGTGAACCGACAGATTATCGGCGCGGCGGGATTATCACCCTATTCGTTGGCATCGGCATATATGCGCTAGGGGCATTTGCAATGGGACGTTTATTCGAGGGAGCCGGAATGCTCGTTGGTCTAATTGGACTCGGTATTTTGGTTGCCGGCTACCTATACCCACCTACCAGTAGCGAGCTTAATCAAGCGGTCGAAGACTTCGAAAAACGGTAATTTAAATTGAATCGCGCGGCAGACGGTTATTCACTGATTTCCCAGAATTGCACACGGCAGACCTCGACCCACCGCAGGTAAGTACCGCGACATCTTTACCATGGGAAAACACCATCCAAAGCTACTCAATAATCTCGAGGTGATGCGACGGCAGGCGGGATTGACGCAGGCAGAGCTCAGTAAATTTGCTGGCGTCTCGCGTAAAAGTATCAATGCCATTGAAAACGGTATGTATGTTCCGTCAACCGTGCTCGCCTTGAAGATTGCAGACACCCTCGGATGCTCGGTCGAAGACCTGTTTCGCCTTCCCTCTAACTAGGACTCATCTGTCCCGTCTAATCTAGAAGCAGTCTGTTTGGTTGGTCACTAGCAGCGCCCTCCCAGTACCCGTAAAGTAGTCTCACTAAAACAACAAAAATCGAGGCTTTGCATGAGCGCAACTGTTCTTTCAAATCTTGCCGAGAACGGCGTACTCACAATCACATTGAACCGACCTGAAGTTCTTAACTCACTGGATGAATCGCTGACTCTCGGTCTTTTGGATGCAATGCAAGAGGCGAAAACCGATAGCGCGGTGCGAGCCGTTGTCATCACCGGTGCCGGTCGTGCCTTTTGCGCAGGTGCTGATCTTAATGCGCGAAGCTGGCCAGCCATAAAAGGCATCTCCGCGGGTGAGGCCACCGCAGCGAATATGGAGCGAGGCTTTAACCCCTTGGTCAAAGCCGTAGCTCAATCAACGAAACCTGTCGTGACCGCCATAAATGGGGTAGCCGCAGGTGGTGGCGTCGGCCTGGCGCTAGCCGGGGACATTGCAATTGCCGCAGAGACCGCCAAGTTCAAACTCGTCTTCGGGCCTAATCTAGGGATCATTCCTGACATGGGCGCCTCCTGGTTCTTACCGAATCTCGTTGGTCGTGCACGCGCTAACGGCCTGGCGCTGCTAGGGGATAATTTATCCGCCTCAGATGCGAAAGCCTGGGGACTCATCTGGGACTGTGTAGCCGATGAAGAGTTAATGCCGACTGCCTTGACCCTCGCGGAAAGATTAGCCGACGGACCCACCGCAGGTCTTAAAGCGGTGGTAAAGGCACATGACCGTGCCTTTTCTAATACCTTAAGCGAGCAACTCGAGTACGAAAAAGATACTCAGCGAATGCTGTTCGACTTTCCACACGTCAGCGAGGGTATTCGCGCCTTCATTGAAAAGCGCAAACCCAATTTTAGGGACGTTAGTTAACGTCTAAAGACACCCTAACTAACAATATCGAGGAGGCTACGGGTCAGTCGATTAGAGGTCTGGTACAGATCTTTTGGTTTGTGCATTCGGTTGCAGAGGAAGCCGTAACCAAGGCCCGTTTCGGGATCGCCGAAAGCGACAGAGCCGCCTATGCCACAGTGCCCAAAAATGCGACCGGGGTGCGATGTCCCTTGGATGGTCGTGATGCCAAGTCCTAGGTCGTAGCCAACACCAAAGCGAATAGGAGCGCCTAAAATGACGGTGTCTGGACCTTCTGACAGCGGCGTCAGTCCCAGTTTCAATGTTTCCGGACTGATAATCCGCTGACCGTCTCTCTCACCACCCGTGCTCAAAATACCGAAGAGTTTGGCAAGGGACTCGGCTGTACCATGCCCATTGGCTGAGGGTATCTCAGCCTCTCGCCATTCTCGCGAATTCATCTCCCCAGGCTGCGCAGACTTCGAGGCGAAAGCCACTTTGAGATCACCCATCCTCAAAAAGGACTTTAGCGAACGGAGTGGTTTGGGCAGGATAAAGTCGGGCGCGACCGCGATGGCCATCAAGGCCCACGGCGTCGACTGGCGATCGACGAGAATATCGCCACAACGTTCAATATCGGCATCTTCAAGACCAATTTTAAAATCCAGCCCGAAAGGTTCAGCTATTTCCTCGCGGAAATAGTATCCCACACTGCGACCATCAATGCGTCGAATCAACTCACCGACTAACCATCCATAAGTCAATGCATGATAACCCTGGGTGGTTCCAGGCTCTCTAAAAGGTTGCTGCTGAGCGAGCGCATCAGTCCACTTATCCCACTCACGATAATCGAATTGGGGCACTCCCCCTTGAAACCCGTGCATAGCCGCTCGGTGACATAAAAAATCACTGACTCGAGTTTTTTCTTTGCCGTTGCAGGCGTACTCCGGCCAGTAGTCGCCAACTAACGCGTCGAGATCGACCTTACCTCGCTCAACCAGCTGCAAGAAGCAGGTGGCCGTAATGGCTTTGGTTGTCGAGAACACATTGATGAGGGTGTCGTCAGACCAGGGATCTGTTTTTGCTCTGTCTTTATAGCCACCCCACAGATTCACCACCATTTCGCCCTGATGCTCGACCGCAATAGAGGCGCCCGTGTCGAATCCACTCGCAAGCGCTTGCGCAAATTGGTCACGAACGGCTTGAAATCGAGGGTCGCAATAACCCTCGACGAGATCATTACTCACGCTTTACTCCTGTACTTTATTGATGCCGATTAATGGCCTGTGGTCTTTGCGGAGCGCTTCTCAACAAATGCTGAAATGCACTCTTTGAAGTCCTCACTACGAGCAGCCAGAATCCACTGATCCTGATCCATGTGCATAATGGACTCGCTCAATGCCAACGCGTATTGATTCACGCTGCGCTTAATCATTTGCACGGCCACCGGGGGGAGATCGGCATAATGTCGCGCCCACCCCTGCGCCACAGCCTCTAGGTCATCCCCTGCACAGACGTCGTCGATCAAGCCCCAGCTCTCCAGTCGATCTGCAGCGTAGAGATCTCCAGACATAATCAGTTGTTTTGCACGAGACAAACCCACCAGTTCGACAAACAAGGGCACGGCATTCCACATGAGATTCATACCGACCTTGACTTCGCCCAAGCCCAAACGCGCATCTGTTGCCGCAATCCGGAAATCGCAGGCAGCCGCAATACAGGCGCCGCCGCCCGTGGCAATTCCTTGCACAGCGCAAATCGTCGGCTGGTGAATCTCGCGAATAGCCATCAGTAGCTTCTGCCCGAGCTCAGCATCGCGCCGAGCTCTCAATAGAGAACCGCCCGGCTCCATGATAGAGACTTCCTTCAAATCTGCGCCAACGGAAAAGTCGGTTCCCTCGGCTCGGATTATGACGGCACGCACTTGATCTTTATTCGAAACCGCCAGCGCCGCATCTCTAAGTTGCAACATGGTGGCGCGATTGAGCGCGTTTCTAACCTCAGCTCGGTCAATAATGATCGAAGCAATATCGTCGTCAACACTCACGCTGACGGTGTGGTCTGTCATTGGCTTTCTCTTTTTATTGTCGATTAACCTTATTGTTATTTGCCCATACTATGCCAGATCAGCAATCGTAAGACATGTCCTACTCTTAGCCTTCACCGCACATCAATACGGCAATCTGTTGGCGGATGCCTTCAATATCAAGGTCAGACTCATCGATAAGACTGGCACATAAGTTCAGGCACTTGGGTGCTTGGCCACTTCGCTTGACGAAAAATTCAATGACCTCTGTGTCGCTCTGGCGTATCGCCTTCAGCAACAGTGGACTCATGGCACCTGCCTCAGGCTCTAGATCAAAATGAGCGAGGTTGTGAAGCGCTTTGAGCAGCTTAGGGCCTACCATTTGGGGTGCAATGTGATCTGGATCAACACGCTCGATCATCGACTCGATGGTATGGATTAAAAAATTTAGGACCGGCGATGCCTGCAAAAAAATCATGAAGGCGTTGTGAGGCTGGCGACGAATTTCTAACCGGCCCGACTTATCTGGTTGCAACCAGTGCTCCTCGCCAAACCGTGAATGTACCGTCACCGATGGCTGCCAACTCTCATCAATAATCAGCGTGTCAGCATCGCACCAGAAGACGCGATCAGCACCCGCGTCGAGGGCGGCTCTAATATGAAGTAGGCGCGCCAAATCAGCGAGTATAGGCCCTCGCCCCGATAACTTTTTCCGATACCAATCGGGAAGTACATCGAAGAAGCTGTCGTCAGAAAATTGGTAAGTAAAAGCGTGACCTTTCGACCATGCCTCAACGCCCAGCAAGCAGTCTGTCACCCACCGGGGTCGATTGTCCGGGGCGGACTGAATGACAACAGTCTTCAAATGCAATTAACCGACTTTAAAGCGAGAACCTTCTTCCGGCGGTGGATTAGCACCGCCAGCAAAGCACTGTGCCTTAGACATCCAGTCACTCGCCGGATCACCAACCACATTGAGACTGGTGTCACCAATATTCCTCGTTTGCGTCACCACCTGAGCAAACTCGACCGCATCCCCCTGAATAAAGTTGCTCTGCTGTGACTCACCGTAGGTCCATACTTCGCTGCTTGGAGAGACCAAGCTCACGAATGGCACAGGCTCAGGCGGCGTTTCGCCTCTCACCTTGAATGTCCAGCCAAAGGTATTGATACCCAGGACGACAATGTTCCGAATACGATCGTGCTCCTCACGATCTGCACCCAGCACGTCGAAGACCGCCTGACCATGAGCCCAGGTCTCCATTTGGCGTGCCGATATAGCCGATCGCGCGCTCATGCTGGGGCCTGCCCAAGGCACTCTTGAACTGGGATCGAGCGTGGTGTAAGCATGTGTCGTCTCGTCAACCAATGACGCCCACGCCTGACGCAGCGCCCCACCGCTGAGACCGTCCAAATACGCCTTTTCGTATTCGGGCAGCGAACCGCCTTTCATCATGTGCACGCCAACACCTTCAAAAAATGCGGCAAAAGCCTCATCACCCTCGGTCGCGAACATGACAGCCTTATTCCAGAAATGGAGATGGCGGAAAACATCGTTAATCGTCCAGGACTTGAACTGTGTCGTTTCCTCAAAGGCGGCATCATCCAGATCAGCAATCAAGGTCTTGAGTGTCAAACTTTCCTCTCGAAAGTCACTCGCTTGCTGCATCGTCTACTCCCTCAATGAACGCGGATATCCGGCCATGAGCCTCAATGAAGTCAGTCTTGAAACCCAGCATGACATCAGCAACCGACTGCTCGGCATTCATCAAGCCGACCGCCTGTCCAACCCAATACGTTGCTAGTGCTTCAGCACCGCCATGTCCACCCTCAGCTAATTTGTCGACCTTTCTCAGAGCAGGCTCAGAGACTAGTGACTGGAGCGGCATCGGCAGTGGTTCCGGAGCGCCTGTGCTTTCCCATGCATCGGTCCATGCCGATCGCAACTGTCTTGAGGGCTTGCCCGTTCGTGATTTTGCTCTCACCGTATCGCTGGCTGTGGCCGCTATCATCTTTCGCTTGACGGTGGGTGTAGTCTCTGCCTCAACGGTAGTGAGCCAAACGCTCCCACACCAAGCACCCTCGGCCCCCATCGTCATGGCCGCTGCCATTTGCTCACCGGTGGCAATACCGCCGGCCGCCAGTACTGGCACAGATAAGTTGTGTTGTTTCAAAGCCCGACAAACCTCGGGGACCAAAACCATGGTGCTGACAGCACCGCAGTGTCCTCCAGCCTCTCCGCCCGCGGCGATCAGGACATCAACGCCCGCCCTCGCCTGATTCAGCGCATGGTTAACCGTACCCACGAGCGCGCCCACTTTCATGCCATGCGCGCGAGCAAACTCGAACATATTGGGTGGTGGAACACCGAGGGCGTTGACCAACAGCACGACCGAATACTCGGCGGCTACTTCTAGCATCGCGTTCGTTTTTTGGCCTTGAATATTATGCGTAAAGGTCAGATCGTAATTTCGATCTGCACCGAGATCTGATGTATCGATACCCTGTGACTCAAGAATGGAATCTGCAAACTCGATGTGGCCAGTCGGGACCATACTCACCAGATCAGTATCACTAATGGATTCGTCTTTACCAATTGCTGCATTCGGCACGATGAGGTCGAGACCAAACGGTCGTCCATTGGTATGGGCGGCAATCCAGTCAAGCTCGACACGCAACTCTTCGGGCGTCAGTTCCACCGCTCCCAGCACACCGAGGCCGCCGTTACGCGAGACGGCGGCGACCACGTCGCGACAATGACTAAAAGCGAATAGCGGAAACTCAATATCGAACGTCTCTGTTAATGACGGCTTCATTCCTCTAGCTCCAACATCATGATGAGATCACCTGCACCTATCTGCTTACCAGCCACCGCCATCACATCGACGACAGCACCGTCACCGGGTGCAATGAGCTCATGTTGCATTTTCATGGCCTCGAGAACTGCAATGCGCTGGCCTTTTGTGACCGCATCACCCGACACCACATCGATGGATAATAGCTGCCCGTGCATCGGCGCTGTGATCGTGCCACCACCGGTCGCCTCCTCTGCCTCGGGCGGAATACGCGTGTTGTCCGCGAGCATCATTGAAAGAGAGTCGGAAGCGAGATAAAGCGTCGCGGGAGCCTCCCGGTGGTAGTGATAGCGTTTGGAGAGACCGTCGACCTCCAACGTTATTGCGTTGTCATCGATATCCGTCACCACCAGATGATGACTACCAGCGTCCACAGAAACCGCGTACTCACCCGCCTTGAGCGGCACAACGAGCACCTCGCGAGCGTCCTCGCCCACGTCATATGACTTCGTGTCTGTCACGCGTCCCATTGAAACCCAATCGAGCAGCTCCTCGTTTACCGAAGCCGATTGGCTGTGATGGGTTTCCATGGCCAAAACATGCTGTATCGCACCCGCGCTTGCCAGATCAGCACCACTCACCTCGGGTGGCGTAAATGCGTCTCCGTAGTTATCGGCAATGAACGCCGTGGTTACCGCGCCAGAAATGAACTCATCTCGGTCCATCACATCAATCAAGAAGTCTCGATTGTTTTCAGGGCCAAATAAAGCTGTGCTCTGGAGCGCACTCTTCATTTTCAGACGCGCGTCCTCTCGCGTATCGCCATAGGTAATCAATTTGGCCACCATCGCATCGTAAAACGGAGTGACTTCATCTCCCGTCTCCACGCCAGCATCCACTCTGATGCCGGGACCCATCGGCTGCGTAAATAACTTAATAGCACCGGTACTGGGCAAAAATCCTGATGCCGGATCTTCCGCGTACAAACGAACCTCAATGGCGTGGCCAAATAGTTCAATGTCTTCCTGCTCTGCGGGCAGGTCTTCCCCTCTCGCAACCCGAATCTGCCACTCCACAAGATCGTATCCGGTCACCATTTCAGTCACGGGGTGTTCTACCTGAAGCCGCGTGTTCATTTCTAGGAAATAAAATTCTCCCGCTTCGTCCAGTAAGAATTCGACCGTGCCTGCGCCTACATAATTCACGGCTTTCGCGGCCTCGACTGCCGACTTACCCATTGCCTCACGCAGTTCAGGCGTCATCACTGGGCATGGCGCTTCCTCGACCACCTTCTGATGCCGGCGCTGAATAGAACAATCTCGCTCGCCGAGGTAGACGGTATTACCCGCCTTGTCGGCAAACACCTGAATCTCGACGTGCCGTGGCCGCACGACCGCCTTTTCAATAATCAGCTCACTCGAACCAAAGGCATTCTTGGCTTCGGATTGCGCCATATCGATCGCTGTTTCGAGTTCGCTCACCTCGTGGACAAGACGCATACCGCGACCACCACCGCCCGCTGCCGCTTTAACCATGACCGGCAGTCCAATTTTTTCCGCCTCGGCCACAAGAGTACTTACCTTCTGGTCGTCGCCCTGATACCCGGGGACACAGGGAACACCGGCGTCGATCATGGCTCGCTTTGCTCTGGCTTTGTCTCCCATGACTTCGATGGCAGCATTGGGCGGGCCGATAAATTCAATACCTTTGGCTTCGCAAGCCGAGGCAAAGGCTTGGTTTTCAGAGAGAAAACCGTAACCGGGATGGATACAGTCAGCACCCGTACGCTCCGCTGCATCCAGAATGGCTTCCAACCGCAGATAAGAATCTGCTACCGGTGCGGGACCAATGCAGACCGACTGATCAGCTTCCCTAACGTGCCGTGCATTGGCATCCGCTTCGGAGTAGACAGCCACCGTTTTCAGGCCCATAGCCTTGGCCGTACGCATCACCCGAACGGCAATTTCGCCGCGATTGGCCACTAATAACGACGTTAGTGCCTTCATAGTTATATCTCCGTGTGCCAGTTGGGTTTGCGTTTTTCGACAAAGGAGGCAACGCCTTCCTTCCCCTCTTCTCCTTGAAGACAACCGCTGAAGTTCATGGCCGCAAATTCAACCTTTTCGCTATCAGGTGTCGCAGGCATACCAATGATCAGCGCTTTACAGGCGGCCACGGCACCAGGAGCACACTCCAATACATCGCGTTTCACCCTGGTCTCAAGGTCCGCCAGGGCGTCAGCGTCCTCCGCCACAAAATCAAGAACCCCAAGTCGGCCTGCTTCATCTCCCTTAAAGCGAGCAGCCGTCACCATTAAGCGACGACCGGTTGAATACCCACACTTCTGCAGCACGTAACGCGCAATTTGCGCCGGCGTGATCCCGATACGCGTCTCTGAGAAACCAAACTTCGCATCGCTCATGCCGATGGTGACGTCGCAACAACAGGCAACACCCAAACCACCAGCCATCGCCGCACCTTCAATTACAGCAACCGTAACCTGGGGCAGCGCATTGAGTTCTGCAAGGACGTGTCCGATGCGACGGCTCATTCGCATCGATTCTTCGGTCGCACCGCTGGCCATGGCGTTAAAGCCCTTAAGGTCGCCGCCCGCACAGAAAAAGCCCCCTTTGCCACGAATCGTCATACCACGAATATCGCGCTGGTCCTTGATAGTATCGATGACTGCAGCCAAGTCCTCTACGGCTTCATCCGTCAACGGGTTACGACGCTCGGGCTGATTGAACCAAACCGTCAGCCAGCCTTGCTCCAGATCTAGGGCCAGTGTTTGTGTTTCAGGTAGTCTCGCCATGATCACATCCTCGCTATGCCGAACGCGTTCGGCCGTGTTTCACGCAGACGAGCCTCTAGTACTGTCTCCAGACAGAAAGCCAAGACTTTTCGGGTATCGCGCGGATCAATGATGCCGTGATCGAGCACGCGGCCTGAGGTGTAGAAGGCGTCTTCTTGCGCGTCAAAGTGGGCTCTGATGGCCGCTGCTTGCTGCTCGAGCATCTCCTCGGGCACCTCCTGACCTTTTCTCGCAGCGCCGACACGCGCCACCTCCGACATGGTGTCCGCGGCGCTTTGCCCTGCCATGACACCTGTGCGCGCATTGGGCCAGGCAAACAGGAAATCCGGCTGATAGGACCAGCCGCACATACCGTAGTTACCGGCGCCAAAGCTAGCTCCGATATAAAGCGAAATCTTGGGGACACGGGCATTAGATACTGCCTGAATCATCTTCGAGCCGTGCTTGATCATGCCCGCTTGCTCGTACTCTGTGCCCACCATATAGCCAGTGGTGTTGTTGAAAAACAGTATGGGCATATCTGCAGCATCACAAAGCTGGATAAATTGCGCTGCCTTAGTGGCACCATTGGGGTCAATGGGGCCGTTGTTACCAATGAAGCCAAAGCTGATGCCGGTGATGGATGCATAACCGCAGACGGTAGAGACACCGTAGCGTGACTTGAACTCTTCGACCGAGGAATCATCGACAATACGCGCCAGCACTTCACGGAAGTCGTAGGGCACTTTTGGATCGACGGGGATAGCGCCCGCGAGTTCTTCGGCTGGGAAACGCGGGGGCTCATAAGGTCTTCGGACCACCGTGGTAACTCGCTTATTCCAGTCAATGCTTTTCATGACCTCACGCGCTTTGAGAATGCCGTGCGCGTCATCTTCAACCAGGTATTCGACAACGCCCGAAACACTCGAGTGCATTTCGGTGCCGCCTAACTCGCGATCATCCGCTTCCTCTCCGGTTGCGGCCTTTACGAGAGCAGCGCCACCCAAGGCGGCCATACCATTTTCCTTCACACCAATGACGTAGTCGGACATGCCGGGCATATACGCGCCGCCCGCCGTTGAGCCGCCATGCAACACCACCATGGTAGGAATACCAGCTGCGGACAATCGCGCCAGATCGCGAAACACGTTGCCGAAGCGTGACCACAACTCCACCTTGTATTTCAGTAAGTTGGCGCCAGCAGACTCCACTAAGTGGATGACCGGAAGTTTCTGACGCATGCACATTTCAAGTATGGACGTCGATACGAACCCAGTCGATTCAGTCGCGGCGCCCGCCGAGATACCCGAGTCATCGACCCAGATCATGCATCGCACGCCCTCAACAAACCCAACGCCCACGATGACCGAACCGCCGGGGACACTTGTTTCACGATCCGGATTTTCAACACAGTAGTTCGCCATGGAATGCATCTGCAGGAATGGCATGCCTGGATCCAACAAACGCTCCAAACGCTCGCGAGGTGACAATTGCCCCCTTGCCCTGAAGGTTTTCAGGCGCTTATTCGACGCATCAATAGTGCGTTGTTCGAGAGATCGCCAGTGATCGATTAGCTCGAACATGCTGGATCTGTTTTCCTTGAAACTGTCGCTTGCGGGCTGAACAGTCGACGAAAGCACTGCCATATCAGGTCTCCAAAAGTTGTTGTGGGATCGCTATCGGGGTATCGAGCAGAACCTGGGCATACGCTTTTGCCTGAGGGTCATTCCTCAGACTCGCTATGCCACCACCCCCCAATGCGTTGTAGAGTAGAAAATTTAACGCCGGCAAACCGGGCATGTAGTAACGGTCAATACCTGGCGACGTCATAAAGTGCGCAAATCGATCGCCCACATAATCTGCCGTTAATTTCGCGGCAATCCAGGGCAAGTACTCGGGCTTACGCGCAATAATGCCTATGTTGGCCTTATCGCCCTTATCGCCAGAACGTCCCCAGGCCAGGTCCTCAAGCGGCACTTCGATAAGCGCTCCCAATTGCAGATCTGCCTCGGGAATTGCGGGTTCTTCAAATGCAGCAATCTCATCGTTCGTGTTAGGAGGTTGAAACGCTTGCGTCCCAGACTCATCAACGAGTTTCAAATCCAGCGTCGACTTGTCGACCAAAACAGAGAACAGGCGAATGACGGGCGAAGGTTTGGCACGCGCACCCGCAAAAAATGCCATTCCCGCGGGTGCTCCCAGCGCCACGCCCGATAGCTCTCGAAGGAGCAGACCTACAGCTCGGGCATCCTGATGGCGGCATGCCACTTTCAAAGCCACTTCACGGCTACTGCCCGCAGATGCATATGCACCCCAGAAGCTTTCCTCACCAATAACGTCGATGGCAACGTCATCGAAGTCCTGTCCGCCCATAGCGCGAATCTTCTTGCGCGTCCGCATGAGTGCCTCTTCCGCAAAAATGCGGGCTTTGTCCGCGGCACGGCGACCAATGCACCAGAAGGTCGTGCCTGCGCGCCAGCCATCCGCCCAAGTCATGCTCGTCTTGTAAGTCGAGGGAACACCGCGTCCACGGGCGCCCGAGACGCGCACACGGTTATCAGCCACTTGCTCGAGCTTAATTTGCGTAAAGTCACAGACAACATCAGGCAATATATAGGCCGCAGGGTCACCGATCTCATAGAGAAGCTGCTCTGCCACAGTGCCACGATTTACAATGCCGCCCGTGTCTTTAGGCTTGTAGATATCACAGGACCCGTCAGACGAGACCTCGGCAATGGGGTAGCCCACGTTGTGAAGCGAATCCGCCACCGCTTCCCAGTCAGTAAAATTGCCACCGGTCGCTTGAGGGCCGCATTCGATCAAGTGACCTATGGCTGAACCAGCTGATAACTTATCCAGCTCGTCAGCCGACCAACCAAATTCGTGGATACAGGCGCCGAGTGTAACCGCGCTGTCCACACATCGACCCGTTACAACGATGTCGGCGCCAGCAGCAAGCGCTGCTGCGATAGGAAAGGCGCCAATGTAGGCGTTCGCGCTGGCCACCTTGTCGATGGGTGGAAAGGCTTCACCCGAGAACATCTCGACACCACCCGATGCTTTGATAGCATCGAGTTGACCCAATACATCGTCGCCTCTCACCACGACCACTTTTAAGTCGAGGCCCTCGGCGGCAATAACGTCTCGCAGAGCATTACCGCAGGCCTCTGGATTAACACCGCCGGCGTTACTGATTAACTTCACCCCTGAGTCGGCAATGCGCTGCAAGTTCGGCTTCACCATTGCCGAAACGAAATCAGTGGCATAACCCAGTGTCGGGTCGGAGGCGCGTGCTCTGGCCAAAATCGACATGGTTATCTCGGCCAGATAATCAAACACGATGTAGTCGAGATCACCTTCAGCGAAGAACTGGGACATAGCCATGTCAGTCTCACCCCAGAAACCCGTGGCCCCACCTATCTTAATTGTTTTGTCATTCACCGTAGCGCCCTTCACTCAACATGACTGTCATAAAAATGATTGCGGCTCATTTATAATGAGGCATACTCATGACTATAGGCGCAACAAAAAATGGCTTCAAGCCATAACCACGTTTAATCGCACCGGATGAGCCTCGAGTACTAGAGAGACCATGGCAGATACACAACGACAACGACTGGAAGCGAGAGAAGAAGCGATCTTGGCCGCAGCCACCGCTGTCTTCGGTGAGTCAGGTGTCGATGGTGCGCGCATGGCTGAGATTGCGCGACGTGCAGACGTCGCTGAAGGCACCGTTTACCTCTACTATAAAAATAAACACGAGCTTCTCGAGGCTGTCGTTGATCGGTTTTGGCGAGAGTTGACCAAAGGCGCAATTGCAGCCCTGTCGGAAGGTGCAACTGTCAGCCAGCAACTTCATGAGTTAGCGAGTTATCACCTGAAATCATTGATCGATGATTTCAAGATCGTCGAGATTACTTCTCGCGCCCGTATGCGCCATGGCGAGCCTGGCCGACAGCTACCGCAAATTCGTGAGTACGTTCGCGTTTTTGATGCGATTATGCAGCGTGGCATCGATTTAAGAGAGTTCAGTCCCAATACGGCGATCTGGCAAATTCGAGATGTGTTCTATGGCGCGTTGGAGCACTCCGCGAGAACCTTAGTATTGAGAGGGCAAGGTTTCGATACATCGGTCGTTGATCATCTGATGCGACTTTTCGATCAGTATCGTGCTTCATCAGAGACTGATAAAACGAGTAGTTTGGAATCCTCCGAGATCATGCAGGCGCTATCGCGCATCGAAAAAAGGCTCTCTAAGACCTAGTGTCTTCCAGTTATTTCCGATAATGAGATAAGGCATCTAGGTCTGGAGTGTGACGAGGAGGCAGCACCTCTGGCAAAGTTGTAGGTTCGGAATTCTACACTGCGCTTTCTCTTCTCACTGCCGGCACACCCGATAATTATTTGTAAACCGCGCGACTTACCTTTTTGTCTTCAGCGAAGGTTATCTCAGAACGAATCAGATTTAGGTGCAGTGCGCTGCTGTGTATAAGCCGTTCTCCGCGCTCGGATTTTTCAAACGCGTAATCCGATAAATTAGCGGTTTCAAGTTGTCTCACTAAACTCGAGTAAGAAACCCCCGGCGTGAAGTTTCCACACAGGCAATAAATTTCATTCCTTGCCGCCAACGCAAAGAACGAATAGACCCCAAACAAAAGCAGCAGGAGACAAACCAAAGATAATACCGTTTTCGTCACCTAACCTCCTTCTTCGGTCCCGGGCCACTCGACATAGACACGCTCAGTAATGTCCGCAGTATCACTATTAGAGTGCCCCTCGGCGAGTATCTTGAGCCTTAGCTGCCGTCGGCCACTGACATTCACGCATACTGCGAGCGCAAGGCATCAATAAAGCGACCAAGCTGATCTCGCGGTAGCTGATTTATACCTGCGGCAGCGGCTCGACCACCCCCTGTCTCAAATTGACGGCATACGGCATCCGCACCTGTTCGGTTATTCAGCGGCGCCCTGACACTTACCAAATAGCCGCCGTCGATGTCGGTCAGTACCGCATGCGCTTTGTCCGGCGACTGGTTGGCCAGATCGTTGCCATACACCCCACTGACCCGCCGTGCCCAAGCCTCGTCAGGGAGTGACACCACCGCGATGTCATCGTCATCGACAGCCCTAGGTGCCGACTGAGCCGCGCTCATATCAGTTTCATAAGCAGCGACCAGTGTCTCGAATAGGTCTCGATCATCCTGTAAGAGTGCCGTAGGTGAGGTGTGACCCTGCATAAGTCGGTACAGATCAGCGGGGTGAAAATGGAGATCGGTAGGCACGGATCCATAAGCATTGTAATTAACGCAGATACCCAGCTGTTTCAGTGCATTGCGATCGACGGGTGACGATAAATTACCAATCAGGGTATCAGCTGTGGTGTCTAGGTTGTCGCCAAAACACCCCACGACAGCCCACTCGGTAAAGGCACTGCGCAAACGACCGTTGACCAATGCACTGGTACACACCTCTGGCGCGGGACTGATCAACGTATCCAAGGTTGCCGCCTCCGGAATATCTCCGGAAAAGTGATGATCACAAAAAAACAGATCAGCACCAGCGGCCAAGAGTCTATCAACATCGTCACGGTTTTTATCGAAGGAAATATCAAGGGCCGTCACACGATCGACACCCTCATTAGGAATGCGTCCAAGCAATTGGATATCGCGTTTAACACCCGTTACGAGTATCGCATCGGGTCTCGGTTCAGCAAGTCTTAACTGAATGAGCGCACAAATACCATCAGCATCGCCGTTGAATACGTCGTAATCCATGTAATCGCCTCCCTAAATCGGCGGGGCGGATGCTAACAGATAAGTGATCTAAAGTTTCCTTTCGGCGTTCTACCTACCGAGAACCCCCTACTTAACGACGATTTTTCCTTCGTTTTTGGTGAGCAAACTCGGACCAATACCAAGGACATCGCCAAGAGCCTCAATCGATTTGAACTCGCCGTAGCGCTCTCTGAAATCAACAATTCGTTTTGCCAGCTCGGGACCAACGCCAACCAACTGCTCGGCAAGGACCTCTAAACTTGTAGTGTTGATATTGACCGCATCTGCCGCGCAAGCAGCAGTGACCGACCCATAAGCGATGATGAATGCGGCCAGCAAATGGCCAATGAACGGAAAAGTGCTGAGGGAGATACCAGTGAATGAATGCATGTTTCCTCTTGTGTGACATAAGTCTTATCGACTCGATATCAGCCTAGAAGATGCGCGATCCCTCTGACTCGTCAGCGCCCTTTGAAACACTGGATTAACCTAATTCGGCGACCAGAGCTTTCCTATGATGCTATTCACGACGGCCGTAGGGTTGACGGCTCCAGTAATCGATCGACCCATCACAAGGTACGTCGAGCCGCCTGCCATCGCGTCCCATGGGGTCACCACACGTCGCTGATCACCCGCAGAGTCTTCAGGGAGGCGAATCCCGGGAGTGATCAAAGAGAACTCAGGCCCGCATTGCTTCGATAGCATTTTGGCCTCTTGCGCAGAGCAAACGACACCATCTAAGCCACTGGATTGGGCTAAAGCAGCGAGTCGGCCAACGCGCTCGGCGGGCGTCTCGGAAATTCCCAATTCGAGCAAATCCGTTTTATCCATGCTGGTAAGCACCGTAACCGCAATGAGTTGCGTGCGCGCTTTCGCTCGCTGAGCAACCGCTGCGGCTGCAGCCTCCATCATGCGACGGCCACCCGACGCGTGAACATTGACCATCCAGACACCGAGGTCTGCCGCCGCACCGATCGCACCGGCTACTGTGTTCGGGATATCATGAAACTTCAAATCAAGAAATACATCAAAGCCAAGCCCGTGAAGTGCGTCCAGTAAACGAGGACCTTCGCTGGTAAATAGCTGTTTACCCACCTTTACACGAACCTTTTTTGGGTCTAGTTTTCGCGCGCAGACCAGAGCGTCATCGAGCGATGGGTAATCAAGCGCAATAATAAGAGGGCTCAACATATCGTTTTCGTAACCGTCCTTTAACCGCCTCTTTTTTCGGGCGTCTGTTCTAGGTAGGTGGATCAGCGCACTGGCCGATGAAGTGTATCCCAGCTCTTACAGCCAGGACATTGCCAATAGAAACTCGGGCCATGAAAACCGCACACGCCACAGAGGTAAGCGGACTGACGAGACGCCAGCTTTTGAGCCCCTTCGATAATTTCCGGTGTCGCCACCTCTTCACCTAACAACGTGAGTGCCTGCATAAGAAGCCGCGAGCTCGGCTTTTTATTCAAGCCTTGCTTAATGATATCCAGGGCTTTGGCATCATCCCCTCGCGCCCTGTGCTCGTCGGCCAAGATGGCGCGTAACTGCGGGTCTTCTCGTTGAATCAATAGTGTGGCGATCAGAGGGGTGAGGTCATCGCGACAGTTTACACTCTCTCCCACAGCAATAAGCTGTGGAGCAAACTCGGGTAGCCGCTCGGGTGACATTTTTGCCGCTGTTATTAGGCGATCGTAGGCATATCTGGGCTGATTTTGTTGTTGATCCAAACGCGCAAGGATTGTGAGGGGCCAGACCGATTTTTCAGTCCAAGCTAAGGCGCGCTCTGCAAGCTCACGTGCTGCGTCGAGGTCACCTGCGGACTCCTTATCTTCTGCAGCCTCACAACAGTAGTGACTTAACTTTGCGCGCGCCTTGATAGCGGCTGACTTTTGATGAGGATCGTCCTCTCTAACCTCAAGTAATTTAGACTCCGTTAACTCAAATGCCTGATCCCAATCACGGCTCGCCTCAAATACCTCGATGAGAAGCGTTTTGGCTTCTAATTGGTGCTCGTCAGATAACTCAAGTAGATCTTTTAGCAACTGCTCAGCACGATCCAGAAGACCTGCGGCCATGAAGTCTTTAGCGAGCTCCAGATGGGCCTGATTCTTTTGCACGTCAGGGAGACGACTTCTCGACAGAAGCGACTGGTGAATTTTGATTGCGTTGTCCACCTCTCCGCGCTTTCGCAGCAGACTGCCGAAGGTGATGTGAGTCTCAAAGGTTTCGGCATTGACCGCCAGTGCCTCGCTGAATGCTTTCAGCGCTGACTCCTGCTCGCCATCGAGAAGAAAATTCAACCCCAGGTAATACTGCGATGGGGGCGCCGCCTCTTCTAGCACCTCACGGCTTGCAGCACCTCTACCGAGTACCCACCCTGCGGCAACAGCCAAAAACAACAAAGCCATTAAGAGCGTATTAGGCTCAGCCACTTTTTGTATCCTTTTTTAACCGCTGACTCAATCGCGCGTTCTCTAGCTTCAATAAGGAACTCGCCGCTCGCTGCCGCATCACTAACGCGGAGCTCATGAGACTCCCCATCAAAACCCCTACAATAAGGAAAGAGAGTAGCCAAACAGCCATCGGTTGTTCGCCGAGTGCCCATGGGCCCAAAGTTAACGGCACAGCAATTGTGTTCTGAGTAGCAAAAACAGCGCCGAAGAAGACGGAGAGGCACAATACCGTCAGGGTGAAAGCGGCACGCAGCCAGCGGAGCATTAGAACACCGCCTTGATCGAACGATTAACGCGTTCCCTCAATTCTTTGCCAGGCTTAAAGTGGGGGACATGCTTCGCTTCCAGCTCAACTGCATCACCGGTCTTCGGGTTTCGACCCTTGCGGGGTTCTCGGTAGTGCAATGAGAAGCTGCCAAAGCCGCGAATCTCGATGCGTTCCCCTGAAGCCAGTGCCTCAGCCATATGATCTATCATCAGCTTCACGGCCAACTCCACGTCCTTGGTCGTCAGCTGATTTTGCTGTGATGCCATAAGTTCAATGAGTTCGCTTCGCGTCATGGTCCCTACCTCTTGAGGACATTGTCCACGTACCATGGCGTCCGCACAAGCACCCAGTATCAATCAATGAAGCGAGTTGCTCGGGTACGAGGATACAAATCAGTCACCTTAAAGCGATGATAAGGACTTCTCTAATGCTTGAAGATCCAGTGGCTTGGTGAGAACCGCTTCAAACCCCACAGCCGCGAACTCCTTCAATGCATCGCTACCCGCGTTAGCTGTCCAGACAAAAATGCGAAAGCTGATCGGAATACCAAGCGATTCTTGAATCTACTGAAGTAGGCCACACCCGGAATGTTTTGACATTTGAATATCCGTGATGATCACATCAAATGCCGTTGCCGTAAGAACCTCAAAAACATAAAAAAATAGCCGGTATAACCGGCTATTTGTCGGACTTCGAGAGAAAATCTGAGATTTACTTCACGTCCATTTGCGCCTTAATGAGATCGCCAATGGTTCCGGGTGAGGCAGCGCCGTCTTGCTCCTTTAACGAGGCAACAGCTTCTTTCTCGTCATCCATATCTTTGGCTTTAATCGAAAGTCCGATTGAACGACTTTTTCGATCGATAGCAACAATCTTGGCGTCAATTTTATCACCAACACCAAGGACTGAACGTGCGTCTTCAACACGATCCCGACTGAGATCAGCTACCTTGATATAGCCATCAACCTCTTCATTAAGTTTAATGACGGCACCTTTCGCATCTACATTAGTCACCTCGCCGGTAACGATGCTGCCCTTCTCAGCTTCACCCAAGAAGATTGAAAACGAATCTTCCTCAAGCTGCTTGATGCCAAGTGAGATGCGCTCACGCTCGGGGTCAATGCTTAAGATAACAGTCTCAATCTCATCGCCCTTTTTATAGTTACGTACGGCTTCTTCACCGGTTTCGTTCCAGCTGATATCGCTAAGATGCACTAGGCCATCAATATTGCCGGCAAGGCCAATGAAGATACCGAAGTCAGTGATTGACTTGATTGATCCAGAGATCTTGTCACCCGTCGCGTGCTGCGACGCAAAGGCATCCCATGGGTTCTGCTGACATTGCTTGATGCCAAGCGAGATACGACGACGCTCCTGATCGATGTCAAGAACCATCACTTCGACTTCATCACCGAGCTGAACAATTTTCGATGGGTGAACGTTTTTGTTCGTCCAATCCATTTCAGAGACGTGTACCAGACCTTCGACACCCTCTTCGATTTCCGCGAAACAACCGTAGTCAGTGAGATTGGTGATACGAGCGTTGACGCGGCTCCCCTCTGGATAACGATTAGTAATCTCTACCCATGGATCTTCGCCCAACTGCTTGAGACCCAACGACACACGGTTACGCTCCCGATCGAACTTGAGAACCTTAACGTCCATTTCCTGGCCGACCTCAACAACTTCGCTTGGGTGCTTAATGCGCTTCCACGCCATGTCAGTGATGTGTAACAGACCGTCAACACCACCAAGATCAACGAACGCACCATAGTCAGTGAGGTTCTTGACCACACCTTTAACGCTTTGACCTTCCTGGAGGTTTTGCAGCAGTTCGTCACGCTCGGCGCTGTTGGCCGCTTCCATGACCGCACGTCGAGAAACGACAACGTTGTTACGCTTCTGATCGAGCTTGATTACCTTGAACTCAAGCTCCTTGCCCTCAAGGTGCGCGGTTTCACGGATTGGACGTACGTCAATCAATGAACCGGGCAAGAAAGCACGGATAGAATCAACGTCGACTGTGAAGCCGCCTTTGACCTTTCCGTTGATAACACCAATGACCACCTCTTGTGCGACATGAGCCGCTTCTAGCGTCTTCCAAGCTTCTGCGCGTTTCGCCTTCTCGCGCGAGAGCTTGGTTTCACCAAAACCGTCTTCGACAGTTTCCAGCGCCACTTGCACTTCGTCACCAATATTTAAGGTGCACTCACCACTAGCGTTTGTGAATTGATCACGAGGGATAACACCCTCAGATTTTAGACCTGCGTGGACCGTAACCCACTCGTTGTCGATATCGATAACCACACCGGTAACGATTGAACCGGGTTCCATATCAACGGTCTTGAGACTTTCTTCGAATAACTCGGCGAATGATTCGCTCATTGAACATACCTGTCTTGTCGCTGCAAACATCGCAGCACCAACCGTCTTACCTGGCTGGGTCGATTTATAAACGCACTGAGTCGAGGGGTAAGGCCTTTAATCGCCCGAGTGCACTATCCCTTTAACAACCAAATGAGACAGCACTCGTTCAAACACGGCATCTGCAGTCAGGTCGGTACTATCGACGACGACGGCGTCCTCCGCGGGAACAAGTGGCGACACCGATCGCGTTCGATCTCTTGTGTCGCGAGCCTCAATGGCCTCCAAAAGGCGCGGCAGACTAACATTCTCGCCCTGCAGCTGCAACTGGCTTTGTCGTCGCTGCGCGCGCGCCATAGCTGAGGCTTCAAGGAATATCTTCAACGGCGCATCGGGAAACACAACGGTCCCCATGTCTCGCCCGTCAGCTATGAGACCGGGCTCAATCGCCAACTCGCGTTGACGGGCGAGCAAAGCCTCTCGAACGAAGGGTATGGCTGCAACAGCAGAGGCGCCTTCCCCCCCGCGGACAGACCGCACGAGTTCAGTAACATCTCTGCCGCAGTAAACAACGCGGACACCAAGATCAGTGTTGACAAACGACACATCTAAATCGCGAGCAATCTGCGTGACTGATGCCTCGTCGTCCCAAGCGACTCCCTGATCCAAGGCAGCAAATCCCACGATCCGGTAGAGCGCGCCGCTATCCAGCAAGTGGAAACCCAAATGACTCGCAAGCCGCTGGGCCAGCGTTCCTTTTCCTGAGCCACTTGGACCATCCACACAGATCACCGGAACCATCAGACGTCAGTTCACTTCATTTATGTTCAATCCGACGCCGCGAGCAAGCGCTGCAAAGCCGGGAAAGGAGGTGGCAACGTGATTACAGTCGTTGACGTGAATCGGTCCTGATGCCCGAAGAGCCGCAACGGAGAAAGACATCGCAATACGGTGGTCATGGAAGGTATCGACCTCGCCACCGATAATTTGCCCGCCTGTTATAGCAATGCCATCCTCACGAACGTCGTTTTCGATCCCAAGGCGTGTCAAACCCTCTGCCATTGAGGCAATACGATCGCTTTCCTTAACGCGTAGCTCCTCTGCACCGGACAGAACTGTCTTGCCTGACGCGCAGGCGGCGGCAATAAAGAGTGCAGGGAACTCATCGATCGCCAGTGGCACAAGGTCTTCCGGGATCTCAATGCCGGTCAACGCCGCTGATCGGACGCGCAAATCGGCTACTGGTTCTCCACCTACCTCGCGCTCGTTAAGTACTTCAATATTGGCACCCATAAGTGTCAGAATCGTAATCACGCCGGCGCGTGTGGGGTTTATGCCCACGTGCTCGAGGGTCAAGTCCGAGCCTTCAGCAATCGACGCCGCGACCAGAAAGAAAGCTGCAGATGAAATATCGGCTGGAATATCGAGCGATGTTGCTTTCAACGTGCCACCGCCTTGAAGGCTAATGATATCGTTCTCGCGCTCTACCTCGTAACCAAAGCCACGGAGCATGCACTCTGTATGATCTCGCGTCGTGGCCGGCTCGCTTATCGACGTGCGTCCCTCTGCGTACATCCCTGCGAGCAATACGCATGACTTGACTTGCGCACTGGCCATTGGCATCTCGTAGTGAATACCTTTTAGGCGCTGACCGCCTTTGATGGCGAGCGGAGGCTTGCCCTCCTCGCTGTCTATCACGGCACCCATCAGCGCGAGGGGGGTCGTTACACGTCCCATCGGGCGCTTCCGTAGAGACACATCGCCTGTCATCGCTGAATCGAAGGCTTGGGGCGCTAGCAAACCGCTTAGCAGTCGGATGCTCGTCCCTGAATTTCCCATATCAAGGATATTCTCGGGCGCCTTGAGGCCGTGCATACCCACCCCATCGATTTCAATTTGACCCTTTTTAGGGCCACGAATCACGACACCCATGTCTCTAAACGCCTGGACGGTGCAAAGTGCATCCTGCCCTTCCAGGAATCCTGTCGCTGTGGTCGTGCCCTCGGCTAACGCGCCAAACATGACGGTCCGGTGCGACATTGACTTATCACCGGGCACCCGCAACGAGCCGGTCACTGATCCACCGGGCTCAACCAAAAACTTCATGATGTTTCCTCTGAATCACCCGCAGGAAGGGGGTTAAGAATGTTGTCATGTGCACGCCGATGAGCACGACAAATCGCAAAGTAGTCGCGAAGCGCAGCCGAATTGGCCGATGCAATAAACTCCCGTAGCCCGGTCATCTCGTCCTGAAACCCGTCAATCGCGCTCAGCAGGGCCGTCTGATTAGTGACCGAAATATCGGTCCACATTAATGGGTCAGAGCCTGCAATTCGCGTCATATCACGCAAGGCACCGCCACCATGCACCATGGGATCAGACGCATCTCTCTCCAGAGCCCGGGTGAGTGCATAGGCGACGATGTGCGGCATATGCGAGCTCGCCGCGAGTAGCGCATCGTGCTCTTTAACACCCAAGTATCGAATGTATGCACCCGTGAGATCCCACATGGCCTTCACCTGCTCAGTCGCATCGTTCGCGGTATGCGGCAGCGGTGTCAAAATCACCTCACGACCGCGAAATAAAGCGCCATCCGAAAACGCAACGCCGCTGTGCTCTGAGCCCGCAATGGGATGACCTGGAACAAAATTCGCATAGTCACAGGCCATGGAATCAATCACGTGTCCTTTAATACTCGCTAGGTCCGTAACCACTGGGGTACGCTTCAACCGGCTCAACTCATCAACGACAGTTTTTAAAATCTCTCCCGTTGCGGCAGGTGGCGCTCCCACGACAACCATGTCTGGCGCTGCAAGAATCTCAGATAAGTCCAACGAATAGTGATCGATCACTCCCAGCTCCAGCCCACGCTGCAAACTGGCCTCTTTGGGACCCCACGCCGTCAGAGTCCCGTTCCAGGAACTCGCTCTCAAGGCACGAGCGAGCGAGCCCGAAATAAGGCCGAGCCCGATAAACGCGACGGTGCGAGATTGAAATTGTGCCATCAGATAGGCGCTTTAGGATACGAGCCCAATGGCTTTAGCAGAATAGAGTTTTCCTCTAGTGCTGTCATTACCTCGCGGACGATATCATCAGACAGGTGCCCTTCAAACTCAATGAAGAACATGTAAGTCCACTTCTCCGTTTTCGAAGGCCGTGAATCAATTCGGGTCAAACTGATGCCACGCTCCTCGAAGGGGCGCAACAAGTTTAAAAGTGCGCCCGGTCGGTTCCTACTTGCAATCAGAATAGATGTTTTATCAGCACCACTCGACGGCACCGTCTCACGGCCAATAACAAAAAAGCGGGTTGTATTGTGCGCAATATCCTGAATAGCCTCAGCTAGTTTCACTAGCTGGTAAGTCTCTACTGCCAGGTCCCCAGCAATGGCTGCGACACCGGGCTCACTCTGCGCGCGCTGTGCGGCCTCACCGTTACTGCGGCAGACATCTCGGGGAACACCAGGCAAATTGGCATCCAGCCAATCCCGACACTGGCCAAGCGCCTGCTCATGCCCACAAACAACGGATATATTAGACAAGTCCTGTAAAGAGCAGGCGATTAGATGATGGACAACAGGCAACTCGACCTCGCCAATAATTTGCAGCGGTGACTCTAGGAAGCAATCTAGGGTCTGGCCCACCATGCCCTCGGTTGAGTTCTCGACCGGCACCACGGCCATATCGCAGGCCCGATCTTCTGCCAATCGAAAGACATCCCTGATTGTGGGCCGGGGTTCAAGAATGGCGGACTGCCCGAAGTGTTTTAGGGCGGCGGCCTGAGAATAAGTGCCTATGGGACCCAAAAACCCAACGGTTAAGGGGCGCTCCAAGGCCAGGCAGCTCGACATAATTTCACGGAAAATGCGTGCTGCCTGGTCAGCCGGTAAAGGCCCCGGGTTACGCTCTTGAATTGCACGTAAAATCTGCGCTTCCCGCTCCGGACGGTAGAACAGCGCGTCCCCATCTTGACTGGTGGCCAGCTTAATTTCGGCCACACGACGCGCGCACTCAGCCCGCGCGTTAATCAGCTCGAGCAACTGCTTATCGATGCAATCGATATCCGCTCGAATTTCGGCCAATTGATCATCAGACGCCATGATCTATCGTCTCTATCCGTATTTTGTTTCAAAACGATGCATGAAATCGCACAAAGCATCAACGGACAATTGCTCAACCGCGTTGTAGATACTGGCTCGCATACCGCCAACCGAGCGGTGCCCCTTTAAGTTGAGCAGCTGCTCAGCCTCTGCTTCCTCCAGGAACCGCTTATCGAGTGATGCATCAGCCAAAGTAAAAGGCACATTCATTAATGAGCGGTATCGGACGTCCACAGGATTGTTATAAAAGGGACTGTCATCGATAGTGGCATAAAGCGCTGATGCTTTTTGTTCGTTAAGTGCCTTCATTGCTGCAAGACCGCCTTTGGCTTCTATCCACTCGAACACGAGCCCCGATAGGTAGAGCGCAAAAGTTGGAGGCGTATTGTACATGGAGTCATTATCGGCCGCGATTGTCCAGCTCAGCATGGCGGGAATATCTGACCGCGCGCGATCCAGTAATTCTCGCTTAACGATGACCAGACACAAGCCCGCTGGACCGATGTTCTTCTGAGCGCCCGCATAGATCACACCAAAACGGCCCACGTCGATGGGTCTCGAGAGGATGGTCGACGACATATCAGCTACAACCGGAGCGAGCGTGTGTGGAACGAAATCGAACTCGAGTCCACCAATGGTTTCGTTAGGGCAGTAATGCAGGTAAGCCGCACCTTCAGTCATTTCCCAGTCAGACTCAGCTTGTATGGTAAAGAAATTCGAATCTTCCGATGTTGAGGCGACGTTCACATTGACGTGTCGTTTGGCCTCAGCCAGCGCTTTCTTCGACCACTGACCCGTGACGACCTGATCGACCGTATCGTCAACGCAAGATAGGTTTAGAGGGACTGACGCAAACTGCTGTGATGCACCGCCCTGCTGAAACAAGACTGCATAGTCCTCACCAATATCGAGCAATCGGCGCAGCGACTGCTCTGCTCGCTCGGCAACACCGACAAACTCGGGGCTTCGATGGCTTAACTCCATGATTGACGCGCCGACGCCCTGCCAGTCCAGCAGCTCACTTTGGACGCGCTGAAGCACCTCAGCGGGAAGCGCCGCAGGCCCCGCGCAAAAGTTATGGGCTCTGGTCACTCTTCTGTCTCGTTGCTACCGCTATCCGAGTCTTCGTCTGTTACGACAGGTTGGGCAGGTTCTGCCGCGTCGTCGTCCTCAGCGATTCGGCTAACGCTTACAAGCGCTTCACTATCCCGGGTTCGGATGACTCTGACACCCTGCGTGTTTCGGCCCAGGAGGCTCACTTCATCGACACGTGTCCGAACGGCTGTGCCCTGATTGGAGATCAGCATCATTTCGTCTCCGTCCCAGACTTGAACCGCGCCTACAAGCGAACCATTGCGTTCTGATGTAGACATAGCGATCACGCCCTTGCCACCGCGACCCTTGGCTGGGAATTCCGCGTTCTCGGAGCGCTTACCGTAACCATTTTCTGTGACAGTCAGAATACGACCGCCCTCTTTGGGCACAATGAGCGAGATAAGTTTGTGACCAGCGGCAAGGTTGATACCACGGACACCTCTCGCGGTACGTCCCATGGCTCTGACCTGACCTTCATTGAAGCGCGTGGCCTTACCCTCGCTCGAAAACAGCATGATGTCGCTATTACCGTCCGTGATGGCTGTACCAACCAGTACGTCGCCTTCGTCCAGCTCAATCGCTCGCAAGCCAACACTTCGCTGACGGGAGAACTGTGTGGCAGCCGTTTTCTTCACGGTGCCATTCGACGTCGCCATGAAGATGAACTGATTCTCGTCATATCCATCGATGGGCAAGATAGACGTGATGCGCTCTTCCTCGTCGAGCGGCAGCAAGTTCACCATAGGGCGACCTCGCGAGTTTCGACTGGCCAGCGGGATATGGAACACTTTTAGCCAATACACCTTGCCGAGGTTCGAGAAACACAGGACCGTTGCGTGAGTGCTCGCAATCAACAAGTGCTCGACGAAGTCCTCATCTTTCACCGCAGTCGCACTTCGACCAGTACCACCACGACGTTGCGCCTGGTAGTCGGTCAGGGACTGTGTTTTTGCGTACCCTTGGTGCGAGATTGTGACGACACGATCTTCTTCGGTAATCAAGTCTTCAACGGTTAGATCGTGGGCGGAATCGGTGATTTCAGTGAGACGATCATCGCCAAAGTCCTCGACAAGCTCCTCGAGCTCCTCTCTAATGACGGACCTCAATCGATCGGGATCACCTAGGATCTCCAGAAGGTCTGCAATTTCAGCAACCTTGTCAGCGTACTCTTGGAGTAGCTTCTCGTGCTCCAGGCCCGTGAGTCGATTGAGTCGCAGCTCAAGAATGGCCTGCGCTTGTGCGGGCGTCAGGTGGTATTTGCCGTCGATCAGACCATAATCACCTTCAAGGTCATCAGGCCTACAGGCAGAATCACCGGCGCGCTCAAGCATGGCGCTGACATCACCAGGCAGCCAAGCAGCAGACACCAATCGGTCCCGCGCATCCGCTGCGGTAGGCGATTTTTTTATCAGCTCAATGATTTCATCTATATTCGCAAGCGCAACGGCCAAGCCCTCTAGCACATGGCCTCGCTCGCGCGCTTTGCGGAGCAGGAACAGTGTTCGTCGTGTAACAACCTCTCGTCGGTGGCGAATAAAGGACTCAATGATCTCCTTGAGATTGAGCACCTTGGGCTGACCATCAACCAAAGCCACCATGTTGATGCCAACGACCGACTGCAACTGCGTCTGTGCGTACAGGTTATTCAGTACAACGTCGCCACCTTCACCTCGGCGCAACTCGATAACAACCCGCAATCCATCTTTATCGGATTCATCGCGGAGCTCGGTAATGCCCTCGATCTTCTTCTCTTTAACCAGCTCGGCAATGCGCTCGAGCAAACGGGCCTTGTTCAGCTGGTAAGGGATCTCGTGGATGATGATCGTGTCCTTGCCCCTAGACTCATCCGAAACCACTTCTGCTTTTGCTCGGACGTAGATACGCCCTCGACCCGTTCGGTATGCCTGAATAATACCTGCACGGCCCGTAATAATGGCCCCTGTGGGAAAATCTGGCCCAGGAATGTAACGAATAAGCTCGTCGATACTGATCTCAGGGTTATCAAGCAGAGCCAAACAGCCAGCGACAACCTCACGCATATTGTGTGGCGGAATATTGGTCGCCATACCAACAGCAATACCCGAAGAGCCGTTGACTAGAAGGTTGGGAACTCGCGTTGGCAAGACGACGGGGATGCGCTCAGTACCGTCATAGTTTTCTGCAAAATCTACAGTTTCTTTTTCAAGGTCTGCCAGCAGCGAGTGCGCCAGCTTGGTCATTCTAATCTCGGTGTACCGCATCGCTGCAGCAGAGTCGCCATCGATGGAACCAAAATTACCCTGGCCGTCTACAAGCGGATAACGAAGGGAGAATGTTTGCGCCATACGAACGATGGTATCGTAAACCGCAGAATCACCGTGCGGGTGGTACTTACCAATAACATCACCAACGACGCGAGCGGACTTCTTATAAGCCTTATTCCAGTCGTTATTCAGTTCGTTCATGGCGAACAAGACACGACGATGAACGGGCTTCAAACCATCTCGGACATCGGGCAATGCGCGTCCGACAATAACGCTCATCGCGTAATCCATG
>Ga0163109_10000149_pt1 | contig 55980 bp, 89 predicted proteins | sample CRUFie1St13metaG_FD_108704 | JGI IMG/M metagenome (GOLD analysis project Ga0163109, IMG submission 108704) | Marine microbial communities from the Costa Rica Dome - CRUD Field 142mm St13 metaG | ecosystem: Environmental > Aquatic > Marine > Oceanic > Photic zone | place: Costa Rica: the Eastern...
AAGAATTTACGAACAAATGAAGAAGACAAATATGAGCCAATCGAATCTAAAGAATATTTGATGTGGCGGTTAGCACAGAGTTACTAAAATGAATATAGAAATCACTACAAAGCCTACAGGACGTTCACCCGAAAACAAATATTTCTTTGGTAGTAGAACTGAACATCTTGATCTAACACGACCTAAATATAATAAAATCGGTAATGAAGATGATTTTTGGCCTTTGTATTGGCAACTATATGAACATCAAGATCAATATAAACATGAGCTAGTGTTTTACACAAGTGATCTTTGTTTCCGTGTTATGACTAACGATGATAGACATGCACAGTTCGTAAGGAATATGTTTACAGTAGTAGATAAACCTTACGAACACACAGCCGATTGGAGTATATATCACAACACAGTAGTTGAAAGCGATCCTAGAATCTATGTACATCTTAATGAACAGGTTATGCTTATTGTTGGTACAACATTCTTAGGTGAGATAAAAAAGGGTGTGTTTGGTATTGTAAGTTTTGAAACTCCTGCAAAAAATATACTGCCTATGCATTGTAGTGCTTTTACCTACAACGATAAAACTAACCTTATGTTTGGACTTAGTGGTACAGGCAAAACTACATTGTCAAGTGATCCAGAATATCAACTTATCAGTGATGATGAAGTGTTATGGACTGACAATGGCATACAAATGATTGAAACAGGTTGCTATGCTAAGAGCGAAGGCTTAACACCAGAAACACATAAAACTATTTTTGATGCAGTAGAACTAGCACGTAGCAGAGATACTTTAGTTATTGAGAATCCCGGAGCCGCAAATGCTAGACTAAGTTATCCACTTGATTGTGTTGAAAATGCTTACCATGAACCGCAACAGTTTAACCATCCAAATAACATATTCTTTTTGACAATGGATGCAAAAGGTGTATTTCCAGCAGTAAGTAAAATAAGTGGTGACACAGTAAGACGTTTCTTTGAAACAGGCTACACTAGCCAAATGCCAGGCACCGAAGCAGGCAATAATGAAATCAAACCTTTGTTTAGTCCTTGCTATGGATCACCGTTTATGCCAAGAGCTGTAGGCGTTTATAGCAAGTTACTAATGGACAAAATAACTGACGAAGTATGTAATGTTTATTTGATTAACACTGGAATGGATACTGATGGCAAAAGATTTGATTTAGACTTTACAAGGAAGTGTGTAAAGACTGCTATCGATTTAGATGTAGCTGACGATAGCAAAAACGTATTGCAGACATTGGAGGAACTTATTGAATGAAATATGTTATAGATATAGACGGAACTATATGTAAAGAAGTTATTATTCCAGACAGTGGAGGTAAAAAAGATTATGCTAATCATATACCAATGCCAGAGCGTATTGCAAGAGTAAATGCATTATATGATGCTGGTCATTCAATCAAATACATGACAGCAAGAGGTTGTGTTAGTGGTGTTGACTACTATGATATAACAAAGAATCAGTTAGATGGTTGGGGTGCTAAGTATCACGAACTTAGCGTAGGACAGAAAGAAAACTACGATGTATGGATTGACGACAAAGCATTCTGGAGCGAAAACTTTTTCCGAGAAACTGGCGAAAGCTATGAGTAAATGTACTTTATAAGTGCGCCATTTGGTAACTATATAAAGAGAAGTTATGCAATAAGTGTAACTGGAACTTGGACGTTACACCCACGTCCGGGTAGACTTAAACAAATATTAAAAACATTAAGATATACAAAACAAGGCTGGCGTAATAAATTAGGATTGCGTAACCCTGGACTTAGGGCTGGCATGTTAAAAACAGATTACAATAGTTGTTTAAGTCTAGCCGCAATACAACCTGAAGATTGGTTAAGTATGTATGGTATTATAAGTAGGCAACGTAATATTGAACTTAATATAAGTTGCCCTAACTTAGGCACTCACGAAGATACTACAAACTTTGAAGGGTTTAATCTGTTTACAAATCAACAAAGCCAATGGTGTATAGTAAAAATACCACCTTTAGCAACTAATGATTTAGTTGACAAAATAGTAGATTTAGGTTATACTCAAATACATGCAAGTAACACATTACCAACTGATAAAGGTGGGCTAAGTGGCAAAGTACTTGTGCCACATACATTAAGGTTAATAGATTATATAAAACAAAAATATCCACACATAACAGTTATCGCTGGCGGCGGTGTATACTCAAGAAAAGATGCACAAACATATTTAGATGAGGGTGCAGATCATATAAGTTTAGGTACTGTTTGTTTTACTCCGTGGAAACTAAAAGGAATAGTAAATGAAACTTAATATAGGTATCAATGGCTTTGGACGTATAGGCCGTTGTGTTGCAAGGCATATAATGAGCCAACGTAATGATTTGAATGTAGTTCAAATCAATGCTTCAGGCGGAGAAGAAGTAAACATGCACTTGCTAAAGTATGACAGTGTGCATGGGCGGTACACAGGTTCTATACATGAACCTTTGCTATGGACAGAAGAAAGAGATATAAAAGAACTAAAGTGGCACAATGTTGATGTTGTGTTAGAATGTACAGGTGCTTTCAATAACGGTATTCAATGTATACATCATACAATAAATGGAGCAAAGAAAGTTGTGATAAGTGCGCCTGCTAAAGAATGTAAACGCACAGTAGTATATGGTGTGAACCATCATGACATATTAAAGCACGAACATGTTGTTAGCAATGCAAGTTGTACAACAAACTGTTTAGCACCACTTGTTAAAGTATTAGATGAAACTTGTGGTATTGTAGCAGGACAAATGACAACAATACATAGTTACACAGGAGACCAAAGCACTATAGATAAAAAGCACAAAGATCCTTATAGAGCAAGAGCAGGTGCTGTGAATATGATTCCAACAAGCACAGGAGCCGCTAAGGCACTAGGAGATGTTTATCCTCCTGTCAAAGGTAAAATAATGGGCGGAGCAATAAGAGTACCCACACCTAATGTAAGTTGCATAGATTTAACAGTACAAGTTGAAGAACAAGTTACTGAAAGCATAGTTAACAAACATATATACGAAAGCACACGTAATGATATGTCTGGCATTATTGGCTACGAGCCATTGCCATTAGTAAGCAGTGATTTTAATACAACTAAAGAAAGTTGTATTTTTGCACCAGAACAAACACGAGTATCAAATAATCATTTGGTTAGAGTGTTAGCCTGGTATGATAACGAATGGGCGTTCAGTTGTAGAATGGCTGACGTTGCAGACCACATAGGGAGATTAACATGAAATTTATAGCCGCAATGGATCATAGTGGAGGTAGCACAGGAGGCGTGTTAGAACGTTATGGTCAAAAATATACAGAAAATGATAAAATGGAGAAAGTACATGCTATGCGTTTACGCATGGTAAACAGTAAGTTGTTCACTAATGATAACATTTGGGCGGCTATACTATATAAAGATACAGTTGATAGAGGTATGGTTCCTGTACTTAAACAAAAAGGTATATTACCTATTTTAAAAATAGATAGTGGTTGCGAAGAGAATGGATATTTAAAATATTTTAGATGGCACGACATGATTGACTATGCAAAAGAAAATGATTGCTATGGTACTAAGATGCGTAGTATATTAAAAGATGCTAAAGATATGGACATGATTCTAACACAACAGTTTTCACTAGCAGAAATTATAAGTGAAGCAGGATTAATGCCTATTGTAGAACCAGAGATTCCTATTGAACATCCTGACAAAGAGTTATATGAATATAAACTACGTGATGAACTTGCAGAAAGATTAGATGCATTTAGAGGCAAATGTATATTAAAACTAACATTGCCTGAACAAGATAACTTTTATAGCAATATTATGCAACACGAAAATGTACATAAGATAGTTGGCTTGAGTGGTGGTTATAGTACAGAAGAAGCATGTGAAAGATTATCAAAGCAAGAAGGCATGTCAGCAAGTTTCAGTAGAGGTTTAAGCGAAGGTTTGTTTTACAGCCAAACTGAAACTGAGTTTGAAGAAAGAATAAGCAATAACATTATAATGATTAAGGAGGCAGGATGACTTTTTGGGCTCACAATACAGAAGCAAAACTATTTGAAGCAAAGGAGTTTACAAGCCATGCAGGTTTGCCTTTGCATTGGAAAATAGAATGTGAAGCTATTAGACCAGAATGGTGGAATGGACTTGCTAGAATGATAATGGATTATCAAACAGAACCATTTAGTAAAGTAGTGGGTATTCCTAGAGGCGGACTACCATTGGCGTCAGCTTTACAAGAATATGCTACACCAGGCGATCATCCTTGGATGGTTGTTGATGATGTATATACTACAGGAACTAGTTTTAGAGAGTTTTGTACAGCCAAAGAAACAATGTTTGCGTACAAATGGTGTGTTTTTGCACGTAAACCTATACCGGAACTAGACAAAGTAAATGCACTTTTTACTATGCCTGCTACAAAATAACACATAATAAATACTTGACTTTATGGCAGATTTCTGCTATATATAATATAAAATATGGGGTAAGTAATGGATCCTAAAGCTGAGGCACAAGCAGAAGCTGAAAAAACATTTAATCAGTTTATGCTTTGGACAAAAAGAGTGACAATGTACAGTGTCATTTTTTTAGGAGTCGTTGTTGTAGGTTGCAACAGTGGCGTCGAAACGGGTAAGGGTAAAACTGGATCCCAATATAATGGAGAACAATATTCTCCAACAAATCTTAATGTAAAGGATAACAAATGAGATTATTAACACTTGGATTTATCCTCGCACTGGCTACACCAGCACTGGCTGAGGATATGACTATCGATATGCTTAACAAACGTGATGATGGAGCTAAAATGGTTTTTAGCGAAGACATTGCACGTATTGATGTAGGCGATACTATCACTTGGTTGCCAAAATCAAAAGGACACAATGTAGAGTTCATTGCTGGTCCAGATGGTTGGGACGCACCTAAAAAGTCTAAAAATGGCAAAGAAGTTGCTATTACATTTGACACACCTGGTATCTATTTGTACCAGTGTACACCACATGCCACAATGGGTATGATTGCACTTGTTGTAGTTGGTGACGATATGTCAAACTTAGATGATATGAAAGCATTAAAGTTGCGTGGTAAGTCTAAGAAGAAAATGAAAGCATTACTAGGAGACCTGTAATGTTAGATCCGGATCACACTTATAGAAAGCGAGTAGGTAAATGATGTCATTTGCTAAAAGGATCACTGCACGTATTCCAGAGTTTTGTATGAGCCATTGGCTTATACGTATTCCGCTTGCTATTGTTTTTTTGCAACAAGGTACAAGTAAGTTACCATTTGATCCAGAAGACGGAGCCGCCTTTGATTTACCAGCATTGGTATGGTGGTTTGTAGTTTATGGTGAGATAGGTGCAGGTATTGGATTACTTGTAGGCGGACTAGTGTTGATCAAGGCTTTAAGTGAGCTCAACGATATTATTACACGTTTCAGTGGTATTGTTGTTTGTAGTATAATGACAGGCGTTATCTGGGTTGGCCAACCAGAGAGCTTTTGGGACGTCATTTTATACGATAACTTACACGTATTTTTATGGGTAGGTGGGCTATTCTTTGCTCTTAGGGGTAACAGAACTTGAGCGGACAAAGACGCTTTTTAAAAATGTGGGCAAGAACAGTTGGAATGCCAATAGGTCTTAATGACGATGACAAACCAGAGTTTTTGCCCATTACACAAACAGATGTTAGGAAGGCACTTGCCTTTAGGACATTTTGGATAGTTTTACACGTTGTTACTTGCTTGTTTATTATAAGCGGTAATGGCAGAACATTAGGATTTTGGTAATGGTTGAAATAGTTGGTATTTTTAGAACGCACACAGTAAAACGTATATTTGATAATGTATGGGACGCAATAGAATATAGAGATACACTAGATGCTCATTATGCTAAAGTGCTTTGGAAAGATTTATGAAGTGGCTAATATTGATATCATTAACTATGGGTGAACCGTTTGCAATAAAGACATTGAAGTTTGATACAAAAAATGAATGTGTTGATTATGTAATGAATCCTAAAAACAGTGATGTATTATCAATAGAAGTAATAGCAGTAGCAGGCTTTAATGATCCAGTAACTGGTGTAGCATGTTTACCAGCTAATAGAATAACGAAGGAAAATAAAAATGAAACCTAATAATAATTTTATTTTTTCAGTAAATGATATAGAAATTATTGAAACAGCCTTGAGAAACAAAATGGGCAGACGTGGCATGGCAATGTTGAAAGGGCAAGGTAACAAGCAACTGCAAATAGAGGCAAGACAGCTACAAGATTTGCTAGGACGTATTCATCATCAAAAACATTGGTATAGACCAAAAGACAAAACCTACGTATCAGGTTAACAACAGGTGTTGCATATAGACAACGATCTATCCGTTTATATTCTAAACTGACATATAAAAACACAAAAGATATAAATAAAATGTGGGCCAGGAGTGTTTCCAAGCCCACTTTTTTACACACATTATGAAGGAAGGAAAATAATATGCGTAAGGTATTTAGTATATTGGCAGTTTTCTTGTTGGCATCAGCGGCTAATGCGGCAGATCTAACAGGTGACGTTGAACTGCAATTTGCTCAAGGCGCAAACGACGACTGGGGTGGAACATTAGACGTAGATGTAGATGTAACAGGTAATGCTGGTGCAGTTGCTTTAGGTTTTGGTGCTACCGAAGGTGGCAATGTAAGTCTAGACACATGGACAGTTGGCACAGAAGTTAATACTATTGGATTAGCAATGGGTAATGACAATGATGCGTTTGTAAATGCTGAAGGTGAACACACTATTTCACAACCAGCACTAACAGAATCTTTGATGGTTTCAATGGGTTCAGCAAAAGTTGCTCTTGGTTTCACAGATTGGAACACAGATGTAACTGACTTATCAAGCATCCAAGGTTCTTATACAATGGACATGACCGGCATTTCAGTAACAGCGGCTGGTGACTTAAACTTAGACACTGACAATATTATCTTAGGTGCAGAAGTAGGCAATGTTCCAGTTGGTGCGTTAGCATTAGGTGGTACTGCAACTTATGACACAGATGCAGAAATGTTTGCATATGAAGGCGTTATTGGCATGTCAGGTATCACAGGTTACATGAACGGTGATCAAGATGATGCACTTCAAAACGTTGGTGGTGAGTATGTTTACAACTTAGGTGGAGCAGATCTAACAGGTGGTGTTAACTATAACATCGACAATGAAGATTGGACCCCATCAGTAACAGTAGGCTTTAGCTTCTAATAAAAAAAGTAAACTTGTAGTTTACAAAGGGTCGCTTGCAGGCGACCTTTTTTTATGGTAAATATATTACAATGCTAACACATTTACGCAAATATATAGGTGCATATCTTTTGGCTATGGTTGCTTTGGCAATCTATCTTGATACACCTGATGACAGCTATCCAGTATGGCTATGGTGGATGATAGGTATAATAGTGTTATGGAAGACACCGCCTTTTAGTATTGGAGATTGGTTTTGGGGTAAGATAACAGATGTTTTATATCGTATAACTACTCCTTTAAGAAACTGGGTACAAACCTGGCCAGCATGGTTACGAGGTTTGTTTGCAATAATAACAATAATAGTATTAGAAGAATACGCCCTTTCTCCGCTAGGATATACAATATATCCATGGAGAATGGATTTCGGAGGATAACAATGAATAATGTAATAGAAACTAACTTTGGTAAAAAAGCTGATATAAATCGTATAGCAAACGGTTCAGCTTCAAATATAACTAAACAAGGATCGTTTTATATTTTTTCAATAAGGCTTAGTAATGAAGATATTAGAGAATATTCATTTACTAATCGTGATAGGGCTGTGTCAATGCGTAAAGTATTGATAGGACATTTAGAACAAAAGTATATAAATGAAACAAAAAAGGCTATAGGAGCATAAATGGAATCACAAGGCGATGTACAAGCAGGTATAGAATTTATATACCATATGCGAGAACACTTGGTTGATGTAGGCGTAGCAACGGCATACTTATTTGTTTGCTATGGAATCTATCTACTAATGAAGAAATATATAAAGTGAACTGGAAACTGGCCGCAATAAAAGCAACGGCAATCATAGTGCCAACTTATGCAGTAGCATTTGCTACAGAGAAAATGGTTTATACTATGCCTATGTTAGCGGCCGCCACAGTTTTTGTTACTGCACTAGATTTTGATAGTAGTTTCAAAAAAAAAGAGGACGACGACCACGTGATGAGCGAAGGATCGACGACGACGGAGGAATGGACGGGCTCGAAGGAAGTTGACATAGAGGGAGAATAATATGTATGAATATAGAGCGACAGTACTAAAGGTAGTTGACGGTGATACCGTTGATGTAGACATTGATTTGGGCTTTGGTGTTGTTTTAACAGACGAACGTGTTAGGATTATGGGTATAGATACACCTGAGTCTCGAACACGAGATAAAGTAGAAGATTTATTTGGTGAAGCCGCAAAAGCAAGAGTAAAAGAGTTGCTTGGTGAAAAAGTAATTCTTAGAACTGAAATCAATAAAAATGGCGAAGACATGAAAGGCAAGTTTGGCCGAATCTTAGGTGACTTTCAAATCTATGATGGTAACAAAGATGCATGGAGAATGTTAACTGAAATCCTTATTGACGAAGGACATGCAGTAAAATACCATGGGCAAAACAAAGATGAAGTGCAAGAAGCACACATTGCCAATAGAGAACGCTTGTTAAATGAAGGAGTTATAAGTAAAGAAGCATATGATGCCGCAGTTGCAAAAATGGAAGGATAAACATGTCATTTAATACTAGACCTAGCACTATAAACGAAATAAATGGTTGGGTAAGTGCTAGACTTTCAAATGTACATAAGCAAATGGAGATAACTCCAGAAGACGATCCACTTTACGAATATCTTTTAGAAAGAAAACAATATTTAGAGAAATTTATTGAAGCAAGACAATCAATGATTGGTAAAACCTTACCAGAGAATCCACGTGACAAATGGAAGAAATGGAAATAAAAGGTTGACTTAGATAAAAACTTGCGTTATTGTAGTAATAGTACTAACTTACTACGGAGCAAAAGTATGTCGATGCATTTGGTAGGTCCTTATATGACCACAACTAACTACAATCGCAAGCAGAAGAAATCTAAGAGCAAGAAACTACAAAAAGCCCAAACTGAACACGACCAGTGGTTGCGTAAGATGGGTGCTCATCCTGATCAGCTTGCTAAGAAGAAAGAAAAGAATGCTAACATTTCTATTTTATCTCATCCTGATTATAGCACTAATAGGACAGGTCTTCCTACTAGCGATATTGTACCAGGAGGAAGCACCGCCCCCAAAGAAAGACAGATTTACTCTGGCGAGAGAACACTATTGGGAGTCGCGGTAATGCACAAGAGCAACATGGTTCCTGTGTTTGCAGACAAGAAAGAAGATGCTATTGATATAGCACAAATGCGTAGAAACTAATATACATATAAAATTCATTAATAATCAACTTAAATAAAGTATGAGGCTGAGTTATGAAGAAGGTAATATTAATAATCACTGCGGTTATGATGACCGCATCATCAACTACGTTTGCACAGAATCAAGCACAATATCAATCAAAGATATTTTTTGATCCTACAGTGCAACCTGAGGAATACTGTCTCGCTCTTAACACATATTATGAAACGAGAAGCAGTAACCTTGCTGACAAGGCTGCCGTAGCAGATGTAGTATTGAATAGGGTAAGAGATAGGCGTTACCCTAACACTATTTGCGAAGTAGTAAAGCAAGGTCCAGTCAATAGCAAAGGCATGCCTAAAAGACATAGGTGCCAGTTTAGTTGGTATTGTGACGGAAAGTCAGACATGCCAAAAAATGTAGAAAGGTGGCTTGAAGCCCAATCTATTGCTTATAACATTTTATATCATAAAAAGTATCGTGGTATTACAGAGGGTGCAACCCATTACCACGCAACGTATGTCAGTCCAAGATGGACAAAAGATATGAATTTGATAGGTAGAATAGGAGCTCATATATACTATCGTTGGGATTAATAGGTGCGTATATATACGGCCGTAGGGATCAGGTTAAATAATATAATGATATTTGGAATCTTGGTTATGATTACGGCGCTTTCGATAAGCGCCGTTGCTATCTATTACTCGGTAAGCGGGCTTGTGGCTATTTTTGCCGCGGCCGCATTGCCTATCATCATAATGGGTGGCGCACTAGAAATAGGTAAACTAGTTACGGCTGTATGGCTACACTGGTATTGGAAAGAAGCTAAGTGGTGGCTGAAATGGTATTTGACTATTGCAGTTTTAGTTCTAATGTTTATTACCAGTATGGGTATTTTTGGCTTTTTAAGTAAAGCTCACATAGAACAAACATCAGCGGCCGAAGAAGGTATAGCACAAATAGAACGTATTGACGAAGAAGTTATACGTCAAGAAAGTTTAATATCAAGAGCCGAACTACGGATAGAAGAAGCTGAAGCCAGTGTGGGCAAAGGCAACGATGCTATCCAACAACAGATTGATAAAGAACAACAAAGAATAGATACTGCCTACACTCGTATTGAGCCTGCTATTGCAGAACAGAATCAAATCATACAAACTCAACTAGGATCACTCGAAGATAAAGTTGCAGTCTATGAAGAAGAGATAACAAGTTTGGATAGCGAACTAGAGCGTCTAAAAAGTTTGATTGAACAATACAGGAAAGAAATAGAAAGCACAAGTGTTGCAAGTATAGAACAACAAGTACAGCCATATAAAGATCAAATAGCACAACTTGACATAGACTTAGAACGTATTAACACACAAGCAAATGACTACGAACAAAGGATAGTTGGTTTACAAATAGATACTAGTGCTATTGAAGTAATAAAAACACGAATAGCCGCTATTGAAGAAAATATTGTTGTGACTACTAACAAGTTACAAAGTACAGAACGTGCTAAGATACAAGAAGGACAAGCAGTCATTGGTGTAACTAGTGACGGATTGTTTGGAGGCAATACACGAAGGGCTTTAGCAACATGGGTAGAAGCTCAACAAGAACGTATTGCTCAACTACAAGCACAAGAAACAGATTTAAGAACACAAGCACAAGCAACACTTGATGCTGAGCGAACACGTTTAACAGATGTTGTTAAAGATTTACGTGGCACACAGACAGATAATATCAATCAACGTAAGCAAAGTTTACTAGATGCAATAGATAGTATACGAGCAGGTGCAGTTGACGAAGCAAAGACACAGAGAGCCGATATACAAAGAAAGATTGATACAGTCTTAGATACAGACATTCCTGCTAACAGGGACGCAAGGCAATCCGCTCAGGATGCAATCACTGTCTTGCGTCAAGCAGACGACCCAAGAATCAACGCCGCACGACAAACCATTAAGGATTTACGTGCAGGTGCTGATTCACAGATTTCAGCAAGCAATAATCTTATACAAAAACTTCGTGAAAGTTTAACTGTGGGTAAAGATGATTCAGTTGAAAAAATAGTTGCTGATCAGCAAACTAAAATAGTAACTGCCAACAATACTATTGATTCTTTGACAGAAGAAAAGTATGCGTTGCAAGCAGAATATAGAAAATTAGAAGCAGAAGTAGGACCGATAAAATATCTTGCTGAATTTATATATGGAGAAACAGACCAAGATATACTCGAAGAGGCTGTGAGGTGGGTAATCATTACAATAATATTTGTTTTTGATCCTCTAGCAGTTCTACTTCTAATAGCCAGCCAAGCTACATTTGACATGCGTAGGAAAGACCGCGAAGATCCTTTCGATTGGAAATCCTATGAGCGAGCAAGGGCACAAATGATAGTTGATAATCCTGGCGTTGAGGAGAATAACAATGACAATGAGAGCGATGATAATATCGATGATGAACCTGCACAATCCGGAGATAGCGACCAAGAAGGACCTGATGAGGCCCCCGCCTCCGTCGATACCGCAGAAGATGAAGACACCAAGCCAAATGCCTGGTTGCCTGACTCAACTGGAACCGGACCTGAAGGAGGAAGCACTACCAATAAACTTTCTCCTGAACAAACAAGACAACGACAGGATTACTTAGAAGAACGTGAAACAGAGCAAGTGTATCGTGAACAAAAACAAAACTGGAAAAATGATAATCCAGAAGATACACTTAAAAGACACAAAGAGGCATATATAATGGGTAAGATTGATGAACTTCCGTGGGATGGATACTCACAGAATAGTGAACAATCAGATAACACAATATGGCAACGTTTAAAAGATAATGACAAAGATTAATATTATTACACCACCAGATGTAGTACACAATCAATCGACTAGTTTTTTTCTAATACAACCTAGTGTAGATGTAAGAGATCAGTTTCAAAACCTAATGGCAAAGTTTGAAAAACCATTCAATGTGTATCTTTATGATCCACAAACTGAAGATGACTTAGCTTACGATTGGGTATTGAATATATCAAAAATGGTTGATTTTGTTATTTTAGATGTAGACCAATGTGAACCTATTATGCGTAACCTTTGTAGTTATTTAATTAGTTTACCGAACACTTTTTACTTGACAAACGACGAACAAACACCGTATAATATGCTTAGTGTCAATAGGATATTTAATCTTGATTGGCTGTATGAAAAACTAAAAGAGGAATAAATGGCCAGAAACAACTACCGACACGACCAAGACGTCTTTGTAGGCGGATTGCGTGTAGAAGTAAAGAATAACGACTTAGGCAAAGCAATGCGTAAGTTTAAGAAAAAAGTTGCAGAAGATGGCATTCTTCAAGAACTTCGTAAACGTGAATACTTTGAAAGTAAAGGCACTAAACGTAGACTTGAGAAGCAAGCCGCTATTAGACGTTGGAAGAAAAAAAGGGCTAAAGAACAGGATAACTGGTAATGCGTATAGAAGAAGACATCAAGTTAGATTACAAAGATGTGCTTATACGGCCTAAGCGGAGTACATTACAAAGCCGCAAACAAGTTCGTTTAACTAGAAAATTCACATACAGGAACTATAGACCTTATGAAGAAATAGCTATCAAAACGCACCACTACGAAGGCATTCCTATTATGGCAAGTAATATGGATGGTGTCGGTACGTTTGATATAGCAGATAAACTTGCTGAAGCTGACATATTTACTTGCTTGGTTAAAACCTATAGTGTAGATGAGTTAGTTGCATACTTTCAAGAAAACATGCCAGAACGTACAAACAATGTTGCTATGAGCATTGGTGCTGGCGAAGCAGATTATGAAAAACTAAGAATGGTATGTGAAACAGTTGGTAAAAAATTAAAATACGTGTGCATGGATATTGCAAATGGTTACAGTGATCATTTTGCAGATAGAGTACGCAAAGTTCGTCACAGTTTTCCACAGTTAGTTATTATTGCTGGAAACGTTGTTACTAGAGAAATGACAGAGGAGTTGATACTTGCAGGAGCAGACATCGTCAAAGTCGGAATCGGACCAGGGTCTGTTTGTACGACTCGCATACAAACTGGGGTGGGCTATCCCCAACTTAGTTCGGTTATTGAGTGTGCCGATGCGGCGCATGGACTTGGAGGACATATTATTGCTGACGGGGGTTGTAATAATCCTGGTGATGTGGCTAAGGCTTTCGCAGGAGGTGCCGATTTTGTAATGCTTGGAGGTATGCTTGCTGGACACGACGAAGGTGGCGGAGATATTATAACAAAATATTACAAAACTGGAGAATGGGTCAAAGAAGAGCAACAAGCCGCAAAAGGCGGACCTATTAGTATAAGTTGGAAAGACGGAATAGAACAGAAGAAGTTTGTACAGTTTTACGGAATGAGTAGCGAAAGTGCAAACGATAAACATTTTGGTGGACTTAAAGATTATCGTTCATCAGAAGGACGCACAGTGCTTGTGCCTTATAGAGGACCTGTAGCTAGAACAGTACAGGAAATACTAGGAGGTGTGCGTAGTACTTGCACTTATGTAGGTGCAATGAAACTCAAGCAACTTAGTAAGTGTGCAACATTTATTCGTTGTACACAGACCCATAACTCGGTTTATGAAGGATCGACAATTGGTAAATAACTATGAGCGCCGGAAGGGCTCTTTAACATATCTTGCTTATAAAGGAGAAATGAAATGACAAGATTTACAACACTAGACTTACCCCATCTACACAGACAAACTATAGGATTCGATAGAATGTTCGATGCACTAGAGGCTACATTCGCTAATAGTCCTAAGTCACAAGGGTATCCACCATATAACGTTGTGCAGGAAAATGATGATGAGTATACTATCTCATTAGCAGTTGCTGGTTTCACAATGGCAGACTTGGATATCACTGTAGAAAAAAATGTACTAACCGTAGTAGGCAAATCACCAGATGAACCAGAAGATAAAAACTATCTACACAAAGGCATCGGTGGTAGAAACTTTACAAGAGAGTTCACATTAGCTGAACATATTGAAGTTACTGGTGCTGACTTAGAAAACGGTATGTTACATATTAACTTAGTACGTGACATTCCAGAAGCACAGAAACCAAAGAAAATTGGTATCCGTGAAGTTGGAACTATCGAAGGCTAAAAAGTCTAGGAGGGTAAGTTATGTTATTTCATTGTTTACCCTCCAATGATAAAGGAATGTTAAAAATGACAGTAGATGTAGTATTAGATGAAAAGATCAGTATAGATCTTAAAGAACCAAAAAAATACAAAGTTATTTTCCTTAATGACGACAGTACACCTATGGAGTTTGTTATTGAGGTATTGACAAAAATATTTAAACACAATGTTGAAACGGCAACGAATCTAACAATGAAAATACATGAAGAAGGTAGCGGCATTGTTGGAATCTATACTCATGAGATTGCAGAAATGAAAGCAACAGAAACTGTTAGTCTTGCCCGTAATCACGGTTTTCAACTACAGATAAAGTTAGAGGAAGAATGATAGTTTTCATCATCGGTTACTTAATAATGTTTTTTAATGAAGGCTTTGTGATTATGCGTCACGTAAGTCCTTGGTTTGCTACAAAACGCAAACAGTTACATAATAAATTTGGAAGAGAAAGAGTAAAACGTATTCACGGACTCACTGATTGGACATGGATTATTTTACTTGCAATAGGAATATATTTAGATTTAGAAAACTGGAAAGTGTATGCAGTTATTGTATTTGCTTTTTGGATCGTAGTAGCAGTAGGAGTTTATCTTCCTATGCTATATAGAAAAATAAGACAACAACCAACAGGATATGTAAAATGAGCAAACTTAAAGAACTTACATGGGAAAACCATCAAAAAGCAGAACGCAAAGTTATTGCAAGAAAACTGCTTAAAGGAATGGAACCAAGAGAATATCATAGATTTTTATACAACCAATATGTGCAATATGCGGCTTTAGAAAGTTTTGCACAAGATAGAGGCATACTTGAAGGTATAGAAGATATTTGTAGAGCACCAGGCTTTAGAGCAGACATGGAAGAACTTGAAACAGAACATAGCATTGAGCGTGAGCCAGAAATGTTATGCGATGTAGTGCCTGACTATGTACGTTATGTAAGCACCCTTGATGATGAAGGATTGCTATCACATATCTACGTAAGACACTTTGGTGAGTTACATGGTGGACAAATGATTAAGAAACGTGCGCCTGGTAGTGGTACATGTTATGATTTCAATAACCCAGAAAAACTTATTAGTGATGTGCGTGAAAGATTACATGATGGAATGGCACCTGAAGCTAATACATGTTTTGAATATGCAATGAAACTTTTTGAGGAGTTAGAGCAATGATCAATATACAAGTTGGCAAAACATATGAAATAAATGCATACTTTAAGAAAAGTCTGTTTGAAATAGAACAATATCAACACGAAGATGGCCGTATGCTAAACACAGAGATTATGTGGCGTAATGGTACATTCTTTATTCATGTGTGCAACGAAGAAGAAGCAGAAGAACTTCAAAGTTGTATAGGCGAAGATGGTGAAATATGGGACTTTGAAACCTACGAAGAGATTGAAATGGATAGTTGTTTCGATGGTTGTAGTGAAGATTTTGTACACTACGGCAATCACTTTACCGAAGAAGAACAAGAAGCACTTGCAGAAGAATATGAAGAGCAACTAGACAGTGATGAATGGCAAGGACGCTATGAATGGCTAGAAGAACGTGGCTTTGAAAGTTTAGGCTGTAACTGGCAAATACATGGTGGCATCGAAGCAGTAGAATCAGATCATGAGCTTTGCATATGAGCGAAGTATGGGATACCTTAATAGAGATCCAAGACAGACTTATACATGCTTTTGGAAACACAGGACATGAAATAGAAGAACCTGGTATGGAACGATTTAACCAGCCAGGTTGGATCAATAGAGTTTGGGAAAGCAGTAGTTATAGACGAGCTCACATTGATGTTGTAGATGCACGTGAGTCTAAAGGCTTATGGATGATGCATTGTTGCGTGTTTCCACATTTAGATAATGATGGACCTATATTTGGACTAGACGTTATTGCTGGAAAGAAAAAGATAACAGGTTTCTTCCACGATTACAGTAGAACAATATCAGAATCACATCCTATGATACATGCATTTGGTGATGAAGTAGCAAAACTAGAATGGCGTAAAGAACGTGAACTACCTGAATGGGCTAGAGCAATATTTTCGCCACATATGGTAGCCGCTGGTAATGTTAGTAAAACAGAAGAACTTGATCAGTTGTTAGCATTAAGTTTAGATAGTGTAGATGCATACTTAACAGATATTTCAAACTATAATGAATCTGCGGATGAAGAAGAAGTCAAGGCGGCACAAAATCGTTATGCACATTATCAAAAACAAAATCCACATACGCCAAGGACTATGACGAGTTTAGGGTTAGACGAAGAGGATGTTCGTGTATTTGTACAAGAATGTTTGTTTCCTGACATTAAATAATGCCGCAATGCAAAGCTCTAACTAATCAAATACATTACAATATAGATGGTAACTTTTTACCTTGTTGTGCATTTGATACAGAGCTTGTATTCCCTGTAAGTGAATATACACCTATTGAGTTTCTAACTAGCCCGTTTATGCATGACATTAGAAATGAAATGCAAACAGGCTGGCATAACGGTTGCATTATATGTAAACGTAATGAAGATGCAAACAAGTTTAGTCTAAGACAACATTATAACTTATGGTGTAGACAAAATGATGTTATAGAGTTTTTAGATTTATCTCTTAATAATACTTGTAACCTAACATGCAGAATGTGTGATGAAATCAGCAGTAGTAAATGGGCAGAAATAAAACAAACAGTTGGGCATAGACATAACTTTGCGGATATAATAAATCATTTACCAGATATAAAATATATAAAATATGTTGGCGGCGAACCTTTTATTACACCCGAAGTAAAAGATATAATAGATTATGCGGCAGAAAAACATATTACATTAACAGTAAACACAAACGGCACATTCTTTCCATATAAACATCTTAATAAACTAAAGTTAACAAAAAGTTTAAATGTAGGTGTGAGTATAGACGGATACCAATATACAAATGATTATATAAGAAACGGTAGTAACTTTGAACAAATAAGCAAAGTTATGGCAGAATGGATAAACTTTTATAAGGAACACAAAGGTATCCTTTCTATAGATACTACAGTACAGGCTTATAATCTACACGATCTTTCAAATATAAAACTTTATGCAAATACAATAGGTGTGCAGTGGTTACCGCAACTACTTGAAAAACCAATGCACTATAATATAAATGCACTACCAGAAAACTATATTGATGAAATATTAGACGAAACTAATACACAGTTTGTTAAAAACTACAAGTTTGACGAGCTTGCCTGGAATGCATTATGCAGTCAAACAAAACTTAATGACACATTGTTTAATAAAAATATTGCAGACTATAATCCTATCTTGCATAAATACATTAACGGAGAAGCCTAATGCGTTTTGTTGAATTTAGAGAAAATAATAAAAAGCCATTATTTGAATATGATGCTAATATTCCAGATCAAGAACTAAAAGATCTTATTGTTCAACGGTTACAAACTGAAGACGATAGAAACATGCTGGATAAAATTTACCAAGCATTAGAAGCAAGTACTCTTGATGAACGTATCAAGGAAACACTTGGACAAGATACTGACGCAAAAAGTAGATTACAAATTTTTGCTGGTATGGTTATGAATACTGAAGGCACATATGCTGAGAAACAAGAGTTTATAGACAACTATGCAGAAGGTTATATTGACACTCAAAAACTTACAACACCAAATCAAATACATCAATACGGAGAATGGATTGTTGGACCACCGTTTGTAGAGCGTGTATATGATCAACTTTATACTTACACACCACAAGGAATCGGACCTGGTGAGTATGCATTAGCAGTTCTTAGTCCACGTATTTCAGCAAGCGGGCGTAGTGCTGAAATGGCTGGGGATCTTGTTATAGATGGTGCAATGTGTGAAGTAAAAGCAAAACAACAAAGCGGAGGACGTTTTAGCGATAACAGAAAAGCTAAAATGAATATAAGAGCAACAGAACAGGCTTTTAATAAACTAGGTATAGAAGTTGGTAAAGGTATAAGCGGACTAATGTTTGCACGTGACATACGACCTCAACTGGATCCTAAAGACCTTGCAACATTATGTAAAATAATAGTTGACAATGCATTTTCATTTGTAAGTAAGGGTCAAAAAGGTGCCTTGGTAACAGCACTCGAAGGTGGAGACGGGCGACAGATTGCACATGAGTGGGGTATGCTTAGTTTTCACAACTATAAGTTGATGAGTAAGTTTGAAACAATGTTATTGTTAGATGGGCCTAAGAGACATAGTTTATATTTTACTGACATCAATAATGTCAGTGCAGTTATAAATGCTGGTCAACCATATGTAGTTGGACCAGAGCAACAGATACATCCGCAGATGACATTCAAGATTTAATATTGTTGGAGATAAGATGAGACTATTAATCATCGCCGTTGCATTTTTTTTGTTAATTGTAAGACCTAGTGGAGGTGGTGCAGATCTTATACATCACTTCAAGTCACCTGCCTTTAATGGTCAAGGTTATAGTGCTCACATGCTAAGTTTAGAGCAACTTACCTATAACAGAAAAAAAGACATGGAAGACGAAGCACAACGTGAAGCAGATCGTATAGAACGTGAACTTGAAAACACAGTGCTAAACAAGTTTATACGTAACTTAGAATCACGTATATATGCAACACTTTCTAAGCAGTTGGTTGATAACATGTTTGCGGCCTGTGGAGAAGAAGATCAACCTGCATGTGCAAATACAGGTAGCACCGAAGTTGAAGGTGCAACTATAACATGGAGCAAAGACGAAACTACTGGCGACATTACATTAGTAGTAGATGGTCCTGATGGTTATACTGAAATAACTATCCCAGGTGCTGGAGAGTTTACATTTTGAAACATCTAGTATTGATAGCGTTTATATTCCTTACTAGTTGTGCTCAAAAAGGACAAGTGCCTACAAGTTTGCAAAGGGAACCAACACTACAGCCTAATCCTATGGTGTTAGAACTAAATGAACTACAACCATTAGATGGTCCTGTAATGACTGTAGGCGTATATGAGTTTTCTGATAAAACAGGGCAACGTAAACCAGCAGACAATATTGCAAATCTAAGTAGTGCAGTTACACAAGGTGCAGAAGCATGGGTAATAGATGCATTATTGCAAGCGGGCAACGGAACATGGTTTGAAGTTGTAGAACGTGTTGGTATGGATCATGTAATAAAAGAACGTCAACTAATACGTAACACTAGAGATAACTATGAAAAAGAAAATGCTACACCTTTAAAACCTATGAAGTTTGCAGGACTATTAGTAGAAGGTGGTATTGTAGGATATGACAGTAACATAGAAACTGGCGGTAATGGTGCTATGTATTTAGGTATAGGCACAGCAGTTGAATATAGAGTAGACACTGTAACGGTTGCTATGCGCCTTGTAAGCGTTAGTACAGGGCGTGTACTTATAAGTGTAGCAACAGAAAAAACTATTGCAAGTTACAGACAAGGTGCAAACGCATTTAAGTTTTTTGATTTAGGCACAGAGGCACTAGAAATAGAAACTGGTTACAGTGTTAATGAGCCTACAAACTACGCTGTTAGACAAGCAATAGAATCAGCTGTGATAGAAGTTATCATTCAAGGTGAAAAACAAGGGCTTTGGAAGTTTAAGAAAGACAAAACTTCTTCATCTTAGCCAATAACGTTTCTCTTTTAATACCAAGTTTTTTAGCGGCATGTGTACGATTGTTGTTACACTCTTTTAATGCTTCTACAACCTTATCTAAAATATAATCGTCAATATCTTGTTGAAGGCAATAGTCTTCTTCTTGTTGCTTTTCATCTTCTGATGTTGGCGGCCATATATCATTAAAAACTTCCCAAAAATATTGTTGCTCTTTATAGTTCTTTTCTGCTTGTGCTAATGCATTCATTACTATTTTTCTTTCCATCATTATATACGCCTATAAATGTAAAAATATTTACACTAAATATTTATGTATTTATAAAAATGAGCGGTTGATATAAATACTACTGGCTATTAGGCCGAAAGGTTAAAAACATGAGGGCAATAATATGGGCTTCACTCCTTGCATTGGTTCTCGGCACGTCTACTAGTGCAAACGAGATTTACATTGAACAAATTGGTGATACTTTAGATCTAGACATAACTCAAGATGGCGAGAACAACCAGTTTGGTGATAGTACTACTGATGTAACATTGGATGGTGATAGCATGACATTTGATATTACACAAACAGGTAACAGCAACGATATCGCGGCTGTTATTAAAGGTAACACGTATACAGGTACATGGGAGTTTACTGGAAATAATAACACAGTAGATTTACTCTGTGATAGTACAAGTGGTACAAACTGTGAAAATGTAACCCTTAATATTACAACAACAGGTAATACAAACAAGTTTAACCTTAAAGTAGGACAAACAGACGATGCTGACAGTGCAGAAATAGATTTTGTAATTGACGGCGATGGTAACGTCTTAATAAGTGAAATCGACGGCTCATCAGCAATACTTGATATTACAGTAGACAACAGTAATAGTAACAGTACTGCACAGTTTACAGATTCAGATACAAACTTACAAACAGGACAAGGTGGTGTCTTAGTTGTTACAGACCAAGATGGTGATGGCGACTCAGCAGGACACACTATAAAACTTGACGTTACCGGTGGCGGAAGCCGCTATGATATAAAGCAAAGTGGAGTCAACGATAATTTGTTTGACGGCACTTTCCAAGGTGACGGGCATGAAGTGGATATTATACAGTCTGATTAGTATAGTACTGGCTACACCAGCATATAGCAACATTGGAATAATCGCAGAACACAAAGGTTCCAGCACGATTGAACGTAAGGATGACAAGTACACTGGAGAAACAGGACTTGGACTAGAAATGCGTGACAGGATAATAACTGGCAAAGGTTCACTACGTATGGATTTTGTAGATGATACTAGAGTAGATGTTACTGAACACAGTCGTATGACTATAGATGAGTTTATATACAATCCTACTACACGTACTGGTGCATTATCAATGAAAGCTACATTAGGTGCTGTGCGTTATGCTAGTGGTCAAATAGCTAAGAATAGCAGACAACGTGTAAACATTAGGACACCTAGTGCTACTATTAATGTGCGTGGAACAGACTTTATAATGGTTGTAGATGAAATAGGTGGTAGTATGATTACATTACTACCTAGTTGCGATTCATCAGGATTGTGTGTTGTTGGCGAAATAGAAGTTGAATCTGATGTAGGCAGAGTAATAATAAATCAAGCATTTCAAACTACAGTAGTAGGACATCATGGACAAGTACCTGGACCAACTGTTGTATTAGATTTACCCGAAAACATGCTTACTGCTATGCTGATTATACGTAAAGTTTCCCCATACACAGAAGAAATACTTAAAACATATCCTGATACAAATCTTTTAGACATTGACTTTTTGAAGTTTGATGAACTAGATAGAGACCCATTAGTAGATGGTATAAAAAGTATTTGGGTTACTGATTTAGATAACATGACTTACTTAGATCCAGTATGGATAGATGAAATGGAGCGTCAGTTGGCTGCCATATTAGCACAATGGTTTGACGAGCTTTCTCAACAAAACGTAGAATTTTTTGATGAAAAGTTTTTAGGTTTAGATCCAGAAACAGGAATATTTTATGATGAAGAGTATCCATCATTTATTGTGAGTAGGCGTGAGGGTGTACAACATTATTTTAGATTAAAATTATCACAAGGATATGGATACATGATTGATATGGAACAGGAGGGCTTTTATGCGTACGGCTACCGTGTTGGCGTTGGCGGCGGTAATAGTATTACTATCATGCAACGTGGCTTCTAGTAATGAAATTTATATAAATCAAGTTGGCGATAATAGTGACTACACTATAACGCAAGATGGAGAGGACAATAAGATTCACAGTTTAAACACTGTTAGTGGTAGTGCAAGCCTTGGTGGCAACAACAAAACATTTACACTCGAACAAACAGGTAATAACAACCGTGCAGGATTTTGGACACACGGTGGCAATCAAGTTATTAGCTTGATACAGGACGGAGATAACAATGTTAGTGCTATGGATAATCATGGCAACAACAACGACATGAGTGTAGACATTGAAGGTGATGGAAACGTTACGCATACCGAAATAGGCAATGGTGGCGATGAATTTAATGAGATTGATGTAATAATCGATGGCGATGATAACAACGTATATGCAGAAGTATTAGATGGCGATAGCAATGAGTTTGATATACAAATACATAACCAAGATGATAATTTAGTAAGAGTAATTGTTTCAGGCGATGATAACAAAGTTACAGCATGGCAAGGTAAACACGAAAACGGAACTGTGGATTTAAGTGAAATAGGTGACAATGAAGTGTATTGGATTGTACAGGGTAATAATAATGAACTAGAAAGTTACCAGACTGATGATAATAATCAAGGTGGCTTACACATAGCAAACTATATAACCGGTGATGACAACACAGTAAAACACACACAGCGTGGTGGCGGTGAACATGATGGCTTTATCGAAATAGGTGGCGATGGCAATGATGTTACACTTACACAACGTGGCAATACTGATACACAGTTTGCTGATATAGTATTAGATGATGGACATACCGTAGATGTATTTCAACGCTATGGATCACACACAGCAAATGTTGATTTAACTAATGGCGGTGGTGGCTACACATTAGATTTAGATCAGATAGGCACTGCAAACAAAACCTATAACTTAACTGGCATCTGCACAAATAACGCAGGCTGTGCAGTTAGTGTCACACAAAATTAATCATAAATATTTGTAAGCAGAGGGCAACTGCTGGAAAAGTGAGGAATAATGATAGATCCAGTAACCGCTATAGGTATGGCATCAGCCGCCTACAATGGGCTTAAGAGAGCAATAAACACAGGTAAAGAACTGCATGACATGGGGAGTCAACTATCAAAGTGGGCAGGAGCTATTTCAGATTTAGACTTTGCACACAAACAATCTGAAAATCCTCCTATGTTCAAAAAAATATTTGGTGCATCCAATATCGAACAGAATGCACTAGAAGTATGGGGCCATAAACAAAAAGCTAAAGAAATGAGAGAAGATTTACGATCTCATATTAGTTTATTTTATGGACCGTCAGCATGGGATGAAATAGTTCGAATCGAAGCAGAGATGCGTAAAAAACGTAGAGAAGAGGCGTATGCCGCTGAAGAACGTAAACAGCTTATACTCGAATGGATAGTAGGAATAACTACATTTGCAGTATGTGGTGGCATTGTAGTAGGCATAATATACTTGATTGGTCTTGGCCAAGGCCGATGGTGATAAATTAAAGAGTAAATAAATATCATATGTTCAAATGGTTGTTTAAATCGCTATTAGAAGAACACGTGAACGAACTAGTAGATAAACGTTTTAAGGAGCGTGTATATGAAAGGTACTGGGAACAGCGACAATCCCAGATGGAAGAAAGGATCCGACGAGTCAAAGAATCCCTTGGTACATCGTCACATGGGGTGGACGCAAAAAAGGCGCAACGAATACAAAAGCCCAGTAGTATACTGGAGGTATCCGGATCAAAAGAATCCGGGATACAATCGAAGGCTACTAAAGTAAATCAAGAAACATGGTTTGAAGATACATTAGAAGATGTAGCAAAAGCTAGGGAAATACAGGCTAAGCGTAAAGAAATGGACTCACTCAGATCTAAACTAACAGGAGGAAAGAAAAAATAATGTGGGCATTAATATGGTTAGCACTTACATCTTCTCAAAATATGGAAACATATCATTTAGGAAATTTTGAAGATAAAGAAACATGTGTCTCTGCTATGAGTACAGCCAGTGTACTTGTTACAGATAAAAATCAAACAGTAGATTGTATCTACCTTAACGTCAATAAACGTTTCACAAAATGAAAAAGTTAGCATTCTCACCTATATGGAGTATCATACTTTTAGGCTGTCTTGCTTGGGTAATGCATATCAACCCAACATTTGTAGAAAGTCTAAAACTGCGATATTTTGATACGCTGATTATAAATCAACAACCAGTTGATAATAACATTTTTACAGTAAACATTGATGAACCAAGTTTAGAGGAATACGGGCAATGGCCTTGGCCGAGAGGTGATTACGGTAGCCTTATAGAGGATTTATATGCCAGAGGCGCTGGACTAGTTGTGTTTAATGTACTAATGAGTGAAACAGATCGTCAAGGCGAAGATGATATGCTCGCCTTGACAATGTCTAACTTTCCAGTTATAATAACTATGTTAGGTGCAGAGGAGAATAAGAATGAACCAATTAATCCAGGTGCTACTATCGTTAACAGCGATTACATGTATCTTATACCTAGTGTTCCGGGTATTATTGCAAACGTTCCGGATATCGAAAATAACGCCGTTGGATCAGGCATCACAAACAGCTGGCCAGAAGTCGACGGAGTTACTAGACGCATACCGTTGGTGGTAGAAAGCGGCGGTACATTATATCCAAATGTTACTATGGAGGTTCTGCGTGTAATAGCAGGCGATCCTAGCTTTCAAATAAAACTATCACCACTAGGTGTTGATAAGTTACGTATTCCGCAGTTTGGTTTTATCAATACATCACCAACTGGAGAAATATGGATTGATTGGAGTCAACAATACAAAAGTTACAGTGCAGTAGACTTGCCAGATGATTTTGCAGGTGGTATTGTTTTTGTTGGACCAACTGCCGCAGGTGTTACACAACCTTTAGCTACTGCCGCAGGTTCTGTATTTCCGCATGAAATCCAAGCTACTATGCTAGGAACAGTGTTTAATGAATCAAACATTGCTAGGCAACCTGATGCAGAGCAATGGGCAGAGTTAGCCGCTTTTGTTGTGGCTGGTATTTTACTAATTTTAATCGCTCGATGGCCGTATGTAGGCATAGCCTTTTTTGTGGGAACTGTAGGCGGCAGTGTATATATTAGTTACTATATATTCGAACAGTATGGATTGCTCGTGGACGGGTTGATACCAGCAACATTTCTAACTCTAGTAGGTCTGAGTCGCTATGTAATAAAGTTTGTAGACGAGTTTTTGCAAAAGCAAGAAATAAAGAAACAGTTTGCAGGCTATGCTTCACCAACAGTAGTAAGACTATTGCAGGAAAATCCTGCACTGGTTAAAGATGGTATGAAGAAGGACATCAGCATAGTGTTCTCAGATTTACGTGGCTTTACACCATTAGGTGAAAGTTTTGGTGATGACGTTAAAGGACTTACTCGCATTATGAATGGATACATGGATAGCATTACACAGCCAGTGCTTGACATGGACGGAATGATAATAAAATACATAGGCGATGCTAGTATGCACATACACAATGCACCTATAGATGATCCTGAACATGCTCACTCAGCTGTACATTGTGGCTTAGAAATGCTTAGAGCTGTAGAAACATTTAATGAAAAAGTTATTATTCCAGAAGGTAGACCTCCTGTTGGAATGGGTGCAGGCATCAATACAGGACTTGGCTATCTAGGTGAAATGGGTAGTACAAAAAGACACAGTTATGATGTACTTGGTGATGCTGTAAGTACAGCGGCTCGTATAGAAAGTAAATGTAAAGAATATGGTTGTTTGTTATTAGTGGGAGAATCTACATATGAAAAAACTAAGGATGATTTCTTTTATTTAAAAGTAGATGATTTACAAGTAAAAGGAAAAAGTGTAGGACTAAGCATATATACAGTTTTAGATAACACAACTCCTGCATGGAAAGTTCCACAACGTAAGCACGATTCAATGCATGCCGCATATAAAGCACAAGACTTTGACGAAGCAATAAGTTTGTGTGAAACTATATATACAAGTTTTGATCATAAAATGGAAAAATATTATGACATGTGGATAGAGCGTTGTCAATATATGAAAACACAAGATTTACCCCAAGACTGGAATGGAGTATTCATCGCAACGAGTAAATAATTTATGCAACCAATAAAAGAATATTTTGCCAACTGGTTTGGCTTATATGCGACAGAACAAATACGTACAACGGATGATGATCTAAACGTTATATGGATACATGGTGCAAATCAAACAAGTTTAAGTTTTGAATACTTGCGTGAAAAAACAGATTTTACAAATGAAATATTAGTTAACTACAGTAGCACAGATAAATTTGATTACAACTTAGATAAAATATCAGAACAAATAAAAGATAAAGGTCCACATTTTATAATAGGACACAGCATGGGCGGCTTGTATGCTTTACATCTTACTCAACGTCATAGGATACTAGGAGGTGTAAGTATAAGCACACCATTTGCTGGTAGTTGGACAGCTGATTGGGCAAAATATATAGTGCCTAGCTATCCATTGTTTAAAGATGTAGGACGTAGAAGCATACCTATAAGAACTTGTATGAATATTGAACTAACTATACCATGGACACAAATTATTACCACACATGGCATGGTTCCATATCATGGTGGACCTAATGACGGTGTTGTTACTATTGAAAGTATGCGAGCTCGTAATGATATGACGCAAATAGAAGTACCACACACTCACTATGAAACAATGGTGTCTAGTCGTGTTGCTGAGATTTTGCAGTCTTGTTATGCTCGTGCTTCAACAACAACGCATTAACTTCGTCTGTCTTTATAAGCCACCCGGCTTTGTTAACTACAAAAACATCTCCTGGTTTATATAAATGATTACCTTTGTATTTGCCGTCTTCCTGTAAGCCCATGATTTCTCCTGGCCAGTCGCCTCTTATAGTAAAATTTTCACCTGCCTGATCGATAGTATAATCTACCCACATCATATTGGTTCTCCTAATGGATAAGTGTTTGAATATTTTAAAGCAAAGAGTGTATGATCTTTGCTATCCTCAATATCTACATAGATATCACAACGACAATAAACATCACCAGGCAATGCTTGACTATTGCTTCTTAAATATACTAGTTCAAAGCCAGGCATGTTACATTGCTTAAACATCTCATCACCTACTTCTCTACGTACCCATAGATGTTCCATGTCAGTATTTGCGTGTGACCATTTGTATTCGCAGTTACCTATATAATATCGCATACATCTATTTATGATAAAGTGCGTATTTTATTTTTTCTTTTTTCCGGTAGTATCAAACTTGTCTTGCGAATGTTTATACTCGTCAACAAGTCTTTGCAGTTCGTCTTGCCTTTGTGGATTAAGTTTAGCTCTGTATTCTAAAACCATGCTTAACTTACTATTAAGTCTAATCATATCGTTGTCTAGCATACGAACACGATCAACTAACTTTATAAGAGTACCCATTGTTTCACCTATAACAGGATCTATAACTTCTGTTACCCATTTCCATATAAAATATATGAAATAGCCCATTCCAATAGCGGCCATAATAGGAAATCCATATTCACTGATAATAGCGGCTATGTTCATGGACCACCAAACATCTGTATTAGAGGTGGACCAAATACTGCTCCAGCCCAGCCCATTGCAACAATAGCTATGACTCCCATTACTAACCATTTCATTTTGAAATCGTCAACGTTCATTTCTATTGCTATAAGCTCATTACCAAGTATCCTTACAGATACTTCTAGTTTTCCTTTATCGTCAGTCACGTCTGGCATCATCTTTTCCTTCATTTGCGGCGATCCTATCAATGTTCGGTCTTACATTAAGTGCATAACTTAATAAAGCATCGATCTTAACAAGATCATTGTTCATGGTCTGGACCCTATTGTCCAGTTGTCCAATAATATTTTTTAGTGTAGTTACACTCCCTGTAACCCCAGCTAATATAAATTTCAATGTTAGGAATACAAAGCCACCTGCGGCTATGGCACCTGCTATTGGAAATCCTACATCAGCTACTAAACTTAAAAAATCCATAACGCCCTCACGCTCTGCAATAGTATTTACCTAAAATGGTCCATATCTATTAATTGGTAGTATAAAATCTATACCTAAGTATGTAAGTATATACTTTACATCTTCGTAAGTTAACAAATCATGCATTCCACTATGAAAGCCACTAACACAAATGTCAAGTTCATCAGATCTAGTCTTTATATGCTCTGCTAGTTGCTCAATGTCCATTTTTTCTCTATGTATATAGTGCATCCATAAAGTTGTATTGTTATTGTTACGGGTGCCATCCCAATCTCTATTGTTTGTTTTAAGTTCAAATAGTTCGTACAATATAAATTCAGCAGGACTAACATCAGGCCTACGAGAAGTGTCGTTAAACCACATTACAAAGTCCAAGTTGCTACCAAAACGTTTTACTAATCGTCTAGCTACATTAGTTTTGAATATGTACGGAGTTGTATTAGCTCTTAACTTCAGTTGGTGTCCTGGATATATTAAATCTAATTTTTTACAACACGCCTTTGTCCATTGTGTTACTCCTGGTAGTGTCCAATATCCGTGTGGATATGTATTATCTATGTTATTAATATTACATTTTTTTATAAAAAAGTTTTTACTATCTATTATTATATACTTAGGAGTTTTAATCTTTTGTGCTACTAGAAGTTTTAAGACTTGTTGCTTCACCCATCCTCCAGAACGGTATACAGGATCGTTACTACCATATAGCTCATCAGGATATAAGTCTTCTGCATTGTGCATTACAATGCCAAACTTTTTTAAGTTTTTACTATTGATAGGAGCAAACCATTCTAACCACTCTTCATATTTGCTTTTTATTTCATTGTAAACAATAATGATGTTACATGGTTCTAAGAATAGTTTCATGCTTCTGCATAGCATTTCAAACTTCCATTTATCTTTATGACAAGTAACAATCACTAAAGTTCTTTCGGTTGACATATACTAGCTCCTTTGCTATATTTAATGTATATGTATATTGGAGAGAAATAAAATGATAGTTTCTGGTTATCGAACAGGTGCAAACTTTATGGCGGCTGAACAAGTAATCACCAAACACACTGCATTTTCTAAAAGAGATGCAAAGCACATTGTTGATCATATCAAAGAAGGAAAGTGTGTAAATCTTCCTGATGATTGGGTTTTACGTGAAGACCTTGAAGACCTACAGTTTAAGGTAGAATAATGGTAAATAACTTTTATAAGGTAGAAGACATATTTCCTAACTGGGGTGCAACAGACGAAGATGTTCTAATGAATATTCCAGATGAAATATTAACCGAAATGGGCTGGAAGGCCGGAGACACATTGGGATTTACATGGGAGGACGGATCAATCTCTATAACTAAGGTAACGAATGGCAAAAAATAGTGATGTATTAGAAGTTGAAGGCACTATCACTGATGTTTTACCAAACCAAACTTTCAAAGTTGAGTTAGATAATAGCCACAAAGTCGTATGTTATACTGGCGGAAAGATGCGGCAGTTTAAAATAAGACTTGTAGCTGGGGACAGAGTCAAAGTAGAAATGACTCCGTATGATTTAAATAAAGGTAGGATTACCTACAGATTATAGGTTGACACTGCTTAACTGTTATGCTATAAAGTAAAAACAGGAGGGCACAATGGCCGTATTAGAATACAACAGTTACAAACCTAAGCCTGCTTTAGATGGTACACAGGTTATATTGTTTTTTGGTGATTACGAACTAAGCATCGTAAGTCATAGTGGTAGCTATGGCGGCCAAAAAGGACTTTACGAAATCGGAGTGTTTAAAGGCAACGATATGATTCAGTTGCCAGGCATCACTGAGGAAGGTGATACTGTAAAAGGCTTCTTGACAGAAGATGATGTAAGTGCTATAATAAAGAAGATGTATTTTTTAACAGGAAACAATCCGAGGCAACTATGATTACAGTAAATGGCGCATCTAAAACGCAACGTAAGTATGCTGAAAGCATGGCTGTGTTTGTATGTAAAAAGTTCGGCATTAGTCCTGAAATAGAAATAAACTTTAGACGCATGACTAAAGATGAAAACTTTGGCTATTGCTGTCACTTAGAAGAAAAAGAGTTTGAAGTAGACGTAAAACGTTCACTTAGGTTACGTGACATGCTTACAACACTTGCACATGAACTAGTGCATGTAAAGCAATATATAAATGATGAAATGCCCGATGAGTTAGAAGGTGACTATTGGGATAGACCGCATGAAATAGAAGCTCACGGAAGAGAAACAGGTTTGTTTATTCGTTGGGCAGAACAAAATAAGCTATCGCATTATAAGTGGACTAAGGTATGAAATATTTAGATAAGTTAGAAACATTAGCAGAGAGTCGCGGCATCACAGGACATAGAGCGGCTACAAGATTTATACATGATCTTAAGACAAATCTAGTATATCATGAACTTATGGGTTATGGTAAAGCAGAAGATGTTGTTGAGTTGTTATCAGATGACAATAACCTTACAGATAATGCAAAACTCAATACAAACTTTAGATCAGGATTTGACGGACTTATTAGTCCAGCACTACGTAACAATGAAAACTTTATGGCAACGTTTAGAGTTGTGTTAGATAATAACGGTAAAGGTGTAGGAGCAGGTGAGCTAGTATTACCGTTACTATTGAGTAACTATCGTTTCAGTAATGACAGTGATGGTGAGTTTGATTATAATGGTAAAACATATAAAACAGAAATAAAGAAAAACGGTGCAAGTCTAAAGCCAGTTAAAACAGGCCTTACACAAAAAGGTCATATTGATGAACTTAACAAAAAATATTTTAATGGAACAGTACCTGGTAAACGTAGCAAAAGAAAACAAGACGCACATCTTGCTACAGTAAATGACCCTAATGTTTATAGAGAATATTTCGAACAAGTTTATGTAGGTTGTGATACTACACTTTTATGTGAAGAAATCATAAATGGAGATTATAAAGATATAGATTATTTTACAACTAAGTTAGGACAGTTTGCACTCCGTGAATACAAAAAGGTTGACGGATGGCACAATATCATGTATATTGATGGTGATAAAGAGATAGTTGTAAATATTACTGATATTGATAGTATTGATAATGCTTTGGGTATATACTTTGCTCCTGTAATGCATCGTGGAGGAGATGTACAAGCCATTGCAGATGGATATGTTAACGTACAAATAAAGGCAAAAATATGAAACCATTATATATGTGGGCAGGCGGTAAGAACAAAATGATATCTAAATACTTGGAGAATCCTGGTATTCCAACAAGTGGCTTTGATACGTTTGTAGAGCCGTTCTTTGGTGGCGGAGCAATGACTATTTGGGTATATGAAAACTGTCCTAATGTTCAGCGTTTTATTATTAATGATATAAAAGAAGAACTAGTAGGCATTTATAAAGCTATAAAAAATGATGTTGATAACTTTATAAAACGTATGGATGTATTAGAAGCTCAATACTTACCACTAGACAAAGACAAACGTAAAGAATGGTTTTATGCACTACGTACACCATATGCAACCAATACACATAGTTGGAATGCTACTGATGAAAGTGCAACATTGTATTTTTTAATGAAAACTGCATTCAACGGTATTTGGCAAACTACAAAACGTGCTAATGGTAGATTTGATACTCCGTTTGGTTTAGGCAATCAAACTAGTGTATATGACAAAAGCAATGTTTTAGAATGGCATGACTTTTTACAAAAGGTAGATATTCATTGTGGAGATTGGAAAAATGCATGTGTGTCTGTTAATGATGACGAACGTGCATTTTATTTCTTTGATCCGCCTTATAGAGATAGCTTTACAAGTTATGGTGAAGGCTTTACAGATGATGATCATATTGCATTGATAAATTATTGTAAGGATAGAAATACAAACGGTCATGTTGTGTTTTATTGTAATCGCGATGATGCACAAGATGGATTTTTTCCTAAGCATAAAGGACAGTTACAAGATAGTTACTTTGATATCACATACACAGTTGGTCGTAAAGCTACTGAAGATGATGGAGAACGTACTGCTAAAAGTGCAAAGGAAATATTGTTGCATAGTAAAATAATAAAAGAACCAGAGTTTTTTGGTAATGGGTTGATGTTAGTAAATGAGTAGGATATCGATTGAGTATTTTCAGTTGGAGTAGGATAGAAAAAGAGTTAGAACAAATGCAGTCTAACTCAGTATATAAAGATTTTATAAGTAAATTTGTAGATTGTAAAACTGTAGGTTACGTAGCACATGGTGGTAATCTAGGAATAGCAGATCATGCGGCTATAGATGCTACAAGACATACTGATAAAATGTGTTATGCACCAGGCAGTGGAGTTGTTACAACTAGTTTAATCAACGACTTTGATAGTTTATGGCAACGTGAATGGATTAGACGATCAAAGTTAGATGCTTATGTAATATTAACTGCAAGTGGTTCTAGCACTAGTATCAGTCGTGCAGTGAACTACTTAGAAGTACAAAATATACCGCACATAGTCCTTACTGGAATAGCTCATAACTTTAAAAATCAAGTAGTACTTGACTTAGAACATTATCACGAATACGAAGTGGCCGCATTAGCCGCTACTTATATGATGCTTGATACAGGAGGCTATAATTGCCCAAAGATAAAAGAAAAATCGTAGCATTACAAACTGCCAGAGGTGGTAGTAAAAGTATACCCAAAAAGAATCTTTTAGAAGTCAACGGTCATCCGTTGTTTGCCCACAGTGTAATGGCGGCCACTGGTTGCCAATATATTAAAAGTGTATGGTGTAGTACAGATGATGATACTATAAAAAGTTATAGTGAAGAATATGATTTCAATGTTATTGATAGGCCACCTGAACTAAGTGGCGACAACGATAGTCATTTAGAAGTTATTAGACATGGCATTCTTGAAATAGAAAAGCAAATAGGTAAGCAAGACATTGTGGTTTTATTGCTTGGCAATGTTTCAGGAATAGATGCTCAAAGTTTATCTGATGCTATAGATCAACTAGGTGATTATGATAGTTGTGTTAGTGTTAGTAAATTTAACATGTTCAACCCATATCGTGCTATGCAAATACGTGACCAACAGTTGGAAACATTCTTACCACAACAAGAAATTATAACTAACACACAAGCAAATGATAAAAACAGTGCCGGTGACATATATTACTGTAATGGTAACTTTTGGGTAATGAAACGTGATACAGTATTTCATCATAACAATAAACTGCCTTTTCAATGGTTAGGTAAAAGAATCAAACCATTTGTACAAGATGTATTTTTAGAACTAGATGCTCCTTGGCAAAAAGACTATGTTATAGCAAGTTCTACAAATCATAAAGGACAAGAATGTATTTGGGAGCAAGGAACCCGTAAAGCACATAAACACGCCGGAATGAAAAAGTTATATGGTAAAGACCATTGGGACAGGTTTTTAGAAACACATGATTATTACTTTGTAGAGTTTTGTAACTGTATAAAACCATACATGAAAACTTTAGGAAACTTCAACAAGCCTGAGATTGACAAATATAAAAAATACGTTGCTTGGCATGGTTATCAGGAAGACTACAATACATGGTTTCAGTCTTGTATGAAGTCAGGACAAATTTTACAATCTTTTGATTATACATTTTTTGGACATAGAAAAGACGATATGTTTAAACGTAAAGAGTTTGGGCAGGCATGTATATTAATAGAAGAAATATATACAAATGGATCTTACAACTATCCTTGTTTTAGATGGCAAGGTCCTGATCATTTAGCAGTACATCCAGGAAACCACTTGAACTTTGTTAAAACATACTTAGGCATGCCAATAAAAGGTTTTATGAGTTTTCCTAAGAAGGAAAGGTCTAAGTGGATTGATGAAATACATGCATTGTGTGAAATGCAAATAATAAAAAAGATAAAAAACGATCAACAGGTTAAAAAAATATTAGGAACTAATCAAATAGCGGCATGGATTCAAGATTATCATAATCAACTTGTGCCTAGTTTCTATCCAAGTATACCAAGACCAACATGGTCAGGATATGACCAAAATGGACATACAGACTGGCCCTGGAATGACGTAACAACTTATCATGAACTGTTTGAAAAAACACGAGCTTCTAGGATAATAGACAGTATACTAGATGGAGATCCAATAACAAAGTGGGCAAAAGTTAAAACTAACTATGCTACACCAACAATAGAACTAAACAATTTTTGTGCATTTTTATTGACAAACAAAGATAAAGATAACAACTTTGAACTAATTTAGGTTGACATATGTACATATACCTGCTATAAAAAGTTATAACGTTAATGTAATAGGGGCAAATAATGCATATACAAGATACACTAGAGGCTATTGATAATAAACTAAACGAAGTAGATGAACTCATTATGAGTCTGCCACTTCAAGATAGTGTAAAACACGACTTGGTAAAACATATATATACAATGTATGCTGAGGTAGAAGAAGCAATCGACCTTCGTCCTGCAGACTTTAACTAGGAGCCACAGATATGACTGATTATCCTACACAAGAATTATTACTCTTATCTTTTAGTGCATATAGAGTTAACAAGGGCTATGAAAAAACTACACGTAGGCATAGCGAATCTCCGCCTACATTCAGTAACAAAGAGTTGATTGCATATACTATAAGTAGTCGCTATGAACAATCTCCTTTTATTCCAGAAGACTTTACACCTTTGAAAGTAACAGAAGCAGATAAAAAAGCAAAAGAGTCTGCTGATAAGCATATGCGTAGATATACAATGCTTGCTATGGGTGATCTTCCTGACTTTGAATCTGATCTCTTCAGTGCTTATAGTAGTGAAAGAATGCCTATTGGACGTATTGGTTTATTAGCATATCTTCCTGCTTTTGTAGATAGAGAGATTGAAGCTAAAATGTACAAGCAACGTTTGAAAAACGAGTTTGAACAAAGTAATTATATCCTACATAATATTACTGAAGCAACAGATGTAGAAATATTGAAGGTTATTCCACTAAATAATGCGATATATGATGCACCTGCTTTTTTGCATTTCGGTTGTATTGGCAAAGACTTAGTTTGCTTTAGTAAAAAAGAAAAATTTGCAGTAGGCAAAACTTACGAGATCGTAGGCAAAATAAAAGGGCAGGACAAAGAACGTGATAGCGGACTGCCAATGACTCGCTTGAACTACGTCAAAGTAAGGAATGCAGAAGCAGTATGATTGATTTATATGGAAGTATTTTTATTTTCGTAACCGCAATAGTGTTTACATTAGTAGGTAGATACTTTGCTAAACAAGAAGACATAGAAATTGTGACTGGCATAGTTGACAATCTAATCAAAGAAGGTTATATTAAAACTAAAGGCACAGGCGCTGATCAAGAACTTTTAAAACATTGGGAAAAACCATGAGTAAACTTTTTGTAATATTAACTCCTGCAACCGAATACCATATTTACGCAATGGATACTGAAGATGCGTTAAATACTTTTGACGGAGACGTTCACGACATTCTATCTATAGCCGAGTATGAAAATGCCGGCCCAACCGATACAATCCATTGAGGACACTATGGACGACCATGATTACTTAGGATTCGAAAATACTCTTGAGGATGATGACTACGGGGTTATTATTGATAAAGAAGGTAACCTGAAAGGCATCTGGGTACCTCAGTGTATGGAGGACAAAGATGTCCCGGATGCTATAGTACAACTTTTGAAAGAAAAATGGGGTGTTGATCCCAACGATGATGTAGTATACGGTACAATACATTGACACCATTAGAAATACATGAATATAAACTAGGGTGGAAACCTGGCTATACAGTGAGGTTACATAGTGATGTAGTTGATAAAGGCAAAACATGGTGTCGTAGGAACCTGCAACGGCATCAGTGGAGTATGTCACAATATACTGCACCATATGAACATACGTTTCATTTTGAAGATATAAAACCAGCAGAAATATTTACAACCGAAATGGGGAGATTTGCTAACCAATGACAGAAGAAAACTTAACCAAAACAGAAGCAGTAGGTCGATTAATCAGTTTAGCTAGAGAAGTTGAGATTAAAGACCCTGTTGATTGGTCTTCTATTAAAGTAACTGAACAACAAGTGTATGAAACAATGGCATCTAGTGCTATTGATCAGATTTACAGTTTACCAGAAGATCATAGACAATCAGTTGCAATGGCAACTATAACAAAGTTACTTGTAGAAAACTTTGTCTTAACACAAAACTTATCAATAGAAAGGTCAAAGAATGCCACTAGTTCCAATAGTAGTTGAACAAGAAGCAAAAGGTGAACGTAGCTACGATATTTACAGTAGGCTACTAAAAGACCGCATTATTATGCTTAACGGTCCTGTTGAAGATATGACTTCTAATTTAGTTGTAGCTCAACTACTGTTTCTAGAAAGTCAGTCACCGGATAAAGATATTAATTTGTACATCAACTCGCCAGGTGGATTAGTTACAGCCGGCTTAGCAATATATGATACAATGCAGTTTATTAAATGTGATGTTAAAACTATTGTAATGGGTCAAGCCTGTAGCATGGGTAGTTTCTTAGCACAAGCTGGGGCACCTGGAAAACGTTTAGTGTTACCAGAATCTAGGACTATGATACACAGGGTAAGCTCAGGCACTCCTGGCACAAGTGGAAGTGTTCATGTACAAGAGCTACAGTTTGAAGATGCAAAAAGACACTATGAAGAATCACAAAAGATTAACAAACGTCTTACTGAACTTTATGTTAAACACAACACGGCAGGTAAAACATATGAAGAACTATTTGAAACAATGAAGTTTGATACATTCCTAACCGCTGAAGAAGCAGTTACGAATGGATTAGCAGACAAGGTTGTGGAGAATAGATGAAATACAGCCTAGGTATAGACTTCAAGTTGCCAGACATGTACAGTATGTACTGGCATGAGTTTGGCAGAAAACTACAATATGAAGAACTATACTTTGCTGATAAACGTATACTACCAGTTGTTACAGGCTTTCTTATAACTGCAAAAGATATAGATTGGCCTGTGTGGAATCTAATGTCTGCACTAGATTTAGAACTACATACTGCAAGGTTGTTTGTAACCAACCCACACCGCAAGCTATTAATACACAGAGATTGTGTTGCAGGAAGCGATAAACTTAGAGAATGGGCAATAAATGTTCCTATTGCACATTGTGATATGGGTACAAATGAATGGTTTGCAGATGATGACAACGACTTTGGTGATGAACAGTTTGCCCCGGGTGGTAGTGCTATCACTCCACAATGGTTTGATAAAGATTATGTAATAAGCGAAAGCAGTCTGCTTAATGGTATTAGACTCATTAGAACTGATGTTATGCATCGTAGTAACAACATGGGAAATGATAATAGAAGAGCAGTACTAAGTTTACGTGGAGATCCAAATATAACATATGAAGAAGTAGCGGAGAGAATAAATGACCACAACAGAAGATGTGCAGAAGACTATAGCAGACCTTAAAGGTATTCCTACTAGGGAAGAACTTGTAGAAACGTTAGGCAATGAGATTGTTGATGTAACATTTAAGAAGTTAAGTGGTGACGAGCGTAAAATGAAATGCACTCTTATTCCTAGTATGTTGCCACCTGCTCAACGTGATGATAAACTTAGCCAAACAAAAATACGTAACCTAGAAGAAAAAACTATTGTAGTATGGGCTATTGATATTGAACCTAGTGCTTGGCGTAGTTTTAGGTACGATCGGATAACAAAGGTTGAAGTTGATAAGTATTATGGCAATGGAACAGAGGACACGGCAAACTATTGATACAAGAGATACATTTAGACATTGACTGCAATCACTTTTTAAATGCAGACTACTCACAACATTATGGTTCATGCATTTCATACCAGGTGCGTGAACAAAAAGATTTACATGTAGGTGGCTTTCCTAAAAGCTACACAGAAGATAACACAAGAATACAACAACTATGGTGGGATCATTTTCCGCTGTCTGGCAAAGACTTAGGCATGGAAATTATCACAGTTAGTACAATATTACAACCTCCTGGTAATACTGTTACATGTCACAGAGATACATTTTTTCAAATTAATAAAAGATATCCTAATGACACACGTAAAAAAGTAAGAGCAAATATATATTTGCAAGACTGGAAGCCAGGACATTTGATACACTACCAAGATGCAAACAAAGAATGGCAGTCAAGCACACATTGGAAAGCTGGTGATGGATTTATATGGGATTCAGATCATTTGCATCTAAGTGGTAACTGTGGATTGGAAGACAAATATACACTACAGGTTTCAGGTTTTTTACAATAAAAAGGTTGACAAACTAGTAGTAGTATAATAAAGTATAAATATAGGCAACAACGGAAGGCACTATTATGAAAAAGATTATTTTGGCATTATTTGTGATCGCGGCAGGCTGTTCGCCAGCGGCGGCTGAATCAGTACAAGCAACCATTACTTATGTAGAACCACGATATGAAACGTCATGGCAAGACGTACCACAAAATCGTTGCGAAACAGTGCAAGTACCAATCTATGGAACTGTACAAGGCGGAGGTGCTTCAGGTGGTGATGTCCTAACAGGAATGATTATAGGTGGACTACTTGGAAAAGGCTTAACAGGTAAAGATAATGGAGCGGCCGCTGGTGCAGTATTAGGTGGCGTGATATCAGCAGATAAAAACAATCAACAGAGAGTGATTACTGGATATCAAAATCAACAACAATGTTATACTTCATACAATCGGCAGAAAGTACAAACTCTAAAAAACTACTTTATACGATTTGAGTATAACGGTATGCAAGGAACTGCATATACTTACAACAACTATCAAGTTGGACAACGTATTCCAGTAAGTATTCAACTACGGGCTGACTAATGCAAAGCGAAATACTTAGCTTATTGTATGATATCCTTGATAGGGTAGAACGCATTGAAGAAGTTGTGGTTGGCAAGAGGCCTGAACCTCCTGCAAAAACTGAAAAACCAGAACTTATTATTGTAGAAACGGAAGCTGATGAAACGGTGGTAGAGTTCCCAAAACTGGACTAATACACCGCCGTTCATCATCTATCAATCCAAACAGTATACAATCACTTTGCTCCATATCATGTTCTTGACATATTTCTATTTGCTTCATTCTATACTTCTTAGTAATAAAGTCACTAGCAAAGTTTTCCATAAGTTTTAGATGAAGTCCTAATGTAGGATGATTTACATACATATGTTTATTCAACACACTTGCAGGACCTGCGGTGTGTTGTTTTGTATATACGACACCACATCTAAAAAATCCAGTGTCAAATGCTTTGCTAAAACTAAATGAAACGTGTGTAATACAGTTACGTCTACAGTCAAGCCTTCCTATACTTACACCTGCTAAACAAGCATCTACGAATACTTTGATCTTGTTGTCTTCACAAAATCTCAAAATACTATCCCATTCTTTATGTGGGTTGCCGGTAGCGGCAAATGGATAACTTATAATCAATCTACTGCCTGCAGGAATATTCTTATATTTTGTTTCTGTTGCTCTTCCTGCGTCTCTATGATACGTATATTCGCCGTGTAGCACGTAACAAGGCTCTGTGTATACTTCGTTAAATGCTTCTGTACAACCAGCTGTTACAAACCCAGTATAACGCTCTAAACCCTCTATATAAAACGTATTGTTACCATATGTTAACCATTCTCTATGTCTATCTACAAAGTGAGCTGGAGAATGTATTGCTCCTATCATTAGTCCGTGTTTATGAGAAAAGGTAATAACTTCTTCATCACGTATTGCTATTGCCTTGCTACTAAACATTTACAACCTGTGCCTTAAAAAAGTTAAAAAAACCTGTAAGTGTTAATCTAACATTTTCTCCAGCATCCTTATCTACCCGAGTTATACCATGTACAACATTTTTACCAATAAGCACCAATCTATTTGGCTTGGGTGCAATAAAGTATCCTAAGCCATGTTCTATTAAGTGTTTTTGTTTTTGTGCTTGTTCAAACATTTCTAATGTGCCTACACTAGCATATGTATCTTTTTGTTTAGTACCTGGTAGTTTTCTCATCATTTGCTTATATTCAACACTGTCCTTAGGCATTACTAACAACATACTATCCCAGTTGATTTGCCAATGCTTGTGCAAGTAATAACTATAAGTAACTCCGCCCATGTCTGTATGCCAAGGATTTTTTGATCCTATAGGGTATGCATGACAACGCATAGCAATATCTGTATAGCCTTTTACAAAGTCTTGTGCATCGTCACATGTATCTGCAAAAGTTTTTATAGCATCTGCCCATATATCATAGTTATCATCAAATGGTGCATCCTTAACAAATCTTTTACTTGCTTTATAGTTTGATCCGTCAGTAATATGCCAATACTTATCATCCGTTTGACTTTGAGTCCATTCATCACATTGTACTTGGTTAATTAACTTATCTTGACACTCTTGTGTTAAAAAGTTGTCCACTACCAAAACTTCGGGTGTTTTCATAACAACGTTGTACATTATAATATTTCTCCTATGTTCAGTACATTATTTTTAGTTATAGATTCTGCTACAGCCTTTCCAAATTCTGCATGAGCTCTTTCTCCAGCGTGTTTATTATCAAAAGCAAGCGGAGTTATTCTCCTATAGTTGTCAAAGAATACATTTTGTATTTTACAATCTAAGATATATTTTATATGTTTTCGTGGAAAATCTTTGAAAAAATTTGTTCCTGTGCTAGTTTGCAACATATGATAATTAGGAATGTTCTTAGAATCTAAATATAACATTGCATGGCTTATACACTGTGCAGTATCTAAAACACTATCATAACTTTGATAACAATATTTATACCACGCCCTGGCCGCTTTACTTTCATCTACAGCCCAAGGTCCCCAATGGCTATATGTTTTATGGTCTACAAACAATGTATGCCTATTTGTGTGCGACCATAGTATACATACTACATCTTGACCATAATCATAGTTTAGTATTTTATACAAAATATGTCTGTTTGATGCTCCTGGCACAGCTTGGTTATTGTGTTTTAAATGTAATTTTCGTGCAACAATATTTCCCCAAGCGTACTTGCTTGGATAGGCGTCTCCGTTGTGTCTTTTTTGCAGATGCATATCGTCAGCATCATATATGTCTGGCATGCAAGAACCCCATGTATGACTACATCCAAAACTTATTAAATTAACTGACATAACTTTCGCACTTACCTTCTCTTGTTAAATCTAATGTTACACAGTGCAATCCGCTATCCCAAAAAAACTTATGCCTAAAGTTAAACGGCACCATTTCTATACCATGACTTTTTAGTTGTGTAGCAATGTTCTTATCATAGCCATTTGTTATTACAAGTTCTGGATTTACACTTATAACATTGACATCAAATATTGTTTCGTCTACGTGTCCTATCCAACTGTCTAACCAAGTTGCAACATTTTTGGCTCTTAATGGTTGCATTTTGCTTTGCCAAAACTGCTCTGGCACAGGCTGTTTAGGAACTACTATATAATCCCAATCGCTTAGTTCAGTTGGTATCATTTCGGGTAACCAACACATTAACAATCCTGGCTTTAACAAGGCAATCTTACCATCAGCATGTCCACTTTCTGGAATACCTATCCATTTTGCATCTACTCTATCTTGTATCCATTCAAGCCCTGCCTTTGTACCTCTACCAAACTGTCTTGTCATAGGATATGAACTGTCATTGTATGGTTCGGTGTATAATAATGTGTCACCACACTTTAACATATTAGCGGCATGATATAAAGGTGTGCCTTCTAATGCAACATATGGCTGGTAAAAGCCTCCAAGTGTTGGAGTAGGCATAGCACTATATCGTCTATCCATATTGTGAATAATATCATTATAATGTTGGCGTTCATAAAATCTATTAGGGTCACCGCCTATTGTAGCAATGACTTGATCACCATAAACAAAATGCATATCACGTGGACAAACAGCAGGATATCTAAAGTCACCTTTATATTCGCATTTTGGTCTATGAACAGTAACGTCATAACTACGTAGCAGTTCTGCTAAATCAAAAAAATCTTCTTCTGATTCTTCGAAAATACGTTGTAGTCCATTACGAAACTCTACATCTTCAATGTGTTCTATATCAGTTGGATCATACACTCGTCCAACTATCATTTCTTTTAGTGGATCCCATTCTGTCCATATCATAAAACTATTTACGAAAAAGTGGCATTTAATGGTTGACTTCTGATATATAGTACACTATATTAAGCAAACAATATGGGTGTGGTGTAGTGGCAACACGTCAGTCTCCAAAACTGAAGATGAGGGTTCGATTCCTTCCACCTGTGCCAAAAAGGGCGATATGCTACAAGGTGTGGCAGGGGACTGTAAATCCTCCGGGGAAACCCACGCCAGGTTCGATTCCTGGATCGCCCACCAAATATGTGCGTGTGTCCGGAATGGTTACGGAACGGATTGCAAATCCGTCTTATGCTGGTTCAAGTCCAGTCACGCACTCCAAATGCGGCGTTTCTCCTGGGAGAGGACTCAGCCTTCCAAGCTGATGGAATCGGTTCGAATCCGGTACGCCGCTCCACTGCCTCCTTGGTGGAATAGGTAGACACAACAGACTTAAAATCTGTCGCTGAATACAGCGTGCCAGTTCGAGTCTGGCAGGAGGCACCAATGCAGGAGTAGCTTAGTGGTTAAAGCCCCCCGCTCATAACGGGTTGATCGTAGGTTCGAATCCTACCTCCTGCACCATTACCTATTATAAATATCTTTATGTACAGTGTAGAATTTGATCACGATGAGGTTTGCATAACCGTAATGGATGACACTGGAGTACACGGTGATCTTAAAATACGGTCATATGAAGATATAGTCTATATTACTCAAGATGATGAAGAACTAGATGTTGAGTTTATTTTAGAAATAAATCCTAAGATGTGGGAAGACCTCATAGCCGCTATACATTCTCCCGAAGGCTTTTTTATGAGGAAGAGGCGTTGACAAATAACGAAGACATATTAGTCTTCGATTATGATTTTGACAAGTCTTTATTACTTGATTTTTGGAATCAGAATCAAGACAAAACTCAGCCCTACACTGACAAGCGTTTTGGCAAGTTTGTTATGAATAACTGGCGTATACTTAATGACATTGAAATAGAATATTCTAATATATTATGTAAACAGTTTGATATAGATGCAATACCAAAGTTTTATATACTAGAAGCAAACACACAGTTACTTCCACATGTAGATCAAGATACAACTTGCAGTATTAACTTTTTATTAAGTGACGGTGCGGCTCCTGTTCGTTTTACAGATAATGAATACTATTATAAATCTGCTTTATTAAACACTACACGTAAACATTCGGTTGACAAATACCCAAAAGATCGTATACTATTTAAGCTAAGTGTTAAAGATGAGGGATTTGATACAGTGAAGCAAAAAATACTAAATACATTATCGAGGAGATAACCTATGGGTGGTAAAGTATTTGATGGCACTGGTGATTTTGATCATAATGCTATAGAAGAACTGTTAGACTTAGTTAATAACAACATTCTTAAAGGAACTGGCATTGAATGTATTCCAGTTGGTAGTGCGGCAACACCCACACCTGGCAAACGTTCAGGTGATTTAGATGTTATTGTAGATCAAAATGCTGTTATGCAACATTTTAACAGTAAAGATGTAAAAGAAGCACGAGCTCAACTAGCAGAGTTTATACGCAGTGTTGGATTCGAAACTGCACAATCAGGTACAAATGTACATGTTAAGATGCCATTAGGCTCTGAGTTCCACCAACTAGATATTATGGTTGTTGACAATGCGCCTACAGTGGCTAAATTTCATACACATGTATTGCCAGCACAAAGTCCATATAAAGGCATACACAAGCAACTAGCTATTGCAAAAATAGCAAAAGCAAACGGTATGTTATGGAGTGCGTGGAAAGGACTTTTTGTACGTGACGAAAAAGGCAAAGCTGGAGAATTTATTTCAAGCGATTTGAACGTAATAGCACAGAGGTTATTAGGTGGCAATCGTAATGCTACTGATTTGAATAGTTTAGAAAGTATTTTAGCAACAATGCCAAAAGACAAAGCAGATGCATTAATGGCTGAACTAGAACAAGATAGAAACTGGAATGTACCTAGAACAGAAAGTGTAATCACACTAGCAGATGCAAATCACAACAGGATTGTAGAACTTATCAATAGATTGGCTGACAGCAGATGAGATATCAAGAACTAATAGAAGAAAAACAGTTAGGCAGAGCTTTCAATCATTTGGAAGATCTTGTGTTCTTCTATGGCAGTGCAGGAACAATAGAAGCTCTTGAACATTTAAAGGATATTGCTACAGAATCAGGCGCACAAAGTATTAGAATGAAGTGGGATGGTAACCCGCAAATATATTGGGGTAGAGCTAAAAAAGGTGGGCCATTAATATTTGGAGGACACAATGCATGGAGCAGAGGCAATGCGGCTACAAGTGCAGAAGAAGTGCAAGACTTCATTGCAAATAAAAGCGGTTCTCCTAAAAGTCCAGAAGATAAAAAAGCTAGAGATGCATTTGCAAATCAGTTTGCTAGTATGTATCCATACTTTGACAGAGCTACACCAAAAGACTTTATTGGTTTTGTTTACGCAGATGGATTATTTTTAGATCCTCCTACTGAAGAAAATGGTGTATACACATTTTGTCCAAATCCTAAATCAAAAACTTGTTATCATGTTAAAGCATCAAGCGAACTTGGTAGACGTATATCACGTGCAAAGCTAATGGTAGTAGGACATGCATACTTTCCAGAATGGGGATTACCTGATAGTTCACAGGAACCAATGCAAGACTTTAGTGCTTTTGACAATGATCCAAGATTAATAGTCTTAGGGCCTGTTTACAATAGTAAACCTGTAAGTGTAAACACCCAAGGAATAGATAGAGCAGAAACATACGTCAGATCTAACGGAAATAAAATAGACCAGTTTCTACAACCTGTAAGAGGACTTGCAGATTTAAAAAATATAATATATACCTATGTTAATCAGACAGCAAAAGCAAAACAGTTAGATAGACTAAGCGGATCACATTTTGGGCAGTGGTTACAAGCTAGTAGAGTTAGTGCTAATAAACAAGCAAAAATAAAAGAGTTAAACGAACAACACGATAATGCTATTGAAGCAATACTCGAGTTAGTGAAAATGATTCAAGAGGTCAAAGACGATGTTATTGACCAAGTTGAAGGTGAACAAGGAGACATTTGGGATAGCAATGGCGAAGGACGAGTTCGTTATGCAGATCCTTTGACCAAGCAGTTTGGTAATGTAAAACTTGTTCCTAGAAAAAGGTGGACACCGTCATGAGTATAACAGATGCAGTAGTATTAGTAATAACAATGTGGGGTAAGACAGCCAGCGGCGAATGGGTTTACATTGGCAACCAGTATGTCAATCAAACTCCAATGCCATTAACAGAATGTTCAGAAATGATATCTCCAGATAACTGGGAAATATTTGCAGACAATGAATATTATCGTGTAGAGCTTGCTTGCTATCATGTTCCTGAGGAGCAATAATGAAACTAAGAGAACTATTTGAAGCACCAGGCGAAACAGTAGGTCTTATATTTGGAAGATTCAATCCTCCACACAAAGGACACAAAGCCGCTTGGGAAATGGCGGCGCAAGAAACACATTGGTATGTTGGTACTAACCAAAGCACTATAGGTCCTAAAGATCCATTACCTGCACAAGTTAAAGTTCTTGCAATGGAAACTATAATGCCTGAAGTTAAAGAGCATATTATTTTTAGTCAAAGTTGGCTCACACTTGCAAGTGAACTATATAAGCAACATCCTGATGCAACATTGGTTTTATTTACTGACGAAGGTTGGGTGCCAAAAACAATAGCACAATACAATGGCAAAGAAGGTCCTCATGGCGTATATAACTTTGCAGGTATAGAAACTAAACCTACACCAAGACTAAGCAGTGCAACGGCATTGCGTAAAGCAGTGCTTGACAACAGCCCTGAAGAGTTTGCCGACGCGGCAGGTGTACCAGCAGACACAATAATTGATGTACCAGGTGAAAATGTAACATTTTTTGATATGGTAGCAAAATATCTTGAGCCACATAGAGAAAAACTTCTTGCAAAAAAGAAGTAATCGTATTATAATCATATAATGTATTTCTTACTTGATAACGTGTTGCAAGCGCCTCACGGCGGAACAATATTGAAGTTACCTGGTGACGACACTCATACACGACCAATAGATTATATATTAGGACATTTTGATGACTTTAACTATAGAGATTTTTATCATATAAATCGTATTGGTTTGTTAAATCCAAATACAACAAAGTTTATATTTAATGTTGTTCACATGCCCGAATGGGTTGACATTGTACTTTCTCAAGAAAGCATAAAGTTGTTAAATGACGATCCTAATACATATCTATGCATTATGAGTGTGTTAGAATATTTAATCAGTCCAAAGAAGTTAGCAAATGAAATACAAAGATTAAACATACCTTTAAACAAAGTTGTTGTTTTGTGCAGTAACCATGAGGCACATTTTAAAACAATAGAAGGTATAAGGTATATATGTATTAACTTTTGGGAAAGTATTAGTAGACATCATCATCAAACTTTACCACACACAACAGTTACAACTCCAGACGAACTAGATATTGATAATGCTAAGAAAAAGTTTTTATGTTTAAATCGTAACATTAAACCGCATAGAATATGGCTTATGTACAGTATACTTAAAAGCAAGATACTAGAAGAAGGACATGTAAGCTATGCTTTACCTGATGTAGCAAGAGGCGAACACGAAGAAGTCAGCAAGGGCGAACACACTCTAAAACGTATACCAGAAGATCTACATGACGATTACTATATGCATCTTCTACAAAACATGTATACTCGTAAACTTGATATCTTAGATACTTTGAATGTTATAAACTATAATGATACACTCAAACCTTTTTACAATGACAGTGTAGTAAGCGTTGTAACAGAAAGTGATAGTACAAAAAACTTTATCACAGAAAAAACTTATAAAGCAATAATGAACTTACATCCGTTTTTTATTGTAGGCAATCCTGAAATGCATACATTGTTAAGAGCAAGAGGCTATGAAACATTTGAAGAACTGTTTGGTTTGACACAAGTTACAAACTATAGACATGCAATGGTATTATGGCATAAACTAAAAACAACGGATTTACAAATCCTAAAAAAGAAAGTTAAGGAAGAATATTTAGATAAATTAATACATAATCAGAACTTATTTCTAAGTAGAACTGTAAGTTGGAAAGACATAAAAAATAATCTTGAAACTGTGCTAGGAAAAAATTGACCCAAGACTTCAAAAAACATTTTTGCATGGCGCCTTGGACACACATGAGCGTTTGGCAGAACGGAGATTCGTATCCGTGCTGTATATACCATTGGGACATGCCAGTAGGCAATATAAACACAGCAGGCTTTAAGGGTGTATGGAACAGTCAAAAAATGCGTGATTTACGATTGCGTATGCTAGGAAATGTAGCCAGTGAAGGTTGTAAAAAATGTATTAACTATGACGAACAAGGTATAATAAGTTATAGACACAAGTTTAACACAGAATACGATCATCATTTTAATCTTGTTGAAAGCACTAAAGCAGATGGTACAGTAGACCAAATGAACTTAGCATACTTTGATGTGCGGTTTAGTAATCTGTGCAATATGAAATGTCGTAGTTGTGGTCCACACTTCAGCAGTAAGTGGGCAGAGGATTACACAGGCAAACCCGAAATAGTACAAATCAATCATCAAGACATGTGGGAAGAAATAGAAGAAATACTACCTACTATAGAAGAAGTATACTTTACAGGCGGCGAAAGTTTGTTTATGCCACAGCATTATAGATTGCTAGATATGCTTATAGAGCGTGGACTCAAACCGAGACTGACATATAACAGCAACGCCACACGCCTTAGTCTTAAAGGCAAACACATTAAAGATTATTGGAGTCATTTTGATAAGATTTTTTATTGTGTTAGTTGTGATCAAGTAGGACCTAAAGCTGAATACACAAGAGCAGGACAAAAATGGCAAACTGTTTTTGACAACCTATGTTACATACGTGATAACTTTGAACACAGTTATGATAAGGGAGTAATCATACAACCTAACCCAACTATTAGCGTTTTAAACATTTTAGATTTACGTAAAATATTAAACTTTTTGTTTGATAATAACATTCCTACAGATTACGATATAAATCTAAGTAATGTTTTAGTCGGTCCTGAATGGTTAAGTATTACTATATTGCCAAAGCATATAAAAGATTTGGCTAAAGAAAATTTATTACTGTTCAAACAAGATGTTGAAAAGCTATACAATGACAAAAAAATATATCATCAAAGACGTGACTTTCTTGATGATGGAATAGATAATATTATTAACTTTATGTATAACAGTGATGACACACGTTTGATTCCTAAGTTTAGACAGGAAATGCAAAAGATAGATAGAGCACGTAGAGAAAACTTTGTATATGTTTTTCCGGAGTTGAAGGATTTGTATGTCTGAAGCGTTAAAAAATAGCAAACATTTTTGTATGATGCCTTGGATACATTTACACATGTGGCCTGCTGGTACTACATATCCTTGTTGTATGAGCGATCCTATACACCCTGTAGGAAATACACAAACACAAAGTCTGCAAGACATATGGAATGGTGAACAGATGCGTGAGCTACGTATGAACATGCTACACGATAAGCCAAGTAAAGAGTGCAGACGTTGTTATGAACTAGAAGAAAACGGTATGGGTACGTTACGACAAGGTAGTATACGTAATCACGGTGTAAACCATTGGGATAAAGTACATTCAACTGCTGACGATGGCAGTGCTGGTGATGTTAATATGGCATACATGGATATACGATTTAGTAATCTTTGTAATCTAAAATGTCGTAGTTGCGGACCACAGTTTAGTAGTAGTTGGTTTGAAGATCATAAAGCATTACATGGTGACCCAGGACATAAGAAAATATTAAAAGTACGTGAAGACATGCGAAACTTTATGGACGAACTAGAACCATTGTTAGGAGCAGTTGAACAAGTATATTGGGCAGGAGGAGAACCTCTTATTACAGAAGAACATTATCGTGTGCTTGATAAATGGATTGAAATGGGCAAGCATGATGTTAAAATGGATTACACTACAAACTTTACTCAAATGTACTATAAGAAGAAAACAGCATTTGAATATTGGAATAAGTTTGAACATGTAAGAGTGGCTGGTAGTATTGATGCTAATCATGCTAGGGCAGAATACTTGCGTAAAAATATGATATGGTCACAAGTAGTACAAAATAGACGCACTATGTTAGAGCAGTGTCCACATGTATATTTTGAACTAACCCCCACAGTAAGCGTTTATAACGTGTTAAACCTGCCGGATTTCCACAAAGAGTGGATTGAAGAAGGACTTTTAGAACCTGCAAACCTACGTATCAATATTCTACTGGATCCAACGTATATGCGGTTAAGTATATTACCACCCTGGATTAAAGAGCGTGTTATGAGAAGGTATGATGAACACTTAGATTATCTTAAACAGTTTGAAGAAATCAAAATGGAAAGTATTAGGCAAGATTATAAAAATATTTTGCAGTTTATGGAACAAGATAGAACTAATGAAATAAGAATGTTTATGTATAAAACACGTAAAACTGATAGTCTTAGAGAAGAAGATGTGTTTCAAGTTTTTCCTGAACTAAGGGAAATAGCGTAATGGGTTTTTTCGAACAAGCAAAAAAGGATAGGAAAGCACCTGATCGTCCTACGTTTAGCGAAGACAAACATGTTGCTACATTACAAGCTATTGCAAAATATAGTAAGCCTGCCCAAAAAGGATTAGAAAATCTAGAAATCGAATACAATATAAACAGAACTACAAGACTATGTTTATGTTTGTTACCAGAATGGGATCCAAGTTTTCCTCCTTATAACACAGCAAAGTTAGCAAGTGCGGCAAAACGTGCAGGCTATGCTGTAAAAAGTTTTGACATAAATGTAGAAGCATGGGATAGATATAAAACAGAAAAATGGCAGATCCCTTTCAACCCTTGGGATCCACTACGTGATTGGCACTGGTTACCTGAACATTACTTTGATGATATACATGAATATTTGCAACCACTACTAGATGAAAAGATAAAAGAGATTGTAGAGTTTAAGCCAGACGTAGTAGGATTTACATTATACTATTGTAATAATGCACCAACTAGATATATGACGCAAAAAATAAAAGAACAAATACCAAATGTAACTATTATGGTTGGCGGTCCAAGCACTCATAGTAGTTATTACAAAGGTGATGAGTTATTTGATTATGTTGTTAATGGTGAAGGTGAACAACCTTTGTTACTAGCATTAGCAAGTATAGAAGGCAAAAAAGGTATACAATACACAGAAAAAGAAACTAGTAAGATTATACGTCAACCTGAAAACCAACGTTACAATCTTAGTACACTACCTTTGCCAGATTATAGTGACTTCGACTTTCAAAAGTATAAGTTTCCTAATGGTGCTTTATGTGAAATATCAAGAGGTTGTATTGCAAAGTGTACTTTCTGTGAAGAAACACACTTTTGGAAATACAGACAACGTAATGCTACAAGCACATTAGATGAGATTGAACATATGTATTATGAACATGGCACTAATGTATTTTGGTTTATTGACAGTTTAGTAAATGGCAATCTTAATGAACTACGTGGATTTGTTGTAGGCGTTGCTGAAAAAGGATTAGATATACATTGGACTGGTTATTGTAGATGTGACGGACGTATGGATTTAGATTTCTATAAGGATTTAAAAGCAGGTGGTTGTGAAGTGCTTAACTATGGCATAGAATCAGGCAGTCAAAAAGTTTTAGATCTAATGGATAAAAAAGTTACAGTAGAAGAAATGGAAGCAAACTTCCGTGACGGCTATGCTGTTGGTATAGATGCAATGACTAACTGGATAGTAGGCTTTCCAAATGAAGGTTATAAAGAACTAGAAGATACTTTAACTTTTTTATATAGAGTAAAAGATCAAGGATTGATTGCTATAAGCCAAGGCACTGGATTCAGTGTAGGTGTAGATACTATTGTTGGACAAAACTTTAACAAGTTTGACTTGTCTCCTTTTTATTATTATGATCACTGGATTACAAACGATTATAAACTTAGTATTGTACACAAACTTATAAGAATGAAAACTTTTAGTATTTTTACAGACTTTTTAAACACAGAAAAAATATGTAGTAAACCTACAAGAAATAATCTGGCGGAAAAGCATTATAAAATAGAGTTACACAATCCTGATAAAGAACTTCAAATAGAATATGATTACGATGACTTTAACTATGACATTATACAACCTGGAATCAGCAACTTTGCAGATAGTCTAGTTAACGAGATTTGGCCATTCTTAAGAATAATGTGGCGTACAAGAGGAGGTTACACACTTAATCTAAAGTTTGTCAAAGAATGGGAATACGAAGAATGGGGAGAACGAAATGCGGCTCCTTTAAATGCAGAATACAAGTTTGAAATAGATGATGCTGGTAACTGGACTGCTGACTTTTGGTGGGATTATCAACAAGACGAATACACTGATTGGAACGACAAGTATTGGATAGAAGATGGCAAAATGAGAATGAGTCCTGATCCATGGAGCCCTGTTTGGAGTATTATGGACTTCACACGGGATAACAGTAACAGTGTTATACGTGCTAGAAAACTAGCATGGAAAGGTGATGAAAAGTACAAAGGCAGAGATCCATATAGTGCAACAGATTTAAATGTATTTAGACAGCATGAAAGAGATTTTTTAAGAGCAAGAAATATTGATTTTAGTTTTAAGTATGACTGGCAAGGAAGTGGTAAATGGACAGTATGAGTGATACATATTGCGTATATCCTTTTATAAACGTACATACAAACACCGACGGCAGATGCAAACTTTGTTGTCACGTTTATAGTGAAGACTACATTCAAGTAGATGGCAAAGATGCTGTGCTTGGCAAAACTGATTGGAACAATATATGGAACAGTCAATACATGTTAGATGTAAGGGCAAAAATGTTAGCAGGCATGCAAGTGAAAGAATGCAAACGCTGTATCGAGCATGAAGGGAAAGGTTTACAAAGTAGTAGGCAGTGGGCAAACGAAAACTATAGAGCACCCATGTTGCATAGCAATCCTACTCACCTGGAACTTCGGCTTGGTAATAAATGTAATCTCAAATGTAATAGTTGCTGGAGCGTAAGCAGTAATCAAATATATAAAGAACGTAAAAAAATATTAGCAAATGAAACTGTACCTAAATGGTTAGATGATCAATGGCAACACGAAATAAAAAGTGTAGAAGCATTTGACTATGCTTGGTATGAAACACAAGAGTTTCGTGATTTTGTAGACCAAGTTGCACCAACATTAGAACGTTTGTATATGACAGGTGGTGAGCCAACTATGATTGATGCTAATCAATATGTGCTTGACAAACTTGTAGAAGCTGGTAACACAAAATGCCACGTTGCTTGGACAACAAATATGACAACTTGGCCTGAAGGCTTTTATGACAAACTAGATTTTTTTGATAGCAGTGAAATACAGATGAGTATTGACGGTTATGGTAGTCACAATATGTATATCCGTTATCCAACAGCCTGGAACAAAGTAGAACAAAACTTTGAAAAGGCAATGCGTTTACCGTCTAAAGTTCAGTTGAAGATATATTTTGTATATCAAGCATGGAATGTATTTGATGTAGACAGATTAATAAACTGGTTAGAATCAAAACAAACTAGACGTGTAGACTTTGTACCTATATTTTTAGAACATCCGGATCAACTACATAGTTGTGTTTGGCCAACTGAAATAAAACATAAAATAATAGGCAAGTTGTTCACATTAGATACAACAATGCATAGAGATCCTGTACAAAGAATCATAAACTACACACAAAATACCAATAAATATTCACAGCAGAACATTGAAAGAATGAAAGAGTTTATAGCTATTAATGATAGATATCGCAAATATAAATTTGCTGATGTATTTCCAATGCTAAACTATATATTGGAAGACGTATGCAAAACATAAAGGCTATATTACCTGCCAAAGATAAATGGGTAAGCATTGTATGGCAAGTCAACGATTGGTGCAACTTTCGTTGCACATATTGTAGTGAATGGAACTGGGCAGGTAGAAATAAAAATGATAGTGATATAGATTTGATTGTTCAAACACTAGAACGTATAATGTTGCACTACAAAAATAAAGGCTATCAATATTTTAAACTTTATCTCAGTGGAGGCGAACCTACCTTTTGGAAAGCATTACTACCTGTTGTTGAAAAGTTTAGAGAAATAGCAGAATGGCCTGGCAGTTGTGTAGGCATAAACACAAACTTCAGTAGGCCATTAAAATGGTGGCATGAGCATCATCATTTGTTCGAAGACATTGTTGCAAGCTATCATGCGGAATGGAGCAAAGACGACAAATATATTGATACATATAAATTTTTACAAGATAAGAAAAACTATCTTTGTAGCCGTATTATGATGCACCACGACCATTTTGAACAATGCGTTGCATTTGGTGACAGAATAAAGAATGAGTGCGACAACTATATGATTGAGTATGCTCCTGTATATGACGAACTACGTCCTAGCACAAGTCCATACTGGTATGAAGAAGAATGGAAAATGGATTTCTTCAAAACAAATAGTACAGTGCAACAGCAAAGTATTCCAATACACAAAGAGCCTAGTTATGCATGGGCTAAAACATGGTTCGAAGATGACACAATAGAACCAATAAACACTAATGGTATTATTACAGAAGGAAAAAACTTCTTTCAAGGTTGGTTATGTAACATACACGAAAGTTTACATATACATCCTAATGGACAAATACAACAAGCAAGTTGCGGTGTAGGTCCTATAGTAGGCAATATCGTTAAAGGCGAGTTCAATACAACAATGAGTGATGGAGTGTGGTGTCCAAAAACTCATTGTCATTGTGCCGCAGATTTTAACATCACTAAAGCAAGGCCAGAGTATGCAGAACAAATTAGATAAGTTACCAGAAAAGTTTTGTATGCTTGCAATGCAAGGATTCAGTACACATGCACATGGCAGAACAAGACCTTGTTGTTTTAGTCGTATAGGTACAAATACTTACATGCCTGGAGTTCAAATACAAGGTATGAAAGAATGGGAACATCACGGTAATAGCAATGCAGAAACATTAGAAGATTTTATTAACGATCCCGCAGTTATGAAACTTAGACAAGGACTATTGAAAAATGAAGTACCTGATGGTTGTAAAGGTTGTTTTGAACTAGAGGATCAAGGCATAAGAAGTTTTAGACAAACCTGGAACGAAATATACGAACAAGATATAGACACTAGTCTAAAAAACATAAGTGAAGATGGACATTTAGATCCACAAGCACTAACATACTTAGATATCAGTTTAGGCAATGTATGTAATCTAAAGTGTCGTAGCTGTAATCCTTGGGCAAGTCATAGGTGGATTGAAGAAGGGCCTACTGTACCACATACAGATTGGGATAAAACTGCATATCATATTGCAAAACTTAGCAGTGAAGATCCTTGGTTTGTGAAAGCATTTGCCGAAGGCTGGTATGACGATGTTTTACCCAATATTAGAGTTATAAATTTTATAGGTGGCGAACCATTAGTAGTACAAGAACATTATACATGGCTAGAGCATATTATTGATATGGGGCTTGCAAAACACATAGAACTACATTACAATACAAATGGCACTACAATACCTAAAAGGTTGTTAGATATTTGGGATAAGTTTAGAGGTGTTATATTAAGTTTAAGTATTGATGCTGTAGGCGACTTAGCATATTATGTAAGGTTTCCTAGTAAGTGGAAAATAATAGATAGGAACATAGAAAAGCTAAAGGAGTTTAGTGCTACACGTAAGGGCGTATTAGTGCATACACACGTTACATTGAGCTTGCTTAACCTACATGACTTGCCAAACTTATTAGACTGGTGTAAGAAGCAGTATGATACATGGCATTACACACATGATTGGGGAAACTATGGTTATCAAAACTGTTTACCGCATTTCAACATTGTAGAAAATCCAAGATATCTAAATATTAGAAACTTACCTGATGAGCGTAAAGCATTAATGAATACTATGTTAGAAGAACAACATCAAAGATTTAAAAATGCAAAACTGCCTGAGTGGGAACAATGGGCAGTTGATAATATTATTAGTTTGAAAAATATTTTAAATCAACCTCCAGATGAGGGCGATTGGCAAGTATTCATAGAGAATACACTTGCAAGTGATAAGTTTAGAAATGTAGATATAAAAAAGTATATTCCATGGATGGAGAAATATTTTTGAAACTTATAAGTTTTGGTGATGAACTCACACTTAATCCTT
>Ga0163109_10000150_pt1:5000-55786 | contig 55786 bp, 45 predicted proteins | sample CRUFie1St13metaG_FD_108704 | JGI IMG/M metagenome (GOLD analysis project Ga0163109, IMG submission 108704) | Marine microbial communities from the Costa Rica Dome - CRUD Field 142mm St13 metaG | ecosystem: Environmental > Aquatic > Marine > Oceanic > Photic zone | place: Costa Rica...
AAGTGCTGATTTGAAATCAAGCACTTTTTTGAGAAAGTTCTCGACGACCAAACGAACGAATCTGGATCGACTAGATGGCAGTGTTGAAAAGAACGGAAGGGAACGGAAGCTGCCACATAGAAAACCGAAAGCAAGTGTTTTTTAAAAAAAGTTTTCGCACACTGAATTACCAACATTTCCAGTCTAACTGGACCCCGATTGTAAGAACAAAGAGCGACGGAAAGTGTCGCTTACAATTCGGTAATCAAGCTACAATAAGAAATAGATTCAAAGAACCCCACGAGGCTTCTAAATTGCCCCCTACCGGGTCTCTCCTATACGACCTATCAATCACCTCCATTTTGTGCCCATCTACGACAAAGGCTTTTGCGAACTGCAGAAGCTACAAACAGGACTCTCCAGCTTTCAGATCAGAGGGAAATCTCGCAATTTAAAACTTCGATACCGAAATTAAGCCGCCATTCAGCCCTAATCTTTTCCGATACCGTATGAAAAAGTAGAGCACTTAATCACCATCTTTGAAGCACCCCTCTGGTATGCGATCTAGCAAAATCGCTGTTTTGCGATCATTCCTCGCTCGCAAAAGGGCCAAAATCCAGCAAACTCTCGAGTATCTTCGAAAATAAGATAATTGCATCCCAAGAAAAACCCGTTAACGAACGATCTACAATACCACTAGAACCTTAACTCCCGCAGAGCTTTGGATATAAAGGAAATAAAAAAAATAGTCGACCTGATGAAAAAGTCCGATCTTTCGGAATTCGGGGTCGAAGAAGAAAATTTTAAGCTGAAAATCAGACGCGATACAGGGAAGGAAGCCCAACCTCACATCGTAAACTATGCCCCTGCACAGACCAGCACGCCCGCGACGCAATCCGAACCCATATCGCAGGCTGCACCTGCAGCCCAAGCTGCCAGCATACCACAAGCAGAGAGCGACTCAGGGGTCTACATTACGTCACCCATGGTAGGGACATTCTACACCTCCTCTTCGCCAGAAAACCCCGCGTATGTGAAGGTTGGAGATACTGTATCTGCTGATTCGGTCGTGTGCATCATCGAGGCGATGAAGATCATGAACGAGATTCAGGCAGAGCAAAGCGGCGACATCGCGGAGCTGCTTGTAGAAAACGGGCAGCCCGTGGAATATGGTCAACGCCTGTTCCGACTGAGTTAGTTCGCCCGCTAAGTCGTTTGACCCATATACATAGCCGGCAGAGATTTTGTCGGATTGTCGCTTCAAATTAAACTCTCTCCCAAATGCAGAAAGTACTCATCGCCAACCGCGGCGAAATCGCCCTTCGCATCGTCCGTGCCTGTCGAGAATTAGGCATTAAAACACTCGCAGTCTATTCCGAAGCGGACGTGGAGTCTCTTCACGTACAGCTTGCAGACGAAGCAATTTGTATTGGAGGACCGCAAAGTTTTGAAAGCTACCTTCGAGCGGATCGAATCATTAGCGCCGCTGAGATCGCGGACGTAGATGCTATTCATCCCGGCTATGGCTTTCTGGCTGAGAATGCTGACTTCGCTGAACAGTGCGAGTCCTGCAACATTAAATTCATTGGTCCCTCAGCGAATGCTATCCGAAAGATGGGAGACAAAGCGGTCGCCAAAGACACCGTCCAAAAAGTAGGCGTCCCAGTATGTGGAGGAAGCGACGGAGTCATCGAATCGGAGGATCGAGCGACAAAGATCGCGAGCAGCGTGGGCTATCCGGTCATGATAAAAGCAGTCGCCGGAGGGGGCGGGAAAGGAATGAGGATTGCCCACAATGAAATTTCTCTAAGAAAGGAATTCCATGTAGCGAGAAACGAAGCCGAAAAGGCCTTCGGAAACGGCGATGTCTTCATAGAAAAATTCATCGAAAATCCACGCCATGTCGAATTCCAGATTCTAGCGGATCAGCATGGCAATGTCATTCACTTAGGTGAACGAGATTGTTCGATTCAACGGCGACACCAGAAACTGATCGAAGAGGCGCCATCTCCTTTTATTGACCCCCAATTGCGAGCACGGATGGGCGAAGCCGCTGTCAACGCGGCGCGAGCCGCAGACTACGAAGGAGCTGGCACGATCGAATTTCTGGTTAACGACCAGCGCGAGTTTTTCTTTCTTGAGATGAATACGCGGATCCAGGTCGAGCATCCGGTGACGGAGGAGGTCACCGGAGTCGATCTCATCAAACAACAGATTTTGATAGCTAGCGGCGAGCCCATCGCATTCACCCAAAACGACGTACAATTCAATTACCATGCCATCGAGTGTCGCATTAACGCTGAAGACCCTTCTCGCAATTTCATTCCTAGCCCTGGCTGCATCGATCTTTACTATGCACCTGGAGGCCACGGCGTTCGCTTAGATTCACACGCTTACGGGGGCTACATCATCCCGCCCTACTACGATAGCATGATCGGCAAGTTGATCACCTATGGACGCACGCGAGACGTTGCTATTCAACGCATGTATCGGGCTTTGAGCGAATATATAATTCGAGGGGTCAAGACAACGATTCCCCTCCAAAAGGCCATTATCAGCGATCCCAAATTCCAGGCAGGTAAAGCCACCACAGCCTTTATGGAAGATTTCTTGGAGAGAAAGCCCAAATTTGATTGATTCCAGACGATCGAGAGGCAACGGAAGTCGAAGTTTTCCATTAAATTGCCTCTTATCTTGAAACATTTTCCTTTCCGTACCATTCTCCACAATAGCACAGAGCACGAAGTCGCAGTTCACTCAACTATTCGAGCGGGTCATTATCCAATTTTTCAAAACATCTAATACAAATGGAATCTCAAGAAAGCACCATTGAAACCGGCGAGTTGTCAGAAGGATCGCTCGGGGAAATCAAAGTCAACCACACCGTCGTATCTACGATTGTTAAAATGGCGGCCATCAACGTGCCGGGCGTACTTGCCGTCGGGGGGAACTTTGTGGAAAACTTCATCGCCCAAATTTCGAGCAAAGAATCTGACAAGGGGGTACGAGTCTCCGAAGACGAGGCAGGCAATTACCAGATCGAAGTCCGCGTTTTGATGGAATACGGCGTCGAACTCGCCAAAACGGCGGAAAGCCTGCAAATGATTGTCGCTAAGCAAGTGACGAACATGACGGGTAAAACCGTAGCTGGTGTCGATGTCATTATCGAAGGCGTCAAAATGGCAGACGATGAAACTATTGAGGAAAAAGAAAGCGAAAACGACTAGTTGTAACGCTTAACACGCGCCTGGTATGCCCGAACTAATAGAACAGGCGAACGACTTGATAGAGTCGCTGTCCCCCTACACGATTATCGGTGTGTTCGTCGCTTTCGCTCTGGTTATCATCGGTCTCCGTCAGGTGCTTAAAAAACCCGTCTCCCGCCTGACCGCCTTCTCGAGCTCAACGGGATCCGTTCTGGTTTCACGGAAAGCGCTTCAGGATCTGATAAGACAAGCTTGTCTGAAAGACGATTGGGTCGAAGCCGCTCGGCCCGTCGTGAAAATCGTTGGTGAGCAAATCAATACGAATGTGTCGCTTCGCCTCTCCAAGGCGGACCACCTGAGGGAGACCAGTGAACGATTGCAAAACCGAATATCGGAGTTGCTCCAGAAGTCTCTCAGTTTTGAGCAGATCGGCCCCATCGAAATCATGGTCTCCAGTTTTGGGAAAAGTGACGTAGACGAACTGATCGCAACCGAAACTGAATCGGTTAACGAGGCAGCCCCTCTTGTAGGTGAGTCCATCCTCGAGCCAAAGCCTCAAGCTCTACCCAGCCCATCTAGCGATTCTCCCGCTAAACTGCCCGAGAGAGATTAGTTGAGCTCCCTCAGATCTATTTCGAAAATCGGAGACTACTTGAGCTAGTAGAACGCCAATCTGTAAAAGCGGAACAAGGCTTTCTGTTGACCATCGTTATCAACGACGACTATCCCTTGCCTCCGTATTTCCGGAGCTCGGTCTCCTCATCCTGCAAGACAAACCCGATCTAACAGCCGCACAATAAGTTAACTTTTGTGCATGACGAACTGGTCGGGTGACGACCCATCGTCGACCTTTCCTAACGAGGTAGTTTTACTAGTGTGACGCTGGCCCACTCATCTAGAGCGTCTGTTCTGACTGCTCTCCATTTGCCGCAACCTCTGAAATGGTCGGCGACCTGCTCGACCTCAGTTCCTAAAATACCGCTAAGGATGAGCCAGCCACCGGGTGCAACCGCTCTCACGAGCCGTTCGGAATTCGCGACAAGGACGTTCGCGAGAATATTCGCCAACAGGCAGTCTCCCCCCGCTTCAGGCAGCCCTTCCTCGAGTCCACAGACAGCGAACTTGATCTTTCCTACATCGTTTAAGTCCGCGTTTTCCGCCGCAATCCGAACCGCATCCGCATCGATGTCGAATCCCTTAACGTTTTCGAATCCAAGCTTGGCTGCGGAAATTGACAATATCCCCGACCCACATCCTGCGTCCACTAGGCGACAGGCCTTTTCGCTGTGCCTGCGTTCCTTGAATGCGATCAATTGCTCCAAGCAAAGACGGGTGGTTCCGTGATTGCCAGTTCCAAACGCCATGCCCGGATCGAGCCAAACTGCTTGATGGCCCTCAGGTAATTCGTATTCATCCTTTAGCCACAAAGGGGCCCAATGCAGTTTTCCGATCGCCCACGGCTTGAAGTGATCCTTGTAGCTCTCCTTCCAATCTCGATCCTCCAATTCGAGAATTTTAAGATCACCGGAAACTACAACTAATTCTTCGAATGACTGTCTACCCACCTCCGCATCTTCCAGCGTATCGAACACCCCTTGCACCCAATACCCTTTGTCATCGAAATTCTCGTACAAATTCCAATGCACCATCCCCTCGGACTCGAATATGAGATTCTCCACCGATTCAAATTCTTCCCGCGAAAGTTGCCCCCTAACTTCGAACATGTGCGGAATTATGAAGGAAGAACGCCCATTGAAAAAGCTGAAAATCGACTATTTCACTGATCTTCACAACCGGCTACGCTTGACCATCCGCATCGGCATGCTCATGCGAGGCCGGAGAGTCATTCTTCCGAGGGGCTCTACAGTTGCCCCGATTTCAACTTACAATCGAAACGCTGAGCGAAACGAGCTAGCAACAGCACCGCCTCCATCAATTCGAAATTCTTATCCATACAGATCCTCGGCCCCGCTCCAAACGGGATATGAGATTATTGTTTTACGTCCCCTGAACGAACTGACATAAATCGCTCTGGCTCGAAAACATCTGGATTCTCCCAGAGGAGCTTGTGTCGATGCAAAACATAGGAAGAAATTGTCATGAATGATCCCTTATGCACTGGAATATCCCCTCCACGTCTTTTCCAAGAGCCTGCCGAGAAAAGACGTGGACCGTCGGATACTGGCGTGAAGACTCATCGACTACTTCTCTCGTGTATGCCAATTTTGGCACATCGTCAAAAGCCAGATCGTAATCCTACAGGACCGACTCGAGTTCGTCCCAAAGCTTTTGTTTTAATCCCTGATGCTCGTGAAGGAGGTAAACGGCCCAGCCACGGGAAAATTAGTCGAAAAACTTTTTCGCCTTATCGAAGAACCTCTTTCCAACCGGCTCGTCGGCGTCACCACAGGCTAGTGCAAACTCTTCCAGCTTCTGACGTTGTGCGCTTGAAAGGGAGGTGGGCACTTCGATTTCAACCCTAATCATTTGATCCCCAAAATATCCGCCGCGCAAACTAGGTATACCCTTGCCTTTCAATCTAAACGTAGTTCCCGACTGGGTACCAGCCGGTATTTTTAGACTCGCTTTGCCTGTCAGAGTAGGAACCTCAATCATCCCACCCAGAGACGCCAAAGTAAACTTTATCGGAATCTGGCAAAACAGATTTTCTTCTTGGCGCTCAAAAATTTCGTGGTCCCCGACATGAATCACGATGTAAAGGTCGCCAGAAGGTCCGCCTCCGGCCCCAGCCTCACCATTGTTCGCCGAACGCAATTTTGAACCCGTGTCTACTCCGGCAGGCACTTTGACTTTAATCTTGGTGGTCTCATTCACACGACCTTCGCCGCCACAGTTGGAACAGGCTTTCTCCACTTTTTTCCCACTGCCATGGCAGGTCGAACAGGTCTGCCTGACTGAGAAAAAACCCTTGGATGCCGTCACTTGTCCGTGACCCGCACAAGTCGGACAGGTAACCACACCGGTTCCGGGCTCGGCTCCATTTCCCTTACAACGAGTGCACTGAGCGGGCTTGCGAAAGGATATCTCTTTCTCCGTGCCCTTAGCCGCATCCTCTAGCTGGATCTCCAAATCGTAACGCAAATCCGATCCACGCTGGGCCCCATTACGGCCCGAACTCCGTCCGCCGCCGCCACCAAAAAACTCCTCGAAGATGCTTCCACCTCCGCCGCCTCCGCCAAATACCTCACTGAAAATGTCAAACGGGTCATGGAAAGGCCCTCCCGCAGAAGCGCCTCCCCCTGTCCCACCGCTGAAAGCAGCGTGGCCGTACCGATCGTAGGCGGCTCTTTTCTGGTCGTCTTTAAGGACTTCGTACGCTTCGGAGACTTTCTTAAACTTTTCCTCCGCCTGCTTATTTCCCGGGTTCTTGTCCGGATGAAACTTAACGGCCATCTTGCGATACGCCTTTTTCAGCTCGTCTTGGGTCGCTTGGCGGCTTACCCCAAGCAATTCGTAATAGTCCTCTTTCACAGCTCAATTCAATTCACTAGACGTTAGGCTCAATTAGCTAACCTATTATTGGGAAGCCTCTCCCGAGACAATAACCGTTGCAGGGCGAATGAGTCGTCCGTTAAGCAAGAATCCCCGGCGAACCAACTGCAAAACGGCTCCCGCTTCAACTTCGTCGCTCTGCTGGGTCTGCACCGCTTCGTGTAAATTATGGTCGTAGGTATCTCCTTTCCCTGGGTTGATCTCCTCGATTCCATTTTCGCCTAAAACGGTCTGGAACTGCGTAATGACCATACGGATTCCTTCAGAGACTACATTTGGATCAACCGCTTGCTCCGCTGACAATAGTCCCAATCCCATGTTATCGTAGATCGGCAATATCGACTCGAGTAATCCCGATATGGCGTATTGGCGCAGATCGTCCTTCTCGCGAATCACACGACGGCGATACGTATCTAGATCCGCTACAGCCCGAAGGTAGTTTTTGTAGTTTTCGTCTGCAAGAGCCTTGGCCTCAGCCAACTGCTCCTCGAGGGACGGCTCTTTTTCACTTGGCTGGTCCTCTACTGCTTCCCCCTCACCCGACGCTTCAATCGGATCTTCCGACTCATCGGCAACCCCTTCAATTGGATCTTCTGTGTTTTCTTTTTTCTCATCCTTGTTCATTACACGTCTTTGTCCTAATCCTCAAATACTTGGTTCATTAGATTTGAACCTTCTGGAATCAAAAAGTTTTTCAAGAAGGTCCAGCCTCATTTGTTTCCGATGACCTCGTTTTCTTGCTAAAAACTCGATATCACCGTTTTCGCATCGGCGATTCCGCCGATTCCTTCAGGCAGATACTCTGCTCTGGCAACGATTTCAAACAATGGCTTGAAAATCCCCAATGCCCCGTCCGCTTTGTAGTCGTTAATATCCACTCCCAGCCGAACCACTTTGTGCGTGGGATTCGGAGAGGATAAATCCATTATCTCGACCGTCTTGATTTTCAGATGGCATTGCTCGATTCGCAACTGGTTCCCTAGCCCCTTCGATTCACCAAACAAATCTTTAGCGAATTTCTCTAGATTGAGTTGGCCTTGCTCGTCGACGATGAGCGACACACGATCCAGGTCGAGATAAGCACGCTCGATTTCAGCGGTTCCGGAAATGAGCGTCTCCAGCTTCGCCTCCGCCTCAAATCGATTAATATCCATCATGATACTTCCTTCACCAAAACCTTGGGAATTTCCCAAAACGGCGTCTTCAATCCAAATGTTTAATCCAAATGGATTACACGCCAATCGGCCGGCACCCCATGAGCAGCCCGTGTCTTTTTCGAGCTTGTAGTCGAATGCCATCGGGAGGGAGACCATCCATAACAGGATGATAGCCGCCGATAGGAACAGGCCAGAGAAGAAAGCGGACTTCATTACCCCACCTCGTCGCGACACGATCGGACTCCCAGCTGATGGGCGGTTAACATTCTTACAATCTTTCTTTTCTTGGCTCACCAAAATGTTGGGCCGACTTTCGTCGCTTCCGTTGTCAAATAAAACGATCGGTAACTAAAAGAGTAGTCTCCCTCAGAGCACTTGCTTCGAAGTCTTGACTTGCCGGTAACAATACAGTCGTACCCTTCGGAACCCTTGCTTCTCCAAATTGGACCATTCCGTCAACTACGCTAACAAGCCGGGCGGCTCCAGAGCCCAACACAAGGGGGTCTGATTCAAAATTAAGCGCATATTTTACAATTCGAAACTCGCGGCAATCCGCCAAAACAGCCCTCCCCGATGTTTGTTTACGAGTGGAAGGCTCGAAATCGTTCCAATCGATGCACTTTAGCGATTCCTCTACATGGAGTTTCCTGGGCTTACCATCAAGACCCTCACGACCCCAATCGTAGACGCGATAAGTCGTGTCGGAGTTTTGCTGGATTTCTAAAATCAGATTGCCAGCGTCTATAGCGTGCAAACGCCCGCTTTCGACGAGTATCGACTCGCCGGCAGAAACCTGAAAACGGTGCACGCAATCCTCAAGGGTGCCTTCAATGAGTCGCGACTCAAACTCGGCCCGTTCAACGCCCTTCTTAAGGCCGGCAATCAAAGACGCTTGTTCCGTGCAACTCGCAATATACCAATTTTCCGTTTTGGGTTCGCCACCGAGCTCTCCGGCAAGCTCCTTTGGAGGGTGAACTTGCAAACTCAGCCGATCCGTGCAATCGAGCCATTTCACCAATATGGGGAACGGTCGCTCTGAATCGTAACTTTCGCCCATTATCGCTACAGGATCAGATTTAATTACCTCTCTCAGCGACTTTCCGTCGTGCGGGCCTCCCTCAATGACCGACATTGCCTCTGAACGATCAACCACGTCCCAACTTTCGCCAATGGGTCCCCCATTGGGAAGGTCCCGGCCAAGTGCCGTGCTCAAATTCCGGCCTCCCCATACGCGTTCTTGATAAATCGGTTTAAAGTAAATAGGATAGATCATCGAGTCCTTGCAGTTTCCGTGGAAAACAGTCTTTTCATCTCTTTGCATCAAAATCGGCTTTGAGCCGCGAATCGCAGCCCAATCGAGTATCAGAATCAGACATATGCCCGGAAATCGCATTTCCAACTCTAAAAAACAATCCGACATCAATCAGCCTCGACTCAGAAGCCGCTGGTGGTGGGTTGGCTTGTGCACCCTGCTCGCCGCCCTCTTATCGGTTTCGTATCTTGATTTCCATCCGAGCCAAAACCCTGACAACTTCACTGATCAGTCCCTCGGCTCCCAAAGCAACGCATTCGGCCTGCTGGGGGTAAAACTCGCCCTCTTAAGCTTTTACTTTTTTGGGGGAGCCGCCTGGTTCATCCCGATCTTCTTCGCATGGCGGGCTTGGCTCTACTTTCGCAAAGTTCGGCATGGCACCTGGGCCATCGCGGTCGCGATGCTTTGTAACGTCATGAGCTACTCCGGCCTGCTCGCTGTTCAAAATCTGTTTTTCCTAGATAAACTGATTTACGCAAAAGATGCCGGTGGCGTCTTGGGACAGTTCCTCTACTCCCATTTTGTTCGAACCTACATTGGCGACATAGGATCCACTCTCATACTCGGATCCATTTTTCTAACAACCCTCATCCTAGTCATTTCCCCGGGACTTCCTTCGACGACCTTCGGTAAAAAAGGAGGCGGAATTCGCGGCTGGCTGGCCCAGTGGAAAGTGGCTCGCGAGGAGAGACGGGAGGCCAGACAGCTTGCTAAACTCGCACGCAAAGAAGAACGTGCTCGCCTAAATGAGGAAAAAATTGAAGCAAAACGCTTGGCCCAAGATGAGAAAAACGCCGCCAAGCAAATGTTCGCCGTCGGAAGAGCCGCGGCAAAAGGACGCACTGGGAAAATAAAGGCGGAAATCGATACGGAGCCGGTTGCTAAACCCCAGGAACCCATTCCGGTTATTGAACCGGAAGAGGAATCCAAAAAGAAGCCACCGCTCAAGGAAGTTCTCAAGTTTGTGGCTGCCGAAGAGACGAAAAAAGCTCGAGTAAAACTACCCCATTCACACGGAGACTATATTTTTCCGAATCTCGACGTTCTCGCCCCACAGGCAATCCCCCACCACTCAAATTCTCAAGATGAACACGCGGGGAACGCAGAACGACTTCAGAAAACGCTACAAGAATTCGGCGTCGAGGTCACCATGGGCGAAATCCATATCGGCCCCGTCATCACACGCTACGAGGTCTATCCCGCCCCTGGGGTTCGGGTAGAAAAAATCTCGAGCTTGGACAAGAACATCGCCCTCGGTATGCGGGCCCAATCGGTACGCATCTTGGCACCCGTTCCGGGCAAGGGTTGCGTAGGCATCGAGGTTCCCAACCAAAACCCCACGGCCGTCGGAATTCGCGAGATCCTCGAGTCCGAAGATTGGGCCAAGTCCAAAGCGGAGATTCCAATCGCTCTTGGGAAAGATGTCAGCGGCAAACCGATCATTTCAGATTTGACCAAGATGCCCCACGTTCTCATCGCGGGGGCAACAGGGGCAGGTAAAACGGTTTGTATCAACGCGATCATTACATCCCTACTATTCCATTCTAGTCCTGACGCTTTGCGGTTCATTATGGTGGATCCCAAGATTGTTGAAATGAAGGTCTTCAATGCCCTTCCTCACATGCTGATCCCCGTGGTGACCGATCCTAAAAAGGTCCCAGGAGCTCTCAAGTGGCTGCTCAACGAAATGGAGCATCGCTATGAAACTTTTGCCAAGGTGGGCGTGCGAAACATTGCCGGATTCAACGGACGTAAAAAACCGGAAAGAGAAAAAACAGAAGCGGAAAAAACCGAAGATGAGCAGTTGGAGATTTCAGTCCCTCGCGACGAGGGCGTCTTGGACGAAATACCGGACAAGCTTCCATACATTGTATGCATCGTAGACGAGCTGGCCGACCTCATGATGGTCGCCCCTGCCGACGTGGAAACGGGTATCGCTCGTCTCGCCCAACTGGCTCGCGCCGCAGGTATCCATCTTGTCATTGCAACTCAGCGTCCTTCCGTTAATGTCATCACCGGAGTCATTAAAGCGAACCTTCCCTGCCGCATTTCGTTCCAAGTATCTTCCAAGATCGACAGTCGGACGATTCTTGACGGACCCGGAGCCGAACAGCTCATCGGTCGCGGTGACATGCTTTTCTCACCCCCAGGAAGCTCCAAGATCATTCGATCGCAAGGCGCTTTCGTTTCGGACGAGGAGATCGCTGACATCGTAAAAGACCTTCAATCAAACGGTCCGCCAAAATTTGCCGAAGAAGTCCAACGCCAAATCGAAGCCCCCGAGGAGCTGACGCTGGGCGGCGGAGACGAAGAAGGAGATGATCTGCTGTCTCAAGCCCTAGACGTGCTCCGTTCCACCAAACGAGCCTCGACGTCCATGCTCCAGCGGCGACTGCGAATTGGATACAACCGAGCCGCCCGTTTGATGGAAGATCTCGAAGACCGCGGAATCGTTGGCCCCGAAAACGGCTCCAGCCCCCGCGAAATCCTCGTTGACTTGGACTCAATGTAAGGGTTTTCTAATCATGAGAGCCAGAAAAAGGATGCTTTCGGACATTTTTGTAACGATTTCATTGTTTTCCGTAAAACCGCTCCTACGGGAAATTTCACTCGCCCGCTCAAAAAGGCAATCCGATTTCCCATTTCCTCCTTTGAGTCTATTTTAGTACTAATGATCAATGTACTCCAAATTACTCCTTACCGCTCTTGTCCCTTCAATCCTGCTCCCTTCCTTTCTCATCTCTAAACCGCACAGCGACAGAGACGCTCGGTTCCGCCAAACCTCGATCCGGGCTGAGCAAAATGGGCTGGCTGAGCCTTTCAAGGGCGTAACGACCAATGGCGAGGTTCAAAAGGACCTTTTCCACATCCGATCCACCGGTGTCTCGACGGAACCCGTCCGTAAGGCCGCCTTAGCTTTGCTCAAAACTCTCAACCCAGAGCAGCAGGCCAAGACCAATTTTCCTGTAGAAGATCCGGAATGGCGCAAGTGGATGAACCAGCATTTCTACATTCGCCAAGGAGTCAGTTTTGACGAGATGAACCCTACCCAACGCGATGCGGCGTTTGAGCTTCTGAAAGCCTCGCTCAGTGCCAAGGGAATCAAGCTATCCACGGACATCATGAATTTAAATCGGACCCTGGGGGAGCTTAACAACAACGACTTTCCTCAGTACAATGAGCTTCTTTACTGGATCACTCTTATGGGCGAGCCCTCCGCCACGGAACCGTGGGGCTGGCAAATCGACGGGCACCACTTGATCATCAACTATTTCGTTCTCGGCGACCAAGTGGTCATGTCGCCTGTTTTCGTCGGCTCCGAGCCGGTGATTGCCGAGTCGGGCCAGTTTAAGGGCACCACGATCCTTCAGGACGAGCAGAATCAGGGACTGGCTCTGATCCAAACATTCGACAACATCCAGAAAAAGAAGGCGATCATCCAGTCGGACAAAACGCGCAACAACAACCTCACCGAGGCCTTCAAAGACAACGTCGTCTTGGACTACGCAGGAATCAAAGCGTCCGAGCTCAACTCGAAACAGCAAGCTAAACTGCTCGATCTGGTCGGTCTCTACGTGGGCAACGTGGGCGATGGACATGCCAAAGCCCGCATGAGCGAGGTCGCGAAACATTTAAATGAAACCCATTTCGCTTGGGTGGGCGATACGAGCGAAGAAGCCGTTTTCTACTACCGGATCCACAGCCCCGTAATTCTCATTGAATTTGATCATCAAGCACCGGTGGGAATGCGGCAATACTACGCTGACCGCAGCCCCGTCCGCCAGCACATCCATGTCGTCGTCCGCACCCCCAATGGTAATGACTACGGCAAGGACTTACTACGGCAACACCTAGAGAAACACCACCACTAGCAACCGACTTGTCTTGAAGTAGCGGTGAGAAGACGGATGATCGAAGATCAAATAAGTGGAGCAAATTGGGTCATCGTTTCTAGTTGACTTCGCTCTATCATCAGGAGTGTCCAATCGATAGGCTGACCAATTGGTATCCACTTCGAGGATAGAAGGTTCGAATCGAGGGGTTAACTTTCCATCGACCTCGGCACGTCGGGATGGTTACTCCGAGAAAGTAGCTCCATTTCCGCGAAGCTAAGTCGCGGAGGCTAGGTCCAAAGAAGCAAAAACTAAGTCTTCCTGCATAAGATTCCGCCACAAACTCTTAGAGAGATTGTTCGAAAATTATAGGAAAATCAGTAAAAGCGAGTAGCATGCTTCCACCTCCTCCGGCAATAGTGTCATTACAATTCCGGCTTTGACCGTTTCCACAGGACGGGAGGGCGGCAGCGGTGAAGTCTATTGTATCCTGTGTCAGAACAGCACGTAGACTACGATCAACGCCACCATTAACACCACGGGTTAAGTGGCTATTTACACTCTTACTAAATCGCTGGATTCAGGTGGTAGGCAGGCCATGTTGAATGGAGAAACAGCTGGTTAGTTCAATAATTTGGCCGTTTCTTTAAAAGACGGCTCGAACAATCGAAATCTTCTCAGGTTACAATCCAGTTGCTTTCCCAACCTGTACCTCAAACTCTTTTTCCTCTATCTGGAACAATCAGGACAAGCCCACAATTTTTGCGGCGGAAGGAGCTCAGGGGCCTAAGGTTACTTGTAATACGACCCTTCCCGAGGACGTATGCGTTGACGGTGCCAAAGAACGCTGGTTCGGCGAGTTGCGTCCGGCAGGGTATGTTCCCGACCCCGGCAGCACTATTATTCCAATCAGAATAGGCTTTGGACTGTTAGGATTCCTCAAACACCGTAAGTGAGAAAGAAACCGTTTCTCGTGCAAAAATTTTTAAAGCCCGTTATCGACTGCGAGCTTTTTTTGTGCGTTTATGAAAACCATGAGAGTTACGCTTTCCCTCGTCCTTGCCCTAATAACATTCAATCTTAGCCTGCAGGCCAGCGATTCGCTCATCAGCACTCAGATTATCGCCTTCAAGAAAACCAGTCCCGGCGAAAGCCTCATCCTAAAACGCTACGGCCCATCGAATCAGGCCGGAGGCACCGCATTGCCTTGTGCCGTCTTCTTCTTCGGTGGCGGTTGGAATGGAGGCCAAATCGATCACTTCGCCCCTCAAGCGGAATACCTAGCCCAGCGAGGAATGGTGGCAATTTGTGCTCAGTACCGGACGCTAAATTCGCATTCAGTGCCGCCCAACGTCTGCCTCGTCGACGCCAAGAGTGCCATTCGCTACGTGAAAGCAAATGCACAGTCACTTGGAATCGATCCTAAGCGCCTCGCCGTCGGTGGCGGTTCTGCAGGAGGTCACCTGGCCGCGGCCACAACCTTTTGCGAAGGGTTCAATGACACCCGTGACGATAAGAAAATTTCCACCCAGGCCAACGCACTCCTGCTTTTTAATCCCGTAATTGACAACAGCGTCAACGGGTACGGGCATGATCGCGTACGGGAATTTTGGGAAAGGTTCTCACCCCTACACAACATCTCCTCGCCACCCCCAACCCTTTTTTTGTTGGGTGACAACGACGATCTCGTCCCCGTGGGCACCGGAGTCGCCTTCGAAAAGGCCATCGAAGATGCAGGGGGACGCTGTGACCTCCATATTTATACAGACGGAGCCCACGGCTTCTTCAATCCCGGCCGAGCCAGCGCGAATGGAAAGGAGTACTATGAGGATTGCATCAAGAAAATGGACCATTTCCTCGTCAGCCTTGGCTTTTTGAAGCCGTAGAGGTAGGGTCATTCCTCGGTTCGTATCGCTGCGGTCGCCAACTTCGGTAGGGCTGTTCATCCTAAAAAGCCCCACTGCACCTATCCTCCCGAAGTAACGGCTGAATCGGGACAGTCAGCCCTACCTGAATTCCGAGTCCGATGATCCAACTAAAATAGCGGTACACCGCTTTGGGACAGGCTCGTGACGCTCTGGACAGGCACCAGCCCTTGAGTATTAATATCTGTTAGCGGCAACCTCACCCCTCAAAAGATACCTCATTTGTACCCACAATTCCGTTACTCCCCTATCCCAATCCTCCACGAACTTCGATTCATCAATCGAAGCAGGTGGCCAACCGCCAATCGCCAGCCAATAACTGCTAACTGCCAGCTAAAAACGGACTTCTGTGAGAGTTTCATTGAAACCTGCCGCCTAATCGCTTGTTTTATTTAAAAATCCCCTTTAATAAGTGATTTCATGCATAGTATAGGCGAACGTCTGGAAGAAGCCCGCAAGCGTAAGGGCATTACGGTGAGAGAAGCATCCGAAGCGACTAAGATTCGCGGCGAATACCTCAACAACTTCGAGGCGAACACGTTCAAGATGAATCTTCCCGACATTTATGTTCGAGGATTCCTCCGTTCCTACGCCAACTACTTGAAAGTCAATTCAGACAAGGTCATCACGGACTACAACGCTCACTTGATTGGAGAGGGAAAGTCCTCTCGACGCGACGCACGTGAATTTTTGGGGCGGCTGGAACTGCAGGAGCAGCCTTTGGTGGCCGAGGGGGCCCAGAACCCCGGATCCGTAGAAGACAGTGCAATCGAAAGCACCAGCGAAACTTCCGAATCCATTCCAATCTGGGAGCGATTCAATATCGAACAGGGTGTAGCGATCAAGATCGGGATCGTTGCCGGTCTCGCTTTGATCCTAATAATCGCCGTTATCTGGGGATTCCTCACCTTCATGGATTCCAGCGATCCCGCGCCCGATACAAATCTCACGGAGACGCCTGCCGTCATCGCTCCTGCAGCCAATGCCGCGGCCTTCACCCTGATCGCCAATGACGATGTTCGAGTAGAAATAAAGCAGGTGGAAGGAAACATTCCGTTGTTTTTCGCCGTATTGCCAGCAGGGCAGGAGAAAGAGCTTTCCGCTTCGGGAAGCGTGCGCATCCATTATAGCGACGCCAACGCACTTTCCATTCGTATCGGCAGCAAGACCTACAAGATGCAAACGGACCGGAGCTCAATTCGTATCACTCCTGCCAACATCCTAAAGCAACAAAAGGCAGGTAACTAGAACAAAGATCTAAGCCTTCGTTTGGGCTCTTTTTCTGGGTCTATTTCTAGGGACCGGCAATACTTGAGGTCTGTGGCCTAAAAATGCGTTGAATCGTGCGCTGGACGTGACCATACCAAGCAAATGAGCAAACTCACTGTTGCAATTGGCTCTGACCATGCCGGATACAATTACAAGAATGCGATCATCGCCCATCTTTTCCAACGAGGGCACAACGTTGAGGACTACGGCACAGACTCGACCGAATCCTGCGACTACCCTGACTTTATTCGCCCGGTTGCAGAGGCGGTTGCGGCCGGTAAGTGCGATCGGGGAATCGTGCTTGGAGGCTCGGGAAACGGCGAAGCCATAACGGCGAATCGTGTGCCTGGAGTGCGGTGCGGCGTTTGCTGGAATGAGCAGCTCGCAATGTGGAACCGGTCCCATAATAACGGCAACGTGCTCGCGTTAGGTGAGAGAACAGTCACTCAGCAGGAGGCTCTTAACATTGTGGATACCTGGCTGGAAACTGAATTTGAAGGCGGCCGCCATATCGCCCGAATCGAAAAAATCGACGCAAAACGCTACCCATAGATGCTTGAAGAAGTAAGAACGAAGATCGAGGATTTGCTTCCAAACCTATCAAGGTTCACCACTCGCACTTCTTATTTCTACATTCATAATTCCTTTATCATTCAATGAAAAACAGAAGTCTCGGCAAGTCAGGCCTCAAGTTCAGTGAGCTTTCATTCAGCTACTGGGCCACTTTCAGTGACCAGGTGAACAATGCGGTCGCGGAATCTTGCCTGAAAACGGCCTACGATGCCGGCATCAACTTCTTCAACAGTCTCTATGAAAAACTTATGGATGAGAGCAACGTGGCTCTCAGCATTGTTAAGAAAATCGATGTTTAGAGATTCGATGTTTTACCGCCATACTTTAGAAGGTAGCGGGCGATCGCAGAGGCCCACTTTGAAAAAAGTCTTCGCTCTCGCCGGGCTTTTCATCCTCCTCGCTGGTTGTCTGCAATCTGAGCCGATCCAATCTGAAACCACCAAAATTCTATTGGATACACCGTCCGCCGGCTGGCAATTAGCCCCTCTCGAGGCATGGGAAACGGACGAAGCGATTTACTGCCTCTTCCAGTTGAACCCTCCTCAAGGGCTGTCCGCCCAAGTCATCACCTCAATCGTTTCCGAAATGCAATTGCCTGCTTCGGAGAAGCTGAAGAAGCACGTCGTCCTAGGCAAAACGTGGAATTGGTCCTCCAACAGCGATGTTGAATTCCTAAACTCGCTCGAAGCCTTCAAGGAGCAGTTGGGCAAGGGTGCAAGAATCGTTGATCTGCCAACCCCTAAATCGTAAGTTAATCTTTCACTCATGAGCTCATCTGCAAAGAACCTCGAGGTTTTCCCGAGAACACCCGACATTCTCCTCGAGAGAGACCTCCGTTTCGAAAGCAAATCGGCCAACGACGAAGACTTGCTCCTCGCCTATCGCTGGATGGTTTATAGCCGCTTCACGGACGCCCGCATTTTCGAACTCTACCGGCAGGGCAAAATGAAGGGTACGGTCACCGTATCAAACGGGAATGAAGGCCTGGTCGTCCCGCTGGGTCTCATGATGGACAAGTCTATCGACTGTGTTTCCTGGACGCATCGCGGCATGCCCGGTCATCTCATTTGGTCTGATCATCTCGGCGATCACGTGTGCCAGTTCCTAGGAAATTCAGGAAGCCCCACCAAAGCCCGTGAAGGGAACGCCCACCATGGCGATCCCAAAAATCGGAGCTTCCCGATGATCAGCCACCTAGGGAAGATGTCCTCCAATGTTTTGGGCGGAACCGATTCCCAGCGCCGCAAAGGACACAAGGCGATTGGCATCACTTTCTTCGGCGATGGGGGTTCGAGCACGGGCGAGATTCACGAGAGCATGAACCTCGCAAGCGTGCTCAACCTTCCCGTGATCTTTGTAATCGAAAATAATAATTACGCTTACTCAACACCCCTCCACGAACAGTATGCGGGTAAACTAGTCGACCGGGCCAAGGGATACGGCATGAAAGGGATCGAGCTCGATGTCGCCAATATCGAGGAAAACCTAAAGGTCTTTCAGGACGCGATCGACGAAACCCGGGAGACCCGCCGACCCATGCTTATCGAAATGCACACGCTTCGGCTTCTCGGTCATGCGGGCTACGATACCCTCGACTATATCGATCCGGAACTTACTCAAAAATGGTTCGATGAGGACTGCCTTAAGAACCTTCGTGAGCGATTGGTCGCAAAGGGGCATGGCAACCGCATTGAGCAGGAAGAAGCCCTGCTAAAGAGCTTCGTCACCGAGACCGTCAACGCCGCCCTAAAGCTTCCCATGTGCAGTCCGGAAGGACTCATCGATGATGTCTACGCGAAGACAAACTTAGAGATCGACTGGAAACCTGCCGAAGAATCCGCCCCGGAAGCGGTGACCTTTGCCCAGGCCATCAATCGCGCCCTAAATAGGATTTTGTCAGAATCTCCTGAATCGATCATCATGGGACAGGACATCGCCGACTATGGAGGACCCTTTAAAGTCACCAAGGGACTCTTTCAGGAGTTCGGACGTGACCGCGTGATCAATACGCCCATTTGCGAATCCGCTATGGTAGGCTACGCCACGGGCTTGGCAGTCAATGGCCATCGCCCCATCGTCGAATTCCAGTTTGCCGACTTCGCGACGGACGCAACCACACAAATCACTCTGAATGCCGGCACCTATCACTTCCGCTCGGGGGCGAAAGCCCCGCTCGTCTATCGCTTTCCTTGTGGTGGGGGGCTCACTTTTGGATCGTTCCATTCCCAAGATCTCGAAGCACTCTATCTCCATATTCCCGGAACTAAATTCCTCTACCCCAGTACTCCTCAGGATGCGTTTGACGGTCTGCTGGCTGCCTATGAAGACGATAATCCAGTCATTTTCTTCGAGCACAAAAATCTCTACAATCTCCTTAAATCACCTATCACGTTCAATCCGAACTATCGCAATATCTGGCAGCCGGCCCTGCGACGCCCGGGAGACTACGCCACAGTAGTGACCTACGGGGAAATGACGATATGGGCCAATGAAGCCATCGAGTATTTGAAGGAAGAATACGACTTGGAATGTGAGCTTTGGGACCTCCGAGCGCTCAACCCTCTCAATCTTCAATCCATCCAGGACTCCGTTGCAAAAACCGGCCGACTCGTCGTCATAACTGAAAGTCGGCGCAATGCTGGCTTTAGTGCGGAACTGGTTTCCCGCATCGTCGAAAACCAGTTTTTCGACCTCGAAGCTCCTCCTCTCAGAATCACATCCAAAGACATGCCGGTTCCTTTTGCTGCTGAACTGGAAGCCGACTATCGCCCCAATGCGAATAGCATCCTTGCGTCCATGATAGACTGGTTAGAGGCTGAATAGTTAATGAGCGAAATAACTCACAACTTGAATTGGGGTGCTATCGAATTGTTCGCGATGGACGTGGATGGCGTTTTGACCGATGGTAGTATTTATGTCTCGTCGGACGGATCTGAAACAAAACGCTTTTCCATCATCGACGGACTTGGTCTCGTCATGCTCCGTGAAGCAGGCGTAAAAATTGCCTGGATATCAGGCCGGGAATCGGAAGCAACCGATCGCCGGGCAGAGGAGCTCAAGGTTGATTTCGTTCTTCAGGGCAGGAAAGACAAAGCCCTAGTCCTTTCGTCGCTTCTGAAGGAATTGGGTCTCAAGCCCGAGCAAGCAGTCTATATGGGAGACGATACCATCGATATCGAAGCGATCGAGCTAGCCGCCATCGGCGTGGCTGTCCCTGAAGCCCAACCCGAACCCCTGGCATCCGCAAATTACACGACCCAGCGGGCTGGTGGAAACGGTGCTGTCCGCGAAGTATGCAACCATATCCTCGCCGCACGCTCTCAATTAGCTAAATGAAGACATTCCGAACAAAAGCAAACCGCTGGGCCGCCTTGGGATTGACCTTCTTAGGGGCACTTGGCTTCGCCCAAACGCTGGACGAACCCATCACCAACTTCAAGCTCCCTTTGTTCAATGACGACGGCTATCGAACCGGCTACCTAAGGGGTGAACAGGCGATCATACTAAACGAAGTCGAAATCCGCATCCTCGGTATGGAACTCAACCAATACACGGGAGACGAAAGGGACGCGGTAATCGGAACGATGGAAAGTCCGGAAGCCCTTTTCCGTATGGATCAGAACAAAAAGCGCTCGGCTGCGGGACCTAGTTCCATCAAGCTTGAGAACGACTCCTTCATCCTGACCGGTGATGATTGGATCTGGCAAGAGAAAGGGAATCAGCTCGTCATCAACAAGAACGTAAAAATCGTCATTTTCTCCGCTATCGGAAACGTAATCAAATGAAGCTAATTTTAACCACTATTTCCATCGCACTGTTGGCTTCGAATTGGCTCGCAGGACAAGATGAACCCACAACGGAATCCTCAGAAGAAACGTCGATCGCCACCCCAGTCGAGGATCTCGGTCCCAAGCACTTCATATCCGACATACCATTGGTGCAAACGGAAATTGAAGCCGAAAGCCTGCGCGCTGAAATTACCGAGGAAAAGGGGTACTTGATTGGAGTGGGAGGCGTCAGAATGGTTGCGACAAACCTGGAAATTACCTGCAACCAAATCGAGGTCTTCACCGATGTCAAAGACAAGGACGGCAATGACACCATTGGTGACATCAGTTCGATCAATAAGATTATCGCCATCGGAAATGTCCGGATCAAACAAGACCAGCGGTCTGCCACCGCAGGACTAGCCGAGGTTTATCCGAACGATGACTTCATCCTGCTAGATGAGGACCCCATTCTGTACCAAGGAGACATTACGATCGACGGAACGGGTGCCCAATTGAAGATTTACCGAGGCAATGGACGGGTCGAATGGGTTGGAGATCCCAATAACAAGATCCGCATTTCCGCTCCCCCGCTTCAAGACCTCGGTTTCGAGGAAGATGAGGAGACCATGGTCCCAGTAACCGCCGAGTCGACAACCGAAACTGCAGCGGATCCCAGTAATTCTGAACCAAAGAGGGAAGAAGGAAATTCCAAGAAGCCAAACCGTTCCGAGAGCAACTGATGAGCGAGGTTGAAAAGGAAGATACCAAGCCGGCCCAAGAGGAGCCGGCAAAGGAGCCCAACATGATCGAGGCGCGCGGCCTCGTGAAAACCTACGGATTGAAGACAGTCGTCAATGGGGTGAACCTGGACATTGGAACCGGTGAAGTCGTGGGCCTGCTTGGACCAAATGGAGCGGGAAAAACCACTACGTTCTACATGATAGCAGGTCTCGTCGAGGCGACCCGGGGTTTCGTACTACTGAACAGAAAACCAATCACTCACTTGAAGGTTCATCGACGGGCTCGGCTCGGCATCGGGTATTTGCCCCAGGAACCGAGCGTATTTAGAAAACTCACCGTTTGGCAAAACGTTCAGGCCGTTGCGGAAACGCTCCCCTTGAACCGGCGGCAACGGAAAGCTCTCATAGAAAGCCAGCTTTCTGACCTCGGGCTCATCTCTCTCGCTAAGCAAAAGGCATATACGCTCAGTGGCGGGGAAAGAAGGCGTCTCGAAATTGCTCGCTGCCTCGTCACCCAGCCTGAGTTCGTCTTGATGGATGAGCCCTTCGCCGGAGTTGACCCGATCAATGTAGCAGAAGTCCAAAAGATCGTCCTTGCTCTGAAGAAAAGGGGTATAGGGATCCTCATCACAGACCACAATGTCCGAGATACGCTCGCGATCGTGGATCGGGCCTACCTAATCCATGAGGGAAAAGTGCTAGCTGCTGGTGACCGCGATTTCCTCATCAATGACCCAAAAAGCCGAAAGCTGTACCTCGGCGAGAATTTTAACATGTAAGCGGGAAGCCGTCTGCTCCTAGCTTTCGCTGCAAAGGTTTTGCTTTTCCTCTCCTCAATGGGCTATTGTAGTTTCAAGGATTTTCTCTATGACCCAAGCAAAACCAATCAAGAAAATTGACAGTCTTTCCATTAAAGACTTCCTCAAAAGCTACTCGGATCACCTAAAGCTCGAACTGGTAGCGGGACATCGGGGATTGAGACGGGTCATCCGCGAAGGGAGCGTCAATCGTCCTTCCCTCGCCTTAACCGGATTCTTCAAATATTTTGCCAACAAGCGGCTTCAGGTATTGGGAGCGTCTGAGATGACGTATTTGCGAACTCTCGACAAAGACACTCAAAGAAAACGCCTTTCTGAACTAATTGACCGATCCGTCCCTTGCCTCGTTATCGCAAGAAACTACCGACCTCTTCCAATCATGAAGGAAATCGCTGAAACGAGAGGCCTACCCATCCTCCGTACTTCGATGATCACGATGAACTTTATCAACGCTGCCACCCTTTCCCTTGACGCCGCCTTCGCACCCTCCACCTCGGAACACGGCACAATGATGGATATTAAAGGTATGGGGACGTTGATCCGGGGATCGAGCGGGATCGGCAAAAGCGAATGCGCCCTCGCACTGATTGAGCGCGGGCATAGCATCGTTGCAGATGATTTAACTCGTATTCGATTACTGGATGAGCGCGAACTGATGGCTTCAAGCGCGGAGCTAAACCAAGGGTACATGGAATGCCGAGGAATCGGAATCATCGATGTGGGCGAAATGTTCGGTGTCAGAAGTATCCGTCCCGAAAAAAGAATAGACCTCGTGGTTTCGCTTCTTGAACTCACACCTGAGGTCCAAGAAGACCGGACTGGACTTGACCAAGACTACTTCACCATTCTCGGCATCGACGTGCCACACATCGAAATCTATGTTCGACCTGGGCGAGACATCGCTCGTATCGTCGAAGTCGCTTCGATGGTCCAAGCACTGAAGCGACTAGGACACGATCCCGCCACGGAGTTCAACGATCGTCTCATAGATTTGATGTCGACCAACAAATGAACGATTACGAAAAATAATTTTTTCGATTCATCAGTAAATTTTTCGTATTTATTCCCACTTCAGGGTCAGACGGAGCTGTTTTTCTAGAGCCAACCGCGTTAAAGAGCTAATTTCTAAGGGTTTCCGCTCTGGATGGTTTTTCGTCGGGGGTGCAAGTTTTTTCCAAAATACTTATCCGCAGGAAAATGTTAATAACTTGTCGAAAACTAGAGCTTGAGATATGCGATTCCCTTTACGTTACTCTTTTTAGTTTCTCTTTATAACGCATCTAACACTACCTGTTTTCATCTTGTCTTCCAAATTCGAACACAACGCCAAAGAATTTAATCTAAATTCCTAATTTCCAACGACTTGAAAAAATCTCACACATCTAGACCCACTCAAGTTCGTTGTACAAATTCCATTATGGCCCAATTCATCGGATTCCAAGTTAGAAACAACCCGTGCGACACGATCTTCTAAATGATGTGAATAACCATCAACGTTTCTAACTATTTCAATGCCACAGGTCACTGAGCCCACACTAATTTGGGAAAAAGTAAAAACCGAGCTTTCAGAGCTTCTTCCACGCGATATCTTTGATAGCTGGTTTGTTTCCGTAGAGTGCCTAAGTGCGAACGGCAATTCTGTGATCCTTCAAGTACCGAGTGAGTTTTCCGCGATTTGGATCAACGATAACTACTTGGATTTACTTACCAAAGCCTTTCAACGGTTTTTGGGCCATCCAGTAACCGTTACTTTAGTAGACAACCCCGCGGAAGAAGACAACGTAAGCAACAATAAGCGGCATACCAATACTGAGAAGTCCAATTTCCAGCGGACTACAGCTAGCACCAACCATCCGAATAAAGGGGCCATCAACTCCAACCTCAATCGTCGGAATACGTTTGAGAATTTCGTTATCGGCTCCAATAGCCAATTGGCACACGCCGCAGCCATCGCGGTAGCGCATGCACCGGCGGAAGCCTACAACCCCCTCTTCGTTTATGGGGAGACTGGATTGGGCAAAACTCATCTAATGCACGCCGTGGGACATCACATTCTCCAAAACAAGCCTGACGCCCGAATCACCTACCTATCTTCCGAAAAGTTCACGAACGAATTCATTTCCTCCATTCAAGAGAATACGCTGACCCGTTTTCGCAAACGGTATCGCCGCGTAGATGTCCTTTTGATCGACGACGTCCAGTTTCTTAGTGGCAAAGAGCGAATCCAAGAAGAATTTTTCCACACCTTCAACGAGCTCTTCGAGCAGCAAAAGCAGATTTTTCTTTCAAGCGATAGACCGGCCAACGAAATAGCGAAACTCGAAAGTCGCCTCGTATCCAGATTCCAGTGGGGTCTAGTAACCGATATCCAAGCACCCGATTTCGAGACCCGTGTTGCCATCTTACGCAAAAAAGCCGAGCAGCATAACTTCAAGGTGCAGGATGAGATCATCAATTTCATCGCGGAACACATCGTAAAAAATATTCGGCGGCTCGAAGGAGCCTTAATCAAGGTTTGCAGCTACTCTTCTCTCACCGGAAACCCGCTAGATATCTCCACTTGCGAGATGCTCTTAAGCGACGTGCTAATGGAGGCGGCCAAACAACAGCTCACGATTGATACCATACAGAAGAAGGTAGCCGAATACTTCGAGCTAAGGCATTCCGACATGCTAAGTCGGCGGCGGCCCAATCACATCGCCGTTCCTAGACAGATCGCCATGTACTTGAGTCGAGAACTTACCAAGCACTCGCTGCAAGAAATCGGTGAGTCGTTCGGGGGTCGGGATCACGGTACGGTAATCCATGCCTGCCGGCAGGTCGAAAACCTTGTAGACCAAGACGACACCGTTCGCCACAGTGTCGACTACCTGAAAGCCCAGCTTTCAAGATAGAGCTGGACCTATCCTTCTTGTAAGACCTTTTGGTTTGATAAGTTCTACGCAAACATGAATCTCAGTAACGAACAAAAGCAGATCATAGCTCAACGCCTCGCCGATGGTAAATCCATTGCGGACATCCAGCGGCTTATTGCTAGTGAATTTGGAGCCGCAATGACCTTTATGGAAACACGATTTCTGCTAGACGATCTAAACTTGGATCTTAAGGAAGAGGAACCGAAACCTGAGCCAGATGAGGCAGTCACAGCTGAAGCGACAAGCTCAGATATTTCTGGGCCTGAGAAAGTTTCCTCAGGGAACGGGTCCTTATCCCTAGACATTGATAAAATTTTGCGTCCGGGTTCAGCCATCAGCGGTACCGTCACTTTCTCTGACGGAGTAGCGGCCAAATGGTATGTCGATCAGATGGGTCGCCTGGGACTGGATCCCGACCAAAAGGGATACCAGCCCTCGGAATCTGACATTCAAGCGTTTCAAACCGAGCTTCAGGCAAAAATGCAGGCTCCTGGAATCTAGACAAAGCTCCCTTTTTCGATTCCTCGAAGTAGATCGGCTTCGGAAAGAATTTTTACCCCAAGGCTTTCCGCTTTCGTCAATTTCGATCCCGCGGATTCACCCGCCAGCAAATAGGTCGTCTTTTTGCTGACGCTCCCAGCGACTTTTCCTCCCTTTCCTTCGATCAGGTCTTTCGCTTCATCTCGTTTCATCGTGGACAGGGCTCCCGTGATGACAAAAATCATACCCTCGAAGATCGCTTGGCTCCTATCGATCATCTCCGGGACGGTGGGGTTCATCCCTAGTTCAAAAAGCGAATCCACGACCGCTGCGTTCTCGTCGCTATCGAAATAAGCGACTATTCCCTGGGCGGTCTTTTCGCCGATTCCATCAATCTCTACCAGCGTTTCGACATTCGCCTCCCTTAAATGAGCGAATAATCCAAAATGCCTTGCCAAGTCCTTCGCCGCGGTCGCCCCAACTTGTGAGATTCCAAGCCCATGAATCAAGCGCCAAAGTTCTTTCGTTTTGCTCTGCTCGATCGCTTCCAGTAAATTTTGGGCCGACTTCTCAGCAAATTTTTCAAGCGCGACGATCTGGTCATGCTCCAATCGAAAAATATCCGAAAGATTAAGTACGAGGGAACGCTCAACTAGTTGCTCGACCACTGCCTCACCCAGCCCTTCAATATCCATGCACTGGCGTGAGGCAAAGTGCTGCAAGCGCCCCTTGACCTGAGCCGGACACTTTATGTTGAGACAGCGAAGGGCTACTTCGCCCTCTAACTTAAGGGTTGGCTTGCCACATTCCGGACAGGATTCAGGAAAGACGAAGGGAACGCTGTCGCGGGGGCGATTTTCAAGAACTACTCGGATGACTGCTGGGATGATTTCGCCGGCCTTTTCCACGATCACGGAATCCCCAATTCGAACGTCCTTTCGTTGCATCTCTTCCTTGTTATGCAGAGTGGCCCGCGAAACGGTCGTTCCAGCAAGTTGGGTCGGTCGCAATTCTGCAACCGGAGTCAGGACCCCGGTCCGCCCAACCTGAATGGTAATTCCCTCCAGAACCGTCTCAGACTGTTCGGCCGCAAACTTGAACGCGATCGCCCATCGGGGTGCCTTCGACGTATTTCCCAACTGATCCTGCTGGTCCAAACGGTTGGTCTTCACAACCGCTCCGTCGGTTGGATACGGCAGTTGATCGCGCAGGAAGTCCAACTCTTCGATCGCTTGCCACGCCTCTTCAGCACCACGGGTTTCCCAAATTCGCTCTCCCACCGGAAAGCCCCAATCAGTAAGCGTCTGACTAAAATCGGATTGTGAAGATACGATTTCAGGTTGGCAGAAACCAAGTCCATATAGGACAATGTTCAGTTTCCGCCGAGCGACCTCAATTCGGTCTAGCATTTTGACCGTGCCCGCTGCCAAGTTTCGCGGGTTCTTAAATTCCTCGAGCCCAGCTGCTCTGCGCTCGGCATTGATCCGATCAAATTCGTCGTTACGCATATAGATTTCTCCCCGAATTTCGATAACATCCGGTAGGTCCGCTCCTTTCAACTCTCGCGGAAGCTCCTCAATGAAAAGTACATTTGCCGTAATATCATCTCCCTCGGTCCCATTTCCTCGGGTCACTGCCCGAACCAGTCTTCCGTTTTCATAAGTGATACTAACAGCAACCCCGTCTATCTTTGGCTCAACAATAAAATCGACCGAGACCACTTCCAGGCCTTTTTCAACTCTCTCTACAAACGCAAAAAATTCATCTTTCGAATACGTATTATCTAGGCTGAGCATAGGAAGCCGATGAATATAAGATTTAAATCCTTCCACCAAGTCATCCCCTACCCGCTGTGTGGGGGTGTTATTCGGAACCCATTCGGGATGAGCTGCTTCTAATGTTTCCAAATCATGTTTCAGCTGGTCGTATTCCCAGTCAGATATTTCGGGGTCAGCTTGGCGGTAGTAGAGCTCATCATGCTTCTCTATCTCGATTCTCAAAGCCCTGATTTCAGCCTCTACCTTCTCGTCCTTCATTACCCTTCATTCAAGAGTTTCAGAAGCGGGACGCAAGTTCAGGTTACAAACCCGCTTGACAATCGGATCGGTGACTTCGGTTCTCGAACGAAAACGCAAACGCTGAAGTCTTTCCAGCCCCGGTTTTTTCCCAATTCTGCCTCTCATCACATCCCAGAACCGCGTTTCAAAAGTGCGTCGTTATAGCCCTAAAAGCGGTAAACAAAAAACCGCCGGGGCCGCCCCTACCTCATCTACGACAATATCTATCCCATCCGACGACCACGGGGGATGATAGAAATGTATCCATTCAACCACTATTACGTATAAAATCGCCAACAAAAAAGCCCACGCTAATCGGGGGCTTGATCGCAAAGGACACGAAACTCAACGAAACCAATGAGTTGCCAGTAATCCAAACAAAAAGAAAAGGGCCACCTTGTCGAAATTGACGATATCTGAACCCTGTGGACTGCTTTCGTCAAAACTCGATGCCCGAGCAACCACCGCGAGCAAGGCGACTGGCAGAATCAAATATCGAAGAGGAAGAAGAGTATTCATGCCAGAAAAACGGAAACTAGGAAAAAGAAAATGGTCGGGCCACCGAGATTTGAACTCGGGACCTCTTGTCCCCCAGACAAGCGCGCTACCAAGCTGCGCCATGGCCCGACACAAAGGAAAGGCAAAAGAATTTGGGGAGCTCTGGATTCGATTTCAAATGCTTTTTTCCGAAAGCTGGATTTATTTATCAGGGGGGCTCAAACAGTTGAATTTGACTTGCTTCCAATTGAGCTGATCGGCATACACCACTATCCTCTTGCACAGGATGCCCAGGTGGCGGAATTGGTAGACGCGCCTGACTCAAAATCAGGTTTCTTCGGAAGTGGGGGTTCGATTCCCCCCCTGGGTACCATCCTTCGCTCGAAACACAGCTTAGAGACTCAAGCTATCACCTCGAAGACAGTAAGAAATAGCAACAAGACCCCCACTAGATTCTATAATACGGCTTGGCAGTCCTAGGAAAGAGTGTCCATTCAGTATTAGATATTAGGCGAAGAGGGGGAACTGCCCATCCGTTCGACTGAGCTCACTGCCGAATCCCTGATCACTAGCAAAACCCCTCCCTTAGGGAGTATCTCGTGTCTCTAATTTAAGAAGCTCTCGATTTAGCTCAAAGTGAGATCGTGATTTCAACCAACGGTTAAAAGCGCATGTTTGGGACATAACCTTCTCTACGTTCCACTAATCCTTTTCTGGAGGCTCTTGGTTTGGAGAAAAGTAAGTCTGACAGAGGGAAGATTAGTAGACATTTGATTCATTGTGTTACCAAGAGATATTACTGATACTAAGAGTTCTTAGGGTATTAGTTTACTAAGAATCTTATCTTTCTATTTAAACTAAATACACTGACGCCAACAGTTTTAAGGTAGAATAAAATCCAAAGAGAATCTTGGAACAAAAGCATATCCTTAGATGACTAAGACAATGTTATCGGGATAACAGCCCAAAGAAACGGTCTCGAATCGATCTTTGGGTAATCTAGAAATGAACATATGAGAGCGGCCTGCCGTAGGGTCGCTCTTTCTTTGTATCATTTCGCACCAAGGGCCAAAATTAGCAGATCGTTTGTCAGTGCTCCCCAAAAGTAGTTCAACTAATGGGATTGCTTGAACTTTGTGAAACGGGGTAAGGTCCTTTAAATACCCTAAGGTTAACTAGTAGGGCTTTGACCTATTTACCGATGTCGGAAGGGCGATTCAAAGAAGCAATTCGGGAGGGCTACTTCTTTTTTCACTTATTAAGGATCGGTTTCCAGGGCAATCGAGGCATTAGTGGTGCTTACGAGGATCTTTAATTGGAACCTTATTGGCAAACGATAGTCTAATCGACTATCATAGTGGAAGTTACCGACAAGCTAGCCCTCAGGGTGGTTTGGATGCGGTACGAAAAAAGGAGTTGGGCAGTCTTGGGGAAGGCTGCCCTTTTCTTTTTTTGATTGCTCCAAGGGCCAGAATTAGCAGATCGTTTGTCAGTACTCCCCAAAAGTAGTTCAACTTATGGGATTGCTTGATCTTTGCGACACGGGATGGAATATCACTGTGATACTTAAGTCAGCTGATACGACGTTAACCTGATTAGCGATGTCGGAACAGCGATCCAAAGAAGCAGTTCGGGAGGGCTGCTTCTTTTTTATCCCTACGGGATCGGTTTCCGGGGCAATCGAGGCATCCATAAGCTATGCTTGTCCTTATCGGAGGGAGTCTCATACGCCACAAGCCCCAGTTTAGAGGGGAAAGGTTAGAGGATGACAGTAAACCTGAGCTAGTCATACACTAATTTAGAAAAATTTTTCGAAAAACACTTGATTTGTTATGCATTATTCTAAATAAGAATAATTCTAATTACTATTAAATATTATGAATAATTCTGAACAAAAAAACTGCCGCAGATGCGAAAACTGGTTAAGCGTTGAAGGAGAAAATGGTGAATGTCGTTCCCATGCTCCTCAAACCGTAGTCGTACAAGCCGGCGATACTACCAACTTCGAAACACTTTTTCCGAAAACGATTGCTAGCGATTGGTGTGGAGAGTTTGAGCAAGCAGTCTAATCTACCTGACGTTGGTAATCCAAACGGTTATCGACTTCTTGGCCACCGATGCTTTTGTTAACCGCATTGCGGGGTGGGTAAAATATAGCTATATTCAACTAGGAGCTGACCAAGGAGGTGTAGTTTAACACAGTGAGCCAAGCATGACAGATTTTAAAACTGAGATCACCTGAAATGATCCAAAAATTGGCCAAAATGGATCCGAAATCGATTTTTTTGGCCTTTATTTAGTTTAAAAGGCCTGCTTTCGGTCATATCTGAGATCAGTAGGTAGATATACTAGTTAGTAGAATACTAACTAGTAAATCCCACGAAACCATCCTTCCTGATCTCAGAACGAGCAATGCTTGAAATCCTTCGAAGTTTTATGATCAGGAAAACGACGCCGGCAAGTCAGTTTAGTTCTGAATTGCTGTGGTGAAAGCAAGGATGCTGTTCCTTTTCATAATAAAGCCAAAGGTAGAGAAGACTTGTTAAAGCGACAATTTTTTCTGGCACAGTTGGTTCATCAAAATTGCGATGCTCGCTCCCACTTCCCGCTGTTGTCTAGGAATTGCGCTTCATTTGGCCCAAGTGAGCTGCCTTCGGTGGTATGTAGCGTTCACAGAATTGGTTTTTGGTGGAGTACTTATTGGGTAATTGACCATCAAGCTCCACAGGGTAAGCATCGTAAGATCCTGTGAATATTAATTATAATGTTGATAGTAATTTATCTATTTTGATTTATTCTCCTTTTGCGACTGTTTTAATTTACTGACAATTTGTTAGTTTTTATTGGGGACACTGGTGTTTACATACTATTGTTCATTAGCTATTTAGGGAATAGAAAATAGCTTTTTATTAGATTAAATATTTGGGATACTCTAAGGATGCCCTTGAAAACTGAGAGTGTATCAATCGATTCTCAAGGATCCAATTTTACACGAGAACTAGCCTTTGGGCTGTTGCCGCAACCAAAAAACGGGGGGCACGGGCTCGTCAGTAACGCCCTGAGGATATAATCATACATCTAAAGCCCTTATAGGAAATCTAATACCCTCGAGGAGTTCCGATAGGATTGATCGTGAAGATTTTGCTGATCAGCCATGGCATTGCCTTTTCAATGTTGATTTTCGATAGGTTTTTGTTGGCCAAATTCCCCAAACGAGTATCCGCTTAAAACCACGATATTCGATTCAATCATTTCGTGTAAATACCTTGAAGCTTGCTTCATTGCCGTAATGCTACCTGTCGATCTTACGCCTCTGCAAACCGACGGCGACGGGGGCCAAGCACCCACAAAGGGTCGTATAGGCTTCCAGCCTGTAACACTAACCTCTGTGAACAGGCAGGATGCCTGTTTTACTTTCTCCAAATTTGGATGCTTCATCCTTCATCTCACAGTTTTCGACCTTAAGACAAAGGAAAGGTCTTTTTTGCAGACCCCGGCTACTTTGGCCCAGCACAGACACAATGTGGAAATCATGAAAATTTTAGACGCATTTAAGAATGAAATCCGCTACTGCACCATGCAGCAGAGGTTCAGAATGTCACTATTTCATGGCTAGGCATACTTACCTCGGGAACGAGAGGTATTTCTGGATAGGCTCTGCTCTATGATCGCGGAGCGAGATGAGAGCGAGTGGTCTGTGCAATTATATGGCTCTGGGTACAATTTTGAAGGAGGTTGGCTTCCCGGCGACTACCTCCTCTATATCAACAAGCGCATCACGGGCAGCAAGCCATGGTGCAGTAAGTCGTTGACCGCCAACTACGAGGGAGAAGCCGCTTGCAGAAATGCACAGTCAGCCCTAGGAGAAAACTTCCAATTTTACGGGAGTAGAAAATTCTTTACTACCGCTCTAAATTTTCTATCACAAGAAATGTCTAAAATTATTAAGACTTTGATACGTGATCATCACATCCTGTGCGAAACAGGCACGTGTCTTGTTCCTAACCCGATGATAAAACAAAATGTATAGTAAAAAAATATTCTCATTAATGCTCAGCTCACTGTTTCTTCCGGTGTTTGCTTTTGGTGACGCCCATTCTGCTGGGGATCACAGCGGCTCTCTGCATCCGAGTGATTTCGTTGGCGTTAGCTTCTGGCTAGCGACTGCAATCATGCTTGCAGCCACGGTATTTTTCTTTGTCGAGCGCGATCGCGTCAAAGGCAAATGGAAAACTTCCCTCACAGTTGCAGGTCTCGTTACAGGGGTTGCCTTCTGGCACTACTTGTACATGCGCGACGTTTGGGTTGAGACAGGATCTAGCCCGACTGTTTTCCGCTACATTGATTGGCTGATAACAGTGCCACTGCAAATAGTAGAGTTCTATTTGATTCTTGCTGCTGTGACGGTAGTCGGCGTGCGGGTCTTCTGGAAGCTTTTGATTGCATCACTGGTGATGCTTATCGGTGGTTACCTAGGTGAGGCTGGTTACGTAAACACAACACTTGGTTTTGTTGTAGGCATGGCAGGCTGGCTTTACATCATCTATGAAATTTTCAAAGGTGAAGCCTCACAGCTTAACGAAAATAGCGGTAACGTTGCTTCCCAGACGGCCTTCAAGACTATTCGTCTAATTGTTACCGTTGGTTGGGCTATCTACCCTATTGGTTACTTCCTTGCTTACATGGGCGGAGGCAGTAACGACAGCGAAACATTGAATATAGTCTACAACCTTGCTGACTTAGTGAACAAAGCTGCCTTTGGACTAGCAATTTGGGTAGCTGCTACCAGTGACAGTGAATAGTGTGTCGTAAAAATTACTAATTTTTACACACAATGGATTTAATGACCTCAGCCCTGAGCCGCCTTGAAAGGCAGCTCAGGGCTTGTTTTTACCGTGACTCAACACTGGCTGGTTTCTCGGATGATGCTTATTTTTGGTCCGGTCAGAATATTCGTGGTAGGATCTGTCTAGACCTAGGCAAGGCCTACAGGCTACCTGAGAATACATTGTTAGATATAGCAGCCTCGACGCAGCTTCTGCATGATGCGAGCCTCATACACGATGACCTCATTGACGAGGATGCTGAGCGCAGAGGATGTCCAGCGATCTGGAAGAAGTACGGAAAAGCGAAGGCACTTTTGGTCGGCGATTTACTTATATCGAAAGCTTACGAGACCGTTAGTGATTCAAAGGTATCTGCTGCTAACAAGGTAGTTTGGGCTAGTGAGATTTCAGCAGCAGTCAACTCAGCGGTATCTGGTGCTGTGGCCGAACTTGAATTTGATGCCAACAATAAGCGACTCATACTAGAAAATTATTACAGTATGGCATCTCGCAAAACTGGTGCGCTGTTTGCTTTGCCGGCCCGGTGTATCGCATTATTTGCTAATCAGATAAGCGACGTGGATCGTCTAAACACAATTTTTCTGAATCTAGCAGTGGCTTATCAAATAAAAGACGATCAGAGTGACTTTCTTGGCACTAAATCTGGGCGAGAGCATTCATCGGACCTTAGAAATGGTCGCCCAAATTTATACCACATCTTAACCAACAATGGCATGTCTACCGACAAGTGCTTTGATTATATTAATGACTATCAACAATCCTTAGTTGAAGATTCAATTAAGCTTGCCGATTCATTACCTAAGCAAGTCTGTGTGATACTCAAAGAACTACTCATTCCTTTTATCGAACTCAACTCATTGCCAACGTCTAATGGGCTGCTCCAGGTCGGTACTTAAGCAGCAGGTCATAAAAGTTTGTTAAGCTCTATTTTGGCATGTCGCATCGCTCACAGGATCGTCGAAGTGCGATAATTATTGGTGCAGGATTTGGTGGAATGGCGACCGCTTTACGGCTGCGAAGGATCGGCTATGCAGTAACCGTAATTGATAATAATCCAAAGGCAGGCGGACGGGCTCAGGTCTATGAAATCAATGGCTTTAAATTTGATGCTGGCCCAACTGTAATAACCGCACCTTTTTTGTTCGACGAACTTTTTACGCTGTTTCAGAAAAAAAGAGAAGACTACATCGAGTTCCTACCCGTTGAACCTTGGTATAGGTTTGAGTTTTCCGATGGGTCTAAGCTCGATTACGGCGGCAGTATTGAAGATACCGTTTCAGAAATTAATCGCCTCTCTCCGGGAGAAGGAAAGGGGTATGTCGAGCTGGTTAACTTTTCTAAAAGAATATTTAAGGTGGGTTTTGAGAAACTATCAGACCAACCGTTCCACAAATTCTGGACCATGATCCGTCAGGTTCCTGCCCTACTGGCACTTAGAAGCTATCTTTCAGTTTATAAACTAGTCTCGAGCTTTCTAAAAGATGAGCGCCTGAGGCGGGCATTTAGTATTCACCCATTGCTCGTTGGTGGCAACCCCATGAATACAACATCAATTTATTGCCTCATACACTATCTTGAGCGCAAGTGGGGAGTGTGGTTCCCTCGTGGTGGCACCGGGTCACTAGTTGACGCATTGGTCTTACTGATGCGGGAGGAGGGTATACAACTGGAACTTAACTGTAGTGCTAGTCAGGTTATAGTAGAGAATGGTAGAGCTGTTGGTATCAAGATGGCAGAGGGTCAGGAGAAGCACGCTGATCTCGTTGTTTTTGATGCAGACCCAGCAAAAGTATACCGAGATTTAATCGACGAACAATATCGCAAAAAGTGGACGAATCGAAGGATCGATCAGCTTACTTATTCGATGGGGCTATTTGTTTGGTATTTTGGAACGAGCCGATCTTACCCAGAAGTAAAGCACCATACGATAATTATGGGCGAAACATTTAAGGACTTACTGGAAGAGATCTATGACCAAAAAGTTCTTTCTAATGACCTCAGCCTTTACCTACATCGACCGGCAGCAACTGACAGTACTATGGCGCCTGCCGGCGGAGATGCCTTTTACGTGCTTGCTCCAGTCCCGAACAAGCAGGCAAACATTGATTGGAAAGAGGCAGGCGAGAGAATAAGGTTACAGGTAGAGCATCAACTAGAGAGCACTTTACTACCAGACTTGAGTACTTGTATCGAAGTTACGCACTACGTCACCCCGGATGACTTTGAAGGCAAATTTAACACCCTATTGGGATGTGGCTTTTCGATCGCTCCTTTGTTTACACAATCAGCATGGTTTCGCTTCCACAACAAGTCAGAGGAACTTGAAAATCTTTATTTCTGCGGTGCAGGCACTCACCCCGGTGCTGGACTGCCGGGAGTCGTCGCTTCGGCTCGTGTAATAGAAAAACTTGTGCCACCGGCTAGAGATGACTGCATGAGCGATCTTGAGAAATTATTCTGTTCAAAGAGTAAGACTTTTTCACTGGCTTCATTACTTCTGCCCAAGGCTCAGGCAGATGCTGTTTTCCGCCTGTATTTCGTTTGTAGAACGCTCGATGATTGGGCAGATGAAGGCAATGCCGATTTGCTGCAAGATGCGATGAATGCATGGCAAAATAATCTACCTCATGACCTCTTGGACCATTATCGATTCCTTCAAGCGCGCTGGGGCATAGACAGCAAACCTCTCACCGAGCTCATGCAAGCTATGCTCATGGAGCAGCAATTAGTGAGGATGAGTTCAGAGGAGCAACTGCTTGAATATTGCCATGGCGTGGCAGGCACAATTGGTTTAATGCTCTGCCCAATTTTTGGGGTCAAAGATAAAAAAGCACTGGAGCACGCTAATAGTTTAGGAATTGCCATGCAATTAACCAATGTTTGTCGCGATGTTTTTGAAGATGCCGAGAATGATAGGATCTACCTGCCTGCTGACTTGTTTTCTTCTCCGCTCACGACTGCAGATTTAACGTCGAGCGATTGCGATTCACGCGCAGCGTGCACTGCTGCTAAATTGCGTATACTGCAAATGGCTGATGGATTATACGCCCGTGCAGACGCGGGTATCGACTTCCTTCCATTGAGAATCCGTATTGTTGTGCGCTGGGCGTCCAGAATGTATCGCGAAATAGGTAATGTGATTCGTAATGAGCCAGTACATTTCCACGAAAATCGTGCTATAGTGAAGCAGCCAAAGAAAATGTTTTTTTTGATCGAATGCATCACCCGCTCATTGTATAAAAAATAATCAGTGAGCTATTTAAAGTTTCTGATTATTTTCATTTGTCTGCCTTTGCTCGTCTCGATCTGCGCAAAAAAACTGCTCTTCAAGGTAAACAAAACTGAGTACCTACCGATTGCTTTGATGGCCTTCGTGGCCTTGGTCTATACGACCCCATGGGATAATTACTTAATTATGCGTGGTGTTTGGACCTATCCAACAGGAGGTGTCGTTGGGGTTTTGGGATACGTACCTATCGAAGAGTATTTTTTTATGGTTCTTCAGGCTACCTTAGCGGGAGTGCTTTGCACTTCATTGGCGCCGCACATTCAATATAGTAAACTCAGGTTTTCCTTAACAGGGGCACTCATGGCAATCTTGGTCGGTCTTGTCGGTGCTCTTAGCTTAACGCATACAGCGGGTACATACATTGGTCTTATTCTGGTTTGGGCTTGTCCGCCGTTAGTTCTACAGTGGGGCTTGGGTTCTCATACGCTGCTTAAATCTTTTAAGACTTGGGCGCCGCTGTGGATTGGTTTGAGCATTTATTTATGTGTAGCTGATTATTACGCGATATTTAAGGGGATATGGACGATTACGCTAGCGACGCGCACAGGATGGGGTATCGGCCATTTACCAGTAGAAGAAATATTGTTTTTCACGCTAACTAATTTATTTGTAATCCAAGGTATGTGCCTCTGGCGGGCTTGGCGAAGGGATGCATCGTGAAGTGGGTCGAATGGAGTCCTGTGCTTGTCGTGCAGACAGGTCAGCATGCTTTGCTAAAAAGATATTCGTTGAGATTAATAGCACTTAGTTTGGTGTTTTTCGTGCCCTTAGCCGGCCTCGGTCTTAAGAGTGCAGAATGGCCAATATATCTTCAGCTACTGCCCCTTTTTATAAGCCTTTTTCTATTCGGGATGCCACACGGTGGTGCAGATCATTTACTGTTATGGGGTATTCTGCGACAAGACTCGTGGTATAGGCGCATCGCTACCTTGGTTTTTTACACTCTAACAGCCTTAGCTTATTTGATCTTTTGGGATTTACAACCATCCACAGCAGCATTGTTTTTTCTCGGTTTAACTATATTTCATTGGGGTCAGGGTGACCGATATATTTCAGTTCAAGTCCACCAAGCGACTTATCTTTGTCGCTCCAAGGCCCTCACTGCATTACATATTCTATCAAGAGGCAGCATACCCATTTTATTACCTGGCTATCTAGGCAATGATACCTATCGAAGCGTGATAGAGGCATTAGTTAGCAGCGGCGGGCAAGCGAGCCACCAAGCGGATTGGGTCTCAAGTTATCCGCTGTTTTTTCTCCTGGTCCCAATGGGACTGACTGCTTTGAGCTTGTTAGCTGCCTCGATTTATGTAGGCAAAAAAGAGATGCGCCCCTTATGCATGGATATTATCGAGAGTGTAGCCTTATTCGGCTGGTTTTTGTTTATTCCCGCCTTGTGGGCGATCGGCTGCTATTTTGCACTGTGGCACAGTTTACGCCACGCCTTAAGAATATTATCTACAGATTCTTTAGGGAGTCAGTTCTTAGATTCGAAGCAGTATCTCAGATTAAATATTCGCTGGCTACAACTGACTGGTTTGATGACCTTCGTTGCACTAATTGGAATGTGGATAATTTTTGCTCTACCCTTCTCGATACGCGGTATCGAACTGGATTGGTTGGTCAAGGCTTTGATTGGGATATCGGTGCTAACACTTCCGCACACTGTAGTAGTCTGCTGTATGGATAAAATACAGCTTAGAGTTTAGGGGAAAACCTCAGTTAATTGCCACGAGGATGGCTTAATTTTAAAATCTTAATCCACTGTAAGACAAAGAATTATGATTTTTCATGAGATTTTTGCCTAAAAAGATTCAAATTTTTGAACGATAAGCCCCGGAACCCGTCTATCTTTCTCAGTTACCTTCATTTTTTTATTTTCGTATCTGGTTTGTAGTTTGATAAGTCGAAAAGGCGTCGCTTAGCGGCGCCTTTTTGTTGCCAATAATCCTCGCCGTTCTCCTTAGTAGAGGATCTTAAAAGAATTTCTCCGAAAACTGAATTTTTCTTTGAACGTTTACACCCTTGCTGCGCCTATCATGAATAGAATATAAGGTAGTAGTTTTTTCTTAGTTCTGGTTTGTAGTTTGATAAGTTAGAGAGGGTTCCGATTTACGGGGCCCTTTCTTTTTTGTTTTCGATTTTAATAGGCCCCATCGCGGATTTCAATTTGATTGAATCCAATCTGATGGTATGCTCTCGATATGTCCGACTTTCGGAGCTACTGCCCAACTCTAAATCCAAACGTACCGCAGATCACACTTTCGGCTGATGAATCGCATCATTTGATCTCGGTAAAACGCGCCCGTCAGGGGGACCCGGTCGTTATTTTCGACGGTTTCGGGAATGAATGGGCCTCGGAATTAACCATAGCCAATAAACGGAAGGCTGTCTTGGAGGGAAAAGCCCTCAACCGCTATTCTCCTCCTCTTCAAAGAATCGCTTTGGCCCAGTCGATTCCGAAATCGAAGGTCTTGGAGAACATCATTCGCAAAGCAACGGAGCTGGGTATTCAGGACATCTATCCTTTGATTTCCGATCGAACCGAAACCAAGATCCACGATAGCAAAGAAAAAATGAAGAACGAAAAATGGCTCGGGGCCGCAATTGAGGGAGCAAAACAGTCGGGAAACCCATTTATTCCCACCGTACATGCCGCTCAGCGTTTGGATCTTTTTCTGGAAAAAGAATCGGGAAATTTCCAGCTGAAGTTCATTGCCTCCCTTGAAGAAGGCAGTGCTCTGCTTCAAGGGCAAATTGAACAAGCAGCTCTAGATCCCAACGCTTCGGGGATATTTCTAGTCGGTCCCGAAGGTGATTTCACGGACACCGAGTATGCAAAAATTCGCCAAGTTGATTTCCTTCCAGTTTCACTGGGGCCCTATGTGCTGAGATGCGAAACCGCCGCAGTCAAAGCCCTTAGCATCTTGCAGCACGAATTTTCTAAAAGGGCCCACCGAAAGACACCATCGTCTACCAAACCATCAAACCGCCAGCGTAAGTAAACCCGGCTCCGACAGAACAGAAGATGATCTTATCACCTTTCCCAAAAATCCCCTCCTCCGCAGCCCATCCCAACGCCATTGAGACGGAAGCAGCCGATGTATTGCCATACTTCCCCACTGTAACAACGAATTTTTCGTAGGAGATTCCAACGCGCTTACTGACTGCTTTAAGAATTCGAGCGTTCGCCTGATGAGGCACAATCCAGGATACATCTTCCTCGGAGAGCCCATGACGCTTCATAGCACTTTCAATAATATCGGAAAACGCGAGCACGGCCCTTTTAAAAACCACTCCGCCATCCAGCTGAATATAAAAAGAGTCCAGGCTGTCTCCCGGTTGTGGAATCGGATTCATCGCCCCACCACCCCTGCGGCAAATCGCCTCGGTGTACCGCGAGTCACCACTGAGTTCATGCCGATAAAATCGATGGCCTCCTTTTTGAGGAGTCAATACTGCCGCTCCTGCTCCGTCGCCAAAAAGAAAGGCGGTTTCGTGATCTTTAGAGTTTGTGATTCGCGAAAGAATTTCCGCGGTAACCACGAGAGCATTTTTTGCCGTTCCTCCTATTATGAAAGCCCGTCCCACCTCTAGAGCGTAAAGCCAGCCCGAACAGGCAGCGTTAAGATCAAAAGCCAGTGCCTGTCCGATGCCAAGCTCCTTGGCCAACGCGCTTGCGGCTCCCGGAACCGGTTGATCGGGAAGAAGAGTTGCGACAATCACAGCATCGATGTCGTCCAATGACATACCGGCCATTTCCAAGGCCTTATTTGTCGCCTCTGTAGCTAAGCTGGTAGCCGATTCACCTTCGCTGATGATATAGCGCTGCTGAATCCCAGTTACCTTTTCAATCTCTTCAGCTGTCTTTCCTGGAAACTCTCGTAGGATCTCCTCGTTCGAACGGGCATTCTTGGGAACAGCATAGCCGATGCCCGCTACGCACACCGTCTGGGAGGCAAGTGAGTCTACGCCAGCATCAATTGACGCGACGGCACTTTCCAGTGATGAGCCTTTGTAGCGGGTCAAGTCGTCTCCGGTCACCCGACCTCCAGGTCCCGAACCCACAATATCGCAAATAGTATCCGGATTCAAACCACGCTCTAGGGCAATCTTTCTAGCTCGAGGAGTCCAGCGAATCGCTCCTGTTTTATCTGATGGGGCCGGGGTCTCCGAGATCGTGCTTTCGGCGGTTGTGATTTCCGCCAGCGGAGCAACAAGCTTCTGCTTCGATTCTGTTACAGGGGTTGTTGCAGTATTCAAAGCTCCCGAATGGGTTCTGAGGTCCACCGCTAAGTGGCTCATGGATTGATCATCTGTCTCTATCCGAAAGAAGGGAACCCCCACTTTCAGGATATCTCCCGCTCGACAGCAAACATCCCGAATAACCCCATCGCAGGGAGACTCAAAATCGAATATTGATTTGTCGCTTTCGAGCTCGGCTAGCTTCTCGCCTTTAGCTACCGCACTTCCCGCCTCGCAAAAAAGATCAATCAACGTTATTTCGTTTACCGTTGCGCCCATCGATGGAATGGGAACTTCTATCAGATGCTTCGCCATGGGGGGTTTTGATTTAGGTAAGCATCCAAAAAAGAATTGACTGGCATCATTTCGAACGGCTTCAACTACGCTTTCTTACTGGCAAGACTGGCTTGCACAAAAGCCTTGAACAACGGATGGGCCTTATTGGGTTTCGATAAAAATTCTGGGTGCGATTGAACTCCCAAAAACCAAGGATGGTCGCCCAATTCCACCATCTCCACCAAATCTCTTTTTGGATTAATTCCACTCACTTTTAGCCCGGCATTTTCAATCTGCTCCACGTAGTCGTTGTTCACCTCGTAGCGATGCCGATGCCGCTCGCGCACAAACTCTTGACCGTAAGCTTCAAATCCTTTTGTGCCTGCCTTAACCTGACACTCGTAAGATCCCAATCGCATCGTCGCCCCTTTTTCAACGATGTCCTTTTGCTCATCCATCATGGAAATCACAGGATGGGGGGTCGACTTGTCCACCTCGAAACTGTTGGCACCTTTTAGTCCAAGAACGTTACGAGAAAACTCGATTACCGCGATTTGCAGGCCTAGGCACAGTCCAAAATAGGGAATCTTATTTTCCCGGGCATTCTTAACCGCCGCTATCTTTCCTTCAATACCCCGATCCCCAAATCCCCCAGGCACTAAGATCCCATGCAAGCCTTTCAGTTTATTGAGACCCTCGGGCTTTTCCAGAGACTCCGCATCTACTCGAATCACATTGACTGCACAGTTATTTGCGATCCCCGCATGAGTGAGCGATTCGTAAACTGACTTGTATGCATCCTGAAGTTCGATGTATTTCCCAACGACCCCAATATCTACCCGCTCAGAGGGCGACTTCAAGCGCCTAACAATATCATACCAAACACTGTGCTCAATCGGAGGGGCATCTAGTCCTAGCAACTCAACTACGAGATCATCCATCTCCTCCCTCTGCAAAGCAAGGGGGAGCTCGTAGATGGATGACTCCACATCCATTTCCTCGATCACGGCTTTTACGGGAACGTTACAGAACAGACTCAGCTTTTCCCGAATCTCGCGATCAATGGGATGCTCGGTGCGACAAACAAGGATGTCGGGCTGAATCCCGATTTCCCGAAGTTTGGCGACACTCTGCTGCGTCGGCTTTGTTTTCAACTCACCGGCTGCGTTCAAATACGGGACCAACGTTACATGAATGAATACCACATTGCCTCGTCCCGCCTCGAGAGCGAATTGGCGCATGGCTTCGAGAAAAGGCAACCCCTCAATATCGCCCGTCGTACCACCGATCTCAGTAATCAAAATATCAACGTCTTCGCTGGCCGCCCGAATCCGGGCTTTAATTTCGTTTGTGACGTGCGGTATTACTTGTACCGTCGCCCCCAGGTACTCTCCCCGCCGCTCCTTTTGAATCACCGATTCGTAGATTTGCCCCGAGGTGAGGTTGTTGAGCTGGCTTAGCTTTCCCGATGTGAAACGCTCGTAGTGACCTAGATCCAAGTCCGTTTCAGCCCCGTCATCTAGTACATAGACTTCTCCGTGCTGAAAGGGGTTCATAGTGCCCGGATCGACGTTGAGATAGGGATCGAACTTTTGGATTCGAACGGTCACTCCCCTTTCCTCAAGCAGGGCGCCTAAAGAGGCGGCTGTTAGTCCCTTACCAAGTGAGGACACAACGCCACCCGTTACGAATATATATTTCTTAGGCTTTTCTTTCTGCACTTCTTCTGTCATGTGAAGCGAAAAGGAACAACTAGGTCAACTAGGGAGTTCCCTAAAATCGAAATCTCTCCTTCAATCTAAGTAATGATGAGCGTCCAGGCGGCAAATGCGACGAGAGCGAGCAAAAGTGCCGTCACCACGAGGACGATACCAAACTTTACAATCCGCCAAATTACATAGAGCAATCCTGCACCTACAACGATCAAACAGGTAGTAACCAGCCAAGGGGGGTATAGCTTTAGCAACTCGCGAACTTCTTCGATCAAATCTGTCATCCACGAGCACGCTACGGGACACGCCCTCCATCCTTCAATCTCGAATTTGTGTTGCGCGTTAGAACGCAGACGATTTCGTTCATCTAATCCTGCTTGGAGGGGATCTGGCCAAACAGAGCGCAATTAATACCAATGGCGAAGAAATATCACGTCTACGGAATGGGCAATGCCCTCGTCGATATCGTAACCGAGGTGACCGATGAATTTTTCACGGAGCATTCCATCGAGAAAGGCTTCATGACACTGGTTGACGAAAACCGTCAGCAAAAGCTCACCGATGCAATCCACATGCCCAGTGCAGACCGCCAATGCGGAGGATCCGCCGCCAACACGATTATCGGGGCGGCTCAGTTCGGAGCTTCCTGCTTCTACTCCTGTAAGGTAGCTGACGATGAAATGGGGGATTTCTACCATGACGACCTTACCTCCCACAACGTTAGTACCAATCTTTCTCCCGGGGCACACGAAAAGGGAATTACCGGGAAATGTCTCGTGATGACCACACCTGACGCGGAGCGAACGATGAACACGTTCTTGGGTATAACCGCCAACTATTCCACGAAAGAAGTTGACGAAACAGCGCTCAGAGACTCGGAGTTCCTATATATTGAAGGCTACTTGGTAGCCGGTGAATCGGGGCTCAACGCAATGAAAGAGGCCAAAAGACTGGCCGAGGAGTATAGCGTTAAAACGGCTCTCACTTTCTCAGACCCTAGTATGGTCAAGTACTTCAAGGACCAAATGGCCGATGTCGTCGGCTCTGGTGTCGATTTGCTATTTTGCAACGAGGAGGAAGCGATGCTTTTTACAGAGACGAAAACGGTTGATCGGGCGATTGAAGCATTGAAACAGAAGGCAAAGGCGTTCGTTGTCACTCTTGGTGCAAAAGGCTCCCTTTTATTCGATGGATTCGAGAAAATCAAAATAGATCCATTCCCAACCACGGCCATCGATACCAACGGAGCGGGCGACCTTTTTGCAGGCGCATTTTTGTATGCACTAACTCAAGGTAAAACGCATGCCGAATCCGGGTGCCTCGCGAGTCTCGCCTCCTCTAAAGTCGTTTCCAAATGGGGGCCACGCCTTGACGAAGGCCAAGCCAAGGCATTGCACGACCAACTTTTTAGCTAATTGGCGAGTCCCTTCTTTGCCCTATGGAGGCTCCTCTAGATCCAGTTCGAATCGCGATTGTCGGAGGAGGAGCCGCCGGCATATTCGCGGCTATTTCAGCGAGAGAGGTAAATCCCAACGCGCAGGTTTTCGTGTTTGAAAAATCGAACCGCTTTCTCACGAAGGTAAAGATCTCCGGAGGTGGGCGTTGCAATGTCACTCATGCTTGTTTCGAGCCGCGAGAGCTCACCTCAAGATACCCTCGTGGCTCTAAGGAACTTCTGGGTCCCTTCTACAGTTGGCAACCACAGGATACGGTGGATTGGTTCGAGTCGCATGGGGTCGAACTTAAAACCGAACCCGATGGGAGGATGTTTCCGATTACCGATTCCTCCCAAACCATCATCGACTGCCTTCTTGATACCGCTCGGGGAAGTGGGGTAGAACTCAAGGCAAAGACCGGAATCGATAGTGCCCGAATCGACCGTAAAGGTAAATTCCAGCTTTCTACCAATGAGGACCAGGTTCTAGAATTTGAACGTCTGGTCTTGGCTACCGGTGGTGGGCAGAATTCGCCGGGGCACAGGATCGCAGAATCTTTTGGCCATACGATTTCCTCCCTAGCTCCATCACTCTTCACATTCCATATAAGCGATGCCCGCATCGAGGGTCTGCAGGGACTCTCGGTTCCCAATGCTGTCGTAACCTGCCCCTCCATAAAGCTTTCTCAAAGTGGACCACTGCTGATCACTCATTGGGGATTGAGCGGCCCGTCCATTCTAAAGTTGTCTGCGTGGGGTGCTCACCAGTTCGCAGAATTTGAATACACTTTCAAGCTACAGGTAAACTGGACAGGAACGCACGACCTAGAATCCGCCAAGCAGGTTTTAATGGATGCAAAGCGGCAGCATGGTGCCCAGCAGGTCGGTACAAATCCACTCTTAGGGCTTCCGCGCCGCTTGTGGGATCGATTTTTAGATACTGAATCGATCGACCCAAAAATGAAACTATCGCAAGTAGCAAATCACCAATTGCTCTCCCTCTCCACAACCTGCGTTGCCTGCGTTTTTCAGGTAACCGGGAAAAGTATGAACAAAGAGGAATTTGTAACGTGCGGTGGTGTTTCCCTGAACGAAGTTGAATTTAAGAGAATGGAGAGCAAGCAAGTGCCTAAGCTCTATTTCGCAGGCGAAACACTCGATATTGACGGGGTAACGGGAGGGTTCAATTTCCAGGCCGCATGGACGACTGGCCGGATTGCCGGCACGAGCGCGGCAATCTAGCGATACCTTAAATATCTATTGCTCCGAACCGGATACCTCGATTTTCAAAGGATTCCCGGTTGGAGGCCAACGTGTGCAAAACTCTCAATTCACGTCCTCAAGGCTAGAGCAAAATGGATGGAGATCCAAACTCAAAAGAAGTATTGACCGGGCAAATAGGACACGTTCGAAACTAAAGTGATTAAGAAAGGATTGCCAGTGTTCCATCTTTTGGACATCCTCCATAGCTTCTAGTTTTACTTTTCCTATGACAACGGATTCTCTAGACATCGATGCTCTGGTTAGAGAGATATCCCTAGACGCTCGCGAGGCTTCTCTCACTTTAGCGAATCTGCCGACAACCCAGAAGAACCAGGCTATTCTCCGACTCGCAGACCTAATCGAAGAGAACACAGGTTCTCTCCGAAAAGAGAATGCCAAAGACCTGATAGCGGCAAAGGACAACGGAATTACGCAGGCAATGCTCAAACGCCTAGAGCTGAACGATCGCATGATTTCCGACATGCTTGCTGGTGCCCGTCAGGTCGCGGCTCTCCCCGATCCTCTGGGCGAACTACTGGAGACCTATAATCATCCTCAAGGGTTCAAGATTGAGAAAGTACGCGTTCCGATTGGAGTAATCGGCATAATCTACGAGTCCCGCCCAAACGTAACCATCGATTGTGCCATCCTTTGTCTCAAATCTGGAAACGCTAGCATTTTGCGGGGTGGGAAAGAGGCCTACTATACGAATATCGCTCTGGCGAAGCTCGTCACGCAAGCCCTTGAAGCATGCGGACTGCCTTCAAAGGCGTCTCAATTCATTCCCACGAAAGACCGGTCTGCCCTCAATACGCTGCTGAAAATGGATCAGCAAATTCAGTGCATCATTCCACGAGGGGGAGAGGGCCTGATTCGATTCGTCTCTGAAAACAGCCATATTCCTGTGATTAAGCATTTCGACGGGATATGTACCCTCTATGCAGACCAGTCGCTCGATATTGCACAAGCGAAGAATATTATCGTCAATTCGAAGTGCCAAAAACCTGGCGTCTGCAATGCGGCGGAAAACCTGTTAATGCATAAGAGGGTGGCTAGCGAAGCACTTCCCCCAATTGCACAGGCCTTGAGAGCTGAGGGTGTGGGGCTGAGGGTTGACGCATCCGCCAAGTCGATTCTAGACAATCACGGAATCGACTCGACCCTAGCAACCGATGAGGATTGGGGGACAGAATATTTAGATCTAATATTGTCCGTGAAAGTGGTGGATTCAATAGATGAGGCCATCGCCTTCATAAATCAGTACGGGAGTTCGCATAGTGACTGTATTCTGACCACAGATACTGATACTGCTGAGTCCTTTTTGAGCGGGGTCGACTCGGCAACCGTTTATTGGAATGTGAGCACGCGGTTTACCGATGGATTCGAATTTGGCCTTGGAGCTGAGATTGGAATATCTACAGACAAGCTCCACGCTCGAGGACCCATGGGGCTGAGAGAACTCTGCACGTACAAGTTCAAAATCGTGGGTGATGGACAAATTAGAACCTGATCACCCGAGCCAAAGACCACCTATACCTTAACAGGATAAGAAGCTTGAACAATATCTGAGCCATTCAAGAATCAACTGGTTAGCGTTCACTCGCCAATTCAGCGCTCTTCTATTGCAATCCAATTCGCCAGCCCTCATCCTTCTCTCGATTCTTCTTTTAACTAAAAAAGAACTTCCCGTAAAGACCTCTCATTTCACACACCATGAACCATATCTTCCGGACAGTCACAGTCATACTCGCCCTAGCAATGGGAGCTGGAACTCTTTTTGCCGCTCCTAAACGCGAAAACCTAGCTACGCGCATCATAAATAGCGAGTACGCCCTAGAAGAAATCATGAAAAAGCCGGAGACGAGAATTCCCGCTTCCATTCTTCAACAAGCGAAGGGCATCATATTGACCCTAAACTATCGGGCTGGATTCATGCTCGGAGGTCACGGTGGAAGAGGTGTACTCGTTGCGAAAAACCCATTAAATGGTAAATGGGGCGTTCCTGCCTTCGTCTCTACGGGTGGAGCCAATTTCGGTTTTCAAATTGGCGCCAAGGAAGTCGACACAATTTACGTAATCATGGACGAAGCGACCGTGGGAAGGGCTTACACTGGGCGCTTCGATTTGAGTGCCGATGCAGCAGCCGTCGCTGGACCCGTGGGAGTGGTTTCTGAAAAGAAAGAAAGCAACGATTACAAAAACGCCAACATTTTGGTATATACCACAACCAAAGGACTTTACGCAGGGGTATCAATCAAAGGCGGGTGGGTAAAACCAGACAACTCGGCTACGAAGGCATTTTATAATACAGAGTATAACGCCCCCGAAATAGTACTAAGCGACTGGTTCGAACTACCTCGGGAAGCTAAGGCGTTGATCAATCGAATCAACTACTACACGGCCGGCCAATTTTAGCTGAATTCGATAGTTTCTTTCTCAACGTTATAACTCTCTATGCCAATCGCCAGGTCAGCGATTCAACTAGTTTTTGAGACCGATCTAAATAGACGACATCTTGCACCTGTTGAACCCTGAGGCTCATCAAAAAAAATTTGCAGAGTCGCGAAGGCAGACTCGAGCTCCTGCTTTCCATCATCAGAAATATTTCTGGCCGTTTCTTTCACGACGTTCGCTGAGATTTTTATCTTTTCCACATTTCACCGATGGTTTTCTACCTTATCATTAGTCGAAAACCGTGGATCCCACAGAAATTTGAAGGTTTGGCCTATCCACTGGTTTAAATTCAGCCACCCGTTTCAATATTGAACCAAGACTCAAAAATTAGTTCGATCCTCTTCGTTTGCTGGGGGAATATTTGCCGCTCTCCCGCCGCAGAGAACGTTATGAGGCAACGGCTCGAGCAATCCGATCTTTCCCATATAATCTGTGATTCTGCAGGTACACTGGATGCCCATGCAGGGCATTCTCCTGATTCTCGCATGTCCGCTGCCGGACAACGCCGTGGGTTACCCATGACTGGGAAGGCTCGAAGGGTGCGTCCCGAAGATTTCGAAAGATTCGACCTCATAATCGCGATGGACCGTGCAAACTTTGTTGACCTACAGCGTATCACTCCAAATCCACAGGCTATGGAAAAAGTCCGGCTTTTTTGCGAATACTGCCGTAATCATGACGATACAGAAGTACCCGATCCATATTATGGCGGTCCTCAGGGATTTGAATATGTACTCAATCTACTAGAGGACGGCTGCGAAGGGCTCCTAGAAAATATCACCAAGTCGGAGACGTAGTGATTTTTGCTACTCAAATGAAAGGGGCTTCCTTCACTCCATCTCTCCCAGTTGAACCTGCGATCCCAGGAGCATTTTATAAATCAGTCGAAGCAAAGATATCCAGCGCGACCTCTAGATCGTTCCCGATCGTAAATCGAACCGCCCTTCATGGCGGCTGCATCAACAAAGCCGAGCGCCTCGAAAGTGACGATCGCTCCTACTTCATGAAGCGGAACAATGAGTCGTTCCTCATCCACTTTGAGGAGGAACAAGCAGCCTTGGATGAACTAAGCGGAGCTGAAGCCATTCGGGTCCCTCGACCTATTTGCTCAGGGATAGCCGAAAACCAATCCTACTTAATACTAGAGTTCATTTCTATAGGTCAACCCACTGACACAAGTTGGGAGCTTTTGGGCCAGCAGCTCGCCCAACTTCACTACTCCGTTCTGCCCAACTTCGGCTGGCATCGAGACAATACTGTTGGCGGAACGAAACAAATAAACAAAGTATCCGATGATTGGATCTCGTTTTTTGGCAACCGTCGCCTTCTCCATCAAATGGATCTAGCCCAGAAAAATGGTTTTAAACTGAAAAACGGGACTCAACTTCTAGAAAGTTTATCATCATTCTTCGACGGCTATTCGCCATCGCCTTCACGACTGCACGGGGACCTATGGTCTGGAAATGTCGGATTCGATACCAATGGAGATCCGTTCGTCTTCGATCCTTGTTGCTACTATGGTGACCGAGAGACCGATCTAGCACTTTCCGAGTTTTTTGGAGGGTTTCATCCCAAATTCTACGCCGCATACAACGAAGCCTATCCTCTTGATCGGGGTTACATGAAACGCAAAATCCTGTACAATCTCTATCATTGCCTGAATCACTTCAACCTTTTCGGATCGCCCTACGACTCCCAGTCCCAATTGATGACAAACCAATTGCTCAAATTCGTCTGACTTGGACCGAGAGTATCTTCAGAACAGACCATCCCTTAACTCTGGCCTTCCTCCATTTTCAGTCTCACTACGCCAGCCGATAACACTCTACTTCGCCTGAAATATGTCATTACTAGAAGCCATTATCCTAGGTTTGATACAAGGTCTGACTGAATTTCTTCCCGTCAGCAGCAGCGGACATCTGGAACTAGGAAAGGCATTGCTGGGCATTGAAGCAAACAGTGACGTTACATTTACCGTCGTGGTCCACGGAGCCACCGTTCTTAGCACCATAGTCGTGTTTCATCGAGACATCCTCGGCCTCATCAAGGGCTCTCTACAATTTCGCTGGAACGAATCTACCGAATACATCCTTAAAATTGCAATTTCAGCGGTGCCCATCGTCGCCTTAGGATTGCGGTTCAAAGAGGAAATCGAAAGCCTCTTCAGCAGTAACGTGCTACTCGTCGGATGCATGCTGCTCGTCACGGGAGCGCTGCTCGCCTTCACCTACTATTCCCCTAAAGTTGGAGATGAAGTAAGCAGGACAAAGGCCTTCCTCATCGGAATCGCCCAAGCAATCGCTGTATTACCTGGGATTTCCCGTTCTGGCTCGACGATCGCTGTTGGACTGCTACTTGGCATCGACAAGAAGAAAGTCGCACAATTCTCATTCCTTATGGTTCTAATACCCATTATTGGAGCAAATGCTAAGGATATTATTGATGGGGGAATGGCGATTAGTTCAGTGAATGCACCTCCTCTAATCATTGGATTCCTAGCCGCCTTTCTTTCCGGAGTGCTCGCGTGTCGGTGGATGATCGCAATTGTGACTTGCGGAAAGCTCATTCACTTTGCTTACTACTGTTTTGTAGTCGGTGCAGGCTCCATCATCACCCACTTTTTGATCTAGCTATTCGCTATTGTAGCTTCAGCCCCACAGCGTTTATTGAATCAAGGCGAGGTGCTTCCTTGATCACTTCCAAAACACCGTTTTTACTCCGAAGGAGACCCAATCCCATCGGTAATTCTAAATCCAATGCAACGACCCCATCGCTCACTGCGGTGTAGCAGTAGTTCACGCAACCGTGTCGAGCAATCTTGGAGAATTATACTCCATGCTCCAAACGATTCTCTTAAACCTGTAATCGTCATGTCAGCCCGTATCACGATTCGTGACGCCAGTCGCAAAAGTCAAATGTGTCGTATTCTGTAAATAATGACTGATGCCTCCGAAGACACTCCGATTGCTACGCTGGAGCCAGTGGTGGTAATCCGACCCTCCTACTCTCCCGTGCAGCCTATTGCGGCACCAACTGGCTCAATTTAACTCCATCCCACTTGATCGACTAAATTTATGCAGCCTGTAGGACCACCGAGAATTTAACTCAGATTGATGAAGGTCTCTATCTAGCTACAAAACTCTCTAATTCGACATCTTACATTTTATTTCTCTTACCTACTGATCCCAAACTTTTTTTCTAACGATAATTCTAACTGAAT
>Ga0163109_10000151_pt1 | contig 55747 bp, 37 predicted proteins | sample CRUFie1St13metaG_FD_108704 | JGI IMG/M metagenome (GOLD analysis project Ga0163109, IMG submission 108704) | Marine microbial communities from the Costa Rica Dome - CRUD Field 142mm St13 metaG | ecosystem: Environmental > Aquatic > Marine > Oceanic > Photic zone | place: Costa Rica: the Eastern...
CAGTAGCATCCGACAGCACCACGAAACCACCATTATCCAAATACAAAGTATCATTACTCAAACTCAAGAATTGGTCATCCGTATCCACCGTACCCGCAGGCAGAACCACAAAGCCGCCATCTTCTAAATAAATCGTATCGTTAGATAAAGTTAATTGCTGATTATCCGTTCCAGTAGCATCCGACAGCACCACGAAACCACCATTATCCAAATACAAAGTATCATTACTCAAACTCAAGAATTGGTCATCCGTATCCACCGTACCCGCAGGCAGGACAATAAAGTTTCCATCCTCAATATATAAAGTGTCGTTACTAAGAGTTAAGTTTTGGTTGTCCGTGCCCACCGCATCCGATAACACCACAAAACCGCCATTATCCAAATACAAAGTATCATTGCTTAAAGTCAAAAACTGGTCGTCCGTGTCAATCGTACCCGCAGGCAGAACAACAAAGCCGCCATCCTCTAAATAAAGAGTGTCGTTAGACAAGGTTAATGTTTGGTTGTCTGTCCCCGTCGCATCCGATAGCACAACGAAACCACCATTATCCAAATACAAAGTATCATTGCTCAAAGTCAAAAACTGGTCGTCCGTATCTACCGTACCTGCAGGCAAAACAACAAAGCCACCATTATCTAAATACAAAGTATCATTGCTTAAAGTCAGGAATTGGTCATCCGTATCAACCGTACCAGCAGGCAGAACAACAAAGCCGCCATCCTCTAAATATATCGTATCGTTAGATAAAGTTAATTGCTGATTATCCGTTCCCGTGGCATCCGATAACACCACAAACCCGCCATTATCTAAATACAAAGTATCATTGCTTAAAGTCAGGAATTGGTCATCCGTATCAACCATTCCACTAGGCAAAACGATAAAATTCCCATCTTCGATATACAAGGTATCATTACTAAGAATTAAAGTTTGGTCATCCGTACCGCTACCCGAACCAGTAGGCAAAACAACGAAATTGCCATTGTCAAAATATAAGGTATCATTTGATACCGTGGCTGTTTCAATACCACCTCCTACAGCATCTGATAACACCACAAAGCCGCCGTTATCCAAATACAAAGTATCATTGCTTAAAGTCAGGAACTGGTCGTCGGTATCAACCGTACCTGCAGGCAGAACAACAAAGCCACCATCACTTAAATAGATGGTATCGTTACTCAGGGTTAAGTTTTGCAACTCATTGGTGGGGTCGGTATCCGACAGCACTACGAAACCGCCATTATCCAAGTATAAGGTATCATTGCTCAAAGTCAAGAATTGGTCGTCCGTATCCACTGTACCCGCAGGCAGAACAACAAAACCGCCATCCTCTAAGTATATAGTATCGTTAGATAAAGTTAATTGCTGATTATCCGTTCCCGTCGCATCCGATAGCACCACGAACCCACCATTATCCAAGTACAAGGTATCATTGCTTAAAGTCAAGAATTGGTCATCCGTGTCAACCGTACCACTTGGCAAAACGATAAAGTTCCCATCTTCGATGAACAAAGTATCATTGCTTAAAACCAAGTTTTGGTCATCTGTACCACTACCCGAACCAGTAGGTAAAACCACGAAATTGCCATTATCCATGTAAAGGGTGTCGTTGGAAACAGTTAAGTTTTGAATACCGCTACCCGATGGTAAAACCACAAAACCGCCATTATCCAAGTACAAGGTATCATTGCTTAAAGTCAAAAACTGATCGTCCGTATCAACCGTGCCACTCGGCAAAACGATAAAGTTTCCATCTTCAATAAACAAGGTGTCATTACTCAATACTAGATTTTGGTCATCTGTCCCACTACCCGAACCTGCTGGAAGAACAACAAAGCCACCATCCTCTAAATAAAGTGTGTCGTTAGATAAAGTTAATTGTTGGTCATCCAAACCAGACGCTTCTGACAACACAACAAAATTTCCATTGTCTAAATACAAAGTGTCATTTGAAACACTAACATTCTGCACACAACTTGTACAAGGTAAGACTACAAAACCGCCATTACTTAAAAACAATGTGTCATTAGAAATGGTCAATTGCTGGTCGCCCACTCCAGTCGCTTCCGATAGCACCACAAAACCACCATTATCCAAGTACAAAGTGTCGTTTGAAACACTAACATTCTGCACACAACTTGTACAAGGTAACACCACGAAACCACCATTATCCAAGTACAAAGTATCATTACTTAAAGTCAAGAATTGGTCATCCGTGTCAACCGTACCCGCAGGCAGAACAACAAAACCACCATCCTCTAGATAAAGGGTGTCGTTAGACAAAGTTAATGTTTGATTGTCCGTTCCCGTCGCATCCGATAGCACCACGAAGCCGCCATTATCCAAATACAAAGTATCATTGCTTAAAGTCAGGAATTGGTCATCCGTATCAACCGTTCCACTAGGCAAAACGATAAAATTCCCATCTTCGATATACAAGGTATCATTACTAAGAATTAAAGTTTGGTCATCCGTACCACTACCCGAGCCAGTTGGTAAAACCACGAAGCCGCCGTTACTTAAAAACAATGTGTCGTTGGAAATGGTCAATTGCTGGTCGCCCAATCCCGTAGCTTCCGATAAAACAACGAAATTGCCATTATCCAAATAAAGCGTATCACTAGAAATCGTAAGGTTTTGAGTACCTGAGCCCGATGGTAACACCACGAAACCACCATTATCCAAATACAAAGTATCATTACTTAAAGTCAAGAATTGGTCGTCAGTATCCACCGTACCGCTCGGCAGGACAACAAAACCGCCATCCTCTAAATAAAGCGTATCATTAGACAAGGTTAATTGCTGGTCATCCGTGCCGCTACCTGTTCCGCTCGGCAGAACAACAAACCCGCCATTATCTAAATACAAAGTATCATTACTCAAGGTCAAAAACTGGTCGTCGGTATCAACTGTACCGCTCGGCAAAACAACAAAGCCACCATCTTCTAGGTAAAGCGTATCATTTGATAAGGTTAATTGTTGGTCATCCGTACCACTTCCCGAACCCGTCGGTAAAACCACGAAATTGCCGTTGTCAAAATATAAGGTATCATTTGATACCGTGGCTGTTTCAATACCACCTCCTACTGCATCAGATAACACCACAAACCCCCCATTATCCAAGTACAAAGTATCATTGCTCAAAGTCAAGAATTGGTCGTCAGTATCTACCGTTCCACTTGGCAAAACGACAAAACCACCATTGTCCAAATACAAGGTATCGTTGCTTAATGTCAAAAACTGGTCGTCTGTATCAACCGTGCCGCTAGGCAATACAACAAAACCTCCATCCTCTAAATAAAGTGTATCGTTTGATAAAGTTAATGTTTGATTATCTGTGCCCGTTGCATCTGACAACACCACGAATCCGCCGTTATCCAAGTATAAAGTATCATTGCTTAAACTCAAAAATTGGTCGTCGGTATCAACTGTGCCGCTTGGAAGAACAATAAAGTTTCCATCTTCTATAAATAAGGTGTCGTTACTTAATATTAGATTTTGGTCATCTGCGCCGCTGCCTGAACCCGATGGTAACACCACGAAACCACCATCTTCTAGGAATAAGGTATCGTTTGATAGGGTTAAAGCTTGGTCGTCTGTACCGCTACCCGAACCAGATGGTAAAACAACAAAATTTCCATTGTCAAAATATAATGTATCATTTGAAACAGTTGCCGACTGAATACCACCACCTACTGCATCCGATAGTACCACAAAACCACCATTATCCAAATACAAAGTATCGTTGCTTAATGTCAAAAACTGGTCATCCGTATCTATTGTACCAGCTGGTAAAACCACAAAACCGCCATCCTCTAAATAAATCGTGTCATTACTTAAACTTAACTGCTGATTATCCGCACCAATAGCATCCGATAATACCACAAATCCGCCATTATCCAAGTACAAGGTATCATTGCTCAAAGTCAGGAATTGGTCGTCGGTATCAACCGTGCCAGCAGGCAAAATAACAAAGCCTCCGTTTTCTAAGTAAATAGTATCGTTTGATAAGGTTAACTGCTGGTCGTCAGTATTTGCAGTTGTTGGTGGTAAAACCACAAAACCACCATTACTCAAGTAAATTGTATCGTTGCTAATACTAATATTCTGTAACTCATTTGCAGGATCAAAGTCCGCATCATTCACCAAATCGGGCGGTAACACCACAAATCCACCATTATCCAAGTACAAAGTATCATTACTCAATGTCAAAAACTGATCATCTGTATCAACCGTTGCCGACGGCAAAACAATAAATCCGCCATTGCTTAAATAAATAGTATCATTACTTAAAGCTAAAGTTTGCAATTCATTCGTAGGGTCCGTATCTGCATCGGCAGGCAAAACCACAAACCCACCATCTTGCAAATAAATCGTATCATTTGATATACTTAACTGCTGATTATCAGTACCCGTGGCATCCGACAAAACCACAAACCCACCATCATCCAAAAACAAAGTATCATTACTTAAACTTAAAAATTGATCATCCGTATCTACAGGAATTGTTGGCAAAACCACGAAACCACCATCTTCTAAAAAAATGGTATCGTTGCTCATGCTAAGTTGCTGGTCGTCGGTATTATCCAAATAAGGCGTTAAATCTACGCTACCCCCATCCTGTAAACTCAGTACATTGGTAACCAAGTCTAACAACAGTATTTGGTCATCCATCGGAAAAGGCACCCACGCAGCACTATCCCAATAGTAAAATAATTGATCGTCAGTATCATAAACTAACAAGCCCTCATCTTGTAAACCATTGGTAACAATTCCTAATCTTTGGGCATTGGTTAATCTAGGAATTAGCAAACCCTTATCAGTTGAATATATATCAACAATAGCATTAGGGTTTGGAGTGGCAGTGCCAATACCCATATTATCTTGGGCATATAAATTTTGAATACAAAAGGCACAAAACAGGATTAAAAAAATCCGTAGGGAAGAAAATTTCATAAGGCGGAATTTAATTTGGTTTAGGTATTTTGGCTTTGAAGTTTAACACAGCAAAACCAATGCGTTTGGTAATTCCAAATCTATTTCAACCTTTATGCTAAGTCTTATTTTTAATGGATAGTTATCGGGTAGCAGGTAAAAAACAAGGGGTAGTATTTGGGTAGCTAAGTTGTAAATCGCTGAATTTCAACGGCTTTCAACCTTGCCTCCTGTCTTGAACTTATATCTAGTTTATCATATAGTTTTTTGGTGTGGTACTTAACCGTATTAACAGATATATTCAATTCAAAGGCCATTTCCTTATTAGTTTTGCCCTGCGAAATCATCTCTAAAACTTCAATTTCTCTTGAGTTTAATAAGGCTTTTGTAATCAAGTTTTCTTTACCCTCTTTTAATTTTTGAAGCTCCTCTTCCAAAAACTCAACTTGCGATGTGGCTTCAAAAATCACGCCTTGCATTTGCTGGTTCTCCTTTTGTAAAAGATAAATCCTATAGATAACCCCAGCACTCAGCAATAGCATTTCAAACAAGCTCGAAAATTTAAATAAATCAGCATTAATGCCAATACTTGGTAAAGCCAATAGCGGCGTAACATAAAAATCATAACCAAAAAACAAAATAAAACTATATGCCAACGCAAACACTTTTGAAAAGGTGTTTTTACGCCACAAAACCAAACTACAAATCCAGCAAATAGCCAAAATTGAAATAGCCGTAATATCCCCCCAAGCATAAATAATAAACCAATCAGTATATAGGTAAATGCTATAAAGTACCAACATTATAAGTATTAAAGGGTAAAAAACCAATCGCCTTATTCTTGGCAAATACAAGTTAAATTGTAAATAAGCATCGGCAAAAACAAAACCCGTAATCGCTATTGAGGCATGAATAAAAGCCTCGCCATATTGTAAAAAATAACTCGGACCAATTAAATACATGGCTAAACCATCTAAATACGCCAAACTAATTACAATACTGCCTAAAAAAGCACTATAATATAAAAAAGTGTTCTCCCTAAAATTTACAAAATAAAAACAGTTCATTACCATTACCATTAAGGCAATGCCATAGTAAGCCCCAATTTTAAGAAAATAGAACTTTTGGCTTTCAAAAAACGCCGTTTTCGATTGTGTTTTTACCGCAATTGATGCTTCCCGATAACAATCAACCCTTAAAAAATAAGTTTCATTCGGCTTAACATAAAAATATGGATATATTGATCGAGCAGGCGCAGTAAGTTCTTTTGCTCCTTCGTAACATCTTACATCTAATAAATGAGGGCGTTGTAATTCAATTACTTCAGTATCAGATCCAGTTTCAACCTTTAGCCAATAAATGCCATTATTTACCCCTTTTTTAATCTCATAATCAAAAGCAGTAAATGCTATAGTACTAATCTTTTCGCTATCAAATTCACCTAAATCATCGTGATAATAACCAATGGTATCAGCCAATACGCTATTAGCACTGATAATGCAGCATAGTAAATAAAACATCCACTTAAAAAGCATATTATTACGTAAAGGCACCTTTAATTTTCATTAGTAGATAAAGCATAAAGATATACAAATCAAGTACTTAACTTCAAGCACATTACACTTTAATTTGCTTAGTAAATATATTTATATCATCTTTCGCAGCAATAATAACCAATTACTAAAAACAAAAGTTTGAGTACGTTTAGCTTCAAAAAACACTGAAAGTTCATCGTCTAACCATTCCTCAACTTCGGCAAAAGTGTATTTTTCTTCGCTAACCTTGGCTATAACATTACTTTGGGTTGCTAAGTAACGCTTTAATTGGTGTTTACTCCAACGGATATTATTTTCAAATTGATCATTTTTAAAAATAGTAAAGCCCAAATCACCTAATACATCGGGGGTAAAGTTAAATTTATTACGAGCTGGGCTTGCAAACTGCTTCAAATATTTTTGCGAAAACCATTGCTTAAAATCGGCGTTTTCATCACCTTGTAAATTGCCTAAAAAGTAATTATCATAAATGGCTAAACAGCCCGTTGGGGTTAGTAACTCGTTGCTACGCTTTAAAAAGGTTGTCGTATCCATCCAATGAACCCCCGAAGCGGCCGTAATCAACTCAATACTATCTTCGGGAAAATCGAGTTTTTCGGCTTCAAGTTTACGGTATATTACACAATCATTTTGTAGTGCATTGTTTAACATGGCTTGCGAGGCATCGAGCCCTACTACCCATTTTGAAATTTCAGTTAAAGGAATGGTTGACAAACCAGTACCGCATGCTACATCAAGTGTAAGGCTTATTTTTTGCTTCATTTTTAAATGCCGCTTAATACGCCTTACCACTATATCGTGATAACGGGGCCGTGCTTCTAAATAGCGTTTTGCTACTTCATCGGAGTTAAAATAGTTCATTGTGTTATTGGAATATACCGAAAAACTTTACTCAAAAATACTTTCAAAATTTTCAATAAATTTATAAAGTTGCTTGATTAAAGGTATGTTAATATTTCAAATTATATTAAAGCTTTGATTATCAATGTGTAGGTAAAGTTTAAATTACTGCTAAGAAAAAATTTAGCCTTTACTCATACGGGCTCTTAAACGTGATAAGGATACAGGGGTAATTCCTAAAAATGAAGCAATATATTTTTGAGGGATTCTGTTTATTAAAAATGCACGTTCCTTTAAAAACCGCTTGTAACGATCTTCAGGTTTTTCAGTAATTAATGAGTTAACTCTATCTAACATTAAAGCTAAGGCTTCGGCAAGGGTTTTGCCAAAAGCACGCATTAACCTAACATTGCTTTGCATTAATTCTTCAAACTCATCGTACTCAAAGCAAAGGATAAAACAAGGCTCCAATGCCTCAATTACATATTTGCTAGGCTCATTTAAAAATATAGGCTCCAATGGGGCAACAAAGGTGTTTTCGTAACGAAAAAAAACGGTTACATCCGTACCATCTTCTCTAATATGATAATAACGCATTGTACCCGATAAAAGCACACCTGCACGCTTACTTGTTGTACCCATTTGGGCAAAAACCTCTCCTTTTTTAAGTTTTACAGGGCGCGCACGGTTTACCATTAAAAGCATATCCTCATCTGACAAAAACGGATATCGTTGCCTAAAATGATTAGTTATTTCCATCTGGATAAATATACTATGCCTTGGGCAATTTTTACTCAATCATTTGATAAGAAATGGTTTTAATAATGTTTGCCGTCAAACAAACTGGGTAAAAAACCACAAAAAACAAATAAATAGATGTTTAAATGAACATTTTTTTAATTGTGCGTATAAAATTGAAACTTTTACAAATTCCCCAATATAAGTAATAATGAAATTCCTGAAACGGCACCACTAATAAATAAACTCCACTCACGTTGGCTAATTTTAAATAAGCCCATAACCAAACTGGCAATAATAAAAGTAACGGCTACAATAATTAACTGCCCTAACTCAACGCCTAAATTAAAAGAGAAAAGTAGGCTTAAAAGGCTTTGACCTTTCATTAATAAACTTTTAAAATAATTGCTAAAGCCTAGCCCGTGCAATAAACCAAAAGCCAATGCCAAACCATACTTAAACTTGTTGTTTTCAAGCTTTTTATCAAAGGCATTGTAAAGGGCGGTTATCAAAATACTTAGCGGTATTAAAAACTCAATTACCGATGCAGAAAAGTTTACAAAACCAATAGCCGCAAGTGCTAAAGTTATGCAGTGCCCAAGGGTAAAAGCAGTAACTAATATCACAACTTTACGCCATTGGCTGTAAGGGTAAACTGCGCAAAGTGCTATAATAAATAGCATGTGATCATAGCCTTGCCAATCCAAAATATGTTCAAATCCCAATTGTAAGTAAGTGGTAAACATGGGGTCAATTTTGTTAACCGAAAATACAAATCAATTTTGCAATAATTGGCTTAGTGTATCTTTAGTTTTCAATACAATTGCGTATATGTTTATAAAAAAATTAGGTGCTAAATGGTTGGCGGCTTATCAGCATAAAAAAACGGCAAACCTGCATGCTAGTGCAGTGCAAAGCCAGCAACAATTGTTTCAACAATTAATAAAAATTGGAGCAACAACCGCCTTTGGTAAAGATCATGATTTTGATAAGATAAAAACCGTTTCTGATTATCAAAAAGCGGTGCAAGCGGCTGATTACGAGGCGATACGCCCATATATTAACCGTGTTATTGATGGCGAACGCAATGTGCTTTGGCAGGGCTTACCTAAGTATTTTAACAAAACAAGTGGCACAACATCGGGCAGCAAATTTATACCGATGACAAAAGAATCATTACCACATAGCATTAATGCGGCGCGCAATGCCTTATTAGCTAATGTGCACGAAAATGGCAATGCCGATTGGGTAAATGGCAAAATGATTTTCCTATCGGGCAGCCCCGAGTTAGATACTAAAGGGGCCGTACCCAGCGGTAGGATGTCGGGGATTGTTAACCACCATGTGCCAGGCTATCTGCGCACTAATCAGTTACCCAAATACCAAACTAATTGTATTGAAGATTGGGAAGAAAAAGTAGAGCAAATTGTAGATGAAACCATTGGGCAAAACATGACGCTGATAAGCGGTATCCCGCCTTGGATGCAAATGTATTTTGACCGCCTGCTTGAAAAATCGGGCAAGGCAACCATCAAAGAGTTATTCCCAAATTTGCAGTTGGTGGTACATGGGGGCGTAAACTTTAAACCCTATCGAGCTAAAATGGTGGCAACCATTGGCAAAGGCGTTCAGTACATTGAAACCTACCCAGCATCCGAAGGCTTTATGGCCTACCAAAACAGCCAAAAGGAAGAGGGTTTACTCCTCAATTTAGATGCTGGAATATTTTATGAGTTTATCCCTGCCGATGAAGTGTTTAATGACCACCCTACCCGCTTAACCTTAGCGGATGTTGAACTTGGCGTTAACTATGCCATTGTTTTAACTACCAATGCGGGCTTATGGAGTTACCTTATCGGTGATACGGTAAAATTTGTTAACCTTAATCCCCATAAAATAGTGGTAACAGGGCGTACTAAGCACTTTATTTCTGCTTTTGGCGAGCATGTTATAGGTGAGGAAGTGGACAAGGCTTTAGTACACGCCTGCCAATCCACCAATGCCATTGTAAATGAATATACCGTAGCCCCACAAGTAAAACCCGCCGAAGGCCTACCCTACCACGAGTGGCTAATCGACTTTGACAAAGCACCCAACAACAAAGCCGCATTTGCCCAAAGTATTGATGCGCATTTACAGCAACAAAATAGCTATTACAAGGATTTGCGGGACGGCAATATGCTGCGCCAATGCGTAGTTACGCCTGTTGCCATAAAGGCTTTTGATAGGTATATGGAAAGCATTGGCAAATTGGGCGGACAAAACAAACTACCACGACTAAGCAACAACCGAAAAATTGCCGATGCCATTAGTAAAATTGATTAAATCAATAAAGCCCAAATTCACCTCCTAAACAACTGAGTGGCTTGACTAAGTGTCGAGGTAGTAGGTCCCATACACATAAAAAAGCCGCTAGTACAACAATACTAGCGGCTTAAAACAATCAAAAAATTCCAATTTAAATCACAACAAAAGCAATAACCTGTGGTTCACAACCCTCAACAGAAATATGCAAATAATACATCCCTGCATTAAACTTACTACCTCTAAACTTTTGCGTTTTAGTGCCAGGCATTAAAATAGCATTATCATAAAAAGTATGAACAACTACCCCATCAATATTAACAACCGTAGCACTAACCATTGCAACCTCCGATAAATAAAATTCTAATACACCAAACACATCAACAGGGTTAGGATAAATTTGAACCATGCTTATTGCATCACAACTAGCACCGCCGCTAGAATCACTACCACCATCTCCACCATTATAATCACCAATATCTAATCCATCGTCCCCATCATCAACCTCATCAAGCGTCCCAATTATTGATTTCAAATTAATATCCACTTCCAACTCAATAACTCGCTCCACACCCTCGTGCAAAGCCCTCGCCCTTACAATCCCCGTTTCAGCATTCTCATTCCAATTAATATCCGTTCGAGTCCTAGGATCCACATAACTTTGGGCAATATCGCCATTATCCGCTTCCCAATCAATTCCAATACAACCTTTGCAATTAATCAAATTATATTCATGGCTAATATCAATCCCTATATCTGTAGGGCCAACAATCGTCGGGCACTTGCCATTCGTCCAACTACTAACCCCATCCTTTTTGGCATGGCATGCGCTAGCATACTCTACTCCATTACAACCACAAACCACTACAGGCAAACTCAAACTAGGTCCTACCAATCCAATATCAGGATTGCCACTAATCCCACCTTGACTACCATCAACAGAAGGACGAACAGGACGACCACCACCCCTTGCAGGTCTCGGACAAACCAAATCCGCATTCAACATTGCATACGCCTCGCTTTGGCAAGCTTTCTCATACCCAAAATCGCAACCCTCAGCATCCATCGGCATTACTATAACATCAATATAATAAGTACCTAAACAACTTGTGTTGTGATTCTCAACATAAAAGGCATAAGTAACTTTTTCAGAAAAATCATTAGTGTTAAACAATACTTGATTAATTGATTGATGCGTATTATCATCAGTTAAAGCATCTATATTTTGAGTACCTACAGCCACACCAAAAACACCCTCGGGTAAATTGACATCCCATAGTGCTGCTCCATCTGTTAGGCTTCCTAAACTAAATTCGTCGCCTGAACAAACAATAAAACTTTCATTAACTAATAAATCAAGTACTGGTTTTACGTCAACTGTTATTTCAAAACTGGTAACACCAACGCATTCAAAATTATCATCGACTGCAACTATATTTAAACTATTTATTCCAACATCTTCTTGTAAAGGTGTCCAACATAACTCACCTACTATTTCATCACTAAACTCAACATCAGGTTTATTTTGTAAGTAAACGTGATACAATCCATTTTCAATTGATTCAAATTGATAGGGGAAACAAATTTCATTACCAACACAAACATTAAATTCATTTTGCATTGTTTGTTCAAAAACTGGAGGACTGTAAATAAAATCGCCGCAATCAATTTCAACATCTGGATTTGTACTTGTATCATCACAATAGTTTCCATCAACCGTGAATGATGCCGTACATCCATTTCCATCTATCAACTCAAAATAGGCAACATCGGTAGTATTTGGTAGTGAAAAGTTTGTTACAATTGAATGATAGGCAGTAGTGTAAGTATCGCTTGCTAAACTATAATTAGATATGTTTGAAGGGTTTTCGCCCAAACTGTAGGAATACAAGCCCACTCCATTACTAACAGTAACCCCAACAATTAAAACAGGGTAACAATCAATTACCGAAAATTCAACTTCGAATAATTCGCATCCCATTTCATCGCATTCATTAACAACCGTATTGCTACCACATCCAAATACATCAGTCAAGAAAAAATAATCATCACCATATCCCACATTAATAAAAGGTGGACCAATAGTTGGTATATTAAGTTCCTGCGCAAAATTTTGATTTTGTGCTTCAACGCCTTCTGAAGCGAAATTTGAGTAAAAGGGTTGACTACCAGTTGGTATACTGATATATAAATCATAGTAATCAGTTGTAACGCAGTTGGCTTGTTCAACTGTAAACTCCACATCAGGATTACAATCGGACAAAGCAACATTAACATACCATTCGTAAGTAATTGCATCACCACAGGCACTAGAAGGAATTTCAATTGTAACTTGTTTTAAACCAGGGTTAAGCCAATAAATATGATAAACATTAGGGTCGTCTTCGTCAGTTTTTATTATGCTTGATGGGTCAGATGTTGGCCCACTATACCCATTAGGTATAACAAACTGGTTAAAGTCAAAATCTAAAGTTGTGCCTAAGCATATTGTAGGGGCATTGTCGGGGTTGCCCCAATCATCGCCCGAATAACTGCATTCCGTCGAAACCACATCGTTTAATGTTTCGGAAGGGCTTTTACCGCCACTTTCAATCGTAAAAGTATCAACTAATTCACAACCCAAAGTTGAAGTTATAGTCAATATATATTCACCCATACAAACATTTGTTAAGTTAGGGTACTCTTCTAAACTTTCATCATCAACAGAGCTTCCATCAATGTTAGCCCACTCGTACTCTAGCAAATTGTTATAATTTAAAATTAATATACTAGCGTCCGATAACATAACAGTTGAGGATTCATTTATCTGCACTTCGGGTAATTCAATAAAATCTACTGAAACATTAACATTTGAAACATCAAAAAATATATTATTGGCACATTCAATTTTAAATCTTACCATATCGTTTGGTAGTACCAATAAATCATCTGGTATTTGTGAAGTATAGTTACCTGTATTAGGTACTTCGTCTGCTAGAACTGTATAAGTAAAGCCTCCATCTTCAGAAATAGATATATTAACTGTATTACAGTTAATAGGTGATTGATTTGTGTTTGCAACGTCCCATGTAAAATCAATTTCTTGGTTAGCTAAAAAACATTCATTCAAATCATTTGCAAAAGTTACTGAAAAAGGACCCGCATTTTTTTCTACATACACGGGTACATCAATAAAGGAATAAGCACCTGCTTCAGGATGGTTATCCCTAACAGTTAACCTAAAGTTTAACGGATTATAAAAACCGGGAAATGTGGAAGTAGGTAACGATTCTCCTTTTGTAAAAATATTATAATTTGTAGATTGATTTGTTAAAATATCGCTAAGCTGCGGGAATAGCCTAAACGGCTCGCTTGTAGGAGGAAATGACCTAAACATAGGGACTTCGCCAGGTGTCGGTGGACCTGCGGTTCCAATATCAATACCTTCCCAACAGTAAGTTAAATTTTCATCTTCCATATCAAAAGCTATAGCTTCTAACTTAAATGGAGTATGTGCTGGTATTGTATATGTGTTAAGTGTTGATAGTGATGGAGGAGTATTGGGATTTACCTCCTCAAAAAGACAATTTTTATTAGCTAATGTATCAGAAATTTGCTGTATTGTAATGCCATGAAAATAATCATCATTCCAAGCTCCCGTTTGTGTTGGGGTTATTAAAATATTATCAATTGGTCCACACCTGTTACTATAAGCCATTATGGTAGTACCACTCCCAGGCTCAACTGAAGTTGCAATATCAAAAGTTCCATTAGGTCCAACAATGCATGCCCCTGTCGTTCCATTAAAAGTATGGCCAGCACCAAGTTGATGACCTAGTTCGTGCATAAGAAAATCAACTATAAACTCATCCCCTTCCGAAGGGTTAAAGCCTGAAACCGCTGTTGCCTTAAAGCCACTTTTACAAACACCTCCTTGCAAAGCAAACCCTCCAGTGTTTGTAGCAAACAAATGTCCTAGGTCAAAGTCTGTTTCAGAATTGAAAACATTGTCTATAAAAATTTGATTTTCGTCTGCAATCTCTTCAACACTATCAGAGTTATTGAGTCCATTAAATGGATTGTAGTTAATCTGTTCAACAATGTATAAGTTTGAATTATTTTCAATTATATCAAATTTGACCGATAAATCCCTAACAAAAACCTCATTAACCCTATCAATCATATCGAAAACTATATCGTCAATTAAGTCGAGTGAGTCGGTTAAATTATAAAGAGGCTGATTTGAGCTTAAATAATAATTGTTAAACTCCAATGTAGTTGCAATAGCAATATCTACGGTCTTAACATTAATTATTTGATTTTTTTTTTGATAACTAGTGGTCTCTAGTTTTGATTTTTTGGTGGCTTCTCCTTTTGTAGAACAATTTATTCCATCGCCTCTATTTTGCGAGAATTTTCTAAAATAGGACATATAAACATTGCCCCCCTTTTCCTTGATAAAACAATGACCCAATTCCTGATTTTTAACCGATATTTTTAAACTATGGGGTAAACCAGAAATTAGAACTTTATTTAAAACATTGCCAATTTGATGCCCCTCAACTTTTACACGATACTCTGCTGCTTCTATATATTTTGAATTTTTGTATTTTATAGGCTTCACCTCAAAATCCATTTCGGTGCCATCGGGCATAGGCAGGGTAATTACCCCGCATTCAATTTCGCCAGTTGTTATTTTGCGCAAATAAGCGCGCATAGCGTCTTCTTCAAATTCTACCGTCCTAAATTGAGTAGGCAATTCTTCGGCTTTGTGTTTTTGCAAAACCAAATCGTTGCTTACGTCTTTAAAAAATTTGGTGCGCTGCTGGGCGTTGGCTGTATTAGCGGTTAATACCAGCAGTAAAGCAACTATAATAGTTGCGCTTAAAAATCTTAATCCTTTCATAATGTTCGTTTTTTTAGATGTTGTTAAACAATAATGGTTTAGCCCTCATACACAAGAGCCATATATTTAACGTAATAGTTGCATTTATAGTTCCTTTTAGCCTTCATATTGTATTGATTATCCAATTCAGTCCCAAACACCCCTACAATTCCAATAAAATCCATTATATCCTATTATATCGGCACATATTCTAATACCCCCCCGTTAAACGCCTATTTATAGCTATAAAACACCTTATTTACTTCCAAAAAGCACATTTACCAATAACACGCTCAAGGTTTGGTCGCACACTCAAAGGTTGCATTAATCACAAAAACAAATACAATACAAATTGCTTATTAAAAACTAAGCTACATTTTACAAAGTCATAGTAATTTTTGTAAAATTATTTGGCACACTAAAAGGTATCAAACCTTAGGTAGGTACAAAAAAAAGGCGGTACAAATTGTACCGCCCATAAGACCCCCCATTATATTCAGTCAACATCCTGATGTAAAAATTTGTTGCGCCCAAAATAATTCGTCTCCGAATTTTCACCTACCGTTCTATCCGATAAAAGGTGTTCATTAGACGGGTGCGCTTTCTCTAAATCAATGTTTTTACGCTTAAACGCCGATTGGTTTTTAAGCTGGTCAACATTCTCTGAGCTGGTTTTATAACCAAGCCTTTCAAGCTTTAAACGGCGTAAACTCAACTCTTTTTTTAGTTGCTCGGTGTCGTCATCAATATTGCTTTTAACCTTATGAGGTTTGCCCCAGTTAATTTTTTTATTCTCAGGTATTGTAATACTTTCTTCATGTTTTTTAATCGCCGAATCGTAGTCATATTCATCAAAACCAACTACTGTAACACGCTCATCCTTTTTTGGTGTTTCTTCAATTGTAGGCTCAATTTTTGGCTGCTCAACAGGTGTTGGTTCAACATTTGTGGTTTTAATATTTAGCTCATTTACGGTGCGGTTTACGGTTTCAACAGGGGCATTTAAGTTTACCTTTTTCACCTGTGGTTCATCGCTCCACATGTTATCCTGCTTAGTTGGAAAACCAGTTGCAATCAAAACAATTTTGATTTCGTCTTCCATATCTTCATCAATACAATTGCCCCAAATAATATCAGCATTACCGCCAGCTTCTTGTTGAATGAAATCAGATATTTCGGCAAATTCATCCATTGTAATACCATTTACATCTGTAGTGATATTTAATAAAATGTTTTTTGCACCTTTAATATCATTGTCATTTAACAATGGTGATTCCATTGCCTCTTTAACCGCCTTCATTGCTCGGCCCTCGCCGCTTGCACGACCAGTACCCATAATAGCAACACCACCGTTGTTATTCTCAACATCTTTTTCCATTACCGTTTTAACGTCCTCAAAATCAACGTTTACCATACCGTTAACGGTAATAATTTCGGCAATGCCTTTTGCAGCAATTGCTAGTACATCATCGGCTTTTGCAAAGGCCTCTTTCATATTTAAATTACCATAAATATTACGTAATTTATCATTTGAAATAATAATTAAAGTATCCACACAATCTTTCAATTCTTGGATACCATCTTTTGAGCTGCGCTTACGTTTTGGCCCTTCCCACATAAATGGCGTGGTTACAATACCTACGGTTAGCAAGCCCATTTTCTTACATTCTTCTGCAACAACTGGAGCAGCACCCGTACCCGTGCCACCACCCATACCAGCAGTAATAAATACCATTTCTGTTTGAGAACCGATAGCTGTTTTAATGTTATCAATTGAGCCAATAGCTGCTGATTTACCAACTTCGGGTTTTGCGCCTGCACCTGTGCCTTTTTCGCCAAGTGTTATTTTTGTAGGTACTGGGCTGTTTTCAAGTGCTTGCCTATCTGTATTGCAGATGATAAAATCTACCCCAACAATGCCTTTACGGAACATGTGGGTTACTGCGTTGGAGCCACCGCCTCCAACGCCAATTACTTTAATGATCGAGTCATTTGGTTGGTTCATTTCGAACTGAATCATAACTGAGGGTTTATTTGATTTAAAAATAGGTTTTAATTAGTTTAATTCGCTCCACGATTCTTCGCTTTCTTTACTGGTTACTAACCATTTATCAAGCATACGCTGAAACATGTTGCGTTTTGTTTTTTCTGGTATTTCAATTTCTTCTTCTTCAATAATTTCAATTTTTGCGGCAGGGCTTACTTTTTCAATTTTATCAACTGCTTTAATAATTGTACCCAATGCCGAGGCATAACTGTTGTTTAATTGGCGCGTCATTTTATCAGATGCTGTAAAACCCTTTAACTTGCCAATACGAGTTGTTAGGCCCGTTGACTCATCAAAATGCTCTTCGATATTATTTAACTGGGCACTACCACCCGTTAAAACAATACCTGCTAATAAGTGCTTTTTCAGTCCTGACTCGTCAATGGTATCGTAAACAAGGCGAGAGATGTCTTCCATCCTTGCCTCGATGATTTGGGCAAGGCTTAACATTGAAATTTCGCGGGTATCCTTATGGGTAACCCCATCAATACTTATTTGAAGCCCTTTTTGGTTTTCTTGCACTATGGCTGAACCAAAACGAGTTTTCAATTTCTCTGCTTTTTCACGCAAAATGCGACACCCGTCCTGTATATCATTTGTTATTATGTTGCCACCAATAGGTAGCAGATGCAAATCAGCTAAAACGCCATCATAAAAGAAGGCAATATCCGTCATAGCTGCGCCCATATCTACTACTACAACGCCTGCCTCCATATCTTGGGGACTTAAACAAGCGTGTGCTGAGGCTTCGGCATTTAAAACAATGCCTTTAAGGTTAAGACCTGCCTTTTCAAAGCACCTATTTAGGTAGGTTTTTGTTTGTTTTTCGCAGGTAATTACCTTAAAATAGCCTTTTAGCTCTTTACCGTGCATGCCTACGGGCAATTTGGTGCGGATACCATTATCCACTTTATAAAAAAGTGGGATAACATCAACAATTACTTGGCCCGGTGGCAACAATATGTTGTGTAAGCGAGCAGTAAATTCGTTGATTTCTTCTTGCGTAATTTCTGTATCGTGTTTACGGCGGATGTAATTATCGGTGCGGGTAATAATTTCAAGGTTACGCCCTGAAATGCCCACATAAACATCCTTTAATTCAGCATCAGTTTTATAGTTAAGGTTGGTAACTATTTTATTGATGGCCTGAACCGTACGATCAATATTTTGAATAACGCCTTCCTCAACACCTTTCGAGTCGGTTTGGGCCGCCGCTAAAACATGTACTTTTCCTTCTTCGGTTACAATGGCCGATACCCCTGTAACCTTGCTGGAACCTATGTCGATAGCTGTGAGAATGTTAGTCATAGTTGGTTTATTTTTTGGTGCAAACAATTTGGTTTTTAAAACTTAAATCCAGCTTTTTATATTTATTCCAGCCCTTAGCTGGTAGGGCTTTTTTGTAAAACACATAGAGTTGATTGAACTTGTTTTCTAAATTTTCCATTTCGCCTAGCACTATGGTAAAATCGCCGATAAGCGGGATTAACTCATAATGCCCAAGCTTGTTAACTTTTACTTGTTGTATTAGTTTGCCTAACCACTTTTCTTTTTGGATAAATGAGTTAAGCTTCAATAAATCAGTTATATACTTTTGATTATCAACACTTAATGCACCCGTAACTACTGGCACTTTTGATGTATATTTTGATGATTTAGGGAAAATCAATCCAGCATCTGACAAGTAAACATTCTTGTTATCCTTATCAATTATCCTGAAAATTGGGACGTGTTGGTACACTTTTACATTTAGCTTACCCAACATGCCTACATACAAATCAGCACGAGAAACGTGTGGGGCTTGCTCTAATACTTCTTCTAGTTTTGATAACTTCAACTCACGTAGATTTGAAATTTCTTGCCCTTCAATAAATACCAATACCTCATCTAGTATATCGGCTTCATTTACAAATTGACCATCGCCTTCGCCAATAATTTTGATGCTAATATCCTTAACTACCGAGCTGTGTTTTTCAACCAGTTTAGTTGAAATAAAAAGACATAAGCCTGCACCTACAAAAAGTAGCATGAAAAGCTTAAACAGCTTAGATATGTTTATATGTTGTTTTACCCTTTTCATAACTAGTTAATTTTATGAATTTTGGTTAAACAATTTTTTATGTTTTGGATGCAATTTCCAATATCACCTGCACCAATCGTTACAACAATTTCATCGTCAACCTTAATGGCTTCCGTTACATCATTTGTATTGAAAATGCGTTGTTCAACGCCTTCAATATACTGTTGAATTAAGCGGCTAGTGACACCTTCAACTGCTTTTTCGCGAGCAGGATAAATATCCATTAGCACTACCCTATCGGCTGCGCTTAAAGCTTGTGCAAATGGCTTAGCCAACATTTGCGTGCGGCTAAATAAATGCGGCTGAAATATGGCTGTTATCTTTTTTGATGGGTACAATTCCTTTACTCCCTCAATAAAGCGGGTTACTTCGTGCGGATGGTGTGCATAATCATCAATAAAAATCACATCATCTTCCTTTAAAACAAAATCAAAACGACGTTCAATACCTTCAAAAGTATTTAAGGCTTCTGCCACTAATTCGGGTTCAATACCTATTTCGCAAGCTGTTGCAAAAGCAGCAATGGCATTTTCAACATTATGACGACCACCTATTTGTAATACTACTTTTTGGTTGTTGCAGATAAACACATAATTACCGTTTTGAATAGTGATGTTTTTTGCACGATAAGAAGTACCATCTCTATCAAGATGGTACTCTATCGTACTGTTGCTTGGCACCTCACTATCTAACTCCCCACAGATCTTATTTACTATCAACTTGCCGCCCTTTTTAATTTGGTTTGCAAATTGATTGAATGCTTGTTTTAAATCGGCCTCGGTTGGATATACCTCTAAATGGTCATTATCCATTGATGTTACAACTGCCACATTTGGCTGCAATTGCAAGAAAGACCTATCGTATTCATCGGCTTCAACCACAAAATATTTGTTGCCCGATGCGTAAAAATTAGATTTGAAATTTTTGCATATTCCGCCGATAAGTGCGGTTACTTCTAAGCCTGCATAAGCTAGGATATGCGCTATCATTGACGTAACAGTTGTTTTACCATGAGAGCCAGCAACCGCAATAGTAAATTGACCATTGGTTAATTGTCCTAGCACCTCTGCACGCTTGTATAGGTTGATTCCTTTATCTACAAAATATTGGTACTCCTTATTATCTGTTGGAATGGCTGGCGTGAATACCACCAAATCAACATCTAAAGGAATTTGATTAACATCTTCATTGAAATGTAAAACAGCACCTTCCGCTTGCAATTCATCAGTTATTCGGCTTGGTGTTTTATCATAGCCAAAAAGCTGCTTACCGCTATTGATAAAATAGCGCGCCAAAGCACTCATACCGATGCCTCCTACACCTAGCATATATACTTTCGATATGTTATTCAACGCTATCATTTTATCAATTCAATTGCTTGTTTTGCTATAATTTCTGCGGCATTGGTTTTAGCCATTGCCTTTAAATTGTTACTTAGTTCGTTTCTTAATTCTTCGTTACTTGTTAACTGCTCAATTGCTGGAATTAGTGATTGCTTTAACTCCGCATCTTTAACCATTACTGCTGCTTGCTCATCAACCAATGCTTGCGCATTTTTGGTTTGATGATCTTCTGCTACATTTGGTGAAGGCACTAGTATTACTGCCTTACCTAGCACTTGCTGTTCTGCAATTGATAATGCACCCGCTCGAGAAACCACAATATCAGCACAGGCGTAAGCGTAATCCATTTTATCAATAAAGGCATTTACCCATATGCCTTGTTCAGGCTCGTTGATATGCTTATAGGTTTCGTAATATGTTTTACCGCATTGCCAGATTAACTGGATATTATTCTGTTTGAAAAAATCAATTTTTTTAGCCAATACTTTGTTAATACTCCCTGCACCTAAACTACCGCCTGTAACAAAAACTGTTGTTTTAGTGGCATCTAATTCAAAGTGCTTAAAAGCATTTTCTGGTGAAGGTGACCCAGTTGTAAAAATTTCACGAACTGGGTTACCTGTATTCACCAGTCTATCACCATCAAAAAACCTGTCGAGACCATTGTAGGCAACGCATATTTTTTCAGCGCGCTTGCCTAATAATTTATTGGTTATACCTGGGTAGGCATTTTGCTCTTGCAGCATAATTGGCTTACCCAACATGCTTAATACTTGTAAAAACGGCCCACTTGCATAACCACCAACGCCAATACCTAATTTTGGCTTGTGACTTAGTACCAACCATAAGCTTTTAAGCAAACTGCTTATTAGCTTAAATGGTAGAGATAAATTGCTTAATATTTTGCCTCGGCGAATGCCACCAATCCATAAAGGGTGGATTTTGAAGCCTGCCTTCGGCACTTTTTCCATTTCTAATTTGCCTTTTGCACCTACAAATTGCACATCAATATCAGGGCGTAAGCGTTTTAAGGCTTCGCCTATGGCAATTGCCGGGAAAACGTGACCGCCTGTGCCACCCCCACAAATAAATATTGATATGACATTATGCAATAGCAACTTTCTTTCTTTTTTGTGTTTTTAAGGTTCCGAAATGACTAACACTTAGTATGATGCCCGTAGCTAATGCCGTGAATAGCAATGAGTTACCACCCATACTCACAAATGGCATAGGCATACCCGTTACTGGTACTAAGCTTACGTTTACCGCCATATTTATAAAGGCTTGTAGCACGATATTGAGCATTAATCCGAAGGCGAGCAAACCGCCAAAGGCATCTATTGTTAAGTGGAAAATGACTAATGAGCGGTACAATAGCGTAAGGAATAATGCCATTACCAAAATGCCGCCTATCAATCCATATTCTTCAATAATTACTGCGTATATAAAATCAGAGTAAGAGTGAGGCAAGTAATTTTTTTGCATGCCCTGCCCTGGCCCTTGACCGAATACACCACCATTGGCAATTGCCTTTTTAGTTTCTTGAACTTGATATGGCGTTTCATTAGGATTTACAAAGGTTTCAACTCTGTTTTTCCATGTTAGTAAACGCCCCTTATTCTGTATTGCACTATCAGGTGTTATATATAATATCGTTCCTGCTATAAGAACTCCGAAAGCACATAAGGCTAAAAATCCTCCTAAATGTGTCATGTTTACTCTTCCTACAAAAAGTAAAATCATTGAGGTTATAAACAGCAAAATTGCGGTTGATAAATCGGCTGGAGCAACCAAGCCACAGATAACAACAACTGGCAAAATCAATGGCACAAAGCCCGACCAAAAATCTTTAATATCCTTTTGGCGGCTTACTATCATTTTAGCGAGGTAAAGCACCAAGGTTAGCTTTGCTAAATCCGACGGTTGGAAGGTTAAATTTATCAGTGGAATTTGAATCCAACGGCTTGCATCGTTGATTTCTACCCCCCAAATAAGGGTGTAAACTAGTAGCGGAGCAGTTATCCAAACCAGTATCATGGCGGGACCATTTAAGTACTTAAAATGTACTTTGTGGATTACGTAAATTACGCCCATACTAATTAACCAAATAATACCGTGCTTAAACAGGTAGTACTCGGTATTGCCACCCGCACTGCGGAATGCCAACGAGAAGGTTGAGCTATACACAGCCAATATTGAGGTGAATGCCAATAGCACCACGATTAGCCAGATATAACGGTCGCCCTTGATATGTTGCATCCAGTTGTTCACTAATTATGCTAGTTTTTTTACTGCGGCAACAAATTGTTGTCCACGGTCTTCATAGTTTTTAAATAAATCGAAGCTGGCGCATGCTGGCGACAGTAAAACTGTTGCACCAGGTAGGGCTACTTCGTGTGCCTTGCGCACGGCTTCTGCCATGCTATCTGTATCGTAAAGATTGGGAACAATGTCACCAAAAGCTTTTTTAATCTTTTGATTATCAGCGCCTAAAGCGATTAAATAATCCACTTTTTTCTGAACCAATGGCTTTAAGATTTCATAGTCGTTGCCTTTGTCTTTACCGCCCACAATCCAAACTACTTTACCTTCAATAGCCTCTAAAGCGTACCATGTTGAGTTAACGTTGGTTGCTTTTGAGTCGTTGATGTACTGCACGCCTTTTAAATGCTTCACTTTTTCCATGCGGTGTTCCAAATTGGCGAAACTCGATAGGCTTTTTGTGATAGCCTCCTTTGGCACTTCCATGATATATGCCGTAATTGCTGATGCCATACTATTATAAATGTTATGATTTCCTGCTAATGACAAATCCTTGATGTTCATTTGCCAGTTGGTATGAACTGACTTGAACTGGATATGATTGTTGTTTTTTACAGCGGCACAATGCCCACACAACGGCGACAATGAAAAGGCATATTGATTGGCCTTAACATTAAACTGCTTTTTATAGAAATTGACTACTAAATCATCATCGTTGTAGATGAAATGGTCGTTTTCATCTTGGTTTTTGGTGATGTTGAATTTAGCCTTGATGTAGTTTTTAAACTCGTAACCGTAACGATCTAAATGATCGGGGGTAACGTTTAACAACACCGCCACATTTGGTTTAAAAGTTGAAATATCATCTAACTGGAAGCTGCTTACTTCAACTACATAAAAGTCGTACTCATCTTGCGCAACGCAACGAGCGAAACTTTTACCTACATTACCGCAAAGGGCTGCATTTAAGCCTGCATTTTGTAAAATATGATGCGTTAAAGTTGTTGTAGTGGTTTTACCATTGCTACCTGTTATCGCTACAATTTTTTTATCAGTATGGCGCGAGGCGAACTCAATTTCTGAGATTAATTCAATACCCGCTTCCTTGATTTGGCGAACCATTGCCGCCGTTTCAGGGATACCTGGGCTTTTAATAACCAAATCAGCGTTAAGGATTAGGGTATGAGTGTGGGTACCACTTTCCCATGCCACATTCAACTCATTTAGCTCTTGCTGATAGTTGGATTTGATTTGCCCAAAATCGGACACAAAGATTTCGTAGCCCAACTTTTTAGCTAAGTAAGCTGCACCAACACCGCTTTCGCCAGCACCTAATATGACTAGTCGCTTACTCATTATCTAATTTTTAGAATCATTAATGTTAAAGCCGCTAAAAGCACTTGAACTATCCAAAAGCGCACAACAATTTTGGTTTCGGAATAGCCCAATTTTTGGTAGTGATGGTGCAAAGGCGCCATGCGGAAAATCCGGCGGCCTTCGCCGTATTTTTTCTTAGTGTATTTGAAATAACCTACTTGAAGCATTACGCTTACGTTTTCAATAATGAAAACACCGCATAACACTATCATTAAAACCTCCATGCGAAGCACAATTGCTAGTGAGGCAATTACGCCTCCTAATGCCAATGAACCTGTATCGCCCATAAACACTTGTGCAGGGTTAGCATTGTACCACATAAAGCCAATACAAGCACCAATTAATGCCGCACAAAGAATAACCAACTCACCTGCGCCTGGTAGGTATAAAAGGTTAAGATAATTGGCTGCGATAGAGTTACCCGACATGTATGCCAGTGCCCCAAGCGTTAGTACAATTATTATGGAAACTCCGGCCGCTAAGCCATCTAATCCGTCGGTGATATTGCAGCCGTTACTAAGGAATGTTACAATTAGCATGATTAATGGGATGTAAATTATCCAAGCCCATTTTTGGTAGTCATCACCAATAAAGCTAATAACCGAAGCATAATCAAACGAGGTGTTTTTGATGAATGGTAAATAAGTTATAACTGCCTTATCTTCAACCATTTCACGCGGTTCAGCTGCATCGTAATTTACATATCGATTTACTTCATTGTGGATTTCAACATCTGGATTGCGCGACATATCATAGCGCACCACAACATCTTGATGGAAAAACATTACTAAGCCTACTATAATACCTAAACCAAATTGACCGATTAGCTTAGCTCTAGCACGAAGTCCACCTTTATCCTTTTTGAATACCTTAATGTAATCATCTACAAAGCCTATTAAGCCTAACCATACGGTTACGCCTATCATTAGTAACACATAAACATTACTAAGATTGCAGAACAAAATAACTGGAAGCAAAAAGCCAAAAAGGATGATTAAGCCACCCATTGTTGGGGTTTTACTTTTTACTTTTTCTCCCTCTAAGCCAAGCTCACGTCCTTCGTCTTTAACTTGTGAGCGGTTAAGCATAGCAATCAGCTTACCACCAAATACCAAGCATATTAATAATGCCAAAATAATAGCAGCTGCCGACCTGAACGATAGGAATTGGAACAGGCTAGCCCCGCTTAAATTCATTTCAGTTTCAAGATATGTAAACAAATGGTACAGCATTATGCAGTTACTTTATTGGCTTTTTTTTTAAATAACTCTTCAACTATTGCTTTATCATCAAAAGGCATTTTTTGCCCATTAATTTCTTGATAGGTTTCATGCCCTTTTCCTGCAATTACAATTATGTCGTTTTGCTGTGCGATACTAACAGCATAGGTTATCGCCTCTCTCCTACTTGTTTTGCGTAGGGCATTAACTATTTGGTCGGCATTCAAACCGCTATACATTTCATCCAAAATCGCATCTGGGTTTTCAGTACGTGGATTATCAGAAGTTAGGATAGCTAAATGACTTTTATTGCACGCAATTTGAGCCATCAATGGGCGCTTTTTACGGTCGCGGTCGCCGCCACAACCCACTAAGCAAATTACTTTTCCTCCTAGAGTGTTTAAGTTGTTTACTGCTTCTAGCAGATTGCTTAAAGCATCAGGGGTATGTGCATAATCAACAATAGCGGTTACACCTGTTGTATTATCAGCAACCGTAGTGAAGCGACCTTCTGCCCCCTTTAGACTACTTATGTTTTGTAAAGCTTCGAGTTTATCAAGACCTAAAAGTTGAGCAGTAGCAAAAACTGCCAACAAGTTGTAAGCATTGAAATCGCCTAAAATTGGGGTGTGAAATTGATTTCTATTAAACTCCAACTCTAAACCATGCACCGACTGCGAAAGCACTTTACCTTTATAATCGGCCATTGATTTAAGGGCGTAAGTTTGCTTGCGTGCCGCCGTATTTTGCAACATTACCTCACCTCGCTTATCATCAATATTGGTTAAAGCGAAAGCATGCTTAGGCAAACCATCAAAAAACTGCTTTTTAGCTTTTATATAGGCATTAAAGGTTTCGTGAAAATCTAAATGGTCATGCGAAATATTCGTAAAAATTCCTCCATTAAAATCTAATCCCTCAATACGACCTTGAACAATGGCATGGCTACTAACTTCCATAAACACGTACTGGCAAGCAGCATTTGCCATTTGATTAAATAAACGATATAAATCGAAAATATCTGGTGTTGTGTGGCTTGCCTCAAACTCGGCATTACCAATAAGGTATTTAACCGTTGAAACCAAGCCGCATTTGTAGCCTAATTGAGAAAACAACTGATACAATAAAGTAGCTGTAGTTGTTTTACCATTAGTACCCGTTATGCCTATTAATTGAAACTTAGTGCTTGGCGCATTGTAAAATACTTTGAGCAATGGAGCTATTATTTTAGAAGTATCCTGAACCTGAACATAAGTGATGCCCTCAACCAAAGTATCAGGCATTTGCTCAAGCAATATTGCAACGGCTCCATTTTCAATTGCCTTGTTAATATATTGATGCCCATCAACTGTAAAACCACGAAGGCAAACAAACAAATCTCCTTTTCCGATTTTGCGCGAATCGTTTGTTAAGCCATGTATATCAATAGCGGTGTTACCAACTATTTTTAGTTGGTTAAAAGTGGATAATATGTTGTTTAACTTCCTCAAGTGTTAACTTAATTCTAAATAAATAGTTTGCCCTCTTGTAATACGTGCGCCAGCCTTAATTGACTGTTTATAGACTTTTCCGTCGCCTTTAAACTTAACTTGAATGCCTTTATTTTCAAGTAAATAGAAGGCATCTGCCAAGCCCATTCCCCTAACATTCGGAACTACATTTTTACGTACAATTCTATTAGATACAACCAACTTGTCGCCCTCGGGCATAGCAATAGCATAATTTCCTGTTGCCCTTTTACTGTATTGTACATCAAACTCGGCCAATAGATTAACCAAATCATTGGTGCTACCAACTTTACATTTAGGGAAAGGCTTATTTTCTGCTAATAATGTTTGCTCGATTGGCTGTGTTTTGTTTTGCCTGTGTACATAAAATTTCTGTACGATTTCTTTAAAGACTGGTGCGGCTACTGAACTACCGTAGTATTGCCCATTTGTTGGCTCGTTTATTACTATGATACAGCTATATTTAGGGTTTTCGGCCGGAAAAAAACCTGCAAATGAGGCTTGGTAAATTTTCTTTTCGTAGCCTTTAGTTTTATTAGCTATTTGTGCTGTTCCTGTTTTACCTGCAATATTTAAATTCTCAAATTTAATGCCCTTAGCCGTACCTGAATTTACTGCTGCTACTAAAGCATCAGTAACTAAATTGGCAGCTGCCTCATTACAAACTCTTTTGGTGTATTTCGGATTGAATGATTGACTTATTTTTCCGTTTTCCAAAATTGCTTCGACCAAATATGGCTGCATGTATTTACCATTATTAGCTACTGCGTTGTAAAAAGCTAGTTGTTGCAATGGGGTTATTCTTATTCCATAACCAATTGATAACCAAGGTAATGAAACGCCAGACCAAGCATCGGTGTGAGGGTGTAAAACAGTTGGTTCAACTTCGCCTGCTAATTCGATTTTGGTATTTTGTAATAAACCCAAATCTCTTAGGTTTGTAATGAATTTTTCAGGCTGTTTACCATATATTGAATCTACAAAGGAAGCAATACCCACATTTGATGAGTGTTGCAAAACCTGCTTTAAAGTGTAATAATCATTTTTAGGTTTACTTGAATCTTTCATTAACCTATCGTAAAATTTACGTTGACCGTTACCAACATAAACTATGCTGTTCATATCCGCTTTTCCATCTTTTAAAAGAGATAAAATGGATGCTAATTTAAATGTGGAGCCTGGCTCGGTTGACTCGCCAATTGCGTAATTATACGATTCGTGATATTGATAGCCCTCTTTGGCTTTTTTTAGGTTTGCAATGGCTTTAACCTTTCCAGTTTCAACTTCCATTACAATAGCGCAACCATGATTTGCTTTATTTTTTACTAAAGCTTTTTTTAGTGCTTCTTCCGCAATATCCTGTAAATGAATATTGATTGTTGTTTTAACATCGCGCCCTCTTTCAGGTGCTCCGGCGGCATCAATTACTGGAATCCATTTACTGCCAGGCCCCAAATATTTAGGTATTGGGCGTTCATCCCCTTCAAGATATTCATTGAATGCACCTTCAATACCTACGTACTTTTTGTTATTTTTAGTATAACCAATTGTACGTTGTGCTAAAAGCCCAAAAGGCTGTTGTCGTTTGTTTTCTTGTTCGATTATTAAACCGCCTTTATTTCTTCCTTTTTTAAATAAAGGGAATACTTTAATTTTTTTAACTTGAGAGAAGGTTAAGTTTTTTCTGAGCAGCTTATAGCGGTTTTTTGCTTTACGAGTTGATACTAAAAAATGCTTAAAATCATGTTGGCTTGTTTGTGTAAACATTTGCGATAAGCAATAAGCTAGTGTATCAACATTTTCATTGAATTCTTTTTCGGAAAGTGAGGGCACATTTAAATCCAAGTAGGCTGAAAATTCAGGTAGTGAGGTAGATAATAAATGTCCGTTTTCGGAAAGAATATCGCCACGCATTCCGTTAATGGTGTCGATTTTTGTAAGCGTTTGATAGCTTGAATAGCCTTTGGCATTGCCAATAACAATACCTGCCCTAACAATAACAGCCATTGCCAAGCCGGTGAATAGCAGGAATACTATCCAAAGACGGGATATTATGTTGTTTTTAATGGCCATTTTGTGAATAATAGATTACTTCTAATGGGTTATCTGTGTATCTTAATCCTTTATCTTCAACATTTTTAAGCAATGATGAATAGCGGAAATCTTTTACTGATTGTGCTTTTAGTGTTGAGTACTCCCACCTTAACTCTTTTAACTGGTTTTGCAGTTTTACTACTTTATATCTGTTGCGATTGGCACAGTGTGTATTGTAAATCATTAGCACGCAAAGGCCGAATAAAAAGCATATAAACAGCGCATTGCCCAACAAAAATTGCGGGTGCAATTGCTTTAAAAAACCTGTTAGCTGGTTTAGCCATTGGCTTTTTGCGTTTTGCTTGATATTTACCTTTTTTCTTGGCATTTATATTTTTTCTGCTATCCGCATTTTTGCGCTTCTAGCTCTGTTATTTATTTTAATTTCCTCCTGACTTGGAGTAATTATCTTTTTATTTATTGCTTTAAAAGGCACGGTATATCTGCCGAAAACATCTCGCTCTGGTTCTCCGATAAATTGACCATAACGGATAAAATTTTTGACCAGTCTGTCCTCTAATGAATGGTAGCTAATGATAACGATGCGCCCGCCTGTTTTAACTATTTGGGCTGCCTGCATTAACATTTCTTTTATAACTTCTAGCTCTTCGTTTACCTCAATACGTATGGCTTGAAAAACTTTGGCCGAGAATTTTGCTGATCGGTTTGCATCAATTTCTCCGATAATGTTCATCAAATCCTCTGTTGTTTCGAGCTTTGAAAGCTGCCTGTGCTTAACAACTGTTTTTGCCAAGCGGTAGGCGGATTTGATTTCGCCATAGAGTTTAAAAATTTCTGCTAATTTTTCTTCGCTATATTCATTTAATATGGTAGCTGCGGTTTTTGTCGCTCCTTGATTCATCCTCATATCGAGAGGGCCGTTGAAACGGATTGAGAAGCCGCGGTCGCCGATGTCGAACTGGTGCGAGGACACTCCTAAATCAGCGAGTATGCCATTAACTTGATTAACGCCATTTAATTTTAGTATTTTTTTGAGATGCCTAAAATTGTAGGGCAATAGCTGGAAACGTTTATCAGTTAAGATGTTGTTTTTAGCATCGGTATCGCAATCGAAGCTAAATAGTTTTGCAGCTTCCTCAAGCCTGTTCAATATTTCAGTTGAATGGCCTCCGCCGCCGAATGTGCAATCAACATAGATTCCATTTTTATTTTGAATAAGTGCTTCGACACTTTCATTTAATAAAACTGGATTGTGATAGTTTGACATTTTAAAGCAATCAATTCAAAGAACTAAACTTTGACCCTTTTTAAAGTTTTGGCATGATTTTTCAACTAAACGATTAATTAGGGTCTTTACCTTTTTAGCTTTTATCGCTATTGGTTTAGCTAATATCAGACAATAGTTAAAAATTAGCAAATTGGTTTAGTTTTTAAGTCATTACTTATTGAAATGACAATAATCCACTTAAAAACATGTTAAGCAAGTGTGTAAATTAACCACCTTATACACAGCTTTACACACATTAATTGCTTAAATAAACAGTGTTTTCAACATTTTTAACTTAATTTACGGCTAAATCCACTTAAATTTTGATTAACCATTTAACTAATCAAGTTTTCAACAATTGATGTTGTTAAAGCTTAGTTTACTTAAAAAGTGCTTGATAAGAGAATAAAATTGAAGGAAAAGCTAAATTTTCATACGAAATAAGACAGCAAAAACTTAATTACTAAAGTTAATTTTTAAGCTTTTTTGTTACGATTAAACCATTTATTGAAGTATAAATAATCAATGTAATACAATATTTTGAAGGAAACGCTGTTGTTTTGATCGGCTTGCAATGTATTTTTTAAGTTGTTACTATAACTATCAGTTAAGTTAAAATCGTTACCGAGGATGATGTTTTTCCAAAGAACGCTTAACTCGCTACCAGGGGCGAAAACCCAAGTGTAACCCAAATCAATAGTTAGGGCATTAAAGTTTACATTATATGCTGTTTGGTCGTAATCGCCAATGATTAAGGATTCGTCAACTTCGCCATTTTGATTTAAAATGCCTAATGATTGATACCTTGTTCTGCTCCAATTATGGCGAGATTGGAGTTTGACCGTCATTGTGTTGTTGATTGCGTAATCAATATTTAAGCCGTAAATGTTTGTAAATACATTGCGGCGACCAAATAAGATGTTTCCATCTGTTTCAAAATTGCTTTCAACAAAACCTTCTTGCATTTGGTTGTAGTTAAAGTTGTAGTAAGGTACAATTAACCAATGTGTATTGGGTTGCCAACGTGGCGCAATTCTGTAACCCACATTAAATCGTTTGCTTTGGTTAAACTTGCGAAAATTGTAGTTAATATCAATTGCGAATTTTTTGCTGTAATCTGAGGAGAAGAAACCGCCAAAGGAGGCATTGATTGGGTAGCGGTAATAACGGCTAAAATCGGCGGTGCGAGGCTCGAAGAAATCGAAGGTTACAATTGGCTCGATATTAACCCATTGCCCTTGTGCCAAAAACTTTTTGGTATTGCTCCAGTAGTTTAGTCTTATACCAAAATTGGTGAATTTATCGGGTTCGTAAAGCCGTTCGTAAAAGGCATTAATTCGTCCCGATATGCGGTTGAACCTCCAAACTGGTTTAAACTGGTTGATGCCTGCGTAGGCATAGTAAACTTTTTCGTTAGGACTAAAAAGAAAGCCCAAATCGTTGGGGTCGTATTTATGGCTTTCAACGCCTGTACCTGCACCGTATATAAATTTGCCGCTTACTTTTGAAAAATCGAGCCCGTATTTAAAGCCTAATTCTGTTTCATCAAAATCGCCTTCCATTTTTTGGCTTAGTACCCCTTCAACCGTTAAAGCGTATTTATTGCTTTTTGTGGTAAAGCGGCCGTTAACGCCCGTTACATTGGCATCGTAAAATTGACTGCCAAAGCGGTTTACATTGGTGTTGGTTAATGTTACGTAGGCATTACCTTCCAAATTTTGATCGAGCACTACTACGTTGTAATTAACAAAGGGGGATGTTTTGACAGTTCGCTCCTCGCCTGTTTCTGTATCTCTGATAATTGCATGGGTTTGTGCTTCAACCGCATTGAAAATTGCTACGCCCAAGCCCTTATCAGTACGCCCCGAAATTTTTGTGGCATTAATTAATTGATTAGCAGATGGATTACTGATCATTTCTTCATTATTGCCAACTTCATTTTCGGCATCCCAATAGGCAATTGGTAAACCGCCTATACGGCGCGAATAAAAAAGGCCCGATTTGTTGAATAAATCAACGCCTTCGGTGAAAAATTGGCGATTTTCGTCGTAGCGCACTTCAAATGGCCCGAGGTTAAGGACAAATTCGTCAGATACTGTTTGCGAAAAGTCGGGAACTAGCGTCATATCTAAAGTAAATGCATCGTTAATACCATATTTTATGTCCATTCCAGCATTAAAAACTGGGTCTAAATCCTTTTTGAGTTGATTATTTTCAGGAAAATGATTTAAAGCTGCCGAAAAGTAAGGCGTAAATGATAGACGCACGGGTGTTTTTATGTTTTCGATACCTTTTAACTTTCCAGATTGATTCATAAACCCATCAATTGCTGGATTTACTTCATTCCAAAAGCTTTTTTGGCGGGTTTTACGGCTCATCCGCCCAAAATTGATGTTCCATTCTTGTACTTCTTTATTAGGGAAACGCAAAGCGGAATAGGGTATTTCCATTTCAACCGTCCATCCTTCATCATTGATTTTAACTGCGCTTTTCCAAACGGCATTCCAGTTGAAATCTTCGCCCGAAATATCAAATTGCGCATCGTTTTGAACGCCAGCTGCTGTTACAAAAAACTCAAGTCCAGCGGCTTCGCTTTCGTAAGCATCAACTATAAATGCAAACCAAGAGGCGTTGCCAAAGCCGTCTCTTTCGGCAAGCCCTTGCATTGGGTCTGGTTCATTAAGCAGGTTAGCAGCAATGTAAATAGAGTTATCGTCGTAAACCAATTGAACCTCAGATTTGAAAGGGGATGTTATGCCAGGCTCTGGTTCAATTTGCACAAAATCAGTAGCTATTTGGTTATTGGTCCAAATAGCATCATCTAATACCCCGTCAATTTGTGGGGCAGTACTAACACGTTTAGTTGTATAAACTAATTTTTCGGCAATTAGCTGCGCATTTAAGTTTGTAAAGATTAAGCAAGAAAGGAGATATGCAAAAAAGTAAAACTTAAAACGCATAATCACTGATTTAAATATTGAGTGCTATTATGATGAAAGTTTGAAGTTGAACAAAAAGTTCCAAAAAGTTGGTTAAAATGATGTTATTATTGGTTAAATAATACGAGTTAAAATTATTAAGCTCAATAATTTTTGAGTAAGTTTAAAAGAAACTTTGAACTTATGAGAAACAATATATTTTTAAAACTAGGGATTTTATGTACTATAATTTGTTTGCACTCATGCGCAACAATACAGCAAGTTAATTGCCCTACATTTAAACAAAAAACCAATAAAGCTGCTATTGCGCAAGCCAAACTAAAACAAAAGGAACGCAATAAAATGATGAAATACAAGGCTTATTTAAGTGAAAAATATGCCGCTAACAGAATTGAAAATGAGCGTGTTGGAATTGCCAATAATAATATTATACAACAACAAAGCGTGGCAATGCAAATTGTGAATCCTATTAAAAGTATTGAAAACGTTCAACTAGCATCAACCAATGTGGATATGAATTTGGTTGCACCTAATGTATATACACTAACTGCACCACCTACAATAAATAACAAGCCAAGTTTGAATGAACTAAGTAAAAAACAACAACAAAGGGTAGCAAAAATTGAAGCGAGGATTAAAAAAACTAAAGAAAAGATTAAGCGTAAAAGAGCTAAAAAATCGGTAAAGGCTCCTATTGGGGGTAGTGATGCCAAAATGGGGAAAATAGGGGGTATTTTAGGTATTTTATCTTTACTATTTCCCATATTAGCGATACCAGGTATTATACTTTCGTTTATGGGGCTTCACTCATCAAATAGAAAGCTTGCAATAGCTGGGATTGTTTGCGGCGTATTAGCGTTTTTATGGTTAATTCCACTATTATAAAACATAAAAAATACTTTGATTATGAAAATACAGTTTCAATACAAAATTTTGTTGTTATGCTTGGTAGCTTTTATGGCTTCGTGTTCAACTACACAAAAAGTTAGCTGCCCTAATTTTAAAGGCCAGCCCAACAAGGCTGCGATTGCTTATGAAAAAATGAAAAAGAAGGAGCATAAGCAAATGATGAAGATTAAAGAGCATCTTTCTGAAAAGTATAAAAATGAAGGGAACAGTACAGTTAGTGCTGAAAACTCAGGCAGGTTAAAACAGTATGAGTATGGCGTGGTTGATAAAATTGATAAGATTACTCAGGTTGAAACAGCATCGCTTGATTATGTACCTGAGTTAAGATTTGACCATAATCGTTTTACTGAACGTTATAATAAAGCCAAAGAGTTAGCTAAGGCTACAAATAATGAAAAAGCGATAAAACGCTTTGAAAAAATTGACAAGAAAATAGAAAAAGTAAAGGAGCGAATTAAAAAGCAAAAAATGCGTAAAAGCCCACACCATGGTGCGGTAACAGACGACCCGCGTAAAGGGAAACTTGGTGGTATTTTTGGCATTATTGGTTTTATAACTGCGGGTTATGGAATAGGCTTTGGTTTTGCTATTGCTGCCATTGTTTTAGGTAAAAAAGGCTTAAACTCAGAGAATAGAGCTTGGGCACTAACTGGTGTTATTTTAGGTTGGATAACAATTGTAGCTTTTATTCTTTTACTACTTTTATTGATTATGCTTTTTGCAACACTAGCTGTAGTTTAGGTAAACAAACGCATAAAATTATTTCTTAACAGGGCGGATACTTGCTTAATATCGAGTGTTTGCCCTATTTCTTTTTGGATGGAAGTTACCCCCTTATCAGCTATGCCGCAGGGTATGATGTTATTGAAATAAGATAAATCAGTATTAACGTTTAGTGCCCAACCGTGCATGGTTACCCAACGACTGCATCGGATACCGAGAGCGCATATTTTACGTGGATTCAGTTCATCTACCCAAACGCCAGTAGCCCCATCAATACGAAAACCTTTAAGACCATATTCAGCAATTGTAGCAATTATAGCTTCTTCCAATTGGCGCAGATACCAATGCAAGTCGGTTTTAAAATTATCTAAATCTAATATTGGGTAACCTACAATCTGCCCTGGGCCGTGGTAAGTGATATCCCCTCCCCTATTAATTTTAAAATACTCAATGTTACTAGCTCCTAACTCGTTGTTGTTTAAGAGTAAATGTTGAATTTTACCACTTTTACCTAGCGTATATACAGGGTTATGCTCGCAAAAAACAAGGTGGTTTTGAGTGGCTATTTTTTCATGTTCAGCATGGTTTCGATTAGCTAATTTTACATCAATTATTTGTTGCAACATTTTTTGTTGCATATCCCAAGCTTTTTTAAAGGGGATTATACCCCAATTATGAAATTGGATGTTTTTATTGATTGGCATTTGGCGGTAAAGTTAGCTTGTTAGGTCTTTATTTTACTTTTATTCCGGTTTACAATAGTTGAGTTTAAGCATTAAAGCATAATGACACTTGTAATGTGAGTTTGACTAATAACCCGAGTTCGATTAGTGATTTAAAAACACTCAATTATAAAGGCGATATTCTGCAATTCGCTTAAAATTGTGCCGAATCACCCCCCTGATTTTGCGGAAACGCAAAATCTTCCCCCCTCAAAATGGGGGACATTTCCAATTCCATTTTAATTAACAAATATTTGTGTTCTTAGTTGTTTCAATTTGCTGATTTTAAATACTTGAGAATAAAATTTAAATCGAACTCAGGTTAATAGATCAAAAATCGTTTTCTTAGAAGCCCTTCTTTGTAATTTGTTTAAAAAATCATTCTTTCACATCCCCCGAATGCGGGCCCAGCCAGATTTTACAGATTGTAAAATCTAGCCCGAATGTGGACCCAGCCCTTCAACAAGAAGGAAATTATCAATTCTGTTTTAGTTGGCGAAAAACTAACTTTTTTAACTAACCAAAACGTTGATTATCAATTACTTGTAAGCGAATTTTAAATCAACCTCAGGTTATTAGTTTGCTTTTACACTAATCCTTTAAATGGAGCAATTACTATTGGTAAATAATTGATGCGATTTGGTATTAGCGTTGTTTAAGCAAGTAGAAAATTTAATTGCTCTTGTCAGGATTTTCTTTAAAGCTATTGTAAGCGTTTTTAAATTTTTTGAGTATATCGAGCTTATTCTGATTTTTATCTTTTAAGCATTGGTGCATAAACACTTGTTGATTTTTGTAGCTAATCATTACTTCTTCTGCCATTTTTTCTGGCGAAAAATTATTGATTGCTCCACGGCGATGACGGTCGTACAAATCGTTATATACGGGTTCAACAACACAGGCGCACATGGCTTTATCTTTTTTAGATTCGCTACAATGGTTTTCGTACATTTCGTTTATGTTCCTTTTTTCAAAGGCATGCTCTAAGCTGGGCTCAACCAAAAATTGCGCAGTTTTTCCACTCCATACTAGATATATTAATATAACAATGAAGATGATACCAGCAATTTTGAAAAGGTTTTTACCTACTTTAAACAATATCCAAAGTACTACAATGGCTATTATTATAAGCAATAGTAAATCTGAATTGGCAAGTGTTGAAAAATCCATTATGCTTCGTTAAAAATTTCAGCCAATTTAGCTTCTAATTGCGAGCCACGTAGGTTTTTACCTATAATCTTTCCTTCTTTATCTAACAAAAAGGTGCTAGGTATTGAGCGCACGCCGTACATTGCTGCGGGTGCTGATTTCCATTTTTGTAAATCGCTTACATGGTAAGGCCACTTTAGATTGTCTTTTTCAATTGCGCCTTTCCAACGTTCAACACGGCTATCAAGCGATACGCTGTAAACTTCAAATCCTTTGTTTTTGTATTTATCGTACAGGCGTACTACGTTGGGGTTTTCGCGACGGCATGGACCACACCAGCTTGCCCAAAAATCAACTAAAACTACTTTACCACGTAGGTTGGATAGTTTCATGTTTTTATTATCGGGGTTTGGTAAATCAATATCGGGTGCTAATGCGCCTAATTGTGTTTTTGCGCCTGCCTTTTTTTGTGCATCAAGCGATGCTTTTGTTTGCTTAACAAATTGTGTTAGTTGTTTACCGATTGGGCTTTCGGGTGCTTCGTTCTGAAAACGAGTATTTACTTTTTCAAAAACTGCCATATCGCTTTCGGGCTTTAAATATTGCATTGCAACGTATGCCAAGTATGGGCTGCTAACGGTATCAGCAAAGTTGGCTAGGTACTTTCTATCTAAAACGCTGCTTGATACTTTATTGGTTAATTGTTGCAGAACATCCATTTCGGGGTTGCCTGACAAGGTGTATTGGCGTGCGTTGTTACGATCGATAGTTAGCGTAATTGGTTCGTTTTCAAGTACAACAAATGCTTGATTACGACCGATTACTATTTGGGCGAAGCCTTTATCATCAACTTTACCTTTCATTTGAAAGTTTCCGTTAGCATCAACAGATGTGGTATCGAGCTTGGTTACTTGTTTACCTAAAACTTTTTGTAGTGCAACTTTAGTACCCGCTGGGTAGTTGGTTGTGTTACCTGTAATAACGTATCCGTCGTATTTTTCGGCTGGTGTGCCGCACGATTGAATTAAAAAACTTAATATCGCCACTAGTGCGATGCTTTGCAATATTGCCTTCATGTTTGTTGAAATTTGGTGCAAATTTACGATTCGTTGTTCAATAATTGTTTGATAATTTTTTCAGCTTGTTTTGGGTTGAGTTTTCCTTTGGCTTGTTTCATTACTTTACCCATAAAAAAGCCGAGTAAATTCTTTTTTCCATGTTTGGTATAAAGCTCAACTTGTTTTGGATTTTGGGCTATTATTTGTTTAACCATTTCTGTGCCCAAATTTTCGCTTTGTCCGACTAGAATGTCAAGTTTTTTAGCAATGTTTAACGCATTGGCGGTAGGATTGTTAATTAATTGGGGGAATAATTGACTTTTGGCTGCGCCGATATTCACTTTTTCATCTTCAACTAATTTGATAATATCTGCTAATTGTTGTGCAGCAATTATGTTGGCTGAAAATGTCAATTCGGCCTCGTTAAGATAACTTTTTAAGCTGTTTAAAATCCAGTTAGCCGCTTTTTTGGGTTGTTGGGATATTTGCGCAACTTCCTCAAAATAATTTGCTAAAGGCATACTTTCGCTTAATAAATCCGCATCATAATCAGATAATTTATACTGGGATTTGAAGCGTTGAAGTTTAGTTTTTGGCAACTCTGGCATAGCTGCTTCCAAATCTGCTAAATGTCTATCTGTTATATGAATTGGGGCTAAATCGGGCTCAGGGAAATAACGATAATCATGTGCGTTTTCTTTAGTTCGCTGGGTGTAGGTGATTTCTTTTTCGGTATCAAAACCACGGGTTTCTTGCATAATTTCTCCGCCGCTTTCCAAGATTTTTATTTGTCGTTGCGCTTCGTAATTAACTGCTTTTCGTAAAAATTTAAAGGAGTTAAGGTTTTTGATTTCGCAGCGTGTACCATATTCAGTAGCTCCTTTTTTACGTACCGAAATATTGGCATCGCAACGCAAATTACCCTGCTGCATTACGGCATTACTTGTGCCTAAATATTCAGTTAATTTTTGAATGGCTGCAAATGTTTTAACGGCTTCGTCAGCACTACGTAAATCGGGTTCGGTAACTAACTCGAACAAGGGTGTGCCTGCACGATTTAAATCGAGCATACTATGTGTATCATCTAAATCGTGAATACTTTTGCCTGCATCCTCTTCCATATGTATGCGGTTGAGGCGAATGTTTTTTATACCTGCTTCGGTTTCAATTTCAACAGTACCGCCAATGCAAATAGGTTGATTATCTTGTGTAGTTTGAAAGCCTTTAGGCAAATCGGGGTAAAAGTAATTTTTACGATCGAAATAGCAATGTTGATTGATACGGCAACCCAATGCCAAGCCCAACTGAATGGCTAAGTTAATGGCTTTTTTATTGACCCGTGGTAGCGTACCAGGGTGCGCAAGGGTAATGTAACTGGCTTGCGTATTGGCATTGTTACCAAAAGCATTAGCATCTGCATTAAACATTTTACTGGCGGTTTTGGCCTGTATATGAATTTCTAAACCTATTACGATTTCGTAATTATTAAGGGGCATGGGTTTATAAATTTGGACTGCAAATGTAGTTAATGGCTATTAATATAAGTTTGCTAAACAGCGGGACAAAGCGTTTTGCCAAGTTTGAGGGCTATAAAATTTTGCGGTAAATTTTTTAATTGATAATAGGCTGTATTGAGGTCTTTGTGCTGGTAATGGGTAAGCCTCAGTAGGTATAGGGTTTACTTGGCATTGCATCCCTGATTGATGTACTATTTCTTTTGCAAAGTCATACCAACTGGCTTGCCCGCTATTAGTGTAGTTGATGATTTCGGTGCCGCTAGTTTTGGTTTTATTTTCTAAAATTGTAAGGCTGGCTACGGCTAAATCAAGGGCATATGTTGGGCAGCTTATCTGGTCGGCTACAATATTGAGTTCGGTTTTTTGGGTTGCTAAGCGAAGTATGGTTTTTACAAAATTGTGCCCATAATGACTAAAAACCCATGAAGTACGAATGATTACAGCATTAGGGTTTATTTTTAAGATAGCGGCTTCGCCAGCGGCTTTACTAGCCGCATATACATTAAGCGGGTTTGTAGCATCGGTTTCTAAATATGGGCTTGTTTGTTGCCCGTTAAAAACATAATCAGTTGAATAGTGGATTAAAAGTATTGAGTTTTGCTTGCAGTATTGTGCTAAATTTTCAACGGCTTCAAGGTTTACTTTAAAGCAAATTTCGGGGTTTTGTTCAGCGGCATCAACCTTGGTGTAGGCGGCACAATTAATAATGGCTTGTGGTTGCTGTTGGGCTATAAAAGCTTTTACAGTGGCATAATCGGTAATATTTACCTGCTGCGAGTTGGTAAAAACAAATTGATATGATGTTTCGCTTTCGCTTAACTGCTTAAAGCATTGCCCTAGCTGACCATTAGCCCCTGTAACCCAAATTTTCATTGCTGCGAAATTAGTTTAAACTGTTTTATATGTTTTTACAATTTTAATGCTAAGTTACTTTTAACGTCTCTTTCCCATTCATCCTTTAATATGCTTAGTACAATGCTGTTGCGCCTACTGCCATTGGGGCGGTAGCCATTGCTTCGTAAAATGCCCTCAACCGTACAGCCAATACTTTTCATAGCTGCTATGCTGCGAGCGTTATCGGCATCGGCTCTAAACTCAACCCTGTGCATGCCCAATTGTTCAAAAGCAAATTGGAGTAATAGATATTTGCAATGCTTGTTTAAGCCTGTGCCTTGAAATTTTTTTCCGTACCATGTGTAGCCCAACTGTAAATAGGCTTGATCTAAATTAAGATCGTAAAAGCGGGTGCTACCTGCATAGGCATTTACCTTTTTATCGTAAACTATAAAAGGGTATTGTTTACCTGCCTGCCTAGCATTAATAGCCAAACTAATATAGGTTTGCATTAGTTGCTGGTTGCCAGCTTGAACCAGGGAATATTGCCAAAGTTCAGGCTCATTAACTGCAAATGATTTTAAATGTTTATAATCATCAGCTTGTAATGGACGTAGTAAAACCCTTTGGTTTTGTAGTGTATGGTTTTTTAAGTGCATTAAACTTTATTTTAGTTCATTATAAAAATCAAATAAAGCACCTAGATAAAACACAATATATTTTCCATCATCAGTACCTACTTTTTTACAGCATATCTCAACTCTAAAAACAAAACCATACTGTTTATTCTCAAAGTAAAATTCTTCTCGTGAAATTTCCTTACCTCCAATAACTACTTTTTTTCCAATTATTTTTTGGAAGTTTACTGCAAACTGCAATAATCTCTTGCACAAATGCACTTGTGGCTCCATCTTTTTCATACTGTTTATAAAGCTGCAATGCCTTATCGTTACCCGTAAGTTTAATTTTTGAAAGTATGAAGTATTCATGATCATTATCTTGACTAATAATGTCAAAATTTATCTCAATTTGATTTTGGTAAACGACAAGATCAGTACCAAATGATGTGGTTTTTCCATTATTTGTAATTCTGTTTGCAAATAAATTATACCTATCTGCTACTGCTTCAAGTATCATTTTAACTCCACTATCAAAATCCTTTCTAAAATCAGCATAAAGTTTATCTCGTAAAAAAAGTGGCAATTCGGAATCATCAATTACCAATGGTAAAATTGATAGTTTTTCATCTTCAAGTTCTCTTACAAGTGAGGCTTCAATTTCGCGCTTAACCCATTTTGATTGCAAAGAATTTTTTGAGAGCACCATACATACAAATGAAGCTTTTTCCATTGCATTTTGAACACTATCCGTAATTGAATCGCCCAACCTCATTTGCATTTTATCTAACCAAACAGGTACGTTTTTTTTAATTAACTCATTTGATAATTTTTGAACGAAAGCTTCGTCCTTATGATTATAGCTTATAAATACAGACATTATTAACTTTTAATTTTTATACCTTAAAATACCACCCATTTATACAAGCTTAAACTTTTATGGGTTCTTTTTTTATAACACCATATTATAAAACAGCTTTTTTTCACTTAAATTCTACGAGCAAAATTGATTATTTTTAGTGGGTGATTGATTATATAGTTTTAAAACAAAAACCCTTTTTTAAAGCTGGGCTTTGTATTATTCCTTTATTAGTATGCTCAGTTTTTATGGTTTTGGTGGGACCAACTGGAGGTTCTGGTGGTTACTCTGCCAAAATACTACATTTTGAATTTGCTAAAACTTACAGTGATATTGCTGTATTGTTTAGCAGCCTTAGCCCTGACGAATTTAAAGGTTTGAAAATTGTAAACTACATTGATTATGGTTTTATGGTGATTTATAGTGCTTTTTTAGGATGGTTTAGTTTTAGAGCAAGCCAGCACTTTAAATTTAAGCCTTTATTATTGGGCGTACCATTAGCATTTACTGTTTGTTTGTTGGATGGGTTAGAAAATTGGAAGTTACTAGAAATGATGGATTTATGGACTAAAAATGATGTTAGTAGTGAGGCATTTACAAATCCGCTTTTTTGGCTTGGGGTATTTACATGGCCTAAATGGTTAGGTATTGCTTTAATTCTTTTTTTAATTGCTATACCAGTACGGCATATGGGTAAAATTGGTATGCTACTAGCTGCTTTTTTATCCTTAATTCTACCATTGGGCTTGGTAGCTTTAGTGTTATCGAACGTGGTTATAACCAACCTTTTTGGTATTGGCGTTATAATGGCAATAACTGGTTTGGTTTTTAGTTGTTTTTACTTGGAGTAAGTATGTATATTACTCTAAAAATCAATAATATATAGGATTTAAGTACGATTTAAGGCACAAACTAAAACCTAAGACAAAAAATTCCGTTTAAAAATGTGGCATCGGGTTTGCTTTTCACTATTAGTTAATCCAGATTATTATTTTTTAATAAAAACTTTTAGATTGATTTTCAATAGGAATTGTATAATCTACCTATCTCTACCAATGCTTGGATAATGGCAACTTTTGATTTAAGCAATAGCAGTAAAGTGCAACAAAACAGGGTACAAACCGTGTTGCTTCGCTTTTTTTACCTTGATTGTTTAATTGGGGTAGCGGTTACATTAATTGCTTACTTTTTGCTGAATTATGTTGGTTATTACGAGGCTTCTTCATTAAACATTTCAGTTGGTGTAGCCCTTTTATTAATGGTTATGATTGCTGTAGCCAAAAAAGGTTATTATAAACAGGCGATTGTTATTGTAATGACTTGTTGCTATTTTGCTGTGCTTTATGCTGTAATAACTCAAAGTGCTGTTTTTGCTACTTATTGGGTGGTGTTAGGGCTTATGCCCTTTACCTATTTTTATGAAAATAAGAGGGCAATTTTTATTGTTTTTTCGTTTTTTATGCTTTCGTTTTTAGGAGCAGCAGTTTACTATTTGTTTTTTAAAATTCAGATTGTTGAGGATCGTTTTATTGAATTACTTTCAGTAGTAATACCGATTTTTTCATTTTTATTTTGGTTTAGATTGTTTGCTATTTTTTGGGTAAACCGTGTAGTTATTCAACAAACAAAAGAATCGAAAAACCAGCTTTACAAGTATTTTTTTAACAGCCCTGAAGGGTATTTTTATATGCATCTTAAAAGGCCAATTAACTTACAATTAAACCTTAAAGAGCAATTTGAAATTTTTAAATCGAACAATATTATTACGGAATGTAATACTGCTTATGCAAAAATATTTGGTTATGATTCAATTGATAGTATAATTGGTAAATCGATTTTTGATTTTAGTACAACTACTAGCGATAAGGTTAAATTTGATTTTTATACTAAAGTTGTTACCAATGATAATACTGATAATCATGAAATAAATTTTACCAATAAATTGGGGGATGAGCTTATTATAAGTAGGCGTATTCAACCAGAAATTGAAGAGGGTTTTATAATTGGTTTTTGGGGAATGCTAACTGATATTACTGCTAAACGCCAAGATGAAAAGGCTTTAAAGGATAGTGAGCAACGCTTTAGGTTGCTTTTTGATAATATTGGCGAAGGGGTAATGATGAGCGAATTAGAGGATGCTGATAATGAGATGGGTTTTAATATTAATTATATTATACGTAACAAAAAAAATCTTGAAATATTAGGCTATACGGACAAAGAGCGAAACGAAACAAGTGCTTATGATTATAGCCGCCCAGTACAACCTAGTGGGCAAAGCCCAATTGAGTATTTTAAAAGCCTTGACAAGGAGTTGGAGAAAAAAGGGAAGATTAATTTTTTATGGTATGCCATTAAAAAGGGGGGGAAGCCTATAACTATTGAAGTGAACAGTTTTTATATACGGTTAGGTAATAAAAAGTTGATGTACAGCCTAATTAAAGATGTTACGGAAAAACTTGAAGCTGAAACTGCCTTGCTAAGAAGTGAAAAACGTTTTAGGGCTTTGTTTGATAATATGAGCGAGGGGGTTATGATGAGCGATTTGGTTGATGTTGATGAACAATTGGGCTTGAATGTTAACTATATTTTACGTAACCAACAAAACCTTGATATTTTAGGTTATACGGATGAGGAACGCGACAAAGCATCGGTATTTGATTATTGCCAGCCTATACAGCCAAGGGGGCTAGACCCTGAGGAGTATTTTAAGTATTTAGATAAGGAACTTAATAAAAATAGTAAGGTTAACTTTTTATGGTATGCCTATAAAAAAAGTGGCGAGCCAGTTATTATTGAAGTGAATAGCTTTTATGTACGCATTGATGACAAAAAATTAATGTATAGTATTTTAAGGGATGTTACTAAGAAAATGGAGGCAGAAAAAGCCCTAGTACAAAGCGAGAAACGCTTTAGGCTATTGTTTGATAATATTAATGATGCAGTTGCGATTTACGAAATTTGCAAGGAAACGGAAGATGTACTTTACTCGAACAGGAACAAACAATCAATTAAACTATTTGGTGGGAGTAAAAACGAAAAGTCGTTTTTTACCAATTTAGATAAAATTGCCAAACCTTACCAAAATGGGATAAAATTTGCTGATTATAAATCCGAAATGAGTAGTTTAATTATGGCGGACGGTAAAGCAAATTATTTGCTTGAATGTATTGGTATGGAGGGGCAGGATTTAATAATGAGTTGTACTACTATAAAAATTGATAGAGGCACTTCAAACATTTTTTATACAATTTCAAAAAATGTAACGCAGGCAATAAAATCGAAAAAAGTAATTGAAGCGAGTGAGGCTCGTTATCGTTCAATTTTTAACAATGCGGGTGAGGGTATTTTGATTTTTGACCTTGAAAAGAAAGCACCTATTGATTGTAATCCGCGGCTTGCTAAGGATTTGGGTTATAGTCGTGAAGAGTTTTTGAATAGCCCTCCGTTTAGTATTCTTGCTGAAACTTTGCCGAATGGGCGCAACTCAACCGATTGGATGGATGAGTTTATAGCGGAAATTAAAAACAAAGGGTATGCGCAAAGCGAGGTTTACCAATATCATAAAACGGGTAAAAAAGTAACATCATTAGTTACTGCGGTTAGGCTTTCGGAGCCTGATGATAATTTAGTGGTTATTATTGTGAGTGATAAAACTAAACAACGTAAACGTGAGCAAATTATCCAGAGTAATATTCAGGCATTAAATCAAAAAAATGCTGAGTTGCAAAAGTATATTGAGAGTAATATGCAGCTTGAAAATTTTGCTTATATAGCTTCGCATGATTTAAAATCGCCTTTAAGAACTATTGCAAGTTTCACTAAATTGTTAGCAAAATCGGCTGGCGAAAAACTGGATGAAAACGAAACTGAATATCTTAATTTTGTACAACGTGCATCAGTTGACATGCACGATTTGGTACATGATTTACTTATTTTTTCGCAAGTAAATTCTCAAAAAATTAAAATTGAATCAATAAAACCACTTCATATTATTGAGGCTTTAAAGCATGATTTACTTACTTTGATAACAGAAAATGGTGCTATAATTGAATACAATAACTTACCTGAGACCATTAAAGCTGATGGTGTAAAGTTTAAACAGGTTTTGCAAAATTTAATTACCAATGGTATTAAGTTTAAGAATAATGGCGCATTACCAAAAATTATGATTAACTGCCAAAAATTGAATAGCAAATGGCAGTTTTCAGTTAAAGACAATGGTATTGGTATTGACCCTGAATACCAAGACAAAATATTTTTACTTTTTCGTAAACTGCATAGCAATAAAATTTACCAAGGCACGGGGATTGGTTTATCGATTGTTAAAAAGGTGATTGAACAGCACCAAGGCGAAATTTGGGTTGAATCGGAAAAAGGCAAAGGTGCTACTTTTTATTTTACCATTCCTTTTGTTGAAGAAAGCGAGGAATAAGGGGGTTTGGGCTTTAAAGAATATGCCGAAACCTAGGCTACGTTATGACCTCAATATACTTAGTACCTGCTCGGATACAAAGCCAATTACTTTACAATTTTTGAAATATTTTTTTCAATACGCACTTTTACAAGCCTTTTAGAATTTTTTGCATGGATAAATCGCCGTTATTTATATTAACCATGGATATAAAGTAAAGCCCAGGCGGTAGGCTAGTAACATCAATTTGAATAATATTATTGCTTGTATTAAGTGTTTGAAAAACCGCGCCTGAAGCATCTAAAATTTTAATATAGTAATTACCCAAAAGCCCTTTAATTTCAAAAACATCGTGTGTAGGATTAGGGTATAGTTTAATGTAATCTTCATCCAAAACAACATCAAAAGCTGTTGGTATTGGGTTGCATGAAACCCAACTGTTACCATCAAGGTTTGCAATTTCTGGTGCATCAATACACATCCAATCCAAAGCACTAAGGGCAACATCAGTAATGCGAGGGGTGTTTGTAAAATCATAATCAACCGTTGTAATATCGGTGATGGTTGCCCAGTTTGCCCCTGAATTTTGCAAGCTAATTGTATTGTTGCTTTGGTTAGTGAAATTGTTGAAAATTGTATTGTCATCCAATTTCCAATAACTAATTAAGTTGTTGTAACTAGGGTGCGCATTGGTTAAATTTTGGCAATGCCACTGGCCAATATCGTTGGGGTGCAAAACACCGTCCCAAATACGAACTTCGGCCACAGCACCGTTATAGGCGTAATCGCCTACTATATCGCGCCCAATATGTATGCCCGAACCAGTACCAACATTGCCGATAAACGACATGCTTGTTGCACCCACTAAATTTCCATCTTCGTAAATTGTTAAATCGCCATCTCTATCAAAAGTTGCCGATAAAGTATGCCATTGCCCGTCGGCAATTTGACCGCCCGTTTCAATATCTACTCGTTGGCTGCCGTCGCCAACATTTACCTTCCAATTAGGGCCGCTTGGGTACTCAAACGAAAAAACCCAGCCTGTATTTAATCCCGAATCCCAATCTTTATTGCCAATAATAGCGACATCGCCAGGATTGGTAGTACGCACCCTAACTTCAACGCTAAAATCATCGGACGTACCAAAGTTGAATATAGGGTCGGCAAGGGTTTGTAAGCCTGTACCATTGCTCATTTGCAATTCGTGGTTGTAGTCCAAACAATTTTCGGGAGCTGGAAGAACCGTTACGGTTGAATCGGCCAGTAGCAACTCATTTTCAATGCCTTCGCCCTTGGCCAAAAAAAAGATGGTTTCCTCCTCAACCGTTGTTCCGCCATGCGAAGTACCTATGCCACCATGATCAGTGCTTGATAATATCAGCCAATTTTCATCATCATAAGTTGGGCGGGCATATAGAGCCTGTAAAACAGTGCCCACATGGGTATCTGTTAACTCAATTGTATTTATATAATTAGGATTGTTGGGCGAAAAACCTGTACCGTGCCCTGCCCCATCAACATCATCGAAATGTAAAAAAATTACATCGGGGTTATTAGCTGTTAAGTAATTGGCGGCTTGGTTGGCCACCTCGGCATCGCTGCTGGGATTACTCGTAAAATCGGCATGCGCATTGGCAATAAACAAGTTTATCGGACTCCAATGGCAGATGGATACGGTATGCAAATTGGGGTCGTAATCCTCGATATACTTAAAAAAGTGGGGGTAATTTTCATAATTACTACCCGTAAAGGCGTTGTTGGTAACACCATGCTTGTTGCTCCACACCCCTGTTACCATTGCCGACCAGCCGGGACCACTATATGTAACATCGCTGTTTTGCGCATGGGGACTATAAAAGCCTTCGGCAATTAAGGCATCCATATTTGGGGTATTGGCAGCAGCTAAAGCATCGGGCCGTACACCATCAATACCAATAATTAAAACCTTTTGCGTTTTTTGGGCAAAAGTATTTAATGATAAAATGAGGAAAGCTAGTATTAAGGAAGTTAGTTGGGTATAACACTTCATGCTTTAAAAATAAGAAATGTTATTGATGTATTGACTAACTAAACAAAATGAGCTAGGCTTTAACCGATTTTAGATAAATTTGGAAAATCTGCATCACGATTGTTAAATAGCATGTCAGCCTGAGGCAGACCCCAATCAATAGCTAAATTGGGATCGTTAAAACAAATGCCGCCTTCATGTTGTTTGCTGTAAAAGTTATCGCATTTATAGCTAAATATGGCGGTTTTGCTTAATACTGAAAAGCCGTGCGCAAAGCCCCGTGGTATAAGCATTTGGCGTTTATTTTCATCTGACAATTCGCAACTGTAAACTTGCCCATATGTAGGTGAGTTTTTACGAATATCAACTGCAACATCCATCACTTTGCCTTGCAATGCTCGAACTAATTTAGCCTGAGCAAATGGTGCACGCTGAAAATGTAAACCACGTACCACTCCATAGACTGAAAATGATTGATTGTCTTGAACAAAATTGTAATTTAAGCCTAGCTCCGAAAATTTTTGCTGATTGTAACTTTCAAAAAAATAGCCCCGTTCGTCACCAAAAACACGAGGTTCAATTACTATCAAGCCTTCAATGCCTGTTTCAATAATGTTCATTATTCGTCATTTAAAGCGTCGCGCACAATTTTGTTGAAAATAATTAAGACGACACCAATGCCCAAAGCAGCAAAAATGGCTAATCCATAGAAAATAAAAGGCACTGCATAAAGCTCTTTTAAAGGTAAAACGGGTGCATCAATTATTTGGATTACAGGTTTGGCTGAATCCAGCTCCATACTGGCTAATTCGGTACTTTGTAATGCCTCTTTATATAGGTTAGATACGATTTCGGTTTCGCGCTCAAGACGCACCTTATTCATGTACTCATCGGGTGTTAGGCTATTTGCTTTTATACGCAAAGCGTATTTATTTAGCCAAGCTTTAAGCTCACCTTCTTTTGTAAGTAGTAAAGCTCCTAATGAGTCGGTTCGAGTTTTAAATAAATCGTAAGTTTCTTGTTGTTTTTCAATTGATTTTTCAGCGTAATACTCATCTAATGCTGTAAACATTTCAACACAAATGGCTTGTGAAAGCCCTTCGTTTAAGGTGGTGGCAAATACTTTAACAATTCCATTATCGGAAGTACTTACGCCAACTAAATCCATTAAATTACTTATAACTAAGTTAATTAATGCGTTTTCGTTTAAAGTATATTCCTGTTTTTTTTGAAGCGATTGAGGTGTAAAATTTTCAGGTGGGTAAATTGCATAAAAATGGTTGATGAGTAGGTCGTTTTTTTGAATACCATTAACTGAAATGTTTACTGAAGTAAACAATGCGGTTTTAATTATTCGCTCGGAGGTAATGATTTCTGCCAATTTTTCAGCACTTACCTCGCTACTGCTTTTACCTCCAAATCCAAAAGAGCCTGCTAATCGCATTAAACTGCTTAGTCCGCCACTGCTACTAGTATTTGTCATAAAGCTTAGGCGAGCTTGATAAGTGCTTTGTTTACCTTGTAGGTAAAAGAACATTAAAGCACAAAAAAGCACCCCTAGCATTAGATAGACATACCATTTGCGTAGTAGTTCGAGCAAATAATCGAATACCGTTAACACAAATTGACGGGTAGGGTTATGGTTATTGTTTTCCATTAATTACGGGCTTGTTGTACCAGTACTAAAATGGTTAATATAGTTGCAACTTTTGATGAGAAGCTTTCAAAAGCACGATTCCAATCGCGTTCCTCTTTTTGTTCTTTTCTTTCGGCTTCGTTTTTCTTTCTATCGGTATAATCAACAAACACGGTTGCGCCTTGCTCAACTTTTGGGTATTTACGAACGAAAAAGTATTGTTGTGCTTTTTCAATTTCGCCATTAGGTTGTTGTACATATGTGCGCCCACGGCGACCATCTTGCCCAAAACCTGCACCGTATTTTTGAATATAGTATCGGGCATCTTTTTTAGGCTCGAAAGGTACTTTTAAAGTGGTTGTTAGGGTATCATAATCAAAATGACGGACTGCACCTACGAGGGTTACAACGTTTTCAATTTTTGGTACGTGTAGAGAATCTCCATCGGTTAAGATATAATCGTAAATAGATTTACCTGGTTTGTTTAATACATTTTCTAAATCCAAAATCATTTTTGAATAGAAAATAGGAGGTTGAACTTCTTCAACTGGTATTTGAAACTTACGGGCTATATCGGCTTTCTCTTCATTAAACAATTCCAGTTCTTGTAACTCATTGTAGTTTAACTCATACTCTTTTTTTACACGGTACAAAATTGCGCCATTTAGTAGTGCTGCCGAACTTGTACCGCCAGCACGCTCAATTACTGATGACACTTTTTCTTTTTTATTAGTTAGTGCATACTCGCCAGGATATAGCACTTCGCCTGTTAACTTAATGTTTTGTTGAACTTGGATATTGGGGTTACGGCGTACAAATACCCTATCGTAGGGCATTAGAGCAAAGGATGCATCTTGTTTACTGACTTTTAAATCGATACCAATTTCAATACGTTTAATTGTAAAGAATTTTTCCTTACTTGTTAGACCTTCGTATTCAGCTAAACGAGATATTTCAATTATACTTCCTGCGGCTTCTTTTCGCATACCGCCAGCTATATAGATAAAATCTTGCAGGGTCATTCCATCAACATAATCATACTGGCCAGGTACGCCAACATCGCCTGCTATTTCAATGCCTAACTCTTGTTTAAACATTTCTTTAGAGAGAAAATAAATACTATCCTGTGCTTGTAGCAGCAAATTTTGAGCTGAAGCTTGGTTGATTAGAACTTCGGAGGGATTGAATGGTATAACCTTACGGGTTAAGTCATCTTTTAAACGAAAAAGGTAAGCCCGTTCCATATCCGCAATTTCAATTGGACCCTCGGCACGATATACTAAATCGCTTATGCGATCGCCTTCATTTAAATCATAAGTACCCTGTGCACGAACTGCCCCACCAATTAATACATAATTATGTACGTAATCGGGTATTTGGTTTATGAAAATGGTATCGCCATTCATTGCCTCAAATGGTATTTTATTGTTGCGTAGGCTATCTAAAGGTACATCTATCCATATGGCTTTGTTATTTGCAAAACGTTTAATACCAATGGTTTGTGTAAAAGCATTGGCATTTAAGCCTCCTGCGTACCCTATAACGTCTTGAATGTCTTCTCCTTTTTTAATTTCGTAGTTAAATGGGCGTTTAACTGCCCCTGTTATGTGTACTACCCCACCTACTGGTGGCACTACGATATAGTCGTTTTCGCCTAAAAAGTAATCTTGATTACTATCGGGGTTTTGGAGGTATTCGTAAACATCGAGTGTTTTAATGGTTTTACCGTTACGGCGAATGTATATGTTACGAACCGAGCCTAAATCATTAGGACCATCAATTGCTACCAAAATATCGAATGCTGAATAGATTGAGGATACACGATAGGTGCCAGGGTTGAATACCTCGCCTACTACATTTACACGGGCGCGTTGGTTATAGCTAACATTTACTTTAATATTGTTTTTGCGTAGGCCATAAATTTGACCTAAGCGATTTTTGATTGCTAGTTCGGCTTGGCTTACGGTTAGGCCTCTAATGGCTATGCTACCCACAACGGGTACATTTATATTGCCTAGTTCGTCAACCTCTAAAGAGTAATTTAAATCGCTGTAACCCCAAAGTTGTATGCTTACTAAATCGCCTATACTTATTACATAATCGGTATTTGCATTTACGATAAATTCGTCTTCGGCATCAAGGGTAATGTAGCTTTTTCTAAAAAAATCGTGCCCATAAATTTGGGCATAGGGCAACTCAAGAAATTTGTGGAGGATTGCGTTTTTCTGACTTTCAATATAGGCTTCTAAAAAGCTGAGGTTTATTTCTTCTTCTGTACGCCCTTCTTTCATTTGCTCAAATTTGTAGCGCATGATGAAAAGGCTATCTTCTAGTTCGCCTAAGCGACCTAATTCTTCGATAAAACCTGTAGAAAAGCCTAATTTTTCCAATTTTTTAGGGTCGGCAAAAAGGCTTTTTTCGTTAAGTTTTACGGTGTCTTTTAATGCTCTTTCGGCTTGTTTACGTTGCTTATAATCGGCAAAGTTGCTTAGTAAATAATCATTGTACTGTGATTGTGAAACTTTACCATTATAGGCATCTTGCACCATTTTATAATCGCTGCTGCTTGGCTGATCGGTTTGGGTTGGGTTTGTTAGTGCCCCATAGTTGTAGGTTTGCCCTTGACATGCCAAAGTTGCCAAAAACATTAAAAAGCTTATTGTAATGCTTTTATTCATCCATTTAAAATTACAAATACTTTGCCGCATTAAAGCTTTGGGGTTTTAATCTTCTAATAAATGAGCGTATTGCTGTTTGTAAAAAGTTTTATAGTTGCCTGAGGTGATGTTATCCATCCATGCTTGATTATCTAAATACCAATCAATTGTTTTTTCTAAACCTTCTTGAAATTGCAAAGATGGTGCCCAACCTAACTCGTCGCTAAGTTTGCTGGCATCAATTGCGTAACGGCGGTCGTGCCCTGCTCTATCTTTAACGTAGGTTATTAAACTAGCCGAGCTGCCAACCGCTTTACCTAATTTCTCATCCATTAACTTACATAATACTTGGATGAGGTCAATATTTTTCCACTCGTTAAAACCGCCAATATTATAAGTTTCGCCCACTTTTCCTTTATGGAAAATTGCATCAATTGCACGCGCATGATCCTCAACCCACAACCAATCGCGGGTATATTTTCCATCGCCATAAACAGGTAAAGGTTTTTCGTGTTTAATGTTATTAATAAATAGTGGTATTAATTTTTCGGGGAATTGGAATGGGCCGTAATTGTTGGAGCAATTGGATATTTTAACGGGTAAATTATAAGTATGGCTGTAGGCTCTTACCAAGTGGTCGCTACTGGCTTTTGATGCCGAGTAAGGCGAACGCGGATCATAAGGCGTACTTTCTTCAAACAAACCTGTATCGCCCAAAGTGCCATAAACCTCATCGGTAGATACATGGTAAAAAAGCTTATCCTCAAAATTGCCTTTCCAATAAAAATTACTAGCATTTAGTAAAACTAAGGTGCCAATAACATTGGTATTTATAAAGGTTAGGGGGTTTTTAATTGAACGGTCAACATGCGATTCTGCCGCTAAATGAATAACCGAGTCAATTTTCCATTCTTCAAAGGTATCAGTAACCTGTCGGCTGTCAGTAATATCCCCTTTTACAAAACGATAGTTAGGCAATGTTTGCACATCTGCCAAGTTTTCTAAATTGCCTGCATAGGTTAATTTATCGTAGTTAATAAATAGATAATCAGGATACTTTTGGCACATAAAACGTAGCAAATGCGAGCCAATAAAGCCCGCCCCGCCTGTTACTAGTACCTTGCGTTTAAAGTTTGTCATTTATTGTACTTTTTTTACCGCATGCAGATAACGTTCACAAATGTAAGTTAATTGTTCAGTTGTTAACTCAGTATGCATTGGCAAGGAAATTACTTGTTTGGCTAAGTATTCGGTTACGGGAAAATCGCCTTGTTTGTATCCTAAATACCGATATGCTATGTGCATGTGTAATGGTTGTGGGTAATATACCATGCTTGGTACGCCATTTTTACTTAGTTGGTTGCGCAGTTCATCCCTGTTTCCTTGCACTTTTATCGTATATTGGTGGAAAACGTGGCTGCTTTGTGGGCTGCGTACTGGGATTTGGCTAAAGCCGTTAGTTGCCAGGGCAACATCGTAAAAATCTGCAGCGTGCCTTCGGGCAGCTATGTAATCATCTAAATATTGCAGTTTTATACCTAGTATGGCTGCCTGAAATGAATCGAGCCGAGAATTTAGCCCTATAAATTCTGAGTAATACTTCTTTTTTGCTTGCCCATGATTTAAGATGGCGGTTAGTCGTTCAGCTAACTCATCGTCATTAGTAAACATGGCTCCTGCATCTCCATAAGCTCCCAAGTTTTTTGACGGGTAAAATGACGTACAACCAATATGCCCCAAAGTGCCCACACTGCCTTTAGTGCCATTGCTACAATATTGTGCGCCAATGGCTTGTGCGTTATCTTCAATTACATATAAATCGTATGCTTCGGCAATTTGCATAATTTGGTGCATATCTGCTGCTTGCCCATATAAATGAACGGGTAAAATGCACTTGGTTTTAGATGTTATTGCTGCTTCAATTTTATTGGCATCAATATTAAATGTATCGGGATCAACATCGACAAAAACGGGTTTTAAGCCCAGAAGAGATATGGCTTCTGCCGTTGCAACAAAAGTAAATGGTACTGTTATTACTTCGTCGCCTGGGCGCATATCTAATGCCATTAAAGCTGCTGTAAGTGCATCGGTTCCATTAGCGCATGGCAGTACATGTTTAACTTTTAAATAGTTAGCTAAATTGCTGCAAAATTGTTTAACAAAAGGTCCATTTATATATGTTGAGGATTGGAAAATTTGCTGGAAACGCTCATCCACTTCGGGTTTTATTTTAAGGTATTGATTGTATAAATCTACTACCTGAATATTCATATCTACCGCTTGAACCATTTACGCTTTTTTGATACAAAGTTACTAACGCTAAAACGTACAAATGATTACAATGCAATAATAGTTTTCAATAAAAAATTAAAGTAGGCTTTAAACAACATTTCTAATATTTTTCTATTTTTGAACTAAAAAAATTATGAAAAAAATCTATTTACTCGCTTTAGGTCTTTTGTTTTCGTTTGCGATAAATGCCCAAGATGGCGAACCTTTGTTTGAATTAAATGACAAAGGACACTTTGTTTTAGAAAAAGTAATTGAGCTTGATGAAAATTTAACCGAGTTTCAAGTTACGTTACTTGCTGCAGTTTGGATGGAAAATAATACAGAAGGTAGGATTTATGATTTTGACCAAAAAGAATTGACTGAAGAATACTTACGTAGAACAACAGGTGTTGTTGATAGGGTTATGAATTCAGATGTGAAGAAAAAAAGAGATGATTTGTTTTATAGTACCAGCAATGTGAAGTTTAACAATTCTGGCGTTAAACTAACATGCGGAAAATTTAACTACGTAGTAACCTTGTATTACAAACCTGGACGTACAAAGATTAAAATTCAAAGTGCTTATTTTTATTCTGACAGTGATTATGCGATGCCCCTTAATATTGCAAGATTTGGAGAAACTTATCCATCAAGCTGGCCAAATAAGTTTGTTAAAAAATACACTAAAGAATGGAATAAGATGCGTTTAGCCGTTTATCCTGAATTTGAAGAGAAAATTGCTTCGTATGAAGCGTTTATGACTGCTGATGATTACAAAAAGCATTTAGAAGCTGAAGATGAGGATGATTGGTAGTAGTTACTAATATTGATTTGAGAAAGCCGCCTTAATTAGGCGGCTTTTTTTATTGGTTTTATGCAGCTAAATATTCTTATTCAAAATTTTTATGCCTAGGTATAATAAAAGGTACTGTTATAGTATGCAAGTAAAACAGGGAAAATATTTTTTATTTTTGTTTTTCTAAGGAAGGGCAATTTCAATGGTTCTATCCTGTGTAGCCTTGTAATTTTTTACAGGGCTATTA
>Ga0163109_10000152_pt1 | contig 55450 bp, 52 predicted proteins | sample CRUFie1St13metaG_FD_108704 | JGI IMG/M metagenome (GOLD analysis project Ga0163109, IMG submission 108704) | Marine microbial communities from the Costa Rica Dome - CRUD Field 142mm St13 metaG | ecosystem: Environmental > Aquatic > Marine > Oceanic > Photic zone | place: Costa Rica: the Eastern...
AAGCTTGGCATGAAGGATTTTTTTCAGGCATCTATGAGTCAATCAGGATTAGAAATAATACATGATTGCTAATGATTGAAGATATAACAGTAGTAATTGCAATTGGAGGTGAAGGAAGTAGATTAAAAAAAATTTCTGGAGAGATACCGAAACCACTTTTCCCTATTTGTGGCATTTCTACATTAGAAAGAGCACTTAATGAATTAGATAAATATGGCTTTAAAAAAGTTATATTATCTACTTGCTTTAGGAAAGAGTTATTTAAGGATTTCATCAAGAATAATACTTTTAATTTCGATAAATTAATAATTTTTGAGGAAGAATTTCCCCTGGGAGAATGTGGCTGTTTATGGGAAATACAGGATCAACTTAGTTCCAAAACATTATTTATTAATGGAGATTTAATCTTCAGCCTTGATTTCAAAAAACTATGTGCATTCGATAAAAATTTAGGTTCCGACATAACATTAGTTACTCATCCTTCCTCTCACCCTGAAGACTCCGATATGATTTCAGCGCCTAATGGATCTTTTGTAGAAAAGTTATTTCTCAAAAATAGAGACTATAGAGAAGATAAATTTAAACCCTTATTAGGTTTTGCAGGAATTTCTTTATTCAAGACATCAATTATCGATGAATTTAAACTTTTGAAAAATCAAAATAAGTACAACCTATTTGGGTTTCTATTTAAAAAAGCATTTGAGAATAAGAAAAAGATTTTTTCATACAATACCTCAGAATATATTAAAGATATGGGCACTGAGAAACGATATTTAGAAGTAACTAAGGCTATAAATAAAAATATTTTAGAAATGAAAAATTATACAAACTTTCAAAAAGCTCTTTTTATTGACAGAGATAATACACTTATAGAATGTAATATTAATAATTATATTTTATGTAAAGATGAGATTAAATTTCTAGATAAAAATATTGAAAAACTAGCCAAATTATCAACAGAATTTTCAGTTGTTTCTATAGTCACAAATCAACCTCAAATAGCAATGAATAAATTATCTTTGGAAGAATTAGAAAGTATAAATAATTATATAATTTATTATTGCAGAGCTAAGTCGCTTTTAATAGATACAGTTGTATGGTGCCCACATCATCCTCACAAGGGATATGATTCGGAAAATAAAATCTTAAAAACAGATTGTTTTTGTAGAAAACCAAAACCCGGCATGTTATTACAATTAGCTTACGAAAGAAATATCGATTTAAAATCATCATTATTTGTCGGAGATTCATATGTTGATGAAGAGGCTTCAAAATCAGCCGGATGTAGTTTTATTAATATATTAAATTTATGAGCTACAGTTTTTTCGGGACATGCTTTGAAGATAAAGAAATCCTAGTTGATTGTCTAATTTCTATGGCAAATCAGTCTATAACTCCTGATGAAATCATAATTATTGACTCAAGTAAAAACCCTATTGATTGCAAACTTTTAGATGATATTTTTAAAAGTAAAATAACTTTAATTAAATATGAGAATATTAAACTTCCAAGAGTAGAAGCTTTGAATTATGCAATTAGTAAAGCAAATTCTGATTACTTATTAAGATTTGATGCAAGGACAAGATTTTCAAGAAATTACGCTGAAGAAGCATTAAAAATTTTGGATAAGATAAATATCGGTGGAGTTGGAGGAAGGCAGTCTGCTTACCCTGCAAATGCATCTATAAATGCAGAAATGGCAGCTAACATAATGGATAGATCATATGTTTTTGGTAATCCTCTTTATAGAAGAAAAAATTATAGTGGGAATGTAAATTCTATTTATTTGGGTTGTTATCCCAAAGCAGTTTTAAAAGAAATTCCATTTAGAGAAGAAATAAGCCTTATTTCAGAAGATAGTCAATTATGTCAGGATATTATTGCCAAAGGATATATAATTTACATGTCAAAAAAATTACAGCTGAAATATTTATGTAGGGAAAACATAATAAACGTCTTAAAGCTATTCAGAAACTACGGAAGATGCAGGGCAAGAACTATCATCTCTACAAAAACAATTCATGATAAAAAAAAATATATTCTTATTTTTATTATGGTCTTAATAATACCCATCATAAACTTTCTAATTTTTAAAGAAAAAATATTTCATTCGATACTTTTTATACTTATAGTACCCCTTTCATATAATATTTTTCATGAAATTAAAGATTATGGCTTCAAAAAAATGTTTTATATGCCTTTTTTAGGTCTAATTGCACAATTAAATTGGTGCCTCGGGCTAATTGAGACCTTTATATTTTTCAAATATATAAAAAGTAATAAATCTAACTACTTGAAATAAATTCTTAAATTTCACAGTTAAGATTTATTTAAATAATTAATATTAATTTTGATAAATCTCTTATTTAATAATTTCTGCACACATAAAGTAGCCTATTTTCTCCTCACCACCAAGTAATAAAGAGAGAAATTTTGCAATTACCCTTATTAAAGGCCTAAGAAATCTGGGATATTTTCTTAAAATATAGAAGAAATCTCTATAAAGTTTTAAATTAAGCAAACTAAACCCAACTGATTCTATTAATTCTTGAAATTCATGTTTCGAGAGAATAAGTGTTCCAGGAGATTCAATATTTTCAGAAATAATCTGTGCTCTTGTTCTTTTAAAATTAAATTTCTTTATGGAGTAATAAAGCCAATAAACAAAAACTATCAAGGAGTCTTTGTTATAAACCATGATTTTTGACCTACCACCGTTTTTTAAAACTCTATATATTTCTTCTAAAGACTTCTTTAAATTTCCTGAATGATGAATTACGCCCCAACTATAAACAAAATCAAAAAAACTATCTTCATAATCTAAATTAGTTGAAGAACCAACCTTCAAATTAGTATTTTTCAAGCCATATAACTTTAGTCTACGTGAAGTAACTTCATAAGAAACTTCTGAAAGATCAGTACCAAAATAATTTTTTGAATACTTTGCCAATAAAACAGCATCCGATCCTAAACCAAAACCAACTTCAAGAACATTTAAACCCTTTAATAAATTAAAGTCAGTAAATTTTAATATCTCGGGTTCGTTTGAATAACGCAAAAAAGAGTTTCTTTTAAACTCCTCTAAATTGATTTGATTAGGATTTTTGCAGTTTATTCCTGGACCAAAAAACCATTCTTCACATGGATTATTTACCCAATAATCTTTAATTGATTTAAGATTTTCCTTATAGTTATTTATATTATTTATAATCATATTTAATCTAAGTTATATTAAAATTATTGAATTATAAAGCATAAAACCTTAATTAATCATCTTATCTTAATGCCACTAAGTCGTCTAAAGATTATAAATAAAAAGGTAGCATATTTTTTTAATATTAAAATTAATTCAGAATCATTGAATCAAATTTCAATATCCTTCAGGATTAAGCTGCTTCCATCTCCAGCCATCTCTACACATTTCTTCTAAAGTTCGAAAATGTTTGAAATTTATTTTAGAAGTTAATAAAGAATTATCTGCAACGACAAATGAAGCGTCCCCTAATCTTCTCTTATCGAAAACAAAAGGGATGTTTACATTATTTATTTTCTCAAAGGTTTTTACCAATTCAAGTACGGTAGTGCCAATACCAGTCCCAATATTTAAATTTAAAAATTCAGGATCACTATTCATTAAAAACTGTAAAACCTCAATATGACACTCTGCTAAATCCATTACATGAATATAGTCCCTTATTGGAGTCCTATCTCGAGTTGGCCAATCATTGCCATATATTTTTAAATTCTTTTGAATGCCTAGTGCAGTATTCGCAATTAAAGGAAAAATATTATTTGGAGTATCTTTAGGATCTTCTCCAATCAAACCCGATGAATGCGCACCTATAGGATTAAAATATCGCAAACAAGCAAACTTCCAATAATCAATTGAAGATTCAAATAAATCTTTTAAAAGTATTTCTATAGCATATTTTGTACTTCCGTAAGGATTTATAGGTCCTAATGTAGAAGATTCGTTAAGTATTAAATTATCCTTGGGCTCATAAACAGTTGCACTACTACTAAAAACAAGAGTTTTGCAATTAAATTTGTCCATTATTTCTAGCAAATTTATTGTTGCTATTACATTATTTCTCCAATAAGAAAGTGGCTTAATAATTGATTCTGCAACTGATTTAAAACCAGCGAAATGTATTACACCATCTATCTGTTGATTGTCTTTTATTATCTCAGAAAAAACCTCTTGAATAAATTTTTTATCACATAAATTTCCTTTAAAAACTTCCAAACTAATATTTGGGTTATTATTTCCCGATTTATAGATTTCCAGAATTCTCTCTATTACTTTCTGTGAGCTATTTTCAAAAGAATCAATAATAAATACATTAAAACCCCTTTCTAATAAATTCAAGCAAGTATGGCTTCCAATATATCCAGCACCTCCAGTTACTAAAATATTTTTCATAAGTTCTAATTATTTAATTGGGTCTCAATATGAATTAAAAGTAATAATAATTTTGACCTTTGATATTATAATAAAAAATCAGATTTAAAAATATAAATTAATTAGAAATTCATGAAATACAAAATTAATAAAATTTGTTGTATTGGAGCTGGATATGTAGGGGGCCCTACTATGGCTGTAATTGCAGATAAGTGTCCAAAAATTGAAGTGGAAGTAGTTGATATTAATCAAGAGAGAATTAGTGCTTGGAATAATAAAGATTTTGACAACCTGCCTGTTTATGAACCTGGGCTTTCGGAAATAGTAAAAAGATGTAGAAATAGAAACTTATTTTTCTCAAATCTCTTAGAAGAGAAGATAAAAAATGCTGATATGGTTTTTATTTCTGTCAATACCCCCACAAAAACTAAGGGGGTTGGGGCTGGTAAAGCTAGTGATTTAAAATGGGTAGAAGTTTGTGCGCGTCAGGTAGCTAAGTTTGCAAGAGGTCATACTATTGTTGTGGAGAAAAGTACTCTCCCTGTACGGACAGCTGAAGTAATAAAATCTATTCTTGAATCTTCTGCGAACAATTCTTGTCCAGATACTGCTAATTCTTCATTTGACGTTCTCTCAAACCCAGAATTTTTATCTGAAGGCACCGCAATAAGTGATCTAACCAACCCTGATAGAATTTTAATTGGAGGAGAGAACGAAGAGGCAATAGAAGCCTTGTCTGAAGTTTATAGAAATTGGGTATCAGATGAAAAAATATTAAAGACTAATGTATGGAGTAGTGAATTGGCAAAATTAACTGCAAATGCATTCTTGGCGCAAAGAATTAGTTCAATAAATTCAATAAGCGCTCTTTGCGAACAAACTGGAGCTGATATTAGGGAGGTATCTAGAGCTATTGGTTCAGACAGTAGAATAGGATCAAAATTTCTTGAATCAGGTCCGGGTTTTGGAGGGAGTTGCTTTAAAAAAGATATTTTAAATTTAGTTTATCTTTCAGAATACTTTGGGTTACCTGAAGTAGCTAATTTCTGGGAAGGTGTAGTTAATTTAAATAATTGGCATCAAAAAAGAATATCAAAATTAGTAGTAAAAAAACTCTTTGGCACGGTCACAAATAAAAAAATTACAATTTTAGGATTCGCTTTTAAAGCAAATACAAACGATACAAGAGAATCCTCAGCAATTCCTATTTGCAAAGACTTAATAGAAGAGGGAGCCATTTTAAAAATTCATGACCCAAAGGTAGAAGCAAATCAAATTTCAAAAGATCTTGGAAAAGATCATAAAAAAGGAAAAGATGATGCTAGAGAGGGTGATTGGATTTTTGAAAAAAATATAAGATCTGCGTGCCTTGGTAGTGATGCAATTATTATTCTTACTGCATGGAGTGAGTACTCTAAAATAAATTGGATAGAAATTGAAAGCGTGATGCGAAAGCCTTCCTGGGTATTTGACTCTAGATCAGTAATTGATCCAAAAGATTTTGTGAACTCCAGCTTAAATATATGGAGAGTTGGAGATGGATCAATCTTATAAGTTTCTAGAAAACAAATTTTCCAATCAAATTTTAAAAGATGAAATGTTCTTCGCCTTGATAAATTTTAGAATAATAAAATAAGACTGTTTAGCTAATTATGAGGATAAATCAGAAATACAATAAAGTGAAAATAATAAAATTAAAATTGTTTTTTCGCGAAATCAGATAATGATTTTTTATTAAAGAATGAAATCTTAATCCACCCTAAAAACCTATTTGCTAGGGTTGCAGATCGCAGAGTAGCACGCAGAGAACTCATAACATTCCATATTTATCCATTATTATCCTATACGGATTATTGACCAAACTAATTGGTATTAATAGCGGAAAACTTAATGGAGCCAAGCGGACTCGAACCGCTAACCCCTGCATGCCATGAAGTAGCCAAAAGCCTTGTAAATAATTCCAATTACGGGATTTATAACAGTAATTTAACATTGCTGGTGTAGGAATGAGTGCAGTTTTGTCTAAGCGTTTTAAATAATTAGAAATATTGCTATGATTTTTTTTTACTACCTTTATTAATAATATTTTTTTATAAAAAAATTAACTCTAAATCAACAAATATATGGTGAATAGTAAATTTTGATAAGCTTCAAAATTACTTAATCTAAAAAATAGAGTATATATTATAAAAAGGTATTTTACAGTTTTTGCTATGTTTAGTCCTGGAGAAACTAATTATAAGACTAATCAATCTATAGAAAAACCAAAAGTTTTTAACAGAATCTCAAGGCCTCGAGAAAAAAAATATTAGATATTAAATCTATTTTTAAAAATTTACTAAATATGAAAATTAAAATAAAATATTTTTTATTAGGTTCCTTTTCAACAATTTTATTATTACCTATCTCAGTAATGATAATTGGGAAGGAAAGGGTAAAGAATTCATATTATCTAGTAAGTTCTTATTTAGACAAAAAAATTGAAAATAAAAGTTATTTTCCAGAAAAAGATTTCTCTAGTTGTTTGCCAGATACAATTGAATCTATTCCAATAAATGCTTCACTCGTTATTGGCCACGCCTATGGTAGAAGTGGATCAAGTAAAGAAAGGGATACTTTAAGTCCTAAGATAGATAAACTTTTAGTAGAAAATAAAAATAATATTGATACTTTGTTTTTAACTGGGGATGTTTTTAATATTCCATCTTTAGAAAAGTGGGAAAACTTATATCAAAAATATGAAAAATATTTTGATATATACATTGCTCCAGGTAATCATGATGTGTTTTTTCCTTACAGAGATTTGTTTACTCTGTACATAGGTAAAAAGCAGCCTATACAGTTTCCTTTTTTAGTTAAAAAAGCAGGTTTCAACATTCTAATAGATGATAGTAATATAAAAGATACAATTTTAGAATCGAGTTTTAAAATTGAAAAATTTAATAAATTAGATGGTGATATTATTTTTCTTAGACATCACGTACTAATAGATAAATTGTCTTCCTACGGTGGAATGAATATGTCTTTAAGAAAAAAAGAATTATTTGAAAAAAAATTAAAACATAATAATGATATTTATTTCATTTATGGTAATGGAGGTATGCGTAAAGAAAAACCTAGGATAGCTTGTTATAAACATAAAAATTTTACTCATCTTCTAAATGGTATTGGAGAATTCAATGATGATTATATTATTGTTTTATCTAATAAAAAGATCTTACTTTATCAAGTTAAAAATTAAAGTCTTAATAAATTATTTCAATTTTTAATAAAAAAAATCTGTTTCAATTATTAATTTAATCAAGTAAAAAAGTATGTTTTAAAAAATCAATTTCACTTAAAACTAAACAAAAAAAAGTTATCATTAAAAGAACATTTTTTTTAAATTTGAAAAACGATCTCCTTAATATTTTCAATAGTAATTTAGATATACAAACCATATCTATAAATAACTTTGTTTTTTCGGTTGTATTATCTTTTTTACTTTCTTCTATCTTATCAAAAGTATATAAAAGACAAAGTAATACTTTTTCTAATCCAGAAATTCTCGCGAGAATTTTTCCAATTTTAAGTATTGGTACTACTATTATAATTTACGTAATAAAGTCCTCTTTAGCATTATCATTAGGGCTTGTAGGAGCATTATCAATTGTTAGGTTTAGAACACCAATAAAAGAACCTGAAGAATTAACCTATATTTTTCTTACTATTGGTCTAGGTTTGGCGTGTGGAGCAAATCAATATAGTGTAGCGATCATTAGTTTAGCCCTCTTAATAATTTTTATTTATTTAAATAAAAAACTTAATTCAAGAAAATACTTGCAAAATAACGTCTCAATATCTATAAATGGCATAAGTATTAGTGATATTAATAAAATAATTGAACTAATTTCGCAATATAGCTTTTCTGTAAATTTTCACAATTTATCTACTAATAATGAAAAATTAAATATAAGACTATCATTTGTACCAAAAAACTTTGATCAAATAAATAAAATTACTGCGGAATTGAATAAAGTTTTTCCTGAGTCTTCATTTACTATTATGGATAGTAATATTTTCTCATAAGAATTTTGACAAAATGAGGATTTTTAAAGAAAAGAAAAAAATATCTATAGATTTTCTCTCAAAATATATATTTTCTTTAAAAAAGAGAACTTCAATCAAAATTATCTTATTCTTGGTTTTTTGTTTTTTTATTTTTTTACCTATTGATTTTTTTAATTCATCAAACAAAGGTATTAGATATGGGGGAGAGTTTATTGCCAACACAATTAGAGTATTTGACAAAAAAACTGGATCATTAGCTAGAGAAGTTTTTTATATGGGTGATAATATTTTTGGAATTACTTTTAGATATCTTAAAGCTTTTACAAATAAACAAGAAACATTGTCTGTCAATCTTAGCTTTGAAAATTCTCAAAAATTAAAAAAAATTAGAAATAATGCTATCAAAAAAGGTATCCTTGTTAGATCAAGAAATGATAAAGTCAAGGGCTATATTGATTACCTAGGTAAAAGATATCCTATTCAAATTAGATTGAAGGGCGATTGGACAGATCATCTTTTAGGTGAAAAATGGTCTTTTAGAATTGAAACTAAGAAAAAAAATGCTTTTCTAGGGATGCGTGAGTTTTCCCTACAACATCCTAGAACAAGAAATTATTTGAACGAATTTGTTTTACATAAGTTACTAAAATATGAAAATTTACCATACTTAAGATATAAATTTATTCCAGTTTCGTTAAACGGAAAATATTTAGGGATTTATGCTCTAGAAGAACATTTTTCTAAAGAACTAATAGAGAATAGTAATTTAAGAGAGGGGCCAATTTTAAAGATTTCTGATCAAGACAAAAGAAATGAATGGAATCGAAATTCAGAATTAACAAATAACTCTGGTTTGTTTTTAAATACAACACAGAATAATGCAGATATTCTTACTTTTAATCTAGATGCAATTTCAAAAAAAGAAGAAAAGATTTCACAATTTCAATTAGCAAAAAATTTATTTAATGAATTTCTAAAAAATAAAATTAAAACTTCTGAAATATTTGATTTAAATATGACGGCTAAATATTTCGCAATCACTGACCTAATGCAATCTACTAATGCAAATACTTGGTATGATATGAGGTTTTATTATGATCCTATTTTAGCAAGGCTTGTGCCTATAGGATATGATGCTCAAATACCTTATGTTATTAGAAATAGGCGTCTCTCAATAGATCAAAATGTTTTAGGTATATTTGATGATCCTATTTTTCTAAAAGAATATTTAAAAGAACTAAACAGAATTTCAGAACTAAACTATATAGATAATTTCTTTAAAAAAATAGATAAAGAAATAAATAAAGAAAAATCAATATTACATAAATCCTTCCCTTTTGTAAGTTTTAATAAAAACGAAATTTATAAAAATAGAAAATATATTAGAAATAGATTATTCCGATTAAATCCAATTGGAATAAATAATATCAATTTATCAAAAGAAAGTAATTTCCTCTCTATCGATTTCTTTAATAAAAATAAATTACCCTTAAATATCGAAAGTATAATAATAAACAAAAATAAGTATTATCCTATTTCAAATAATATTCTACCTGGTGAGAGTAATTATAAAAGAGTGAGAAATTATAAAATTGATTTTGTTGCTAGTAAAAAAGAAAAAAATGAAAAGATAGCAAATTATCTTAAAAATCCAAATATTAATAAACAACTTTTAGAATTAATCATTAATTACCAAGTATTAGGAATTAACCAAGATAAATCTATTTCAATAAAAAAATTACAGAATTTAAATGTCACCCCTCGCGCTAATCCATTAATAAAAAGAGATCCAACATATAAATTGTTTAAGTTTTTAGATATAAATAATGTAAAAAAAGAAATAAGCATAAAAAAAGATTTAAATATTAAAAAGCCATTAATTCTTCCTGACGGATATAAACTTATAATTCATCCGGGTGTAAAAATTAACATAATTAACAATGGTTTAATTTTAGTTAAGGGGCCATTATTAATGAATGGTAATGAAAAAGAAGTAATAGTCATTAATAGTTTGCAAGGAGGAAAAGGAATATCAGTTATAAATTCTAATGAATCCTCATATATCAATTATTCTCAATTTAATGGTTTAGATTCTAACTCCACAATTTCTACTAATACAACAGGTGGTTTAAGCTTTTATAATTCAAAAGTTGAAATTAAAAATACTACATTTATTAATTCCTTATCAGAAGATGCTTTAAATTTAATTAGATCTCCATTCATAATAAAAAATTCTCATTTTAAAAATATTAATCAAGATGCTATAGATCTTGATTTCTCTGATGGAGAGATAATCGACTCAACCTTCTCAAATGTTGGAAATGATTCTGTAGATATTTCAGGCAGTTTAGTCTTTTTAAATAATTTGGATGTTAAATCATCCGGTGATAAAGCAATTAGTGTGGGTGAAAAGAGTAAAGTATTTGCTGAGAATATAAATATAAATGATGTATTTATAGGTATTGCAAGTAAAGATTATTCAAAAATATTTTTAAAGAATTTCAATACTAAAAACACAAAATTTTGCCTGGCTGCATATAAGAAAAAAGAAGAATATGGTCCAGGATTTATTAAAGTAGAAAATTCAAATTGTACAGGGTACATTCTTGAACCTGGTTCAGCAATTATATCCTCTACATATTCTTTTACTCCAAATGTCGAAAAAGCTTATGAAAAATTATACTCCAAGTAACAAAGATACAAAAATAAATACCAATAAAAGAAATTTATTAAGGTATGAAAGGAAATTTATTTTAGATGATATTTCTATTAATACATTAAGTGACTTAATGGGCTACATACCAATAAACTTTTATGAGAAATATAGTGAAAGACTTATAAATTCAATCTATTACGATAATGATCAATATCAGCTTGCTTGTGAAAGCATTAATGGAAACTACAAAAAAAGAAAAATAAGAATTAGATATTATGGGCCTACAGATATTTTAGAACTGCCAAAATTAGAAATTAAAACAAAATATGGTGTTGTAGGGAAAAAAGATATACTAAACATAAATAAAAATGAACTTCTTAAAAATAATTTTTCTTTAAACCATATTGAAATTTTTCAAAATAAATATAATAAAAATAATTTTTTTGAAAATTTAAAAGCAAAATTATTAGTTTCTTATAAACGAAAATATTTTATTTCTTCATGCAATCGTTTCCGATTTACTCTAGATAATGAAATTAATTTTAAAATTTTTGATGACTTTAATATTAAAGAATCCTTATTAAATAAAAGGACATACAAATTTAATAAAAATATTCTAGAGTTGAAATATTCTGTTAAAGATGAAAGTTATGCCTCCAATATTTGTCAAAAACTTCAATTAAGATTAACTTCATTTTCTAAATATGTTATTGGGCTTAAAATATTTGGTTTAATTTCATAAGTAAAATGAAAAAATTTTTTTATTATTTTAATAGAAATAATTTTTAGATAAGGTTCCTCTCATCATTTTCCCAAATCATCAAGGAAAGTTATAATTTCACTCTTATAAAAATTTATTAAAATAATAAATGAAATTATTGTTAAAAAGAGAGTTAGTAATGGAGAAAATATAACCAAAATAATTGCGATTAACAAGAAACGTCGTAAACTTTTTTTTCTTTCTTCTGAATACTCTTTATCAAACTTTGCTTCAGGTTTAGCCAAGTAATCTTTGATATTTATTTTCGTATAAACATCTAGTGCAATCATACTTTTATTTTAACCGATTTCGCATTTTTTTTCGCAATAAAATTAGCTTCGCACAAACACATTTTGTCGTATCAAAAGATCACAAGATTTATGTTCCTTCGTAACTAGAAGGTCATCATATAATTAAGGACTTTCAGGACTAATACGACTCTTATACATGTATCCGTAAATATAATAATTTTATGGAAAAGTTTACTTTGATAAATAAAGATAGATCGAGAATAAAAGTATTTGAACCCTTTGAAGATGTATCAAAACCTAGTCCAAATATTGATGCAATTATGATTAGTTATGGCTGCGTCTATAAGAGATCAAGTAAGCCAGTTATGAAGGGTTCAAGAGTTGAAACTATAGAAGCTGCTAGAGAAGAATATAAAAAATTATTAGAGGAAGGTTGGAAGAAAACATCTATATTTAATAGCTATTTTTATTAATTAATATGATTTAATTCTTGAACAATATTCACCCACTACATTTTGATGGATACCTATCTTGTTAGCCATAGAAAGGTAGAAAGCGTCAATTTCACTTTGTCGCACACCTAGTTTGGTATTAACCATCGCATACCATTTCCCACATAGGTTTTTATTAACTTCAAGCCTTCCATTATTTTTTAAAGTACCTGCAATAGAGAACAAATTAAGAGCAATAATCGCCAATAAAATGCTCATTGGATACTTTTTCAGAAAATTAAGCAGCATCATATTCATCCCTATCTTCAAGCTCTCTCATAAATCTTTTATCTGTTAAGTATTCGTCTATAAGGTATGCTGCCATGAGTATCTCAGCAGCAGGTTCTTTTAAATCTTTGTCTAATAAGTAATTGTCTATAAGCTCTAGATTATTATTTTCTTTATTTTGTTTATCTCTTTCTAATAGTTCTTTTATGTATTTATATACAAGCTTTTTATCGTACCCACTTTCACTAATTTCTTTCATCATTTCGTCTGGAATTTTCATAATCATCAACCCCTAATTAATCCTATAAAAACTGAACCGATACATATATGCAAGTCCTTAGTGTCCTATGGTTCCTGAGCCAACTCTTTAATCCAATACCATTTAGTTTCAACTTTATTTCTAACTTCTAAATTACCAGTAATTAAATTTAGTTTTAATAGTTGTTCTAAAGTTTTTCTGGCTTGTCTTTCAGGGTCTTTTATATCTTCCAATAATAGAGCTACTTCCTTATAGATGGAGTCAAGGGGATTTGAACCCCTGACCCCCTGCATGCCATGCAGGTGCTCTACCAGCTGAGCTATGACCCCATATCGTGAAACGTCAGTTATAGCAATCTATTTAAAGATTTCTTTCGTAACTTCCGTAATTATTATATTACTTTATAGCGTATTATTATTTAAATCTGAACCTTAAAAACCATCTAGTGATTTACAAGTTGTAGCATACTTCCTTTGAATGTTCTAAAGCGATTCAAAACCTACTTAAACAGTCCAGTTCGTCATTAGTGGAATTTGGAAGGAAGAAAAAATTTCCATAAAGAAAAATTTATTTAATTTGCTTTATTCCAGATTATCAAATTAAAAAATAATATAAATAATACTTCCTAGCTTTAAGTTAAAACTATCAATCCATTAAAGTTATTTTCAAGCAAATCAAGACGTTTCTTAAGAATAAAAACATCAGAATACTTTATATAGCCTAATTTTAAAATTAAATAATTTGAATATTCTTTGATTTGATCTTTATCAGAAGAAATCCTGATATTTTTTACAAAATTTTCTTTAATTAAAGACTGTTTAAGTTTATCTAATTCTTGTATTTCGATATTTCCAAGAGGAACAAAATTTATTACATCATTAGATGTTTTATTTAGTAAATCTTTAAAAAATAATAAATTCTCATCTTCGTATTCTATATTGTCTAAATTTATTTCTGATATTAATTTTATTGGTATTAATTTTTCTATTTCTGAAACCTCATAAATCATACCTGATCTTTTTTCCTTAAATAAAGAATAAATAATACCCAAAAAGGATCCAATAATTAAACTGAAAATCCTTATTTTTCCATAATCTGGAGATACTGGTTTTTCTAATAATGTAGGTTTAGTAATTAATTCCCAAGGATCCTCTTGTCTTGCAAATTCTAATTTGACTACATTAAATTGATCCTCAAGTTGGATTAAGGTGGATTCATCTCTTCCTGATTCTCTAAGCAGTTCTTTATATTTTAATAAAACACCTTTCGGTCTAATTGAAGCTTTCAAGGTAGCTTCAGCATCTAATTTTTGGATCTCTAGAAATTTAATAGCTCTATTTTTTAACATATCGATTATTAATTCTTTTTGTTTAAGTAATTCTTGAATCTTAATATCTTTTTCAGTATATTTTGATTTAGCTTCAAAAAGAGCTGATTCTATATTAATTAGAATTTGAGGGAGACCTTCATTTACTAAATTAGGAATCGTTGAGGCAATATATTGAAGTTCTTTTGTATTATTCATCTCTTTAATTTGCTCAAGCTTAACATTAATTTTTCTAATTTGATTCGCTGCTTGGACACGTGAATTCTCAATTTCAATATTTGTTAAAAATGAATTAGATGACGGAATAGAATTATTATTAATACCTGATAAAAATGATTTAATAGTATTATTAGCTATTGATTTGTTTGAACTATTTTTTTGAAATTCTATACCCAAATCATAGAAAACTAGATCTTGATCTATAGCATATTCTTGAGCTGCTTTTAGAGATTTAGCACTTCTATCTTTGAAAACTGAAATTTGATCTTTTAAAAAATTGTATGTTATTTCCTGAGATCTTTTTTTATTTTGTCCTGAATATTCTTGATAAGAGAAACTCATTCTTTGCAAAACTGGTATAATTTTTTCTTTATCTTTATTTCTATACGAAATATTTAAAACTGAAGTATTCTTTTTTAATTCAATATCAAGATTTTTTGCTTTCCACTTAAGAAAACTTATGCCTCCAGATTTAACTTGATTTTTTTGTGATTTTGCAAATTCAAATACGGGCATTAGAACTGAAGGACTTTTTAAAATTTCAACTTCAGTAGTTAATTCATTCTCTCCAGATATTCCTACCCCAGCAATTTTTGCTAATGTGGGATTTATATTGATAGATTGATCACGTTTCTTTAGAACTATTTGAAATTGACCTTCCCAAACTTTTTGAAGTGTAGATGAATATATAATTCCAAAAATAAGTGTTATGAGTGAGAATAGACCAATTAATTGCTTATTTCTTAAAATAAAATTTAAAATTAATCTTAAATCAATTTCATCATTTTTCTCGTCTATTATTTGGGGATTTTCAATTTTTGAGTTTGGATTTTCAATCATTACATTTTATGTTTTAATAATTTGGTAGTTTCATTTTTTAAAAAATTCATAATAATTAAGCAATCAAAGCAGTAATTAATCATTAAAACTTATCAAATAATTCTTTGGCTGCATTAATGCCAACAAATGGAGCTGTAAATTCCTTCATGAAACCTGTACTTTTACCTAAGATACTATTTTTGACAGAAATAAAATCTCCTTCTTTAATTAAAGGATTGCTTTTCGAGCCTCTCTTGCCTCTTTCAGAGTAAGAAATTTTTTTTCTTAATAATGTCCCATCATTTTGATACCTAAATAAAATAACCTTTCCTGAAAGAGGTTTTATTGGTCCAGTCATATCAAAAGCATCTGATAAGGTAGCCCCTAGGGGTAATTTAATATCGCCAGGCTTTTCAATTTGGCCAAAAACACTAACCGTTATGAATTTTGGTGAGAGACCACTTAATATAGATTTTGGAATTTGTTTTGTAGAGGCCTTACTTAATCTAGGAAGAAATAAAATATCTCCATCAAATATACGTAAATCATTACTATTATCTGATTCATTTATGAAAGAATTGAGATCAATAACGGCTCTTTTTTTACCTCCACCTTTTCCAAACGGCACGTCTCTTATGATTTCTATTTTTGATAAATCAGTTAAGGATGTTATACCTCCAGCTTTCCTGATAACATCAGAGATAGTAACTATATTTTCTACACTTTCCTCAATATTAATACTTTCATTTAAAAAATTATCTTCAGAGAATTTATTTACCTTATTAAAAGGTATCAAATTCTTTCTAGATTTAATTTCTGTCTCCTCATTTAAATAAGAGTTAGCAAAGGCTGCTTTATAAGCTGGAAATTCATAAACTCCTTCATATCTAACCTCTCCTTTAACTAATACTTTAGATGGCCTAAAAACAGCGATACTTACTTTGATTTCTGGGTTAAGAAGAAATTCTAAGTATCTTCTTTCTAATAATTCTTTTAATTCAGATGTAGTTAAACCTCTCACATAAGTTTCATTAAGTCTTGGTAATAATATCTCACCTTCTGAATTAACTACATATGTATCAGTTAATTCTGTGGCGGGGTAAAAATTTATATATAATTCATCTCCTGTGTCAATAATGTAATCCACTAATTTTTTTTTTGGATTTAAATAATCTATTGTAAATTTAGAATCGATATCAGAAATTATCTTATTGTTTTCTGCTTTAGATAAATCAATAATAAAAAAAGAAATTAAAAAATAAAAAATTAATAAGGATTTTGTATTATTCTTAAAAGAGAATAATCTAAATAATCTATATTTAAGTAATTGCTGTAAACTCAAGATTACTTATCAAAAAAGTTATTATTAATTTTACTATTTATTAAGAAAATAGAAAACTAGATTGAATAATTATTAATTTAAATTATTTATCGAAATTTAGGATACTAATTTAAAACTATTTGGAAATAAGGATATAAAATTTAAATTATTTTTACCAAAATAATCCCAGTTTTTATTACTTACAGAAAAGGGGAGAAGTTTTAATAAAATTAAAATATACTGATAAGTAATAAAATTAAAATCAGATTTCTGATTCCAAAAAAAAATATTTATTATCGTTTTATTAGCCTAATAGTAAATCTATAGCTCTCTCATATTTTGAAAATCTTGATCGAGGAAATTCAAAATTATTTGCAATAAATGTAAGGTTGGTTTCTATACCTGCCTTTATTTCAAGCACAATGTTATTATCTTCTAGATTAGACATAAGTTTGCCTGAATAAATCCCTACAAGTTTGTATTCTAAACCCCTATCAATAGTTACTCTACATCCATCTACTAAGTAGTATTGTCGATAATAAGAAACATCAACAGTCTCAAAACACAAACCATATTGTTTATCAAAAATACCCTTATTAATCCTATTGTAAAGATCTATATTTTTTTCAATAGATTTATATCTTTTGTTTTCAGTTGTCATTTTTACTTCTAGATTATATGGGTTATTTGAACTTAAAAAGTTATCAGTCTCATAAGTTCTTATACGTAATTTTTTTCTAGGTACTATTCCTTCTTTAGTATCGTAGAACATTTTCAAATCCATCGTATCAAAATATCTAGAAACAATTTTTCTTTCAGGATAAATAGTTTCAGCTTTTTTATCTCTCAACCACTTTAATAAAACCAAGTAATCAGAATTACTTAATTCTAATTTCTGTTCAATTCTTGGTATCATTTTTCAATAACAGAAGAATATTCTTGGATATAATTTTGATCTATAGAGCAAATATTTGAAGGTATTTTTAATATTGAACCAGAAAACTCTTCTTTTTTTCTGTACGCCGCTACACAAATATTGGTACCACTAATGATTGCATTTTTAATATCAATGGCAGAGGAATCTTTTGACACAAAACCGTAGAGGCTATCGTCTATATCCGCTGTATTGATATTAACTAATGAACCTTCACCGGCAGAAACCGCTTTATCTGAACAGTTCTTGAGATTTAATTTATTTATGAAATATCTACCTGAAGAAAAATCTATACAATCATTTCCTGAGTTTGATATGTTTACTTTATCAACTTTAAGATTAGAGAAATCAAAATCTACCGCATCTTGAAAGCTATTTCTTACATTAATTCTTGATATATGACCCTCACTTCTAATAATATTTAAACTATCTTCTAGCTCCCCACCATTTATGTCTATGTTTACATCACGCAAAGTAGAATCTTGAATAGTTAACATAGAGGTTAATAGATTTGTATCATATCTACTTTCGGGTTCTATATAAATATTATTAACAGCAGCTGAAACTTTAATATCCCAATTAATTATTAAGCTACTATCGATAATTATCTTGTCTTTAAAATTAGAAATATTTATAGAAATCAATTTATTTTTTTCATCAATATTAATTTGAGGAGAACCTTTTATAAAAATATTAAGAGGTTTAAAATCTAATTTTTTTATATTTAACTCTTTATTTTCAAGACTTAATTTATTTTGATAATCTAAAGAACTATCTCCCATATAATAATAAATCATACCTTCCTTTCTATACCTTCCTCTATAAACGTCTAATTTTTGGTTGTCTGATAAGAAAGAATTATTGCATGTTTGATTTTCTAAATTACAGACTTCAAACTTTTCACCATCATTACTAAAAATCAAACCATATTTAATTGATTTATTAGTATATCTCGTAAGTGGATTTCTTCCCCAATATAAAGAACTATTTTTTGCAATATGTCTCCTCAAAAATTTTAAATTATTAGATAACATAAGTATAAGATCATAAATCTCATTAATTTTCATTGATACTCCTGATAATTTAAGATCTTCTTGTAAAATACTTTTATCGATATTATTCAACTCTGATAAAGCTTTATTTATATCTTCGACTGTGACATCTCTCAAAATTTCCTTTGATTTATAGGATTCTATTTCTGATTCAAATATTTTATTAAAGTAGAGTGGTCTTTTAAAGAAATTTGTATAAGTATTCCCATCATAATAAATAGGTAATAAATAATCATTAAATGCATCATAATAAAATCTTCTATTATGATTTGCTAGGCCATGATCACCTTTCATTGCTAAAAGGTGTAACTTATATTTGGACAAAAGATGTCTACCCTTTTCATTTCCATTAGCGAGCAAAATATCACTATAAGAAATATGATCATAATCCCCTTTATTCCATGACTCTGAGATGGCCTTTGAAAATATTTTAAAAGCCTTAATTGTAATATCTGGATTATTAATATTTTTAGAAAACCATTTAAAATTTATAAGTTTAGGATAAATTAAAGCATTAAAATCTTTGAAAGTAAGTGAGCGTAAATTCCACATTACAGACTCATCAATTCCAAGAATAGCTGATTCTCTTAGCTTATTATTCTCTATCATTTCTTTAGAAGCTTTTTCCTGCATAATCATTTCTAAATTGACATCATTAACAGTTACATTTATTAGTTTTGTTCTCGGTGCTAAATAACCCATAGATTTAAATAAAGCAACAGTGATGATTTCAGATGAACCTTTTCTTGATTCTGGAAGAAAAAGTTTAAACCTAGTTATGCCATTAATATTTCCCTCTTGAAGCTTTACATCTAAAGAAGATACAACATCTTTATTTAATAATTTAATATGATCACTTGCATCACCGGATATGCGAATTTTAGCTTTAAGCTTACAAAAACTGTTATCTTTATTTGTGTTAATTAAAATAAAACCATTAAATTCTTTTTTATATTTAGTATTTATTATTTTAGTCTTTGAATCAACTTTAAGTTTTGCCTGAAGTAAATTTTTTGACCATTTTCTAGATTCTGGTATTATTATTTCTATCTTTTCATTAACAATATATTTATTATCAGATATGGGACTACATGTAGGCTTTATAGAGTCTTCAACATAGCCACTTAAATTATTAGATAGTTGAGATAAAATTAGTTTTTTTTCTTTTAAGAAGCTTTGATAAAAAATTATAGTAAAACATCCTAAAACAAAAAATAATAAATACCTTTTACTTACCTTCATTCAACTTAAACACATGAAGTTGTTATCTCATAAATATTTTCTTCATTCGATATTTGTGTTTTTAATCTATCTAAATCTTTTTTATTACCAAATGCAAGCTTGTATGTGTATATAGACTTAGATTTATTTTCATTACTAAAAATCAAATGAATATTATTATTTAGAAAGTTATTTTGTTTTGAAGAACTAATATCTAAAATATATTGCGGGTCTTCTCTAACAAATGAAATTACTGGAAAACTTCCTGGTATATCCATTCTTTTCATTCTATAAATCGCATAACCATATACAATTGTCATTGAAATTAAAGATAAGATTATAGCCTTAGGAATACTAGAATCTATTGTTATACCAACAGTTAATAAAAGAAAATATATTGATAACTCAAGAGGACTTTTTACAGGATGTCGAAACCTAATTATAGATAAAGCACCAACCATTCCAAGTGATAGAGCAATATTACCTGCAATAACACTCGTAATAACGAATCCGATTAGTGGTAAAATACAATAAGTAGTTACATTAGAAAAAGATTTAGCCCAAGACTGCCCAGAAATTATTAACGAGAAACTTATAAAAAAACCAATAGCTACTGATAAGAAGCTTTTTAGCAAATAAACAACCCAAAAATCACTTAAAAAACCTAAATATAAGGAATCTAAAATTTCTTTCATTCCGTAGGGTATTAAATAATTAGAATTTTAAAATTATACATTATTTAAAGCTTTATAGTCTCTAGATATTACGTTTTAAGATTGTTCTATGATTAGATCAATACAAATTCTTTTCAAAGATATGAAAATGAGTCAAAAATAAAATCTTCAAAACTTATTTATTACCTTAATGAAGAATAAAGCAAAACAATTTAAAACTCTGTATTTTGTTTATCACAAGCTTTAATATTTTTATTTATATTTGTTAATCTTTATGATGTTGGGTTATTTTTGTATAGTTTATTTGAATATAAATTAGTAAAAATATACTTACATCCTATATTTTAGAATTATTCATAGAAATAAATCTCAAGAAAATGGGGTTATATTTAAACTAGAAAAAGCATATTTTATAATTTATTGATTTATCAGGTTGATCGATATTTAATAAATACTAGTGAATACCTCTTTATTTATTGCTGTTTGTAAATGATTGGATAATTAAAGATTTTTCAATCAAAATAGGTTTTAGCTTGCATTATTATAAAGTGGCCTAATTTTAATTAATTTTTACATAATGATGTTAAAGACTAATTGGACTGAGGAAATCGAAAAAGGGAATCGATTTAAATTCGGAGAGAACTGGAAAAGTTTTGTTAAAGAAACTCTTGATGAAAGTACAATTAGTGGAGCAATTGATTCGACTCAATACGCATTAAAGAAAGCAGGAATTAGTTTTGAAAATATTGATGTAATTGATATAGGCTGTGGTAGCGGACTTTTTACTCTAGTCGCTTTAAGGCTTGGCGCAAGACATGTAACATGTTTTGATTATGATCCTGACTCAGTTAATTGCACAAAAGAATTGTTAAAATCTCAGCAAATTGACTGTTCAAAATTTACTTGTATGCAAGGTAGTGTTCTTGATGAAGGTTTCATAAATTCTCTTGGTAAGTACGATTTGGTTTATAGTTGGGGAGTTTTACATCATACAGGAAATTTAAATAAGGCTATTAAAAATGCATCTTCCTTAGTAAAAAGCGGAGGTTATATTTTTGTAGCTTTATATCAACAAACATTTTTAGATTATTTTTGGAAAATTGAGAAAAAAATATATAGTAATTCAAATAAATCTATTCAATCGATATTAAGTTTTTTATGGATAACTAAAACTAAGATTTCTTTTGCTTTAAAAGGTTTGTCATTTAAAGATATGGTTGAATCTTATAAATCAAAAAGAGGTATGAATTATTATAAAAATGTGCATGATTGGCTTGGTGGCTATCCATATGAGGGGATTAAATCTAAGGATTGTATCTCTTTGTTTTCATCTTTAGGATTTAAAAAATCTTATGATTTTGTTCCAGGTAAATATTGGTCTTTGAGTAGTGGATGTAATGAGTATATTTTTAGAAAAAAATAAAAAGTCAGATATTGATTTCCAATTATTCTTTTTATAAAGTCGCTTATAAATATAATTGAGTAAATCTATTATTTCATCAAGTGAAATTTTCGGAATTTAATACATGAATATTAATACTAACTAGAAGACTTTTTTATAAAAAATAATTTAAGTTTTTATAATTATATTATTTTCTGTTCATTCTCTAATAAGCAATATCCTATATTATTTAGTAGAAGTTTAACCAAGGTGTCAGTAAAAAAAATTCATTTAGATGATCGTTTTTTCATAGCTGGAGCTAGTGGAATGGCTGGTAGCGCAATTTCTAGGTCACTAATTGCTGCCGGGTATGGGTATTCAAAGAATGGAGGCTCTCTTCTCACTCCTAGCCACAGAGAGCTTGATTTATTAGATAATTCTTCTGTCATTGATTTTTTTGCAAAACATCGGCCATCTGTAGTAATACTTGCTGCAGCCAAGGTAGGAGGAATTCATGCAAACAACACCTTCCCTACAGATTTCTTGCTTAATAATCTAAAGATTCAAACAAATATAATTGAAACAGCTTGGAAATTTGATGTCCGTAGATTTTTATTTTTGGGTAGTAGCTGTATGTATCCAAAAGATGCAATACAACCTATCAAAGAGGATTCATTACTTACCGGAAAATTTGAGTCAACAAATGAATGGTACGCTACTGCAAAAATTGCAGGTTTGAAATTGTGTGAAGCCCTTCGTAAGCAATATGGATTTGATGCAATTACTTTAATGCCTACTAATTTATATGGTTTAGGTGATAATTTTCATCCTACAAATAGTCATGTAATGGGTGCTCTTATTCGGCGTTTTTCAGAAGCTGTGCAACAAGGTAAAGAATCTATAGTTTGCTGGGGAACTGGAAAACCACTAAGAGAATTTTTATATTCTGATGATTTTGGAGATGCATGTGTATTTGCCTTAGAAAATTGGGACCCTTTTGCGGATGATGCACCAAAAGATGAAAACAATGATTCTTTATTTCATTTAAATGTTGGAAGCGGTAATGAAATAAGTATAAAAAATTTAGCTAATATGATTTCTGAAACTACTGGTTATTCAGGAGATATTATTTGGGATTCTTCTAAACCAGATGGCACCTTTAGGAAGCATCTTGATTCAAGTCGATTATTAAACTTAGGTTGGTCTCCAAAAGTTTCATTTAAGGAGGGTTTGAAGTTAGCAACAAATTTTTTTAAACAAATCGAAAATTAAATTAAAAAATAATATTTATATAGAAAATTTCTAGTTATGACAATTTATTTTTATTAGCTATTTGATTCGATAATCTTTTAAGTAATCATTTTTTGAATTGTGAAAAAAATTCTTGTTTGTGGAGCTACTGGTTTTATCGGAAGAAATTTAGTAATGCAGCTTTCTAAGAATCCAAATTATCAGATTGTAGCTGTCAAACATATTCGCCCATCTTTTAAAGTCAAAGAAGCAAAAAATGAAGTTATTTGGTTAGAGGCTGATCTTAGAAACGTTAATGATGTTTCAAAAATACTAAATGGAATTGATATAGTTGTTCAAGCAGCTGCAACAACCAGTGGTGCTAAAGATATCGTGACTAAACCGTATATTCATGTAACTGATAATGCATTAATGAATAGTGTTTTACTAAGAGAAGCAATGAATAATTCAATTAGCCATTTCTTATTTTTTAGTTGCACAGTTATGTACAAGAGTTCTTCTATTCCTATTAAGGAGACTGAATGGGATCCTTCAGAAGAAATAAATGAACGTTATTTTGGAGTGGCAAATACTAAAGTTTATATAGAAAAAATGCTTGATTTCTATTCAAGGATTTCTACTATGAAAACAACAGCGATAAGACATTCAAATATATATGGGCCTTATGATAAGTATGATTTTGAAAGAAGTCATGTATGTGGGGCAACTATTTCAAAAGTTCTTACTTCAAAAAAAGATGTAGTCGTTTGGGGAACTGGAGAAGAGGAGAGAGATTTACTTTATGTCGATGATTTAGTTAAGTTTGTAGAGTCTGCAATTTTAAATCAGAAGGAAAAATATAAACTTTTTAACTGTGGATCTGGTGAGAGCGTTTCTATTCGCAAACTTGTTGAATTAATTATAAATCAGTCAAAAAAATCATTAACAATTTCTCATGATGTTACTAAACCAACTATAAAAACAAGTTTATGCTTAGATATAGAATTAGCAAAGAAAGAACTTGGTTGGTATCCATCTATTTCTTTAGAAGAGGGCATAAATAAAACGATTAGTTGGTGGCATGAAAATATTGATCCAGTAACACTTATACTAAAAACTGATAAATAGAATTTTAATGAGTTTTTTTAAAGGTAAAAAGGTTCTTATAACTGGTGGGACTGGAATGATTGGCCAACCTTTATCTTTGATGTTGTTAAAAAAGGGAGCAGAGGTGATAACAGCTAGCCTTGATAATAGTTCTAGAGCTCCAAAAGGGGCAAAACATTTAAAGCTTGATCTTAGAGATTTTAAAAATTGCTTGTCTGTTTCAGAGGGTATTGATATTGTCTTCCATTTGGCGGGAGTAAAAGGTAGTCCCAAGATGACAAAAGAAAGACCAGCAAGTTTTATGGTACCAACTTTGCAGTTCAGTTTGAATATGATGGAAGCCGCAAGAAGGCAGGGAGTTAAGCACTATTTGTTTACGAGTAGTGTTGGTGTTTATGAACCTTCTGACGTTTTCAAGGAAGATACTGTATGGCATTCTTTCCCAAGTCCCAATGATAAGTTTGCTGGTTGGGCAAAAAGAATTTGTGAACTTCAAGCACAGGCATATCAAATAGAATACGGGTGGGAGAATATTTCTATAGTTAGACCAGCAAATGTTTATGGTCCTTTTGACAATTTTGATCCTCAAAATGCAATGGTTATACCAAGTCTTATTTATAGAGCAATAAATGAGCCTGGTCCTCTGACTGTTTGGGGAGATGGATCACCTATTCGTGATTTTATTCATTCATCAGATGTTGCAAGAGGTATGTTATTAGCTGTCGAGAAAGGAATTAATGAACCTATTAATCTTGGTAGTGGAGGAGGTATAACAATCAAAGAAATAGCCGAGAGCATTTCCAATATCGTTGGTAAGGAAATTATTTGGGATAAAAATAAGCCAATGGGAGATGCAAAAAGAATAATGGACATGACTAAAGCAAGTTCTTATGGATTTCAATGCAAAATGAGTTTAATTGAAGGACTAGAACAAACAATTAATTGGTATAAGTCCTACTCTAATGATTCAAATGAAAGATATAATCCATTTACAGAAAAGGCTCTATCTCCTTCTTGAAATAATAATAATTTAAAGTGATTTATTCTAATACAAACTACATAAATAATTACTTAAAAACAACCTACAACACTCTTGGTTTAATAATTAACTCTAAAAAATATATTAATTCTGTTTTATCAGCATCCAGTGTAATTATAAACTCTCTTAAATCAGGCAAAAAAATTTATATTGCTGGGAATGGTGGTAGTGCCGCAGATGCACAACATTTTGCGGCAGAGCTTGTATCTAGATTTATGTTTGATAGAAATCCATTACCAGCAATAGCACTTACTACTGATTCGTCATCCTTAACTGCTATTGGGAATGATTATGGATTTGACCAAATCTTTTCAAGACAGCTAAATGCTGTTGCTAATGAAGATGATGTTTTTATTGGTATTTCCACCTCAGGAAAATCCCCCAATATTTTAAAAGCATTTGATATTTGCAAACAAAAAGGGATTACTTCAATAGCGCTTTCAGGAATTAATGGTATAAAGTCATATAAACCAGATTATCTAATAGCAATCCCTTCAGAATCAACACCTATTATTCAAGAAATGCATTTAATTACTTATCATATGTTATGCAGTATTATTGAGAGTGATTTATTTAATCGGGGGCAAAAGTCATAGAAAACAAATGGGAAAAAATAATAGAAAAATGCATTCTTGTAAGAGAGTTTGAAAAGGTAATTCAATCTCTTTATTTTTCAGATTGTATACAAAGTCCTGTTCACCTAAGTATTGGGCAAGAACTTACATCAGTTTTGATTTCTGAATTTTACAAAGAAAAAGATTATGTAATTGGAAATTATCGTTCCCACGGAATTTCTCTTAGTCTTGCAGATGATGTAAAGCCCTTAGTATTAGAATTACTAGCTAAGAAAAAAGGTGTATCTGGAGGGAAAGCGGGCTCAATGCATTTATCAGTGCCCAACAAAAATCTTCTTTGGACAAGTGCAATCGTTGGAACAGGCGTTCCTGTCGCTATGGGAATAGCAGAGGCATTAAAAAGGACTTCTACAGAAAATGTTGTTTCCGTAATGTTTGGTGATGGTGCGTTGGAGGAAGGTTGTGTTGTCGAAAGTTTAAATATTAGTTCCGTTTTTAAATTACCCGTAGTTTTCATTTTAGAAGATAACGGATTGGCTATTCATACAACTAAGTCTCCTAGAACTGGGCTGTCTGATTACTGTCAATTGCCAGATTCCTATGGGGTAAAATCTTTTTCTGCTTCATTTAAAGATCCTGTCTCTTTATTTCAAACTTTTGAAGAAGCATTTACTTATAGCAGAAAGAAAAGATTGCCCTCATTCATTCAAATAAAATGTTACCGATGGTTAGAGCATGTTGGCGTATCTGAAGATTGGAATCTTGGTTACAGAAAGAAAGAAGAGTTAGAACCTTGGCTAGAAGTGGATGTCATTAACAATCCTGAACCATTGGGAGTTTCTGCTGATTTTACGAAAGAAAAAAGTAACTTTTACAAAGAATTATTTATGAACATGTTTAGAGACTTGCAGTCTGAACCTGATCCAGATCCTCTTGATCTTTTAACTAATGTTATCTAAATAGAAAATGAAAAATAAGAGCATTAATTTTACTTCCATACCTTCTACGAGTATTTCTTATGCCGAAGCAATTAAGCTTGCGATAGGCAAGCAAATGACCGAAGATAAGTCAGTCTTGGTATATGGTCTTGGAGTTGATGATCCAAAAGCTATGTATGGTACTTTGCAAGATTTTCCTTCTATTTTTGGTGCTGATCGTTGTTTTGACACTCCATTATCTGAAGATTCGCTTACTGGATACGGAATAGGTTTAGCGATAGCAGGATTTAAACCAATTCATGTTCATCAAAGAACTGACTTTCTTCTTTTATGTTGTAATCAATTAATTAATATGGCGGCCAAAATAAAATATTTATCTAATGGTTTAAATAAGTGTCCTTTTGTTGTCAGAGCAATAACAGGAAGAAGTTGGGGACAAGGTAGTCAACATAGTCAAAGCTTTCACTCGCTTTTTTCCAATATACCTGGTTTAAGAGTTTTAACTCCTTCAACTCCCCAAGATGCTTATAATGTGTATTCAAATATTTTTCATGATTCAGTACCAACAATTGTTATTGAACACAGGATGCTTTATGGCGTTGAATCTAAAATTAATATAACTAACTCTATACCGAAGGTAACAAAGCTAGATAGTGGAGATGATATAACAATTTGCTCAATTAGTCATATGACCCTTGAGGCGCAAAAAGCTGTCAATTCTTTAGCAGAATACAATATTCATTGTGAACACTTTTCAATCGTGGATAATTCTTGTTTAGAGCTTCATGAAATTTTAGAGTCAGTAAAAAAGACAAATAAAATTATTGTTGTTGATCATGGTTGGCTTAATAGCTCTATTGGTTCAACAATTATTCAAAAATTATATCAAAATGGATTTAAAGGTGAGTTTAGACTACTAGGATATGCAGAATGTCCATGCCCTACAGCACGTTCTCTTGAAAACGAATTCTACCCTTCTGCTGCTTCTATTTTAAAAGAAGTACTTAATATGCTTGGACATTCGTTAGCTGACACAAGCTCCTTACCAGTTTCAAAAGAACTTCTTGATTTTAAAGGACCCTTTTAATGAACTATTTTGATCGTTCTCTTCCAGAAAAAAGATTAATTGAAAATACTGTAAATGATATTCAAGGTTCCTTGAAGTCATTTTATGATGAAAAAATAAATGATGATAAATTTATAAGATTACATTCATCAACTCTTGGTCAAGAAGAATTATTAGCATTTACTCAGGCTTATCTTGAAGGAAATATAACTGTAGGTAAATATAATTCAGAATATGAAACTTTGGCAGCTTCTTATTTTGATTCTCAATATTGTGTGACCTCTAATTCTGGTTCGTCTGCTAATTTGCTAGGTATATCTGCGCTTGTTCAATCTGGAAAACTTAAAAAGGGTGATAAGGTAATTGTTCCTGCATTAAGTTGGTCAACTACTATATTTCCACTTGTTCAATATGGATTAATTCCAGTTTTTGTCGATATTAGTTATAAAGACTTTAATTTATCATTATCTGATTTAGAAGAATGTGTAAATGATCATGATATTAAAGCAATAATGATTATTCATACATATGGTAATCCAGTTGATTTGGGATTTTTGGTGAATTTCTGTAACTCAAAGAATATCTTGTTGATTGAAGATACCTGCGAAAGTATGGGTGCTAAATGGAATAACAAGCCCATAGGATCTTTTGGTATTGTTGGAACATTTAGCTCATATTTTTCGCATCATATATGCACACTTGAAGGCGGGCTAACTATCACAAATGATCCTAATCTGAACGACTTAATGAAGTCCATACGTTCGCACGGATGGACAAGAGGAATAAACTTTAATACAACAAATATTGAAAATATTGATATTCTAGATCCAACATTTCTATTTTTGAATATTGGTTATAACTTAAGGTTATCTGATCCTCAAGCTGCAATGGGTTGTATTCAAATAAATAAGTTAGACGCTTATGTTGAAGCAAGAACTAATAACTCGAATTCATATATAGAAAATATAGCTAATTCATCATTACTCTCGAAATATATTAAAACTCAAAAAGTTAATCTAGGAGCGAAATCTAGTTGGTTTGGATTCCCTATTCTCTTTCAGGATTTGAATCGCAATCAAGTTAACTTACTACGTTCAAAACTGCTAAAAAAAGGGGTAGAGACAAGACCTTTCTTAGCAGGCGACTTTACTAAACAGCCTGTTATTAAGCGGTTTAAACACATAAGATATAAGTTAAGTAATATTGATGTTTTTCATAATCTCTCTTTTGCACTTCCATGTCATCAAGGACTGAATGATGAAAATGTAAAATATGTATGTAGATGTCTTGATGAATCATTAATTGAGATTCTTAATTGATTATGACTCATAAAGCATTTATTACTGGAATAACCGGCATGGTTGGGTCTCACTTGTTGGATTTTCTACTTGAAAATACAGATTGGGAAATTCATGGATTATTAAGATGGAGAAGTCCCATAGATAATATTTCACATCATGTTGAAAAAATAAATTCTAAAAATCGTGTATACCTTCATTACGGAGATATTACTGATTATTTATCACTTGTACCTATATTTGAGTCAACATCCTTTGATTACGTTTTCCATCTTGCCGCACAAAGTTACCCTAAAACATCATTTGATTCACCTTCTTGTACTTATGAAACCAATGTATTAGGGACTGAAAATGTATTAAAATGCTGTAAAGAATACTGTCCGAATTCTACGATCCATAATTGTTCTTCTTCAGAAGTTTTTGGCAGGGTTCCAAAACATCTTGTTCCCATAACAGAAGATACTCCTTTTCATCCAGCATCTCCATATGCAATATCTAAGTGTTCTGCAGATTTAATTGGCCGTTTTTATGCAGAAGCATATCAACTAAGAGTTTTAACTACACGAATGTTTACTCATACTGGACCTAGGAGAGGAGATGTATTTATGGAATCTACTTTTGCTAAGCAGATAGCATTAATTGAAGCTGAGTATCTTGAACCGATAGTTAAAACAGGAAATCTAGATTCCATCAGAACGATTGCAGATGTGAGAGATGCTGTGAGAGCTTATTATTTACTAGTAACAAACGATTCAATTCCATCGGGATCAGTATTTAATATAGGAGGATCTTACACTTGCACAGTGAGAGAAATACTAGAAAAACTTATCTCAATTAGTAAAAATACGAATATTACGCATGAAATTGATCCCGCTCGGATTAGACCAATTGATGCTGATTTGCAAATCCCTGATATAAAAAAATTTAAGTCAATGACGAATTGGGAGCCCGAAATCGCCTATGAACAAACAATGTCTGATCTTTTAGATTATTGGCGGGTAAGAGTTAGCAATTCAGGAAATTGCTTTCTTCAGAGATAAGTTTATATGTACGAATTAGCTATATTTGCAGGAGGTATGGGATCTAGATTAAAAAATACTGAATTAAGACCAAAACCTTTTGTTGATATTAATGGGAAATCTCTTATCTCTCGAATAATTAATTCATTTAATTATTCAGGAATTTTTTCCGCGTACCATATTTTAACTTGCTGTGATGATGATAATTACTCTTTTATTCTTAAAAATGAATTACCTGAACTGAAAATAAATATATATAATGAGCCAACAAGGTCAGGAAGAACTGGGGCTTTGAAATATTTTTTAGGGCAAAATCATTCTATTAATAAATTCTTTGTGACCAATGGTGATACTCTATTTTCCAATATCTGTGCTGAAGAATTAAAAGAAGGAGTTGAAATGAATAAAAGCGATTTGCCGATAACCTTTTTAGCAAATCCTGATCCCTCGAGGGATGATTACTTTGCTTTTACTAATACAAATTCGGAAAAATTAAAAAATCTCCAAAATTCTGGTTTGTTTTATATTTCTAGAAGATGGTTAGATAAATTTGTTTTCATCTCTACGCATCTGAAAGATATTGATTATTATTTATTTTCATTAAAACCACCTTCAATCTCTATTCAACTTTCTACTTTTCTCTATGATGGAGGAACTCCTGAACGACTTAAACAAATTCGGGAATTAATAAAGTGATTATTGTAAGAGTACCTTTTCGTGTTTCACTTTTTGGGGGAGGAACAGACTTTGAATCTTTTTATTCAAAAAGAAAATGTAAATTTATCAGTTTCTCTATAAATAAATATTGTTATATCAATGTGCGTAAGCTCTTACCATACTTTAAAACAAAATACAGAATTGCATGGTCAAGGATTGAAGAAGTTTCTTCTATTAGTGAAATAACTCATCCGAGTATCAAAGCATGTCTAAATTATCTTAAAATTAAAGATGGCCTTGAAATTCATACTGTTGGAGATTTACCTGCAAGATCTGGTTTAGGATCTTCATCTTCATTTACTGCAGCTTTACTCTCTGCGCTTTATTATTATAAGAATCAAACTTTTACAAACTCAGAAATAGCAGAACAAACTATTCATGTTGAGCAAAATATTTTAAAAGAAAATGTGGGATTACAGGATCAAATTCAGGTTTGCCATGGAGGTTTTAATGTTACAACAATTTTTCCTGACTCTACTTATTCAACTTTATCCTTAAACAATACTTCTTCTTTTGTTAGTCAAATAAATGAATCTTTGATCTTAGTTTATAGTGGAATAGCTAGAATATCTTCAGATATACATAATACTAATAAGAAAATAATTGATAAATCAGTTTATAATTCCAGTCTAGAAACTATCGCTCAAATAGCAGATGAATTTTCTGATTGCATACTTAACCATAAGGCTAATTTAGAAATTTTTTCTAAATATATGAATGAAAGTTGGGATGCTAAGTGTAATACATTTCCAGAGAATGATAATACTAATCAAATTTTAAAAATTTTTCGAAAAGGTATAAGCTCAGGGGCTTTATGCGGAAAACTTCTTGGAGCTGGTGGAGGTGGGTTTTTTGCTTTTTTTGTGCCTAAAAAAGCTCAGGATAATTTTCTATCATTAATGAAAAATTATATTTGCGTGTCTGCTTCAATAGCTTATGAAGGGATTGAAAAAATACATCATGATAATATCTGAACATTATTCACACCTTTGTCTTGAGACTTTATCCATATTGCATAGAAAGGCATTTAGAATGCCTAAAAATAAAGTCTTATTTCTTGATAGGGATGGTGTACTAATAGATGATGTTCATTACATTAGATCAGCTAAGCAAGTTAATATACCAGCAGGGGTTAGACCTTTTTTACAAAAGGCTAGAGAACTAGATTATGATATCTGCGTCGTAACAAATCAATCTTCCATTGGTAAACAACTAATAGATATTGATGATTACCTTGCAATTACTCAAGAGTTTTTATCAAATATAAATATTGATTTATACCCAGACTTCATTTTGGCAAATTTCCACTTGCCAGATTCTAAAATGAAAACATCACATTGGAGAAAGCCTGGAACAGGTATGTTTCAGTTTATATTGAAAAACTTTTCTTATTCACCTGATAATTGCTTAATGTATGGAGATAAATTATCTGATTTAATCCCAGCATATAAATCTGGAATTAACAGAGTATTTTTCGTTGAAACTATACAAAAACAAAATGAGATTAAAAAAGTTATGAAATGGTATGATTCTATTGACCAAAAGGTGGATTTGACGATACTAAAAGAATTGAAATGTTCGAACTTATAAAGAATTTATTTTAAGAGTGGTAAATCTTATTACAGGTGCAAGTTCAGGTCTTGGAAAATATTTACTACAAAAACTAGATGCTTTAAAATATGATCGTACTAAACCAGAGAAATATAATAATACGATTTATGATTTAATAGTTCACACAGCACATGGAAAACTTTTAGATAATCAATCATTCGATGACTATTATTATTCACATCAAAAAGTATTAAATGATCTTTTAGAACTTAAAACAAAAAGATTCGTTTTTATCTCTTCAATAGAGGCATGTACTGAAAAAAAAAATAAATCTGAATATGCTCGTTGTAAAGTTAATCTTGAAAATTATTTAAGAAGTCATACAGATAAGTACCTTACCTTAAGACCTGGTTTATTAATGGGTCCAAATATGAGAATTAATCAATTATTAAAAGTTGCCATAAATGATTCTTCAAAATTAACTCTTGCCCCTCCCTCTACATTTAGTGTCGTATTTTATAATGATATATTATCAGCTATAAAATCGAATAAGCTAGGTACATTTAATGTTATATCAAATGATAAAGTTAGCTTAAAAAAGGCCTCTATTTATTTTAAGACAAATCCAAACTGGGGGAAATATATATATGAGACACCTACACCAAGTCCTAATGAATTAAGAATTAAAAATGAGTACTTATCAAGTGTAGCCCCCCTCGATCGATTGGCTTTGTTTATTAAGTATAAATGTTGGCATAATTCTGATAATTTTGATAAGTACTTTAATTGAAATTCTATTATTCCTTCATATGATATAAAAATGAAAAAGGATAAAAACTACCAGCATCATTCAAGAAATTTAGCTTGTTCAAATAGTTTATTCAATGTGTTTTTTGATCATCTAACTATAGGTGACAATACAGTAAAGGATTATTTAATAGTTAAGCCAAAAGTTTCTATTGGTTCAGATCTTGTCGTTGGTATTTGTGTATTACCTGAAGTTAATTTATCTTTCGGTCTTATGAGTGGCTGGCGACACCAATTTGGGGTGGAAATATGGCAGGCACCTGCAGGTTTTGTAGAACATGATGAGAATCCATCCCAAACAGCCTTAAGGGAATTAAGGGAAGAAACGTCGTTAATCTGTGAACCTAAAAATTTAATATCACTTGGATCTTTTATCCCTGATGCGGGTTTAATTGAAGGGAAAGTAGCTTTATTCCTAGCGAAGGACTGTAAATCTATTCCCCAAATAAAATTTAATGAATTCGGGACTGGAGAATTACATTATTTTAAATCTAATGAATTAATGAATTTAATATGTAATAATTCGAATTTAGGAGGTAGCACCATTACTGCATCCTTAAGAGCTCTTCAGTATTATTAAAACTATCTTTTTTTATATTTTTGATTGAAATAATTTATTTATGTTTAATCTTATAAATTGATCTCTTCTAAACTTTATTAGTATAGTTAAGTTGATTATTTAAATTTTTTGGAAGGTTTTCGAGTCGCTGTTTTTGAAAAAAGTAATCCATTTATGAAATATACAATGGGTTTTGACTTTTGTGACTCGATCAAAAGATCAGGAGCATCTTATGTATTAAGAGTTCCATATTTAGAACTAATTATCAAATATGGTTTAGTTCAAGCAATGAATGAAATTAAGAATTCTCTAATAAATCATGAGATTGAAGTATTGGTTTTTTCACTTGATAATTGTTTTGACTTTCCACCTGACTTTTTTAATTTAATAAAAAAGAAAATTTATTGTTGCTTATATCTAGGAGATGATGAGCACTACTTCGAGAGATCTGCAAGATATTATGCTCAGTCTTTTGATTTAGCATTACCTTCCAATCCCTTATCTGTTAAGAGATATTTAATGTATGATATTGATTCTTTAATGTTTCCTAGTTGCTTCGATATTAATACCTTTTCTGATATATCTTTTATTGATTGTGAGGATGTTGTATTTGTAGGAAAAGCATCAGGCAAGGTAGGTAGAAAATCTTATCTTAAATCATTAGAGATGTCAGAAATAAATTTCTCTTCTTATGGGTCATCCTCCTCTAATCAAGTAGTGAGTAGGGAAAAAATGTATTCTCTATTTCATTCTGCCAAAATCTCTTTAAATTTTACTGGTGTTTCTATAAGTACACCTCTTGATTCTGATATTTCTATTAATAGGCGAATTCGAGGAGTTAAAGGAAGATGTCAGGAAATAGCTCTATGTGGAGGTTTTGTTCTTACAGAATATGTTCCTGGCATAGAAGAACTTTTTGAAATTGGTAGCGAAATTGATACTTTTAATTCAACTAAAGAAATGATGGAGAAAATCAATTATTACCTTAATAATTCTTCCATAAGACAGCAAATGTCAAAAAAAGCATATCTAAGAGCAATAAAAGAATATAGTGATGTTTACGTGTGGAATAAGATTGGTAAGTATATTTCTATTCAAGAAAAAAATAGAAAAAATATTATTTATATTGATGATATTTTCAATAAATCCTACTCAGCGTATCAATTTAGTCGTATGCTTGGTCTATTGTTTAAATTAAGAATTGATATATTTATTAATGACTTTGCGTTACTTTTTACCCTAAAGAGGCCTAATATTAAACTTTTTATATATTACTTAAAGGTTGATTTTGTAAATACATTAATGCACCACATGCAAAAATTTAATAACCTAAATCAAAAAATAAATAAATGCTTGAAAAGATAATTTGGCTTGTACCATCAAGCAAAAATTCTCTATTTTCTTCTTATTTAGATTTGTTGAATAGAAATGGTATTTCTACTGAACAATATTGTTTTAATGAAAGAGTTTTAGAAGTGGGATATAAAAAACTTCTTTTTGAGATTAAAGATATCTGTAGTAATTATGATTTGGTAATAGTCTCACTTTGGGCTGATTCACACATTATATCTCCTGAACTTTTAGGAGAGTTAAGGTTGAATTCATATGTTATTTTGTTCTCCTTTGATGATGAGATTTATTCTACGTCAATGTCTATTAATTATGCCTCATCAATAGATTTAGTCGTAACAGCTGATTATTTTGGACGTGGAATATTTGATCAGATAGGTGTTCCAACAATCTATTTTCCTTTTTCGAGACTTGATTTTGGAATACCGTCTCTACCAAATTATAAGAAATTTGATATTTCTTTTATAGGTAATTTATATACGGCAGATAGACAACATTATCTTAGATCACTTGAGGGCGCGGGATTTAAAGTGAATTTATATGGTAAAGGTAGTAAAAATGGTCACATCTCAGAACAAGAGTATATTTCGATTATTCGATGTTCGAGGATAAATTTAAATTTTACAAAAGTTCTTTTATCTTCAAATATTAAATTTAATGAGCCATGGAGAGCAGGAATGCGGCAATTTAAGGGAAGACCATTTGAAGTCTCATTATTAGGATCTTTTTGTTTATCAGAATGGGCTCCAAATGCTCCATACTTATTTAGTGAAGTTGATCAAATACCTCTTTTTAGAAACTCAAGTGAATTAGTAAGTCAAGTTAAATATTTTCTTAATAACCATGAGCAACGAGAAACAATGGCTCTTTCTGCTCATAAACATTTTCTGATTAATTATGCAGCTCCGAAGTCTTTGATAAGCTTATTTAATTCGATAGAAAAATCATTATCCAATCGCCAAATAAATAAATTGGAAAAACCTATTTTACCCTCTATTTATTATTTACAAAATGCTAATGTTTCTTCCTTATCTACTTTCAAATCTATTTTGAAACAAAAAAAGTTTTACAGGGCATTTTCATCACTTTTCTCAATGTTAAGTCTTAAAGGTTTCATCTTTAGTGCTCTAAGCTTACCTTATTATATTATTTCTAAAATTCTTAAATTATAAATTATTTATAATATCCTTTCATTTCATATCTATTATATTAGTGCTTGTGCTTATCAATTAAATCTCATTAAATTTTAGCTAGCTATTTTTGAAGAATCATATGTACCCTTTTGCAAAGAAAAATTCTAATAAGCATAAATCTTTTTCTCTTCTAAAAGGGCTATGGAATAATCTAAAGCCGGGAAGAAAGGTTCAATTAATATTCCTTTTAATAGTAATGACTGCGAGTGGTTTTTTTGAATTAATTTCCCTTGGATCGGTTATCCCATTTCTTTCTGCTCTTACTGATGCAGAAAAATTACTCGACATAACTATCATTTATAAAATTTATGAAATTATTGGACTCAACTCAGCAGATCAATTATTGATTATTTTTTCATGCCTATTTGGTATTACAGCTTTATCTGCGGCAGGAGTTCGTCTTTTTAATTATTGGTTAAACACTAGAATTGCAGCACGTATTGGTTCTGACCTTAGCTGTGAAGTATATAGGCGTACATTGTTACAGCCATACATAACTCACATTACTCAAAATAGTAGTTCTGTAATAACTGCATCAACTAATCAAATATCTATAGTAGTTGATGTAATAAGAGCATTACTTCAGTTATTTACAGCCCTAATAATATCAACATTCTTATTATCAGGTTTTTTCTATATTAACTGGAAAATAGCCATTTCATTTGTGAGCGTCTTTGCGACATTGTATGTTTTGTTAGCTGTAATAATTAGAAGAAAATTAACACGCAATAGTTATATTATTGCTTCATCATCTGTAGAACAAATTAAGACTTTACAAGAGGGAATTGGATCTATAAGAGAAATAATTTTAAATAGATCATATCCCTTATATCTTGATATTTATAGGACTGCAGATATTAAACAAAGATTAAACTTAGCAAGTAATCAGTTTTTAGGCGTTTTCCCTCGATACGCTTTAGAGGCCTTTGGATTATTGTCAATAGCTTTATTGGCAACAATCCTTGCCACTAATAATCCAGAATCATCTGTTTTGCCTGTTCTTGGGGCTGTCGCATTGGGTTCTCAGAGACTGTTACCAGTCCTTCAGCATATTTATAGCTCCTGGGCAATTATAAAAGGTTCTAAGGCTGCCTTGGTAACCGTTTTAGATATATTGAACCAACCAATACCAAGTTTTTACAAAATAAAAAAAGGCTTTTCTTTACGAGATAAACTGGTCCTTGATTCTGTCTCATTTAGATATAACGATGAAACTCCTTTTGTATTAAAGTCTATTGAATTAACAATTAATAAAGGAGATAGAATCGGTTTGGTCGGAAAAACAGGGAGCGGTAAAAGCACTCTAGTGGATTTGATTATGGGCCTACTAGAACCTACTAATGGGAAAATATCTGTTGATAACAATAATATTTATAGTCACTCCAAAATAGATTTAATAGATAATTGGCGATCTCTAATAGCACATGTACCTCAAAATATATACTTGGCTGATTGCAGCATAGCCCAAAATATTGCACTAGGAATACCTGAAAGTAAAATAGATTTTGCTCGAGTTCGAGAAGCCGCTGAAAAAGCTCAAATAGCTGAATATATTGAAAGCAAAGTCAATGGATATAATGAGATTGTTGGAGAGCAAGGGATTAGACTGAGTGGAGGCCAGCGACAAAGAATTGGTATAGCTAGAGCTCTTTATCAAAACAAATCATTTCTTATTTTTGACGAGGCCACAAGTGCTCTTGATAATGCTACTGAATCAGCAGTAATGAATTCAATTAATGATTTAAGCCGTGATCTAACATTTATAATAATTGCGCATAGGATTTCTACATTAAATTTATGTGATCGTGTTATTGAAATTGAAAACGGTAAAATCAAGGATATATCAAAAAAATAAGTGAAAGAAACTGTATTAATTACTGGAGCAACAAGAGGATTAGGATATTGTTTGGCAAACAAATTTGAAGAAGAAGGACATTCTATATTTCGCCATATGGGTAAAACCCATTATGATTTGAAAGACCTTAATAGTATCTCAAAATTAGCAAGTGAAGCCAAAGAATTTGGCGTTAGTTTATTAATTAATAATGCTGGATTACTTTGTCCCGGTATTAAATTTAGTGACTACAGCAAAAAACAAATTAGTGAAATGTTAGATATAAATTTAAAGGCTCCTATTTTGTTAACTTCAATGTTGCTTGATAATTTAAATGGATTAATTAATATTAATTCAATTATAGGATTAGAATTTAAACCATATAGAACCATTTATTCAGCCACTAAGTGGGGGTTAAGAGGCTTCTCTAATAGCTTAAGGATGGAAAAAAATGATATTAATGTTCTAGATGTATATACATCCAGATTTCAAGATCCTGATAATAGTAAATGTATGGATATAAATAAGGTTGTTAATTCTATATACGACTCTTATATTAATAAAGAAAATGAGTTGATTATGGATGGTCGACCTTCTTCCTTTAGAAATTTAAAAAGTAGTTGAACAAAATAAAGGTGATTTTCAAGTGTTATTTTTTTGACTTATTAAAGTTTAGTACTTGTTTAAGATAGAAATTAGTAATATCTAAATAATGAAAGTAATTTTTTAGAGTGACAATTTAATATTGCGATATCATATAGGCAATTATTAGTCCTACATCTCGGTGAAGAAGGATAAACATTCTTTGAAAAAAACTTATATCAAATAGTTTTTTTAGTAGTTTTTAAATCTATTGTAGTTTATCAATTTTCTTATATTAATTAGAAGCACTTATGAGCACTTGTTTTATGCTTTTTGCATATTCATGCATTTCATCATTACTTATAAGTGGATCCACAAGAAAACATAAACTTGTTTCACCCAGATTTTTAGCATTTTTTAGTCTCTTTGATGGTTGAATATTTAGTTTTTTCATACACTCTTCCATATAAATTTCGCTGCAACTGCCACTGAAGGCTGGGAATCCTTCTGTGGACAATTTGTTTATTATTTTGTCCCTACTCCAATTTATTGACAATTTTTCTTCATTTACGTAGGCGTAAAACTTATACCAAGCATGTTTTACTGATTTAGGTGGAACTGGGATCCGTAAAATATCCAATTTTTCTAAAGTTGTAAAAAGTATATCAGCATTTCTTTCTCGAATTTTTTGTGTCTCATCGAGATTCTTTAATTGAATTCTACCAATACTTGCTTGTATTTCTGTCATTCTATAATTTGATCCAAGACCTTCATGTAAATATCTAAATACTGTTGAATTTTGTTTTTGATTAAATACTGCATCATATGACTTTCCATGGTCTTTGTATGACCAAATTTTTTTATAAATTTCTTCATCATTAGTTGTTATTATTCCACCTTCTCCTGCTGTAGACATTATTTTGTCTTGGCAAAAGCTCCAACAACTCAAATGTCCGAAACTTCCAACTGATCTATATTCACCATCGACTTTGAGTTTGGCACCATGTGCCTGAGAACAATCTTCAATTACATAAAGTTTATGTTTTTTTGCTAATTTACAAATATTTTCCATATCGGCAGGCCAACCCCCAATATGTACAACTGAAATAGCTTTTGTTTTTTCTGTAATTAGTGATTCTATTGTTGATTGACTTATACATCCTGTATTTATATCTACGTCTGCAAAAATTGGCTTTGCACCTAAATTAATTGCTGCCATAGAAGTAGCTATAAAAGTTCGAGGCGTTGTAATGATTTCATCTCCCTCTCTAATACCAATTGCTTTGTAACAAGCATCTAATGCCAATGTTCCATTAGCAACTGCAACTGCAAATTTAGATCCTATATAGTTCGCAAATTCTCTTTCAAAAGATTTGCATTCATTACCAGTCCAATAGTTAACTCTCCCTGAGGAAAGTACATTTACTGCCGCTTCTATTTCAGTCTGGCTGTACCTAGGCCATCTCTTGAATTTCATTTGATTCTTTATTTTATAATTATGATTTTATTTTAGCTGGAACGCCAACTGCGGTTGCAGAACTCGGGATATCTCTTATAACAGCGGCATTGGCTCCAATTTTTACATTTGAGCCAATATTAATATTTTCAATAACTGAGGCTCCAATCCCTATCCAAGACTTATCACCAATATGTACAGACCCTGCAATATTTACCCCTGGAGCTACATGAACACCATTACCTAAAAATGAATCATGATCTATAGAACATGAATTATTAATAATTAATCCTTTACCCCCTTTTACACCAGTCTGAATAGTTGATTGCGAGAGTATTATTGAACCTATTCCTATAGATACAGATTTAGAAACCCAAGCAGTTGGATGTATTATTATTGGGACTTCATATTCCAGACTTTCTAATTCATTAATTAACTTTAATCTTGTTTCTGGATCGGCAATAGCTACAAAAGCATATTTAAAATTTGATCTTAATTCTTTTTCATAAATTAACCTAGATGTTCCTAGTATATTTTTATTGTCTGAAAAAAATGTTTTTGAACCATTCTTAAATTTATCATCAAGAAAAGCTATTTCATTAAAAATGCCTAGCTCTATTAAAGTATCTTCTATTACATTAGAATGTCCACCCGCTCCAATAATCAGTATTTTTTTCATGTAATTAAAAATTAAGAGCTTTCTTTCTGATCATTGTATATATTGAATTCATGATTCTAGACAATAAGAAATAACAAAGGCCTCTGCAAATTCTTTTCCTATATGAACCCCTCTTAGTTTTGCTAGGGCTTTCACAGCTTCAATAGACCTTGGCGAAGGTATATCTGTTAATTGACTCTGATAAAACTCCAAAGCTTTTAATTTATGGCTTATGTACTTTGATATATCGAGATAAAAATTTGGAGTGAATTGAGAAAAATTGTAAGGTTCTATAGGAAGATTAGTCTCTGAAAGGACCTCATAGGAAATTACCAACCTTACATTTTTATTAAAAGAGAGATATGGCCTAAGATTTACAGATAATGCATAGTTAACAATTTCATGATCTTTATGCATATCACCCTTCCAGGGCATAAAAATAACAGAGGGTTTTATTTTATTGAGAACTAATTGTATTTCCTTATTAACTTTATAGGTAGGTAAATCTGGCATGCATATCGCAGGAATATTTCCATGAATTATTTCTTTTATACCTAAATAAGATGAAGACTTTTGGCACTCCTTATGAATAGTGTCCCATATATCTTTTGGCCATATTGGATGAATATCATCGCCATGACCAGTAACAATATATAGGAAAACATCTATACCTTTATCTGCTAGAAACTTAATTGTTCCACCACATCCTAAAACCTCATCATCACAATGAGGCGCAACAACTAAAACTCTATCATTTTGTCTAAAGAGAGTCATTACTAAAGACTTAGTCCTTTCTTATTATTTACAGCTCTTCTGTATAAGACAATAAAAGTCTTCAGAAATATAAATAAATCTAAGTATATTGATTTATTTCTTATATAGAAAATATCAAAAACTAACTTTTCTTGAGCTGACCTAACCTTACCCTTACCATATACTTGGGCTAATCCAGTAAGGCCAGGAGAATAAATATGCCTCTCTTTGAAGTACTTTTTCATTATCTTTGATTCAAAACATCTAGGGGGCAAAGGCCTTGCTCCTATTAATTTCATAGATCCATTTATTAGATTTATTAATTGAGGTATTTCATCTAAGCTGGACCTTCTCAATATGCTCCCAATTTTTGTAATTCTTGTTTGGTCTTCTGATTCCCCCTCCCTCATAGTTCTAAATTTATAAATAATAAATGGGATACCATTCTTACCAATTCGTTCACTTTTATATATTATTGGCCAACCTTGAAATGATATACAAAAAAGAGATATTAATAAAAAAATTGGAGAGACGATTATAAAAACAATAAAGTAAAAAAATCTTTTTAAGTAATTAATAAGCTTTTTCATAACTTTTAAAATTTAGAAAGCGTCATGATTAAGCAAACTTGTTTTAGTGATAAATTCTTCTGAGAAATCTAATTTATTTATTTTATTAGTTATGTAGTAACCTCTATAAAAAATGGGTCCATTTTCAAGCATTCCTGACTTTATTGCATTTCTGATTCCTTCTCTGTTGTTTTGGGATATCCACATTTGACACTTTATTTGCTTATTTTTGTTCCATATTAAATTAACTAAATCTGATAATAATTCTTTTAATTGACAAAAATCAATAAGATTTATGTGAATAGCACAGTAAATATTTTGATCTTTATCTTCTTGCAAGCCTAGTAATGAAACAATTTCAGATTTTTTTTTAATTATGCAGTATGTGACTTTATCATTTCTAGTTAATCTTTTTGCTAAAGAATTTTTACTATAATCTACTATCGACTCATGTATTTGAGAATATAAAACACTAAGTTCTTCAAGTTGATGAGACTGAATATTAGATTCATTTAAAATCTCAAATTTATATAGATCTGAATTTTTTTTATTCTTATAGTAATTAGTATCAAAAATATATTCAAAAGTTGTTTGAGGAAATAAAGGATGAAAATTATTATCTTTTAAGCAGCTCACCAAATTAAATTTATTTGGCCAAGCATATAATACAGATATATTGGAATCCCTTAAATAATCTAAAGTTGAATTCATGAGATTTTGATAGACACCTGTTCCTCTATATTTTTCATTAATAAATGTACTAAATCTAAATCCAATTTTTTTTTCTTTTAATCCTTTTATTGAATCCTGAGATATTCCTATATGTCCGATTATATTGTTTGTATCGTCTAAAGCTATTTGACTATGAAATGTTTTGTTATCTAAAAATGTCTTTAAATACTGTTCTATTGTAATTGTTCTCCCAAAGGCATTTTTATAGTGATGTGCAATTTCTTCCAAATTATTATGATCTACTTGTCTAGTTTTTATCATTACCTTTTAGCAATATTTTTTTGAAAATAGATATATACTCAATAGTAATTATTTTTGAATCATAATTAGTATAAGCATGATTCAAGCATTTAGTCCTTAGCTTGTTGTAATCTTTTAAATCTAATTTAAGAATATCCCGCAATAATCTCGAGGCAGTTTTGATATCATTTTCATTGAATAAATAATTTATCTCTGAACCCTCTAAAACATCTTTGCATCCTCTACTATTTGTGGTAACTACTGGGATTCCTAAAAATAGTGATTCTTGAATTGATACATTAAGACCTTCTCTCTTACTAGGAAGAAACATTACATCGAAATTAGAGATTTCTTTTTCTATTTCATCTGTAAAATTATTAAATTTAATATTATTGATTTTCTTTATTTCGGCTTTTTTTTTGTAATATTCATAAGATCCTGAACCGTAACATACGAATTTATATTCTCGTAATTCTTTAGCAACCTTTAAAAGAGTTTCATAACCTTTTTCTTTATTATAAGTAGCAACAGTACCAATTATTTTTGATTTATTTGAAAAATTTTTTTTATAATATGGCTTTAATTTATTACTATCAATTCCAACACCTTTTACTAAAAATACATTTTTCATTGAAAATAACTTAAAAAGCTTCGCTACTTTATAGTCAAATTTATTTATAGTAATTATGTAATTTGTACAAAATAGACACAACAAAAATTCAATTATAAAAAAAAATATTTTCCCAATTGAAAATGTTTTACCGTAAAAACGGAAACCGTGTACTTGAAAAATTATTATGGGTTTTTTTCTTAAATTAAATACGTTAGCAATTCTTATTACATTAGAGGCTATTGGAGTATGAACATAAATATATTTAATTTCATTTGTATAAATCAAATTATTTATTTTTATTATTAGTTTTAGAAATTTTATTGGATTTAAAAGCTCTCTCCAAGATTTGGGATAATTAATTTCAAAAAATTTATATTTTGACCACTTTGAGTTAAGTCCTTTTATATCTCTTGATCCAATATGAATCTCTATATTTAATTCTTTATCTAACTTGTTGCATATTGGGTATAGGAATCTATCTAATGTTAATGATTTCGTTGTGGTAATGAGTAATTTATTTTTTTTTAAGTCTTTTCCCAATATATTTCCCTTAATTAAACTCTTTGAACATTATATGTTACAGATAGGTGGATATTAATTAGCCTACTATTTTTTGATGATTTAAATATCTATTATTTTTTAAGCTCACAATTAGTGGCGGAAGAAACATCCATTTTTGCCGTGTTGCTACACCAGGATTAAATATTACAAGAGGCAAAACAAATAAAAGAATTATTGAAAATAAGAAAAAGGGATTATTCTGTATTTTTATAAAAGTCTTTTTGTCCTTGAGGATAGTAAATAAATAATAAGTAATAAATAGTGTATTTAGATAATCAGCTAGATGTAATGGATTTAAAGTTAATAATGGTAAGGGTGTAAATGTAAAGAAAATTACTCTCATTATATAATTAGAATTAGTGCCTACATTTTCTATAGATGTTTGAGAAAATCTTTCCTCTAATAAATAAAAACCATCAAATATATTAATACCTCCTATCCCAACAAAATTTAGTAAAAAAGGTATAGCTAACCAAAAAGTTACGATAACTATCAATAAGGTAATAAGTCTCAAAAGTAAATACTTTTTCTTTTTGAATTGAATAGCAAAAGATATTATATATCCAAGGATAAGAGATGCTCCTACAGGAGGTCTAATTAAAAATAATAATAATATTGAAATTATTATTTTAAAGTTGATCTTAAGTGAATTATCTTTTAATTTTACATATGAGTATAAGGCAAAACTAATTACTAAAAAAATAATAGAGTCTTTACCAGGGGCTAATGTCCAAAATGTTAATGATGGAAGAAAGCAAAATATTGCATTAATTTTATTCATTTTTTTTGTACCTCTTATATTGCAGTTTTTGATTGCACAATACAAATAACAACATCCAACTGCTCCAAATAATCCAAATATCGAATAAAGAGCATATCCTTTTATACTTAAGAAACTGCTTAATTCTATTAATCTATTAACAAATCCCGTCCCAATTATTCCAAGATCTTCATCACTTATTCCCCCACTTATGTACATATTTGCATCTGCAGGATAATTACTTGAATAAAAAATATAAATTAATGAAAATATTGCTCTATAAAAATAAATATACAATGCTGTATTTATTTTTAAATTTAATTCCCTAATGATAAAAATGTATATAGGGATTAGACCTATAGCTACAATTAAATATTCTATATACATATCAATTTATCCCATTCACAAATGTATTTTTCTACCATTTGTTTAGTAGTAAATTTGGTTCTATAAAACTTAGATGAATTTTTTCTTTCTAGAAAATATTTTTCATCATTTTCTAGTTTCTCTAAAAATAATTTATATTGATGCCTTAGATTTGCTTTTAGTGACTCCTTATCTCCAATATCAAAAAGATTATCTTTATTAGAAATTATTCTATTGGTGTCACCAACATCTGTAGCAATTATAGGAAGCCCTGTATAACTTGCCTCTAGAATGATATTCGGGAAACCTTCGCCATAGCTACTTGTAGATATATATAAATCAAGTCCATTTAATATATTATTGACATCAGATCTATAGCCACAAAGCATTGTACAATTTTCAATATCATATTTTTTTAATAGTTTTCTTAATTCAATATTTTTCTTATCTATACCTCTTCCACACAAAATTAATTTAGCATTTTTTTTATTTTTTAATACATAACTAAAACACTCTAATAGGATATCATGTGATTTTTGTGGAGAATACCGTGCTATACATCCTACTAGAAAAATCTTTTCATTAAATTCAAATTCATCTCTAAATGCTTTTCTATTTGTACTTGAGAATTTAAAAATATCATTGCCACCATTAAAAATATAATTACTTTTTAGACTTGAATATCCATTTGATTCATGAATTTGCTTTCCTGTTTCTGAATTATAAATTATTAAATCTGGAATTATTTTAGAAAAAACAGAGTTAATTTTTGAAATTATCCTAGTACTTAATTTGGTTTGTTTTGAGAAAGAACCATGTCGAATGCACCAAATTATCTTTGATTTATAAATTAATGAAATTATTAAACTTAAAAACTGTGAATGATACATCCAATATTGTATGACGCTTGGTTTATATTTTTTTAGAGTTTTTAATAATAAATTTACTGAGTAAATTATCGAGACAGGATTTAATTTGAATTTTAAACTTATAACTTTAATCCTCCCATTAATATTATTACGAAGTTTACTTACTCCAAAAATATTTGTATTGTCTTTTATGGAAATAATTACGTGTTCATAACAAAATGCTTCTTCCACAAGAATTTTTAATTGGTTCTCAGCTCCACCAGGAATGAAATTGGGAATTAGGTGGCATATAATCTTCTTAGTATTTTGAGAATTTTTTGAAAGATTATTTTTCACTTAAGTTTTTATTATTTAATTGCAAGACCAATATATTTGTTATTATTTTGAATTACTGCAAATTTTGATTTCTTCCTTTTTACAAATCTACTGAATGAAAGATTATCTTCTATATCATCTGATATTAATATCCCCCCTTTTCTTAGTCCTTTCCAAAGAAGTTCATAACCATATTCTCTTCCCCAAATGCTCTTGTCAGAATCATAATGTGCTAAATCAAATTTTCCTAAATTATTTTTGATAGTTAATTTAATACCTGGTTTATCTGGAAGCCTTATTAACTTCCATTTTTTCTTTAAATGATTTGGTATTACAATCCCAACATAGTCATTACTTTTAGAAGAAGGATAAGGCATGTCTATACTTACTAAGCCTCTTGCCTCATTTTTCTTAGAAAGTGCATGTAAAATTGCGAGACTTGACCATCCATAAGCCACTCCAGTTTCTATCACAAATTTTGTTTCTGTTATTAAAGTAATTTTATAAAGTAAATCAATATAAGCTTTCCCAGCTAATTCATTAGAGTTAACTGATAGACCTAAATTTATTTTAGTAGAGTTCATTAATTTATTCCCATTATCAATTAAATCTTGTTGGATCTTTAGTTTTAGGTGTTCTTCAGTAAAATTCAACCCAAGTTGGTTAAAGGCAATGGATAATATCTTTGCATTTTTCTTTGCCCATTCTAATCCTTGTTTTGACTCATTCTTTTTATTAAAAATAAACTTCCTTTTAACTAACTCTAATGAATGTTCCCAGAAAAGAGGTCTTAACAAATACCACAAAATGATTTTAAGTCTATAAAACATAATATTTATTAGGATTTTAAATGAATACTACCATTTCAGATGGTTCAAAGTTCAAGAGCCTCTAGATATTGATCAGTGACATCAGCCACCTTAAATCTGTTTAATCTACCTTTTCTGGAGTTGGAATAATTTTGATTTTTTTTATTAAGCTGTTCAATCATTGCATCGGCTAATTCATTTATGTCATTAACTTTAGTAAGTCTGCCCCATTTTCCATCCTCTAATATCTCACGAGGACCTGCATCGCAATCTGTTGACACTATCCTACATTCACATGCTAAAGCCTGTATTAGAACATTTGGTAAACCTTCCCATAGAGAAGATAGAACATAAAGATCGCAAGCTTTCATGTAAGGAAATGGATTGGCTATAAATCCTGGCAAGCAAATTGACTTACTATCTATTTCTAAATTTCTGCAAAGTTCATCTAACTTAGACCTTTCAGGACCTTCGCCAAGAATAATAAGCTTGCAGTTAATTTTCTCCCTGACTATTTTAAAAGCCTTTATTAATAAACTATAGTTTTTCTGAGGAGTTAAACTGCCTACAGATAATATTATTTTTTGATTCTCAGTTTTAAGCTCATCAATAATTGCAGAATTTAAAAAATTTTTTGATTTTAGTTTATTTATTTTTTTTAAATCAATTGGGTTATATATGCATTTGACTTGGTTCCTTTTAAATTTGTATGTATTGATAATTGATTCCCTTACTCCTTTTGAAACTGTGATGATACATTTTGCATCAGGATATAAGTACTTTATGAGAAAATTTAATGCAATTCTTTTGAATCCAATCTTATTTGTTGTATTTTGAAAACTAATATTCCTCTCTGAAACAACAACATTTGTTTTAATTTTATTATTGTTAATCTTTCTTGCTAAAAGAACAGCACAATTTGCGTGAGATAAGGCCGAAATTATTCCATCAGGACAAGATTGTTTAATATATCTAGATAAAGGGAAAAAACTCAAGAAAGTTGATTTACATTTGAGGTCGATTACATTAATGGATGTGCTTATTTCGTCTATATATACATTTCCTCCTTTTGCCAGAACGATGTCTATAAAATAACCGCGTTCAGAAAGATTATTAGCAATATCTATTATTACTCTTTCGGCTCCTCCATGAGTAAGTTTCGGTAAAAAAAAAGCTATTTTTTTTTTATTCATAACTATGCATTTAATTTTTCATTAGATATCCATGCTTGAAACATTAAAATTATCCAAATTTTATTAGACCAATCTCTCTTGCCCTCTAAATTTTCAGCCCATATTTGGCTAACTTTCTTGTGATCTAGAATGCCATTTTGTTTCAAATTTGATTCATTTAATAATTCCATTGCCCATTCTTTTAATTGCCCCTTTAACCAATCTTTCATTGGAATTCCAAATCCTTTCTTCTCGTTATTTATAAGATTTTTAGGAATATAGTTATACAATACTTCTTTAAGTATTTTTTTTGGGTTATTAATTTCATAAATCCAGCTTCTCGGCAGACTCCAGCAAAATTCAATAATATTATGGTCAATTAATGGAATTCTTGTTTCCAATGATGATCTCATGGCCATTCTGTCTACTTTAGTAAGAATGTCATCTGGTAAGTAATTAATAGTATCTGAATACATTGCTATATCTATAATATTTTTACTTTTTATAAAATTCTCCTTACTCCTATTATTATCTAATGATTTATTTAATTCAGAATTCAAAATTGAGTTACCGCAGAAGAATTTCGTATATTCATCATAAAAATCTATGGGGGAATCAGATATTATTAATCTCCTTAACTTATTTAAATAGCTAAAGCTTTCTATATTATTAATTCTATTTTTAAATAATTTAATAATGTCTAGAAAATAAATTGAATTTTTTGGAATCCTCTTGATATACGAATATAAATTGCTAATTCTAGAATATCGAGAGTAGCCTGCAAATAATTCATCTCCTCCATCACCTGATAAAGCAACAGTTACATGTTCCTTGGCAAATTTACTTATTAAATATGTAGGAAATTGTGAAGAGTCGCCAAATGGGCCATCAAACATTTTTGAAACTTTTGGTATTAATTCTTGAACATGTTTTTCTGAAACTTTAAGTTCATGATGATTTGTTCCTAAATAATTTGCTAACTTTTTAGCTTTACCCGATTCATCATATTTTTGATCTTCAAAACCTAATGTAAATGTATTTATTTTATTGCTAGAAATACTCTGCATTATCGAAACTACACAACTAGAGTCTATACCTCCAGATAAGAATGCTCCCAAAGGAACATCTGCTACCATTTGTCTATTTATAGTTTTCCTAAGATGATTTTCAAGCTCTTTTATGGCCTCATCCTTAGTACCTGCAAAAGTATTGCAATTTTTACTTATAACGTTAGAAAGCGACCAATATTTTATTTTTTCCTGCTTGAATAATCCGTTATAGCTGAGCTTAATAAAAGTTCCTGGAGTAACCTTTTTTAGATTTTTGAATATTGTATTATCTCCACTTATAAATCCATAGTCAAAATATTCAGAGATATTCTCGTAATTTATTTCTTTAATCATTAGCGGATGTTTGCTTAGTACTCTTATTTCAGATCCAAAAATAAGTAAGTTTTTATTAATGTAGTAATAAAGGGGTTTTTCTCCAATACGGTCTCTTGCTATATATAGATTCTCATCTGTCTTATCCCATAAACAAAAAGCGAACATACCATCCATTTTTGTAATTGCTTTCTCGAAGCCCCAAAATTGAATTGCCGCTAAAACTGTTTCTGTATCAGTACTAGAATTCCATTTATATTGATATCCAGATTTATCTAGATTTTTCCTTATTTCTTGATGATTATATATTTCTCCATTAAAAGATATTACATATCTGTTGTTAAAAGAATGCATAGGCTGGATTCCTTTGTTGCTCGTATCTAAGATTGCCAATCTAGAGTGACAAAGAGCAAGACCCATATCTTTTGCTAACCAATATCCTTGGTGATCTGGCCCTCTTTTCCTAAGAGGCTCAAGCATTAATTTAGCTATGTTTTCATCTGCAACAATTTTTGGGGACCAATAACCTCCAATTCCGCACATCTATCTTTAGTATTCTTTAATAATTTAAGGCATTTAAGAATAATCGATCTCTCTTTGATAATTAACTTAGTAATTTACTTCTCATAAAGCTTCTATTTAAATTTAGTGAAAAATTTGAAAATTTAGTTTTATAATTTATTAATAGACAATACCTTGTAGATATTGAAAAATTTGGATTTTTTAATCCTCAATTGCCTTAAATCTTTCTCCAAACAGCCAATAATTTTCCTTGAAAAACCACTTCATCTAAATTTAATTCAATAGGCTCATAGGATGGATTAGCAGCTTCTAAAAAGATTTTTTGTCCTTTTTTTATAAAATATTTTAACGTCGTCCCTAATCCAGGGACCATAGCGCTTACAATCATTCCATTTCTAAGCGAAAAATAGTCTTTAACAGGTTCCATCAACACCATGTCTCCATGAGCAATACATGCATCTATCATTGAATCACCATTAACGGTTAAAGCAAAAACATCCTTTTTTTGCAATACTTCAGATAAATCTAAATTTTCTTTAACATCAGAAAAAGTTTCAATTAAACCTCCTGCAGCAACAGATCCCATAATTGGAACGCCAACATTAATTTCATCTATTATTTGCATAGTTCTAGCTTTGCCTTCTTGCCAAGATATATATCCTTTTTCTTGTAAATGTTTTAAACGACTTTGAATTGGAGCAGGAGACTTAAGACCCATAGCTTGCATCATTTGCCTTATGGATGGGCTATGTTGAAAGTTTTTCATATAATCTTTTATCCATCCATAAAGCTCATTTTGAGCCTGAGTAAGATCATCCTCTGAAGAATTTTCCATAAAACAAATGTACTCTAATACATTTGTACCCTAATATAAATTATTTTGCAACTTTTCCTAGTGAAGAAGGCAAGATAAAAGTGCTTGTTGAACATGCATCCTATTTTCTGCTTGCTCAAAAATTCTACTTTTCTTACTTTCAATTACTTCATCAGTTATCTCTTTAGATCTGTAGGCAGGGAGGCAATGAAGAATAATTGCATCTCTATCAGCATTTTTTACTAAATTCTGATCAATAGTAAATCCAAGAAAGTCTTTATCTTTTTCTTCTTTCTGATTTTCTTCCCCCATAGATGACCAAACATCTGTATATAACACGTTTGCTCCCTGTGCTGCAGTAATAGGATCATTAGTGATCTTTAATAAATTTTTATTCTTATATATCTCTTTAGCTCTTTTAATTACCACATTATTTGGTTCATAACCTTTAGGGCAAGCAATTCTCACTTCGAGCCCTAATAAAGCTCCATACAAAATGAGGGAGTTAGCAACATTATTACCATCTCCTATAAATGTCAAAACCACATTTTTTAAATCATTAAATTCTTCTTTAATCGTCATGTAGTCTGCTAATGCTTGGCAAGGATGCTCTAAATCTGTAAGAGCATTAATAACTGGCTTAGAGGACCATTTTGCATACTCTTCTAAATCAGATTGCTTAAAGGTTCTTATCGCAAGTACATCGCAATATCTACTTAACACTCTTGCTGTATCTCTAATTGGCTCACCCCTACCAATTTGAGAAGTTTTGGGATTAAGATCAACCGTTGTACCACCAAGTCTTGACATCGCCACCTGAAAACTAACTCTTGTACGAGTAGAGGATTTATCAAAAATAAGCCCTAATACTTTATCTTGAAGTTCAATATTCAAGTCTTTATTTTTAAATTTTTTAGCTATGTCTATAATTTGATAAAACTCTTCTGTTGAAGTATCCAAGCTTGATAAAAAATTTTTACTAGAAAGCTTGTTTGGCTTTAACATCTAACTTTGAATTAAGATTTAAATTCTACTATGCAGGCAACTTACTCTCTGCCAAGAGCGTTTTTAAATCCTCACCCTCTATAACTTCTTCTTCGAGAATCTTTTGAGAAATTGATTCAAGGAGAGGTAAATTATTCCTCAAAATATTTAGTGCTGTTTCATGGGCATCATCTACTAATTCCCTTACTTCTTTATCTATTGCTTGAGCAGTAGCGTCACTAACAGATCTTCTAGGATTATTTCCATTTCCTAAAAACTGACCTCCTCCTTGTTTATCGTAAGCAAGTGGACCAAGAATATCACTCATTCCAAATGTGCCTACCATTTGTTCAGCAATATCAGTTGCTCTTTGCAAGTCATTTGAAGCTCCGGTAGTAATCTTTCCAAAAACAACTTCCTCTGCAGATCTGCCTCCTAGAAGTGTAGCTATTTGTCCTTTTAGTTCTTCCTTAGAGTTCAGAAATCTTTCTTCTGTTGGTAATTGAAGAGTATAACCAAGTGCACTCATTCCTCTTGGCACTATAGAAATCTTTGCTACTTTTGAACCTCCAGGCATAAGATGACCAACTATAGCGTGACCTACTTCATGATAAGCAACAACTTTCTTTTCATCATCTTGTAGAACACGACTCTTCTTTTCCAATCCAGCAACAACTCTTTCGATCGCTTCACTTAAATCTTGTTGTTCTACACTTTTCCTTTTTGCTCTAGCTGCAAGTAAAGCAGCCTCATTTACCATATTAGCTAAATCAGCTCCTGCGAATCCACTAGTAGCTTGGGCTATAGAATCTAAATCTATTGAGTCTGCAAGTTTAACTTTTTTTGTATAGATCTCCAATATAGTTTTTCTTCCTGATAAATCTGGTCTATCTACCAAAACTTGTCTGTCAAATCTTCCCGGTCTTAAAAGTGCCGCGTCAAGAACTTCTGGCTGGTTTGTCGCAGCAAGTACAATTACTGGTTTATCAGTGGAGGCGAATCCGTCCATTTCTGTAAGAAGCTGATTTAGAGTTTGTTCTCTTTCATCGTTTCCTCCAACAACTCCCATTGAGCCAGAACGGCTTTTACCAATAGCGTCTAATTCGTCAATAAATATAATACAAGGAGCTTTTTTCTTAGCTTGTTCAAATAAGTCCCTTACCCTTGCTGCACCTGCACCTACAAAAAGTTCAACAAACTCAGAACCTGAAATAATGAAGAAAGGAACTTCTGCTTCACCTGCAACAGCCTTAGAAAGAAGAGTTTTTCCTGTCCCAGGAGGACCAACCAAAAGAACACCCTTAGGTATACGCGCTCCAATATCTGTATATCTCTCTGGTCTCTTAAGAAAATCAACAATTTCTGTTAATTCATCCTTTGCTTCATCAACTCCTGCCACATCGGCGAAGGTTACTTTTGATTCGTCATCAGGTACATAAACTTTTGCCTTGCTTTTGGTAAAACTAAGAGCTCCTTGAGCTCCTCCGCCACCCATACTTCTTCTAGCAAAGAATTGAAGAACAAGGATAAAAATTAAAGGGGGAACAACCCAACTCAAAATGGTTGAAAAGAAATTAGGCTTCTTTGGTGGTGCAGCTGCGAATTCTACACCTTTACTTTCCAATCTTTGAGGTAAATCCATATCAAAAATTGGAGTTGTAGCTAATACAGATGGAGCACCCTCTTCTGCTCCATTTAACTCATATCTAATTTGTTCTTGAGTGATATATGCACGCTTAACTTCACCATCATTAACCTGATCTATAAATAATGAATAAGGAACCCTAGGGATTTGCATATTTTGATTTGGGAAGAGGCTACTAAATAAAAGTAATGCTCCAACTCCTATTAATATGATATTTACAATTCCAAATCTTCTATTAGGTTGATTATCGTCTTGTCTTATTGGCATAGTTGTGGACAAATTTGAACTTATTATAAACTAAACGAAGAGTTTCCGTATCTGTATTGTTTTTTTTGGGTAAGAACCGTACGGTAGTTTGACCCATCAAAAATTAGCCTAAAAATTATTTTTAAATGAACTTTTAACGCATATATCATTCCCAATCAGTTTGAACTGAGGATCATTTAGTTTAATAATTGCATCCATTTCTTTAAATTCAAAATCACCAAAGGGATTCATACTATTTTCTCCACCCATAATTTTTGGAGCAATAAAAGTAATAATTTCTTGAATACAATTAGATTGGATAGCGGCGGTAGCCAATGTAGGGCCACATTCCCAAAGGACTTTGTTACACCCTCTTTTAGCAAGTATTTTTGAAATTAACTTTGGATTATCTGATGATACCTTTTCAACCTCAACACATTTAGGAATCCTTGTGAGGTAGTTTTCATTTGCTGTAGATGAATCATAAATAACTAAAGTTTTTGCCTTATTACAATCCCAAAGATTAGATATTGAAGGCAGGTCTAAACTTTTTGTAAAAACAACTCGTAAAGGCTCAGGATTTTTTGAACCTCTAGTAGTCAAAAGTGGGTTATCTTTCCTTAATGTGTTGCCACCAATAATTATTGCATCAAATTCCTCTCTAAGAGAGTGTACTAATGATCTTGATTTTTCATTAGTAATCCATTTACTTTTCCCATTTTTTAACGCTATTCTGCCATCGATGCTCATTGCCCACTTAAGAACACCAAATGACTTTTTAGTAATGTTCCTATGAATGAAAGCCTTATTTAAATCTAAGGATTCTTTTTTACATAATCCTAAGTAGACTTCTATACCAGCTTCTTTTAGAAGTTTAATACCTTTACCAGAGACTCTTTTATCAGGATCTTCAATAGATATAAATACCTTTTTTATCCCAGAAGATATAACTTTTTCTACACATGGAGGTGTTTTACCATGATGGCAACAAGGTTCAAGATTGACATACATAGTTCCACCTTTAGCATCCTTTTTTAAATTATTAAAGGCCATTGCCTCTGCATGAGGCATGCC